>Ga0335080_10006736_pt1 | contig 11882 bp, 9 predicted proteins | sample Lox_Sample_34_FD_206720 | JGI IMG/M metagenome (GOLD analysis project Ga0335080, IMG submission 206720) | Soil microbial communities from Loxahatchee National Wildlife Refuge, Florida, United States - Lox_Sample_3.4 | ecosystem: Environmental > Terrestrial > Soil > Wetlands | place: USA: Florida...
GCCCATTAATGGGAAGAAGCGCGACATGGATTTTGAAAGGCCGCAGTTTCTCCGCCATCCCTTCATAACGAATTGTGTCGCCGCTGTGGTAGATCGTCCAACTGCCAAATTGCAGGACGTAGCCCAGGTATTTCACGTGCCCGTACTCATCATGGTCCAGTCCTTCGTGTGCGGACGCAACGCCGTGAAATCTGATGTTCGAGATTTGCACGGAGGTCCCGTCGTCAAGACCAATGGCGCGCCCGGCGTCGATCTTAAGGCGGTCGGCGACAAAGGATCGATTGGCTTCCGCGATTACCAGCTTTGTACGCGGATTCGCAGTGAGGATTGGACACAGTGTTTCCGCATCGAGATGATCGGTGTGGTTGTGCGTGGAAGCAGCAATGTCAGCAAACGCAAGCTGGACGGGGTCGATCACCAACTCCGTCATCCGCACATGCGGCTTGTCCGTTTGACTGTACTTAGTGGTCAGCGAGTCAGAAAGATAGGGATCGAGTAGAACGTGAATGCCCTGCCATTGCAATAGGAATCCACTTTGCCCGAGCCACCACAAACGAAAGCCGCCGTCATTCTGGTCGGATGCGCGAATGTCCGCCAGCAGTTCATCATGAGATTGGAACGGCCGGATCATGCCAGTCCAAGCTCTTTCCGAACGATGGCCACGCCGCTCACCATGTTGGCCAATTTTTGCTTTGCTGCCCAACGGGCGGTCTGGCTGAGTCCGCAGTCGGGAGCGAAGGAAAGCTTTTCAGCCGGAGCGTATTTCAGGCACAAACGCACACGCTCGGCGACATCGCCGGGAGTCTCAATGTAATAACTCTTCACGTCAATCACGCCAACCGCGACATCGATACCGCGTTCCACGATTTCTCGAATCTTCTCGATCTCCGCAAACTCGCGGCTCGCCATTTCGAGATGTATTTCATCGACGGGCAATTCCAGGAATGCCGGGAACAACGGCGCATACCGCCGCAGCCCAACCGCCCGCCCTTTGTAGTTGCCGAAGCACAAATGCGTGGAAAGACGGCAGCGCCCCAGGACCGGCGTGACCGTATCGGCGAAAATCTTGACGAAGCGGCGGGTATCTTCGCGATGTGCGTAGCAGTTCATGGAAGGTTCATCCAGCGTGATCTCGCGGCACCCGTGCTCCACCAGCTGTATGAGCTCCTCTCGCACAATTGGAATGAGGGCCTCGGTTATGTCCCAGCGGTCTTTGTACACACTGCCGGGCTGAATTCGCCCGCTGAGGGTGTATGGGCCAGGAACACTGGCTTTCAAGATTGGGCCTTGAGGAGCGACCTTCCGGAGAAGCTCGAACTCCGCTACGGCTCCGAGCCCGTGCCGGGAACGCAGGGCGCCCGTTACTGCGTACTTGCTGCGTTGGTCGTGGGCAGGTGGACCGAACCGGCGGGGTGACGTGGGTTTTGGGTCAATACCCTGCAGCCGGCCGTAAAAAGAAAGGTTGAAGTCGTAGCGGGTCTGTTCGCCATCTGTAATTACGTCTAGTCCTGCGGCCATCTGATCGTACACTGCGGCGATCACGGCGTCGGTGCGAAGTTCCTCTAAATCTGCTTCGCCGAATTGCTCCCGGTGGGCCGAGGCGAACTCGAGCCATCCGGGAAATGGATAGCTGCCAATCACCGTGGTTTGTAGGGGACATCGCGCCTTTTGATTCTTGGGAACAGGTTCGACGTTCTTCACTTCACGACCTTGCATTACGCCTTTACCTCGTCTTCTTTTAGACGCAGATAGCAGTAGAGAGGCCACCCATGAGGATGGGCGCAGAAGCCGATCACGGGCGTCAGGCCCTTGTGTGAAGAGAGTGACGATTCAATGGAGTCAGCGTTGGTCCAACGCCCTGACCAATAGTTGGGGAAGCTGCTGGCGTAGTTGGCGAACATCATGCGCCGCAGCAGCGACCATGACTTTTTGCGGTCGAAAGTTGCCACGCCGAGAATCAGCGGTCCGTTCAGCGAGAACCAGAAGCCGCCGTTTTCGCGGATTCCGGGCTTGGCGGCGTTCGCGACATCGTAAGTAGGCGGGTTCTCCTGCTGGCGGGCGCCGAGGGCTTCGCCATCCATCAGACGCTTTTCGACTTCCGCCAAAAGCCGCTGTTTCCGCTCGCGGGACATCTCGGGTATCTGCAAGGCATAGCCCTGCGGCTCAAGCCATATCTCATTCTCGCCGTAGCTTTCGTTGTAGCTGATCCATGCCCTGCGCGGGAAACTGCGTTCGCCGAGGTCTGCATTCCACGCCGCCAGCAATTCGGCGCGATACTCGCGCATCGCCTGGCTGAGTTCCTTCGCCTCCTGCCGTCCAGTCTGGTCAAGCTGGTCGGGCAGATCCTTGAGCAGCACGATGGCCATCGCCGTATTCATCAGGCTCTCTGCCACTTCGAACTGCGAGTTGTATGGGTGCTTGATCGGCAGGAAGTAGAACAGGTCGTTCCAGTCGGAGTTCCACAACTTCACCAGACGATGCGGACCGGTGCCGATACGGTCGCGCAGAAAGGAAAACGTTTGCCGCAGATGCGCCCATCCGGTGTCGCTGCCGCAGCGTTCGGCCGGATAGTAGCCGATTTTCTCATCCAAAATCGTCACGTCGCGCGTCTTGCGCAGATACTCTGCCAGCAGCAGGAAAAAGTGCAACTGCTGATCGCTGGTCTGCATGGCTGCATGCCCCACCCATCCATAGCCTTGATCGTTGAGCTTAACCTCGCCGTCGGGCATAGTGCGTTTCAGGATGAAGCGCAGCGTGGAGCGAGCCAGCGCCGGGTTGGTGTGACAGAAGGGGAGGGCCTGTTGTGCCAGATCCCGGCTGCTGGCCATCCAACCCCACAGGTAGTCATACATCGTTCCCTGTGGGATCACGGTCTCGTTGTAATACTCGCGCCAGGTTGCCATCTGTTCGAGCACAGCAGTATTCCAGCGCATCTCGCGGCGTAGTGCCGGATCGCTTTCGTCGGCGAAAGCAGGAAGCTTGGAGCGCCATTCGTCCGCGAAAGCCGAAGCTGTTGCGAGCGGGCGCGTTGCGCCAACCGCCAACTGCTCTGTGATCTTCTCAATAACTTGCGGCGATGCGTCGCGGGAGTAGCCCACGATGAAGGCGAAGTCCTTCTGCTCACCGGCTGCAAGCTCGCACTCTAGCTTCGCGCCGAGGTGAATCTCTTGTCCCTTTTCGATCGAGGGGAGCGCCGCGCCCAATGCCTTCACGAACAGCGCTGGCGGATGTGCTTCCAGCCGATACATCTCGCCCTCGGGCGGAAAAGTCAGCGGGCGTTGCTCGTGTGCAGTGAACGATGCCACGACAAGGTTATCCCCGGCTTGGCGTGGCTCATCGTTTGTCCACCATGCAGCCTTGCTGTCTTCCCACGCCGCCATCGCCTGTTGGTAACGCGCCAGGGTCGTCTCCAGATAGGCGATCTTTAGCGGTGCTTTTCCGTCGTTGCGCAGGCGCACTTTTACCAGGAATGCCGATGTGCCCTCATGGACTTTTGGTGATGGAGCGACCGACAGGAGGCGCGTGATTTTCGCATCGCCGATCTTGTAGTCATACCGCGCAAAGCCAGCGCCGAAGCGCTTTTCCGACTCTTGCGGAGCAGGACCGTCTATGCCCACGAGTTCATGTTGCTGTCCATTGATAGTCACGACAGCGCGATTGACGCCGCTCCATCGCTGTTCTCCCTGGTTCATGCGCGCCCAAGCGCGCTCGCCGGTCAAGATCTGATACTGCCCGCTGGCGTGCGTGATCAGCGTCAGCCGGTAGTTGCCCAACAGAAAATAAGGGTCATTGCCCAGGTACTGCTGCGGCTTGTCTTCGAATCCATAGCCGATCGGACTGTCGGGGAAGCGCAACGGGCCCGCGTACCGGTAGGCCGCCAATCCGAAGTCGTCGTCAAACCATGCTCCGAGGCCCTCACTGCTCGGCGGCAAAGCCCAAGCGGGAATGGCCGAGACGGCCGCCAAAGCGCCTGCGCCGACCATAAAGCCGCGTCTTGTAAAGTCGTATTCCCTGGATGTCACAGCGCTCTCTCCTTCGTTTCGCGGCCGGTGGAAGGCCGCCGTCACGAGCGCACAGAACTTGCAGAAAGCCGAGCGGTCGTCACAGTATCTGTACGCTCTTCACGAACTTCTACTCAACAGAAACCAATACAGTGACGCCATAAACTGATATGACAATGTGCAAATAGATCTAGCAACCCAAGAACGTGCATATACCATTCAGTGGTTGTTCTCCCTCCATGAAACTGAATCTATACCTTCTCGGGTGTGCAGCGGTGGCCGCACTAGGCGGCCTGCTGTTCGGGTTCGATACTGCGGTCGTCGCCGGTACCACGCATGGTCTTGTTGCTAACTATGGGCTCACGTCGGGGCAGTTGGGCTTCACCGTTTCGATCGCTCTCTGGGGCACAGTCGTGGGGTGCCTGGCGGCCGGTTTTATGGGACAACGGATCGGCAGCCGTGAGGCATTGCGGATTACGGCCGTGCTCTACGTCGTGGCGGCTGTCGGTTGCGGCCTTTCGTGGAACTGGTCTGCGTTACTCGCGTTCCGATTCGTCGGTGGACTCGGGGTCGGAGCTTCTTCGGTGTTGGCTCCCGTATACATCACGGAAGTCGCGCCAGCGCGCGCACGCGGACGCCTCGTGGGTTTCTTTCAGATCGACATTGTCATAGGCATACTGCTGGCCTACCTTTCGAACTACCTAATCTCGCGCCAAGATCTTGGCTCAGCGGAGTGGCGCTGGGAGCTTGGGGCCGCCGCTCTCCCCGCCTTGTTGTTCTTTTGCCTGCTTCTGGTTATTCCGAGCAGTCCACGATGGCTTGTGACCCAAAGCGATACCGGTGGAGCATTGGACGTACTTCAGAAGATGGGGAGCGAAGACGCTAACGGTGAGTTGCAAGAAATTCTCCACAGCCTGGATCCAAAGCACGCGCCTATTAACGAACCGTTATTGTCGCGCAAGTATCTTTTCCCGATCAGCCTGGCAGTCATGCTGGGCGCTTTCAGCCAGATGTCGGGCATTAACGCCGTCTTGTATTACCTGAATGACATTTTTGCCGCTGCAGGATTCAGTCGTACCTCTGCAGGGGTTCAGTCGGTCGTGGTTGGTCTGGTGAACCTCGCAGCGACTCTCATCGCCATTTACTTGATTGACCGCGCAGGCCGCCGCAGGCTCCTCCTGGGCGGAACAGCAGGCATGGCCATTTCGCTTTTCGCAATGGCGTTCTTATTCTCAAATAGATTGCAATCACGCAATCTGATCTACCTCATGGTGGCGTACATCTTCTTTTTTGCCACTTCGCTGGGCGCGGTGACCTGGGTTTACATCAGCGAAATCTTTCCCAACCGCGTTCGAGCCAGGGGACAGAGTTTGGGAAGCATGTCGCATTGGGTCATGAACGCGGTAATCTCATGGTTCTTTCCAGTCCTGACAGCATGGTCCAAGCCCGCGCCATTTTTCTTTTTCTCGGCGATGATGGCTATGTTGTTCGTCATTGCCTTCTTCGTGCTTCCTGAGACCAAGGGCATCACGCTGGAACACCTGGAAGAGAAGTTCGAAACCGGCTAGCCAAGAGCGTTGAGCGAGTTGACACCAATGAGCAGTCAAGAGCTTCGGCAACGAATTTTCGACATCGGAATCATTCCCGTTGTTCGTGCCACCTCGGCAGAGCTTGCGCAGCGCGCCGCCGAGGCCGTTTGTGCTGGCGGCATACCCATCGTCGAAATCACGATGACAGTGCCCGGGGCAGTCGACCTAATCCGGCGTCTCAGCCAGAGTATCGGCAAGGAAGTTGTGATCGGAGCAGGAACCGTTCTGAACCAGGAAGCGGCTAATCGGTGTATCGATGCGGGAGCTCAATTCCTGGTTAGTCCTGGTTTCGATGAAAGGACGTTGCGGCTCGCGAGCGCGAGAAACGTGCTGACTATTCCAGGCGCACTGACTCCCACAGAGATCATGGCGGCTAGAGCGGCGGGGGCTGACATCATAAAAGTATTCCCATGCGGTACTGTTGGGGGTGCGAAATACATCAAGGCGCTCAAAGGCCCCTTCCCAGATGTCCCGCTGATTCCTACTGGCGGTGTCAATCTCGAGACTGCGGCTAGCTTTGTGGAAGCCGGTGCATTTGCCTTGGGTGTTGGAGGTGAGTTGATCTCCGCGTCCGCACTCGAATCTGGCAATGTCCACGAAATCACAGATAACGCACGGAAATTCGTTAACGTTGTTCGGGCGGCGCGCGCACGGTCAAGCCCGGTAGCGGGTACCGCTACGTGAGCGAAACTCAACTCCGAACCACCAGCCGGGTAGACACCAATTGCGCAATGGCTGATGAGAATGGTTGTAACTGCCTTCGCTTGACGGCACCCACGGCCGCCGCCACCAACTCCTCCCAGGGAATTGCAATCGTCGTCAGGTTGAGCCATTGGGCAATGGGTGCGTCGTCAAATCCAATGATCAAGGGGCGTGGAAGTCCGCGATCCTCAGCGCGGCGCAGAACCGCCTGAGCAAGCCGGTCGTTGCAGCAGAAAATGCCGTCGGGACGACTGGCAAGCACCCGGTCGGCTACGCTCAGTCCAGCGTCGAAGAACCATGTGCGGGAATGGAAGACAGTCGCCTGCGAAACAGAAAGAAAACCGGCTACTCGCGCAGCGCTACGCGGATCGTTAGGCGGGCCGGCGAGGACCACCATTCTTCTGGGGCGAGGGTTTCTTCGCAGCAGGAATTGCGCCGCGTGGGCCCCACCGGAGTAATCGTCCACTGAAACGCTGTCAATCAGCGTTGCGCCCAAACCAGCCGGGGGCCGGTCATTCAAAACCAAAGCGTTCCGCCGCTGTCGAATGGCAGCGTCCACGGCTTCAGGCCGGTCCCAGATGATGGGGAAGCGACTGGTCGTAATTGGCCGTTTGCTGGAGATATCGCGAGAAGTCCAACTCATACGCCAGTCAATATGCTCCTTCTCTAGGCGAGCCGTAAGTTTGTCGAGCAAGTTGGCGCCAAAGCTGTTCTTGCGTTTGGCGCGCGGATGAAAGATCAACACTGCGCTCGATCGATCCAGCTTCGGTCCAGGGAGATAGGTGCCGGAAGCAGGGCGCCTGATCAGCAGTCCCTCCTGCACAAGTTCACGGATCAGGATGTCTGCGGTCTGATAACTGACATCGAAAAGGCGGGCCAAGGCGCGGTTTGACATGAAACGGCGTCCCGGCAGATGGTGTCCATCCTGAATTCGATTGACAAGCTGTCGTTTTACATCAGCAACGTATTTCGTGCGAGGGCGACTCACCTAGTAACCATATCAGTTTCTACATCGTGTGATCGAATAATTGTGTCGGCGTGCCGGTGCCTAGTTAACCTGTTTTTGTGGCAACAGGACGCCTTGCCAATTTGTCAGTATTGATTGTGGGCGGGACCTCAGGCTTGGGGCTCGCCGCTGCACAAGCATGCAAGAGAGAAGGCGCCAATTTGACCGTAGCGGGTAAAGCAGATGCGTATCTGGAGCAGGCAGCGGATGCGCTCGATCTGAAGGCCATTCTTGCTGGCGACGCAACCGACTCCACACTGGCGGAGCGGGCTGTTCAACAGGCAGTCTCGTCGTTTGGGCGCCTTGACGCTGCGTTTCATGTGGCGGGTGGAAGTGGCAGACGTTGGGGCGATGGGCCTTTGGATTCCATTCCCGACGATGCTTGGAGGCAGACCCTCGACGCGAACCTGAATTCACTCTTCTATACCAACCGGGCAGCGGTGCGGCAATTCCTGAAGGCCGGCCAGGGCGGATCGATATTGAATATCAGCTCCGTTCTTAGTGTCTCGCCCTCGCCGGGACACTTCGGGACTCATGCGTACGCTGCTGCAAAAGCCGCCGTGATCGGGTTGACCAAATCGTGCGCATCCTACTACGCGCCTCATAACATTCGTTTCAATGCGATTGCTCCTGGCCTGGTGCAAACTCCTGCGTCGCAACGAGCTGTCGAAGACCCAGGAATCGCCGCGTACATTCATCACAAGCAGCCGCTTGACGGCGGAAGAATTGGCTCTCCGCAGGACCTGGATGGCTCCGTAGTTTATTTCCTGTCGCCGGAATCGCGCTTTGTTACCGGACAGATACTTTCCGTGGATGGCGGTTGGAGTGTCAGCGCGTGAGCATCGCACTTGGAATTGACATCGGCGGAACGTACAGCAAGCTGGTTGCGATCTCTCACGAAGGAACGATTTTGTCGCGCTCACGACTACCCACCAACGATTGTCCTGTGGAGCAATGTCGGCCTGAGATTCTGTCGGAGATCGTGAACATCGAGAGAGAACTCGGGCAAGTGGATTTTCTGGGAATTGCCTGCCCGGGACTGGTTCATCGCAACGGCCATTCCATTGCCTGGATGAAAGGTCGCCTGAATTTTCTAGAAGGGCTGGACTGGGCACAAGCGCTTGGCCGTCGTACGCGGGTTCCGATCATCAACGACGCGCATGCAGCTCTTAAGGCTGAGGCATGGCTGGGGGCGGGCCGCGGATGCCGGAATGTGGCCATGCTGACATTGGGAACCGGCGTGGGAGGTGCCATCATGTGCGACGGCCGAGTGATCACCGGCAGCATGGGCAGAGCTGGCCATTTGGGACACATAACCGTGAACGTCACTGGGCCGAAGGACATCGTGAACACTCCGGGAAGTCTTGAGGTCGCCATAGGGGAATGTACGCTGCCGAAACGATCGGGTGGCCGCTTTACCACGACCTCAGAACTGGTCGCAGCGTATCTTCAGGGCGATTCCGATGCAACCGATATGTGGCGGACCAGCGTGCGATCACTGGCTGCGGCCCTGGTCTCGATTATCAACGCGGTTGATTCCGAGCGCATTCTCCTGGGCGGAGGCATTGCCCGTGCTGGTTCTGCGTTGTTTGAGCCGTTGAAGAGCTTTATGGACGAATACGAATGGCGGCCGTACGGCCACGCGGTCGAAATCGTGCCCGCTGAACTTGGAGACGAAGCAGGAGCCATCGGTTCTGCCAAGCACGCCATGGAGTGTTATGACGCCGGCTGAGCAATATCTAAGTAAGTGTGCGGACATCATCGAGTCCGTTCGATCGCAGAAGGAGGCCATTCGCGAGGCAGCGCAATGGTTTGCCAAGAGCATACTGGCTGGGAGGATGGTCCACGTCTTTGCGTCTGGGCACAGCCGGATCATGGTGGAGGAGATGTGGCCGCGCTACGGCTCTTTCCCCGGCTTTAATCCCATCGTGGAGCTTTCTCTCACCTTCCATAACCTGGTTGTAGGAGCCAATGGGCAACGGCAGGCAATGTTCATCGAGAATGTCCCCGGTCTCGCTGAGCGAATTCTGCGGAATTTCGCACTGTCTTCGGACGACTCTGCCCTGGTGATCAGTTCAAGCGGATGCAACATGGTTCCGATCGAAATTGCGCAGGAATTTCAGCGCCATCAGGTTCGCGTTGTATCGATTGTGACCCTTCGACATAGCGAGAGAAGTCAGAGCCGTCATCCCGAAGGCAAGAAGCTTCAGAACTTTTCCGACTTGGTTCTCGATACAGGTGCTCCGGCGGGCGACGCCATGGTGACCATTCCTGGACTTGATACTCCCGTTTCGCCGGGCTCCACGGTTGGTGGATGCATGCTTGTGAACTGCATCAAGGCAGAACTCGCCGCGCTACTGACCGCAGCGGGAGCTCCACCGAAAGTCCTTACCGGTGCTGCCGTGGTTGGCAAGGAGAGAGCCGAGGAACTTTTTGAGTCTGCTTACGATGAGCATGCTCATCGTCTGGCCAAGTTGTACGCCACGGTAGGAAGTAGGAACGGCAATGAGGCGGGCGCAACAGATGGTTCGACGCCGCATCAGGAAACCGGCGTCCTTCCCAAGCAGGCAATGTCCTAAGTGAAAAACATCCCAGACTTGGCCGCAGAATTCGACGTCGTGGTAGTAGGGTCGGGATCTTCCGGCGCAACTGCTGCCATTGCTGCCGCGCGTGAACAGGCGAGAGTCTGTCTTCTTGAGAAGAGCAGCTTTCTCGGAGGCACCAGCACTGCAGTCCTGGACACTTTCTACGGTTTTTACACTCCTGGAGCGCGGTGTCTCAAAGTCGTCGGGGGTATAGCCGACGATGTCGTCGCGCGGTTGAAGCAGTTGGACAGTGTGCTAGAACGTCCAAATACGTACGGCGCCGGCAAGGGCGTTACCTACCATCCGGACTATCTAAAGTGCGCCTGGGAACAACTGGTGACTGAGTCCAGCGTAAGCGTCTTTCTCAATGCCTGGGTTCAGGATGTTGAAGTCCATGAGGGCCGTATTTCCTCGGTCGTCGTCGCCACCAAGCGGGGCTTGGCCCGTATTGCCGGAAAGGTATTTATTGATGCTTCCGGTGACGCGGACCTTTGTTATTGGGCGGGGAGCCCGCATGTCATCGCTGGCGAGCACGAAGATGCTCAGTCTCTGACCACTACCTTCCGCATGTGCAATGTGGATACCACCGCTCGCCAGTTGATCAGCAAGAATTACATTCACGCCGCCATGGAGAAGGCCTCCGGAAGCGGATACCGCCTCCCACGACGTGAAGGCAGCGATCATCCAACGACTGTTGCAGGAGTATTCGCGACAAACATGACGCGCGTGCAATCTTTCGAGCGACGGCCGGACGGAGTAGTCAATGCAACTGATCCGGACTTTCTTACACGCGCGGAGATGGAAGGTCGTAAGCAGGCTCTGGAATACATTCGTTTTCTGCGCAACTACATTCCCGGCTACCAGGCGGCAGGCTTGGCAGCCATGTCCTCGCAGATCGGAGTGCGCGAGACCCGCAGAATCATTGGCGACTATGTGCTCACTCGCGAGGACGTGCTAGGGGCGCGGCAGTTCGACGACCAGATTGCTTTATGCGGAGCGCCCATCGAAGACCATGGAACTGGCGAGGGGACGAAATGGGTTTACTTGCCTGACGGCGAATGCGTTGGAATTCCATATCGGACGTTGCTTCCCCAGCAACTCTCCAACGTGTTGGTCACGGGGAGATGTTTCTCCGCAACTCATGATGCGCATGCCAGCGTACGCTCCATGGCCCAGTGTATGGCTATGGGACAGGCCGCCGGCGTTGCCGCGGCCCTCTGTGCCGCGACCAAACGCGACACGCGCTCTCTGCCATTTCATGCACTGCGGGAGCGGCTAGTGGCGACTCGCGCCGTCCTCCATGTGGAGAAATTGCCTGCATGAGCAACGTCCGAACCGTTCTCGGAGATATCCCTGCACGCGAGCTCGGCGTTTGCTATGCGCACGAGCACATCGTAATTGAGCGCAGCTACGTAACGGAGAAAAATCCGGCTTTTCTCCTCGACGATGTGGGCCTTATCAGTGTTGAAGTCGGCGCTTTCTACAAGGCCGGCGGCCGGGCCATGGTTGACTCCATGCCTTGCGGCGGAGGTCGCAGCGCTCAGAAACTGGCTGAAGTCTCCCGTCAAACTGGTGTACATATCGTCTGCCCAACCGGATTGCACCTGCAAAAGTACTATCCTCACGGGCATTGGGGAGAAGAGGCTAGTGCGATCGAAATTGCCGATATCTTTATCGACGAAATCGAACATGGCATCGATGCGAACGACACACGCGGTCCGAATTGGGAGGGGACGGACCTGCGGGCCGGACTGATCAAGGTAGCCAGCAGTCTGGACCGAATGACCGATTTCGAAAAGAAAATCTTCGAGGCCGCAGCGATTGCCCATCACGCCACTGGCTCACCTATTCTCACCCATACCGAGCAAGGAACAGCCGCCCTGGAGCAGATTCAGATCTTCCAATCGTTCGGTGTGCGGCCAGATTGTCTGGTTTTGTCACACACCGATCGCAAACCGGATGTTTCCTATCACAAAGAGTTGCTTTCCACGGGAGTCTA
>Ga0335080_10006738_pt1 | contig 11881 bp, 6 predicted proteins | sample Lox_Sample_34_FD_206720 | JGI IMG/M metagenome (GOLD analysis project Ga0335080, IMG submission 206720) | Soil microbial communities from Loxahatchee National Wildlife Refuge, Florida, United States - Lox_Sample_3.4 | ecosystem: Environmental > Terrestrial > Soil > Wetlands | place: USA: Florida...
GACATGCGGAATCTTTTTAGCGACCGGCGGCGCGGGAACATCTGTCGCGGTCAGGCTCAGAACCGCTGCCAGAAGGCCAAATATCGGAATACTAAAGCGCCCACGCCGGAACCCGAACTTATTCATCCGAAATCTCCTTTTTCAGTTCAGCCAGGGACCCAAGAGGCGATGCTGCGCCTGCAGCAACGATATGAGAGCTCTCATTATGGCGCATACACACCGGCTACAGCCAGCCGCTCGGCGATTCATCCAGTTAAACATGGTCCCTCCCTCCGACGAAGCCGGCAGTAGGTCACTCGGTCGTCGTAGACTCGGCACTCATTGTATTCAGCAGAGAAGCTGGCATGACGATGCGAACCGTCGGTGGGATGCGGGGGCATCGCGCAGGCTGAGAGCCGCAGCGCATCGTTCCGATACGCTTATGAGACCTCGAACTGCGACTAGGCCCGGACGAGGCTTGGCGCGGGCTTGCCGTTCAGCACTGCGTCCACATTGTCGAGCGCCAGCATGCCCATTGCTGTACGGGTTTCGATCGTGGCGCTGCCGATATGCGGCAATAGAAATGTATTTCTTAGCGCAACATATTCCGGGTTAAGCTTTGGCTCGCCTTCAAATACGTCGAGTCCGGCAGCGGCGACCCGCCCGCTCTTGAGAGCGGCGATGAGGTCGTCGTCGACCACCAAACCGCCGCGAGCGGTATTCACCACGATGGCCCCGAGGGGTAAAAGGCTTATGGCTTTGGAGTTCAAGAAATGGCGGGTCTGAGCAGTCTCGGGTGCGTGCAGGCTCAAGAACTGACTTACGCGAAGCAGATCCGACGGCTCCTTGTGGTATACGGCATCGCCTGCGATTTCCGCGGGTAACTCAGAAGGGGTGCAATAGTGAATTTTCATTCCGAATCCTCGTGCTCGACGCGCCAGGGCTTGTCCCACGCGTCCCATTCCGAAAATGCCGAGGACCTTGCCACCGACTTGCCATCCCAAAAGCATGTCGGAACTAAGGGGCTTCCACGCTCCTGTTCGAACCAGTTCCTGAGCCTCGTAAGCGCGACGGGAAGCGCCCAGCAAGAGCAGCATGGCGATGTCGGCCGTTGCTTCACTGTTGACACCAGGGGTATAGGCGATCGGAATTTTCCTGCGCGCGGCGGCTTCCACATCGATATGCTCAAAACCCACCGAGTAGGTGGCGATGATTTTGACTGTGGGCGAAACCTTCTGGAAAAACCCAGAGTCCAACCGGTCTGCCGGCGTGATGAACAGGGCGTCGGCCCCTTCGGCCGCGGAGAGCAGTTGCTGCTGGCTGAAGGGAAACTGGTTCGAATTTCGTCGGGCGCTGTACTCGCGATCGATACGATCTTCAATTTCTTTCGTGTAGCGGCTGGTTACCACCAAAATGGGTTTAGTCACACTCAACATCTCCTTCCGTTGGCCGTACCTCCAAAGGATCGAGACTTGAGATAACTTTATCAGCCGCCCACAAGACTCAAGTAGCCCCCGGACTACTCTGCCTATCCGATAGGTTTAGCGGTACGAATCACGAAAAACGAACGGTGGGATTGCTTGGCTCCTACGCGCTAAAGATCACTTCCGGACGGCTGATAATTAACGGATTAGCTTAGTTGTGATCAGAAGGTTTCTGCCCTGCCTTGTCCATAGCCGGGCTATAGCGGGGCCTCCCTAGTGTAGAATCGGCGTTGCCTTGATTCAGGCTCGGAGAGCTGAAAGTTGGACGACTCGGCGAAGACCAGCTTGCTCGGGCGCACGGTAGCCCACTACCGGATCAGCGCCATAATTGGCGCGGGCGGCATGGGAGAGGTGTACCGCGCAACAGACACAAAGCTCGGGCGCGATGTAGCCCTCAAGGTTCTGCCCCTCGACATGGCCCGCGACCCCGACCGGCTGGCCCGCTTCCAGCGGGAGGCTCGCGCTGTCGCCGCACTTAATCATCCCAACGTAGTGACGGTCTACTCGGTCGAGCAATCCAATAACGTCCACTTCATCACCATGGAATTGATCGAGGGGCAGTCGCTTGAGCGACTGATTTCTTCGAACGGCCTGCCGGCAGACCGGATCATCGAACTTGCCGGGGCGATTGCGGAAGCGCTAGCCGCAGCTCACGAGAAAGGCATTGTGCACCGTGACCTGAAGCCCGCGAATGTGATGGTAACGAATGAGGGCCGGGTCAAAGTTCTGGATTTCGGGCTGGCCAAGGATATAAACGCCGACATTGCCAAAGACGCCACCCTGACCTCGGCGGGCCACACCCAGTCAGGCATGGTGATGGGGACTCCGGCTTACATGTCGCCGGAACAGGTCTCGGGCCGGCCGCTCGACCACCGCTCCGACATTTTTTCGTTCGGCGTGGTGCTGCATGAGATGGCGACGGGGAGCCGGCCTTTCGACGGCCACTCCTCGGCTGAACTGATTTCGTCCATTTTGCGCGACACTCCGCCAACGGTCACCGATGTCCGCCCGGAATTGCCCTCCGACCTCGCGCGTGTCATTCGCCGCTGCCTCGAAAAAGATCCTCGCTACCGCGTGCAGACGGCCCGCGACGTGAGCAACGAATTTCGTGACCTGGCGCGAGCTAGTGCACGTCTGTCGTCTGTGCCGACGTCGACCCCGCGGATCATCGCTGCCGCGGATTCGAGCGGCGCTCGCGCCGATGAAGGCTTCTGGGTGGCGGTATTGCCCTTCAAGTACAGTGGAAACCACCAAGATCTTGCAGCTCTGGCCGAAGGTTTGACTGACGACATCGTCACCAATATGTCAAAGTTTTCCTACTTGCGGGTGATTGCACGCAGTTCGACGGCGCGATATGCACAGCAAACGGTCGATGTGCGCACTGCGGCAAAAGAGCTTGGCGCGCGCTACGTGATGGAAGGCAGTATCCGCCAAGCCGGAACCAAGGTTCGCATCGCCGTACAGTTAGTGGATGCCAGCACCGGCGCGAGCCTGTGGGCGGAAACCTATGACCGCGTCTTCACACCGGAATCGATGTTGGAGGTTTTCGACGACGTGGTTCCCCGCATCGTTGCCACCGTCGGCGACACGCAGGGGATTCTGCCCCACAGCATGACAGACGCGCTGCGCAACCGGGATCCAGAGTCGCTGACACCTTACGAGGCCCTGCTGCGCAGCTTTGGTTTTCATCAGCATGTCAGCGCTTCTGAGCATTTAGCGGGAATCACGGCTTTGGAACGCGTCGTGAAGCAGGCGCCGGATCGCGCCGAATGCTGGGCGATGCTCTCCTGGCTCTACCGCGCCGAGTACACGCATGGATACAACGTGAGGCCCGATGCGATGGACCGCGCCCTCGGGGCGGCCCGGCGAGCCGTGTCCCTGGCATCTTCTAGCCAGCTTGCCCATGCCGCGCTGGCTTCGGCCTTCTTTTTTCGTCGTGAACTCGGCGCTTTCCGCGTCGCCGCCGAGCGTGCTCTCGCGCTCAATAGTATGGAGGGATACATCAGCGCGTTCCTGGGCATGCATTTTGCTTATGCCGGCGACTGGGAGCATGGTTGCGCGTTGTCCGAGAGGTCCACTCAACTCAATCCGCATCATCCGGGCTGGTACTGGTCCGCGATGGTCTTCAACGCCTACCGACAACGCGATTCGCAGCGGGCCCTGGAACTTGCCCTCCGCATCAACATGCCCGATCTTTGGACCGCGCAGCTGGCTCTCACTGTGATCTACAGCCAACTCGGAGAGATGGAACACGCCCGCGCAGCACTGGCCGGCCTGCTCGCGCTCCGTCCAGACTTCGCCGCAATCGCGCGGACAGAACTCGACAAATGGTGGCTGCCGGACATGGTTGAGCAGATGCTCAGCGATTTGCGCAACGCAGGACTGGAGATCACGACTGCTGTCCAACCGGTATCTTCGTCCGGCGCGGTTCTGGTGCGGACTGCTTCCGGCGGAACTCGCGCCGAGGAGGGCTTCTGGGTGGCCGTGCTGCCGTTGAAATACACGGGAAGCAATGCAGACCTCAAGTCTCTTGCCGAAGGAATCACGGAAGAAGTGATAACTGGGTTGTCGCGATTTTCATATCTTCGCGTGATCGCGCGCGGGTCAACCGCAAAGTATGCCGGTGAGTCCGGCGATATCCGCGTCATCGGCAGGCAGCTCGGCGCGCATTATGTCATGGAGGGAAGCGTCCGGCAGGCCGGCTCCGCCATTCGGGTGGCGGTGCAATTGCTGGACGCAACAACCGGCGCGCATCTCTGGGCGGAGAATTACGAACGCACCTTCAACCCGGACGCCCTGTTTTCGCTGCAAGACGATGTCGTCCCGCGCATTGTTTCGACCGTTGCCGACATGAATGGAACCCTGCCCCGCAGCATGAGCGCGCGGGTGCGCGGCCGGACTCCCGAGCAACTGACGGCCTACGAGGGCGTGCTACGCAGCTTCGCGTACTTCGAGGGCTATGCCCCGGAGGATCTTGCGCAGGCCCGCATCGCACTGGAAGCGGCGGTGAAGAAGACTCCATGTTACCCCGAGGCGTTGGCTATGTTGGCCCTGCTCCACGTTCAGGACTATGCCCAAGGTTTCGAACTGCAGCCTGATGCCCTGGCAAGCGGAGCCGCTGTTGCCCGGCGCGCTGTCGAAGCCGCCCCCTCCAGTCATCTAGCTCATTTCGCCCTGGCCCAAGCCCACTTTTTCCAGAAAGAATTTCCGAGCTTCCGGAATGCAGCCGAGCGCACCGTTGTCCTGAATCCTATGGACGGAAATGCCCTTGCTCTGCTCGGTGAGCTCCTGATCTATGTTGGCGAAGCGGAGCGCGGAATGGAACTGGCCGGGCGCGCCAAGCGGCTCAACCCTCATCATCCCGGATGGTATTGGCATGCCGATTTCAACTACGCCTATCGAAAGCGTAACTATCGCGGCGCGGTTGAGGCGGCACTGAAAAGTAATCTCCCGGGTGACTGGGGTACGCAGGTTCTGCTTGCCGCCGGGTATGCGCAGCTCGGTGCAACCCAGGAAGCCAGCAAGGCTTTGCGTGAGCTGGTCATACTGCGGCCGGACATTTCTTCGACTGTGCGTCGGGGCGTCGCGAAGTGGTTCGACCCTGAGCATGGAGCGCATCTGCTGGAAGGCCTGAGCAAGGCCGGGTTAGAGATCAAAGAAGATCAGAAAGCGGTTTCTACCGCCGCTCCGTCCATCGCCGTGCTGCCCTTTACAAACCTCAGCGCTGATCCTGAACAGGATTACTTCAGCGACGGCCTCGCCGAAGAGATCATCAACCTGCTGGCGCGGGTTCCCGGCCTGAAAGTGATCGCCCGCACCTCGGCTTTCGCGTTCCGCGGTAAAGAGCAGGACATCCGAGGCATCGCGGGAGCACTCGGGGTAAGCACGATTCTGGAAGGCAGTGTCCGTCGCTCAGGAAATCGTATTCGCGCGACGGCTCAGCTGATCAATGCCGCTGACGGATCGCATCTCTGGTCGGAGCGATATGATCGGGAACTGAGCGATATCTTTGCTGTCCAGGACGAGGTCTCGGAGGCAATCGGTAAGGCATTGCGGGTCAAGCTTTCCCGAGAAGCATCGCAGCGCTATATGCCGAAGCTCGAAGCCTACGAGGCTTATCTGAAGGGCAGATATCTGCAGGCCAAGGTTACGCCCGAGTCGATGGAACTGGCTCGACGATTCTACGAGCAGGCGAGCGAACTCGATCCTGGTTTCGGGATGGCCCATGTCGGACTGGGATACTACTGGGTCAGCTTGGCGCACTTCGGTCGGCACTCTGTCCATGAGTGTGTACCCGCAGTTCGGGCCGAAGCACGGCGCGCATTGCAGATTGATCCTTCTCTTGCGGATGCCCACGCACTCCTTGGGTATGTGGCGGCTATGTACGACATGGATTGGGCTGCGGCGGAGCAGCACTTTGATTTTCCGATGGCGAAACAGGCCAGCTTTGAGACCATCCGGCCTCTGTATAGCGGGGTTCAGTTCTTGCGGGGTAATGTGGAGCAGGCCATCAAGCTGGCACAGCGTGCGATAGAAGAGGATCCGCTCGAAGTATGGGCCCATATGAATCTGCATGCCTATCTCCAAGCAGCGGGACGGGACGATGAAGCCCTTGAGCAATTAAAGAAAGTTGTGGAACTGGATCAGAATCAGGTTGTGGCCCTGGTATCGATGGCGATGATCTACGCCGACAAAGGTGATCTTGCGGAGGCCTTGCAGATCGCGCGGCAGGCCTACGCGATTGGGTCGTGGTTTCCCGATACGATTGGCGTGCTTGCCGCGCTCACGCACCGCAACGGAGAAGAGGTCGAATCGAAATCCCTCGCGAAGGCGCTCGGTTCCGGCGAGGCTCTTGGCGATGCCCGTGCCCATGCGCTGTTCCACCTGCTCTGTGGCGAAATAGACCCAGGAGCCGATTGGACGGAAAAAGCAATTGAACAGCGCGACCCTTCGATGATGTTCTATCTGCGCTTCGTGGTCTGCAAAGGGCTAAGAGCGAGCCGCCACTGGCCGAGGATCGCGAACATGATCAATCTGCCGGTTTGAGATGCAGCCGAAGCGTCCACATTTCTGAGGTCGCTAGCATGCGGTGCTACTCAGCGCAGACTCCTCGAAGCCGACTTTTCGCCCGCTTTGTCCCCCGTGGTTCACTTTCCGGATGCTCACAAGCCCGACAGAGCGAGACTAATGACGATAAGGCGCTAACCAGGACTTGGCTCGGATCGGCTAAGGTAGACGGCCTGGCCTAGATGGCTTCCTTTGGACCCTGGCAATTCCGGCCTAGCGCAGAAAGTGTTAGGATTCTTTCGATCTTTGCTTCAGCGTCATACCCAGGAACCTATGTCAGCCCGACTTACCCAACCGCTGGTGAGAGAGAACGGCTCCCATCGTCCCGCTACTTGGGATGAAGCTATGGACCGCGTCGCGGTGGCGTTTCGCAAATCGGTTGAGAGGAAAGATCCGCGGAACTTCGGCATGTTCAGCTGCTCCAAGACCACCAACGAACTGAACTACGCAGCGCAAAAGTTTGTCCGTAGCGTCCTAGGGACGAACAATATCGATAGCTGCAACCGGACTTGACATGCTCCCAGCGTCGCCGGTCTGGCGGCGGTCTTTGGGGCGGGCGGAGGGACTAGTTCGTACCGGGAAGTGGAAGAGACCGAGGTCATCGTGCTCTGGGGATCGAATGCAAGAGAAACCCACCCCATTTTCTTCCACCACGTTTTGAAGGGAATACACAACGGCGCCGAGCTTTATGTCGTCGACCCACGGTGCACCAGCACAGCTCGCTGGGCCAATCTGTGGCTGGGACTGGAAGTGGGCTCAGACATTTCGTTGGCGAACGCCATCGGGCGAGAAATCATTGCTGCCGGCCTCACCAACGAAAAGTTTATCCGCCACGCAACCAGTGGATTTGACTCCTATAAAGCGCACGTTGAGAAATACACGCTTGATCGGGCGCAGCAAGACACTGGCGTGCCAGTCGAAACCATCCGCTTCCTCGCCCACGCATACGCCAAGGCTTCTCGCGCTCAGATCTGCTGGACACTCGGGATCACTGAACATCACAACGCTGTCGACAATGTCGTGGCACTGATTAACCTGGCCCTGCTCACTGGACACGTTGGCCGTTACGGCAGCGGTCTCAATCCGCTGCGCGGGCAGAATAACGTCCAAGGCGGCGGCGATATGGGTGCGATTCCCGACCGTCTGACCGGATTTCAGCACGTTGAGAACGATCAACTGCGCGCCAAGTTTGAGAAGGCCTGGAACACGAAGCTCCAACCGAAACGCGGCTGGCATCTGAGCGACATGTTCGAAGCCATGGACCACGGTTTCCTTACGACTCTCTACGTCCTAGGGGAGAATCCAGCTGACTCTGAAGCGGATCGAAATCGAGCATTGGAGCGGTTGCGCGGGCTCGAATTTCTCCTGGTTCAGGATCTTTTCTATACAAAAACGGCGCAGTTGGCCCACGTTGTGCTCCCCGCCGCGTGTGGTGCCTTCGAAAGTGAAGGAACGGTCACCTCCAGTGAACGTCGTGTCCAGCGCGTGCGTCGAACCGTTGCACCACCTATTGGGGTTCGTGACGATCTTAGCATTATCTTTGATCTCGCCCGCCGCCTGGGCCATGAATGGGGGACACCCAAGCCCGAATCCCTTTGGAACGAATTGCGCCAGCTAAGCCCGATGCATGCCGGCATGAGTTACAGCCGCCTGGAAGAGATGGGCGGGATTCAGTGGCCGTGTTATGACGAATCCCACCCCGGAGAAATGTTCTTGCACGGACGCCTTTGGAATGACCCATTGATCGGGCCACGGGCGCCGTTTAGCGTAGTAGAGTTTGAGCCGCCAGTGGACAAGCTTGACGAACAATACCCCATTCGTTTAACGACAGGCCGCCGCCTCGACGACTACAATACTGGCGTCCAAACCCGTGAATATTCGTCCGCGCTTCGTCGCGCAGAAGCTCTAGAGATCTCTCCGGAGGATGGTCGGCAATACAAACTGAAAGAAGGCGACCGAGTCCGCGTGACGTCGCGCCGGGGATGGCTGATTGCTCCTGTGCGTTTTGACTCCGGACTGCGTCCGGGCTTGGCGTTTTTGTCAGTCCATGCTCACGATCAAGTAGCGACCAATGACCTAACGATTGACGCTGTGGATCCCAAGTCCGGGACGTCGGAGTTCAAGGCAACGGCCATCCGCCTGGATAAGGTATAAAGAGGAGAGGAGTTGATTGGACCTTCATTTGACCGATGCGCAGGCGAACGCGGAGGAGCGCGCCGCCGTTGAGTCCGAGTTGGGCAGGACCGATGCCAGCACCCATGGTGGCGAGAGCCAGGCAGCAGACACGCGGGTGGCTTTCAACTGCAACAAAAATGGACGGCGTCATCTGTTGCTGCCCATGCTGCATGCGGTGCAAAGTCGCATGGGTTGGATCAGCCACGGCGCTGTCAACTACGTCGCCGCGCGACTGGACATCGCTCCTGCCGAAGTTCACGCGGTGGCATCGTTTTATGGAATGTTCTCCCTTCAGCCCCGGCCTCCCGTCGTCGCTTATGTCTGTGACGACATTGCGTGTTTCACGCAAGGTTCGGACAACCTCTGCGACCAACTGGAAGGCATGCTTGGTCCCGCAGGTTCCAAATCTAACCAGGGGCGTGCCACTTGGCTTCGTAGCCAGTGCCTAGGCCTCTGCGAGCGGACTCCAGCAGCGTTGGTTTGTTCAGCGGGCGAGCGGCCTCTACAGCGAGTGCTGGCTCCGACCTCCGCGGATGCCATTCGGGCTGTCATCGACAGTGTCGAGGCTGGAAGAATATCCGATGCGCCAGATTCTTTCACCGTAAAGAACAGTGTTCCGCAAGCTCTGCTGCCGTCTGACGCAAGCCAGATGCCACTACTCCGAAGAATCAGCCACGGCAGTTCGACTTTAGAAAGCTACCTTCGTGCTGCCGGGTATGAAGCTTTACGAAGAGCGTTGCAACTCGGTCCAGAAGGAACCCTGCGCGAGCTAATGGCTTCCAAGCTGTTGGGACGTGGCGGTGCAGCGTTTCCTACCGCGAAGAAATGGGAAGCTCTCTTTCTAAAGCGTCATCTTTTGCAAGAAGATCTGACCCGTGCACACTACCTGGTTTGCAATGCCGACGAATCCGAGCCCGGCACGTTCAAAGATCGTATTCTGATGGAAGCAGATCCCTTCGCCGTATTGGAGGGGATGACCATCGCTGCTTCCGTCACGGGCGTTCGGCACGGCTTTATCTACCTACGCGGAGAATATCCCTTGGCTGCCGAACAAATTCGCCGGGCGATCGAATCGGCTAAAGAAAACGGGTTTCTGGGCGACAACATACTTGGCAGCGGCCTGCAATTGAACATTGAAGTTCGCCGCGGCGCGGGCGCATATGTCTGTGGCGAGGAGACTGCGCTCTTCAATTCGATCGAAGGCTATCGCGGGGAACCCCGCAATAAGCCGCCCTTCCCGACCGACTCCGGGTTATTTCACCAGCCAACTGTGGTCAACAACGTCGAAACTCTGGTGAACGTGCCCTATATCCTTCGCGAGGGCGGCGCCGTTTATACCCAGCTGGGCACGGCCACGTCTACGGGTACGCGTCTCTTTTGTCTTAGCGGGCATGTGACACATCCTGGTGTCTACGAGGTTGTCATGGGGACTACGCTGCGCACACTTATCGATCTTGCGGGCGGAGTGTCTGGCAGCGGCAGACTCCAAGCAGTGCTTCTGGGCGGCGCAGCCGGAACCTTTGTTTCTCCGCGGGAACTGGATGTGCCGCTTACGTTTGAAGGCGCGCAAGCCATCGGAGCGTCGCTGGGCTCCGGTGTAATCATGCTATTTGACGACACGATCGATCTTCGGCAGGTCCTGCTACGCATCTCGAGTTTCTTCCGGCATGAAACCTGCGGCCAGTGTGTCCCCTGCCGCGTCGGTGTGGTGCGGCAGCAGGAAGCTCTGCAGCGTCTGCTGAAGGGAAAGCCTCTGGGCTCGGTAGCAGGGGAATTTAGATTGTTGCGTGACATAGCGCAGGCAATGCGCGATGCTTCAATCTGTGGCCTGGGTCAGACAGCAGCCAGCGCGCTGCAGTCCGCCCTACATCGATGGAATCTTTTTCATGAGTGACGGGTTAGCGGAAAACATTCAGATGCTCGACGCACCTCATGCTGTCGTACCTGTGCCGCGCGGTCCAATTCCAAAGGCGGAACAACGACCAACATCCCGCTTTGTCGAGATCCAAATCGACGGAAACCGTGTGTCTCTACCCGAGGGTGCCACCATCCTTGATGCCACAAAGAAAGTTGGGATTGACATTCCCACCATTTGCTTTCTGGACAGCCTCACTCCCGTCAATGTTTGCCGCGTCTGCGTGGTGGAAATGGAAGGCTCGCGGACACTAATACCGGCGTGCTCACGCAAGGTGGAACAGGGCATGGCAATCAGGACTGATTCTGAACGGGTTCGCCTCAGCCGGCGATTGGTGCTGGAATTTCTGGGCTCCTCTGTTGATCTTGCCACAGCACCAACCTTGCAGCGCTACATCGACCGTTATGGTGCGCACCCTGAGCGGTTCGGTAAAGACTCCGCCAAGGTCACCCAATCCATAAAGGTCGATAACGATCATTACGTCCGGGACTACTCCAAGTGTGTTCTCTGTTACAAGTGTGTGGAGGCTTGTGGCGAAGACGCCCAGAATACCTTTGCCATCGCTGTAGCCGGTCGTGGTTTTTCAGCCCATATCGCGACCGAATTTGATGTCGCCCTGCCCGACTCAGCCTGCGTTTATTGCGGCAACTGCATAGGTGTTTGTCCAACTGGCGCGCTGATGTTCAAGAGCGAGTATGATATGCGCCAGGCCGGCACATGGGACGAAAGCCGACAGAATCAGACCGACACAATCTGTCCCTATTGTGGCGTAGGCTGTAACCTCACCGTGCACGAGCAGGATGGCCAGATTGTTCGCGTGACCTCCCCGGTTGGCAACGTAGTGACTCGCGGCAATCTCTGTATCAAAGGTCGCTTCGGCTGGCAGTTTGTGCAGATTCAGCCTGCACTTCAAGGGAGGACCAGAGGTAATTCATCCCCGGACAGCAAGACACCATCCCACGGTATGCTCCCGAGCAACGACACCCAATAGCCATCACGAGCTAGACGCCAAGCCCAGTCTGGCCTGCTGGAGCATTGCCTGTGTAGTCGATAGTATCACCAGCCCTGCTTAATGGTGAGCGTCTTCACCGCGCCAGCAATCGGGCGATGCAACTTAATCTTGAGGTTGCCGATCTTCGACAACGACAACTGCGAACCACGCACACCGAAACCCAGTTGCGGACAGGTGAACGAATCCAACCAGCCTTTACCCTTGAATCGTGGAAACCCACGCCCGCGGCGAAAAAAGGCTTGATACGTC
>Ga0335080_10006740_pt1 | contig 11880 bp, 7 predicted proteins | sample Lox_Sample_34_FD_206720 | JGI IMG/M metagenome (GOLD analysis project Ga0335080, IMG submission 206720) | Soil microbial communities from Loxahatchee National Wildlife Refuge, Florida, United States - Lox_Sample_3.4 | ecosystem: Environmental > Terrestrial > Soil > Wetlands | place: USA: Florida...
AGGAAGGTCGCCGCGCACACGAGGCTCCAGCACGCCATCGCCGCCAGCATGCCGAGCACGCCGCCCCATGGTCCGCTCGGTGCGAAGTACTCGGCGAGCTCGCGCCCGGTCGCATAGCCGCCGCCGATCACGACCGCCTTGAACGCGAACCCGGGCAGCAGGAAGCGCTTGAAGAACGAGCTTTGGGCGGCCACGGCCTAGCGCTCCGCGCCCGGAACCGGGGCGCGCGGGCTCACTTGCTCCAGGTCCAGTCCGCGGCGCTCGCGCGGCAGCCACCGTGCGGCGCGCCGGTCCACGCCCGGCCGCGCACGAAGCGCCCGCTCGGCGCGCGAGTAGCCTCGCCGTCCTTGAGCGCCCGTACTCCGTTGATCCACACGTTCTCGACGCCGGTCGCGAGCTGGTGCGGCTTGTCGTAGGTCGCGTGATCCTGGATCGTGGCCGGGTCGAATACCACCACGTCCGCGAAGTAGCCCTGCTTCAGGCGGCCGCGGTCGGCGACTGAAATCGTTTCGGCCGGGAACGCGCTGAGGCGCCGGACGGCCTCCTGCAGCGTGATCACTTTCTCTTCGCGCACGTACTTGGCGAGCACGCGAGCGAAGTTGCCGTAAGCGCGCGGGTGCTCCGCCGACTTCAGGAACACGCCCTCCGGCGCCGGCGCCTCGGCGTCCGAGCCGAAGCTGACCCAGGGCAGCGCGACCTCGCGCTTCACGTTGTCCTCGGACATCAGGAAGTAGGCGACGCCGACGCGCGTGCCATCCTCGACGACCAGCTGCATCGCCGCCTCTTCCGGGCTCACGCCACGCATGCGCGCGACCTCATCGAGCGTCTTGCCCGCGAGCGGCTTGAGCGCCGGGTTCTTGAACTGCAGGAGGAGCGCACCCTTCGGTCCCGCGCGCTGCAGGATGTTCTCCCAGCTGGGCGCCGGGTCGCGCATCTCCTGCGCGACGCGCGCGCGGATCGCCGGATCCCGGAGCCGCTCGATCCACTTGTCGAGGCCGCCCTCCTGCACCCAGGCCGGCATCGCGGCGTCGAGCCCGGTGGCGCCCGCCGTGTAGGTGTACATGTCGGCCGTGATCCGGGTGCCGGCGGCGCGCGCAGCCTCGACCTCGTGGATCATCGGCTCGATCTTGTTCCAGTTGGACTGCCCGGCGACCTTCAGGTGGTAGATCTCGGCCGGCGCGCCGGAGGCTTTCGCGATCGAGATCGTCTCGTCGACCGCCTCGATCAGCCGGTCGCCCTCGCTGCGCATGTGCGCGATGTACATGCCGCCGCAGCGCCCGGATTCCTGCGCGAGCGCGATCAGCTCCGGCGTCTTCGCGTACGTGAACGGGTTGTAGATCAGCGCGGTCGTGACGCCGAGCGCGCCCTGCTCCATCGCCTGGTGCACGAGCGTGCGCATCTCGCCGAGCTGCTTCTCGTCCGGCTGCACGTCGTTCTGCCCGAGCACGTAGATCCTGACGGTGCCCGCGCTCACGAACGAAGCGATGTTAGGCGTGATGCCGCGGTGCTCGAGGTGCTCCATATACTCACCGAGCGTCGTCCAGTCGACGTCGTAGTTGACGTCGACCTGCTGGCGCGCCATGTCGGCCTTCATCTGCGCGTTCAGTGGCCCCATCGAGAGCTCGCCCATCACCTCGAGCGTCACGCCCTGGCGCAGGTCGCTGAGCGCGCGGCCGTCGACGAGCAGCGATTCCTCCGGGTGCGCGAGCATGTTGATGAAGCCAGGCGCCACGGCCTTGCCGTGGGCGTTGAGCTCGGTCCTGCCCTTGCCGGGTGCATGCCGGCCGACGTAGGCGATCCGGTCGCCCGAGATCGCGACGTCGCCGACGTAGGGCGAATCGCCCGAGCCGTCGACGATCTCGCCGCCGCGGATCACCGTGTCGTAGCGGGCGTCGGCGGCCATCGCCGGCGCCGCTGTCGCGGCTGCGGTCGCGAGGACGAGCGCGCGCCACGCGCGCCGCCCGCTGGAGAACGGCTGAAGCGATGCGCTCATTGGCGGCTCCTTGGGCGGGCGCGGGGTCAGTACTTCGAGCTGAAGGCCATCAGGTGGTACACGCAGGCGAGCCACAGCAGCACGAAGCCGGAGAGCGCGAGCACCGTCGTCCACAGCCGCGTCATCCACGGGCGCGGGGCACTCCAGGTCGCGTACGCCGCCCACAGCAGCATGGCCGTGCCGCCGATGTAGACGATGACCGACAGCGCATGGAGCAGGAACAGGATCGGGTCGAGACCGGGTCCAAGCACCGACAGGTGCGACAGCCCCGCTAGGATCACGACCAACCAACCGACGCTGACGAGGGCGATCGCGGTCGCGGCGACGCGCGAGGCGAGCCGCACGCGCGCATCGCGGTCGTTGAGGCCGAGCGTCACGTGCAGGCGGCGACGCGTGATGGCAGCGACCGGCCACAGCAGCGCCGTCAGCACGCACGCGACGAGCGCTGCGATTCCCGCCGGCTGCTGCCACGCGGCGGCGCGCCACCAGGGTTGCGGCTCGAACACCATGAACGGCGAGAGCTGGTCGCCGCTGAAGCGCACGACGCGGCCGTTCTCGACCTTGGCGGCGAGGTGCCAGCCGCTGTCCGGGTCGACCCACACGAACGGTGCGACCTCGCGGTAGTGGGTCAGGGCCGTGCTGATGCCATGAAAGCCCGAAACCGTGATCCCACCGTCCTTGTCGGGCACGACGTGCATCGGCCCGAACAGATTCACGAGGCTCATGAAATTGGTGTCGGGGCGGCGCGAGTCGTCGTAGTAGCCGGCAAAGACGGCGGCGTCGTGGGCGGCGGTTGCAGCGTCGACGCGGCGGGTGTCCGGCGGGGCGGGGAAGTAGCGGTTCGCGAAATCCTCGAACAGCGCCTCGCGGATCGATCCCGCCGCGCCCTCGCGCCCGAGGCTGTTGACCGACACGAAGATCCCGACGTGGTCGTCGAGGAACAGGTGCAGGTAACTGTGGAAGTACTCGGTGTCGCCGCCGTGGCTGATCACGCGATGGCCGTTGTAGTTCTGCTCGTAGAAGCCAAGCACCATGCGATTGAGCGGCGGGATCATCGTCAGCGGCGTCTCGTGCATCTCCTTGAGCGCCGCGGGGCCGAGGAGGCGCGCGCCGCCGTACTCGCCTTCGAGGTGCGCGATCATGAAGTGCGCCATGTCCGCGCCGCTCGCCGCTAGGCTGCCGGCGGGCGCGGGCACGACGATCTCGTAGGGCTTGGAGGGGAGCGACGCCTGCGCGTAGCCCTTCGACATGGTGGGCGCGAGCGCCTCCGGCAGCGGCTGGCGGAACGAGGCGTGCGGCATCGCGAGCGGCTTGAAGATGTGCTGCTCGATGTAGTCGTCGAAGCTCTGCCCGGAGGTGCGCTCGATGATGTAGCCGGCGAGCGCGGTCGCGTAGTTCGAGTACGCGGGCGTCGAGCCGGCCTTGAAGATTCGCGCCGGCGTCGCCGACTCCACGTAGGTCTTGAGCGGGACGAGGCGCTTCGGATCCTCGACGATCAGCTCCTTGATCTGCTCCTCGAAGCCGGCGGTGTGCGTCATGATGTTGCGGAGCGTGATCGGCCCGTCATCGCGCGCCGGCAGCTTGAAGTCGAGGTATTCGTTGACGTCGTGGTCGAGGTTGAGCTTGCCGGCCTCGACCAGTTGCATGACCGCGGTCCAGGTGAACAGCTTCGACGTCGAGCCCGGCCGGAACAGCGTCGACTGCGGGTCGACCGGCGTGCGCTTCTCGACGTCCGAGAACCCGTAGCCCTTAACGAGCACCACCTCGCCGTTCTTGACGACCGCGACGACCGAGCCGGCGACATCGCCACGTTCGAGCGCGTAGGGCATGAACCCATCGAGCCAGCTCTCGACGTCGGCGCGGTCGAGCGTGTGGCCGGACGGCGTCGAGGACGCGGGCGCTGCAGCCGGCGCGGGCGATGCGGCCGGTGCTGCCGTTGGCGCGGGTGCCGCCGCCGCGAGCGAGGTCACGAGAGCGAGCGTGCAGGCGATCAGACGATGCGCGATACCCATGCGAATCTCCCCCGGTAGGCGATGGCACGCGCCGCCCGGTGTCGGGACTGGCCGAAACGGGATCGCTGGGGCGCGGCAGTGCGCATGTGTCGGCCCGCCGCGCGCGGCGCGGCGAAACCTGCATCCCGGAGCGACACCGTGCGACCCGTCGGGCGGGCACGTTGTTCGGCGGAGTTTACCGGAACGAAAACTCTTTACAAATGGGAAATCGACCGGCCGTTCCGAAAACAGGACCGCCGGAGCGGGCGCCGCTGTTAGCCGGCGCGCCTGAGGCGGGGTCGGCGGTGGCTCGCGGCCGGCGCTGCGTCAGCCTCGACCGGCGGGACGGCCTGGCCACCGACCGCGGAAACGAGCTGGCTCTCGCTGCCGGAGCAGATCGCGAGCACGCGGCACGGCTCGTCGGAGGCGGCGACGTACGCATGGCCCATCGTGCTGTCGAGGTAGATCGAGTCGCCGGTCTTCAGGTGCACCGGCGCGTACACACTGGTGTGCACGTCGATTTCGCCCTCCAACACGTAGATGTATTCCTCGCCCGAGTGGCGCACCAGCTCGCCGAACTCCTCGAGCGAGCGAGCGCGGACATCGACGACGATCGGGATGATCCGCTTGTTCAGCAGTTCCGCCGCCGGGTAGATGTGCGTGTAGTTCTTCGACTCGATCAGGTTGCCCTCGCCCGCGCGGGCGACGCTACGCCGGCCGAGGATGCCGACACCGTCGTGGGCGTCCTCGTGCGCGCCGAACAGGCGCGAGAAGTCGACCTCGAGCCCAGCGCTGATCCGCGTGAGCTTGTCGTAGGTCAGCGAGACGCGGTCGTTCTCGATCTTGGAGAGCGTCGAAACCGGGTAACCGGTGCGGCGGCTGACCTCCTTGAGCGTCCAGCCCCGCTGTACCCGCAGCTTCTTCAGCATGGCGCCCGGCTTCGCCGGCGTGCGTCCGTGCGGTGGCCCTGCTGGCGACCGTGGCGTCATTCAGTCCTCGTGTTCCCTCGGCTGGACTCTAAACGCGCTGCAGCGAAAAAGCCACGCGCCGGCCGCGTCATTCGCCCAATCAGAAATCAGTTGCCATTTAGGATACTCCGAAATAGATTACCGTCCAGAGAAACACGGCTCCCCGCTCGACGCCCTGCGCCCGCGTGCCCCGCGGGGCTGCGCTCCGGCCCGGGAGCCGCAACGCCGGCCGACGGGCGGCCGCGCCACTTGCCAAGGGGAGTCGACGATGAAGACCCGTACTGCCGGATTGTCGTTTGCAATTGCGACCCTGCTCGGTGCGAGCGGTCCCCTCTACGCGCAGACCGCGCCGTCGCCCTCGCCGTCGGCACTCCTCGACGAGGTGGTCGTCACCGCGAACAAGCGCGAGGAGAAGCTGCACGACGTCGCGATGAGCATCACTGCCGTCGGCGGCGACGACCTGCTGCATCGCCAGGAGACCGGGTTCAACGACTTCGCCGCGCAGGTCCCGGGGCTGTCGATCGAGGCGGTCGACGCGGGCCGGGACCGCATCGTGCTGCGCGGGCAGAACGTCGGCAGCGTTGGCGCGACGATCGCGACCACAGTCGATGACATCCCGTTCTTCATGTCAGGCGCGCAGGCGAACGGCTCGTTCTTCAGCTCCGACGTCGACACGTTCGACCTGAAGCGGGTCGAAGTGCTGCGCGGCCCGCAGGGCACCCTGTATGGCGCGGCTGCCGAGGGCGGACTGATCAAGTACGTGACCAACGCGCCGGATCCGACCCGGCTCGAGGGCGCCGTGTATCTGGGCGGCGAGACGGTCGATGGCGGGGGCACCGCCGGCACGGCGAAGGGCCTGATCAACGTGCCGTTCTGGGACGGCAAGGCGGCGCTGCGCGTCAGCGCGGTCGAAGAGGGCCTGCCCGGCTGGATCGACAACGAGACCACCGGGCAGAAGGACGTCAACCACGGCGAGAAGTACAGCCTGCGCGGCTCGCTGCTGATCACGCCGGTCGATGCGCTGACGATCCGCGTGACCGCGTTCAACCAGGGCCTTAAGGTCCACGGTGACAACTCTGTCGAGGTGGTCGGTGCCGCGGCGGCGCCGAGTGCCCCGCCCGCCAACCAGTACGACCTCTTCAACGGCTACCAGCACGGATCGTTCGTCGAGCACACGATAGACAACCAGCTCGAGTACTACGCGCTCAACGTCGAGTATGGCTTCAACGCGGCGACGCTCCTCTCCGCGACCAGCTACGGGCGCATCGACCACGTGTTCGTGGATGACGTGAGCGACGCGAACCTGATCCCGGGCGTGACGTACTCCGAGTACCTCGGGGGCGCCGTGTACGGCCAGCCGATCATCGTGGCCGGCAACCAGCACGAGTTCGTGCACAAGTTCAACCAGGAGCTCAGGCTGACGTCGAAGCCTGGCAGCACCCTGTTCGGCCATGCCTTCGACTGGCAGGGCGGCGCGTTCTTCACGCGCGAGACGACACTGCTCGCGCAGCCGTTCAACGCCTTCAGCGAGACGGCCACGACCGTGCCGCTGGCGCCGCCGCTCGGCGGCGACAACGTCGCGGCGGACTACAAGGAGACCGCGTTCTTCGCTGACGTGACCTACCACTTCTCGTCGGCGTTCGACGTCGAGCTGGGTGGCCGCAGCACGCTGACGCAGCAGAACCAGCAGACCTCGTTCACCTGCTGCGTGCTGTTCGGGCCGGCCGACACGACCTTCCCCGGCCTGTACTCCTCGCAGACCAGCCGGACGTGGTCGGGCGCGCCGCGCTGGCACGTCAACGACGACGTGCTGGTATACGCGCGTGTCGCGACCGGCTTCAGGCCGGGCGGCCCGAACCTCCCGACGCCGACATTGCCCACGCCGCCGGCGTTCAAAGCCGACTCGACGCGCAACTACGAGCTCGGCATCCGCGCGGACGTGTTCGACAAGGCGGTCACGATCGACCTCGCGGCCTACGACATCGAGTGGAAGGACATCCAGATCCTCGAGATCGTCGCCACACCGAACGGCCCGAACGGCATCAACGGCAACGCGGGTAACGCACGCAGCTCAGGCGTCGAGTGGAACTTCGCGTGGCGGCCGGTGAGCGCGCTCACGATCCAGCTGCTCGGCGCGTACACGAACGCGAAGCTCACGGTCGACGCGGCGGGCCTGAACGCGAACTCGGGCGACAAGTTGCCGTACGTGCCGGACGTGAGCTCGACGCTGAACGTCGACTACAAGTGGAACGCATTCGCGAACGTCACCGGCTTCGCCGGCGCCACCTGGGCCTACACCGGCACGCGCTACTCGGGATTCTCGCCTTCGGCGCCGATCGAGTCGCACGCGAAGCTGCCGACCTACAACGCGCTGAACCTGAGGCTCGGGCTCGAAGGCGTGCACTACAGCGCCGAGGTGTTCGCCAACAACATGACGAATTCCAAGGGCATCACCGAGTACGAGAACGAGAGCGGCCCGAACCAGACCGGCCTCGCGACCTTCATCCAGCCGCGCACGATCGGCATCCAGCTCGGCGCCAAGTTCTAGCGGGGCGGCGGGGTGGGAGGCGATCGCCGCCCACCTCACGCGCCCGCGGCGGGCAGAGCCCGCCGCGCGGTGGCGGCTCAGGGCAGGGTTACATGTCGGTCACGCAATTCGACTCGCCGTTCATCGTCTTCCTCGGCGACATCACGAGCGAGGTCTACGGAAAGACGGCGTTCGGGCTCGTGCAGTGGCGGCGCGGCGACTGCGCCGGACAGCTGCGCCTGCCGGGCTGCGGCGTCGACACCGGGGTGCCGGACGTCACCCTCGCGGGTGCGCGTGCCGCCGGTGCACGCAGCCTCATCGTCGGCTCGGCGGCGGTTGGCGGCGGCATCCCGCCCGCGTGGGTCGAGAGTCTGTGCGAGGCGGCCGCGGCCGGCCTCGACATTGTCGCGGGCCTGCACATCCGGCTCGCGAGCCTGCCGGGTTTGGCCGCGGCGGCGACGGGCTCCGGCGCGCGGCTCATCGACGTACGCGTGCCGCCGGCGTCGCTCCCGGTGGGTACCGGACGCAAGCGCGCCGGGCGCCGCGTGCTGACGGTCGGCACCGACTGTGCGTGCGGCAAGAAGTACACGGCGCTCGCGCTCGACCAGGAGCTGCGGCAGCGCGGCATCGCGAGCGATTTTCGCGCTACTGGCCAGACCGGGATCATGATCGCCGGGCGCGGCATCCCGATTGACGCGGTGATCGCCGACTTTGTGACCGGCGCCGCGGAACTCCTCTCGCCCGTGAACGCGCCTCGGCACTGGGACGTGATCGAGGGGCAGGGGAGCCTGTGTCATCCCGGCTACCTGCAGGTCGCGGCGGGCCTCCTGGTCGGGTCCCAGCCGGATGCGTTCGTCGTCTGCCACGACCCGCTGCGCGAGACCATCGCCGGCTGGCCGGACTTCAGGCTCCCGAGCATCGCCGAGATTGCGGAGCGCACCGTCGCGATGGGCCGCATCACGAACCCCGCGATCCGCTGCGTCGGGGTCTCGCTCAACACCTCGAACGTGCCGCGCGCCGATCGGGCCGCGCTCCTCGCGCGCTACGCCGCTGAGGCGGGCGTACCGTGCGTCGACCCGCTGATCGAGGGCATGGGCCCGATCGCGGAGCGCCTGCTGCGCGAGTTCCCGTCGTGAAGCTCAGCATCCACACGGAGAGCTGGCCGGCCGCGCGTCCGTTCCGGATCACCGGCCGCGAGTGGCTCAGTTTCGAGTCCGTGGTGGTCGAGCTCGCGGAGGGTGGTGCTATCGGCCGCGGCGAGGCGCTCGGGGTCTTCTACAGCGACGAGACCGCGGCCAGCCTCGCGGCGCAGATCGAGCAGGTGGCGGAGCGGGTCGAGGCAGGCATCGACCGCGCGGCGCTCGCGGCCGTGCTGCCGCCCGGCGGCGCGCGCAACGCCATCGACTGCGCCCTGTGGGACCTCGAGTCGAAAGCGTCGGGCAAGCGCATCTTCGAGCTCGCGGGCGTGGAGCCGAGAACGCTCACGAGCGTCTACACGATCAGCATCGAGGCAACGCCGGAGCGCATGGCCGCGCACGCCGCCTCGGCGGCGTCCTGTCCGCTGCTCAAGGTCAAGCTCGACGGCCACCAGCCGCTCGAGCGCATGCGGGCGATCCGCGAGGCGCGCCCCGACGCGCGCATCGTCGTCGACGCCAACCAGGGCTGGACACTCGCCCAGCTCAAGAGCCTCGCACCCGCGTTCGCCAATCTGGGCGTCGAGATGATCGAGCAGCCGCTGCCGCGCGGCGCGGACGCCGAGCTCGAGGACTACCGTTCGCCAGTGCCGCTCGGCGCCGACGAGTCCTGCCTGCACCTGGGCGAACTCGAGGCGGCCGCGCGCCGTTACCAGGTCATCAACATCAAGCTCGACAAGACCGGCGGGCTCACGCATGCGCTCGAGCTCGCGCGCGCGGCACGGAGCCGCGGCCTCGGCCTCATGGTCGGGTGCATGGGCGGGAGTTCTCTGTCCATCGCGCCCGCGTTCGTCGTCGGCTGCCTCGTCGACCTCGTCGACATCGACGGGCCGCTGCTGCTAAAGCGCGACCGCATGCCCGGCCTCACGTTCGACCGCGGGCAGGTGCATCCGCCGGACGCTTCGGTCTGGGGCTGACGTGGACGGCGGCTCGCCGCCACCCGTCCGCGGCGGTAGACTCCGGCGCGATCCTCCACCGATCCTACGACCACTGCGCAGCGGGCCCGTGCCCCCTGTGAGCCGTTGGTAAGGAGGCAGCCATGCAGCGGCCGCCGCGACCCGATACGCCGCCGACGCCAGGCGGAGAGCCCAAGACGCCGCCGCCGGCGAAGCCGGATCTGGACGCCGAGCTCGATGAGGAGCTCGACGAGACGTTCCCCGCGAGCGACCCGCCGCCCTGGACGCACCGGGTCGACTGACCCGCCGGTTCTGCGCGTTGAACTCGAGCGAGGCTACAGGTCGACCGCGAGCGTCAGCGTGTAGTTGCGCTGCAGCTGCGGCGTCAGCAGGTAGACGTTCGAGATGGTCGCGCCTGCCTGGTTCGTGACGTTGCCGGCGTCAAGACGGACCGAGGCCGCGCGCTCGAGCAGCGTGAACCGGTAACGGATGCCGACATTCAGGGTCGCGAACGGCGGCAGGCTGTAGGCGTCGTTGCTCGCCGCCACGCGTGAGGACAAGGATGTCCACTGCAACGAGCCGGCCCAGCCCTTCAGTTCCTTGGGAGCGTAGTCGACGTTCACGTTGATCGTCCGCGGTACCGGACCCACGGGCGTCGAGCCGCCCGCGAGCTCGGGGCGCAGCCACACGGCGCCTGCCACGACCGTCAGGCCGCCCGCGCCCGTCAGGCGCGCGGAGCTCTCGAGACCGGTCGCACTGATGTCCCCGAACGCGCGATAGACATTGGTAAGCGGGTCGACGCTGAAGTAGGTCTTGTGGATACGGAAGCCCCCAAGGAGCAGCTGCAGGTTGGGCTGCACCGCCACGCTCGCGCCGGCATCGGCCTGCCAGGTCGGCGTTGCGGGCGGCGGCTCTCCGCCGTTGACGGCAGAGGCGGGGGCGACGAGCGAGTCCTCGAGACCGCGCGTGTAGCTGCCGTAGAGCCGCACGGTGCGGCTGGCGTCGACGGTGAAGCTCGCGGTCGGCAGCAGCTTGGTCGACTTTTCCTGGTCGATGGGCTGATTCGGGATCGTCACCACGCGGCTGTAGGCGGTGCGCAGCAAGCCGAGGTTCAGGGAGGCCACGCCTTTCCAGCTCTCGGCGTAGTTGATGCCGATCCCGGATTGGTGCACGTCGTCGCGGCTTTCGGGCGTGAAGCTGATGTTGGGCTTGGGCAAGTCGGTGTAGTCGTTCAGCCCGCCCGTCAGGTAGTCATGCACGAAGTCCCCACCGTACTCGCGATCGACCTGACGACCGCGAACCGCCAACGTGAGTTCGCTGCGATGCGCGCCGTCGACGACCTCGCGTACCACGCGCAGGTCACCGGAGTAGGACTTGGCCCGTCGTGCCGGCACGACGTCCAAGACATGGTCGAAGGAACCGTTCGGCTGCAGGCCGACGAACAGGTCGTTGTAGTTCGTCGAGTTCTCATCGACCGAGCGGAACACGCCGGCACGCACGCTCCACGGCCCCGCGAGGAGGGTCCTCGCGATCACGCCGGCCGTGACCTGGTTCCAGTCCCAGGTCGTCCAGCTCTGCGTCGGCAGGTACATCTCCTGAAAGTACGGCATTGGCCCCTGCGGGCCCGCGTACACGTAGGCGGTTTCCTGCTCCTCGGTGTTGTACGTGTAGCCGAAGAACGGGACGATTTCCGTTCCGGGCGCCGGCTCGATCCGGCCGATGAACGTGATCGCCTTGCGAAAGTTCTTGAGCGCGTACGCGTAGTCCCAGCCCTGCTGGTCCGCGAGGTTGATGCCGATGCTCATCGCGTCCGGTACCACCGGCAGCGTCGTGTCGATCTCGGCCGAGTACTCCTTGATGGGCCCGCGGATCAGGACCGCGCTCGCGCCCGCGGCGAAGCCCGGGACGCGCAGCTTGTAGTCGACGATGCCGCTCGGCGAGGGGAAGGCGTAGCTCTGGGCCGCGATCCCGACGCGCATGTCGCTGCCGCTGAACAGGAACGGATTCGCCGACTGCGGCTGTTGGTCGTAGTAGAAGCCCTCGATGCGCAGGTTCTCCGCCTGCGTCGGGTTGAAGCCGCGCGCGCTCGTGGGCGTGTAGAGGCCGATGGTCTGCGTGCCAACGACCGTGCCGAACGCGTCGCTCGCGGCAACGACCGCGTTGTCGTCGGCACGCTGCGCATTCGCGGCAGGGCAGGCGGCGAGCGCGAGGAGCGCGGGCAGCCAGGAGGTGCGTCGGTTCATACGCGCATGATGCCGCCTCTTCGACACGGGCGGTGGGTCCCCTGGCAGCGAGCCGGCAGCGACGGGGGC
>Ga0335080_10006744_pt1 | contig 11876 bp, 6 predicted proteins | sample Lox_Sample_34_FD_206720 | JGI IMG/M metagenome (GOLD analysis project Ga0335080, IMG submission 206720) | Soil microbial communities from Loxahatchee National Wildlife Refuge, Florida, United States - Lox_Sample_3.4 | ecosystem: Environmental > Terrestrial > Soil > Wetlands | place: USA: Florida...
GATCCTGGACAGCCTCCGTCCACGTAATGAGGTCGCCGTGTGCCATCACTACGCGCGGGATGTCCACGGGTAGGTTGCCGTAGCAGAACTGATTCAGGTGAAGCACATCGGGCCGGAGTTCTTGCACCAATTCAAATAGAAATGCAGACGATTCGGGCAGATCTTCTTCCGCCTCTTGCATCCACTCCAGGCGAAAAGCTGTGGGCCGGTAATCGAGGCCGTGCAGATGGTCCATCCACGCAGTCTGCTCGGGGAGAGGAATTTCGCCGAAACTAACGAGCGTGACCCGCACTCCACGTGTGACCAACCCCGTGACAAGTTCGCGGGAGTAGGTCCACGATCCCGAAAGCGAATCGGCGGTGACCAGGACGTGCACAGAACCTCCGGGAGAGGCGGCCGGACACCGTGTTGGGCACGGGATTCCGGCTACCAGGTGCGCGTCCATTCTAGTGGGAATCGGGGTGCCACGGGAAGGGATTTCAGAGGGGCTGGCAAGATTCTGCACAACAGATGCGAACTTGCACTGCACAAGCGGACTCGGGGAAGGGACGGCCGAAGGAGGCCGTCCCTAACGTGTCTTTTGGCTGTCCTTACCGTTCCCCTAGAACATGAACTTCAGAGCTAACTGGATCAACCGCGGGTCCTGGGCCGCGAGAATGTGGTTGAAGGTTGGCGAACTGATGTCGCTGTCGGGGAGCCTGAAGTTCGTGTGATTCAAGAGGTTGAAGAACTCGGCCCGGAACTGAAACTGTTTGCCCTCAGTCACAGCAATGTTCTTAAACATCGAGAAATCCCAGTCGGCATAGCCTGGACCTTGCGCAATGTTGCGGCCTGCCGTCCCAAATTGTTGCACAGGCGAGTTCGGGTCGGGAATGATTTGCTGGAACGCGGCACGGTTGAGCCATGCACTGGTCGTACGCGGTCCGGCGTTCGGATTCTGCCCCGGAACCAGGTTTGGCCGGTTCGCAGAAAACCCGGTGATCTCGGGCGCTCCGCCCTGATCGGAAACGTCGTTGGAATCGAAGACGGTGAAAGGAGTTCCACTCATCACGGTAGCGATTCCGTTCAACTGCCATCCGCCAAATGCCTTTTGATACCAGTTCTGCGGCTTGGTCCAGAACGGAAGGCTCCACTGATAGCTCAGCACCAGGCGGTGTCGGGAATCGAAGAGCGACCGACCACGCTCGGCTGCCAGGTTGAACGGGTCCTGGGCCAGATCATTTTCGCCCGCCACCGGCTTCGAGGCGGAGCCCGTCATGTTGAACGATGATGCGTCGTCCAGTGTCTTGGAGAATGTGTACGAGACGAGGAAGGAAATTCCGTGGCTGAAACGCTTGCGCAAGCTCGCTTCTAATGCGTTGTAGGAAGAATTCGCGATGCCGGCGATGAGGCCGGTCGAGGAGTAAACGCAACTGCTCGGCGAATCGGCCAGCGTGCAGCCGGAATAGAGTCGCCGCTGATCCGCATTGCTTGGGGTCGATACACCGGGCATGTAGATGGCCGGATTACCCTCGATAAAGCGCGGCAGCTTCGTGCCCTTGGTCCCTACATATCCGACTTCGAGAAGGAGATCGGAGCCAAACGATCTTTGGATGTTCAGGTCCCAATCCTGCGAGTAAGGCAGAGGCAGATTCGGCGTCAGCGTCAGGTTGGTCAGGGGCGTCGCGAACGTACCTAGCGGGGGAGGGTTGCCATTATAAGGATCGGAGAAATTCGGAACGCTCAGTTGCTCGGTCTGCAGGAAGGGAGGCGCGCTGATCGGCGACTGCAACGGACCTCCCTGGCCTGTGTAATACGGCTCGTAGAAGATTCCGTAGGCGGACGTGACCAGCCACTTTGAGCTTCCGCTTGGGTCCCAAGCGATGCCAAAACGCGGCGCGAAGCCTTTCTTGAACGTCGGGATCAAACCTGCGGGAACGCCCGCATCCCCGGGATACAACGTGCCCGCCGGAGCGTTGGGCATGACGGTCGATTGCTTGCCGGGCTCAAAGAGCGTTTGGCGGTTGTGGATTTCGGTGTAAGGGAATGGGAGTTCGTAACGCAAACCAATATTCAAAGTCAGGTGAGAGGTTGCTTTGTACGTATCTTGGGCATACCCATTCAGGGAGTTTCCACGAATGCCACGTGAGAAATCACCACGGCCTTGAAGAAAGAAAATCGGCTGTCCAACCATGAACGCGGCGAAGGCGTCGCCCAGGATCGGGAAATCGGGGATGAACACAAAGAATCCGTTGGTGGCTATGCCCTGCAGCACGTTGACGTTCAGGTGCTCGTAGCCGCCGCCGAACTTGAGTTGGTGCCGCCCGTGAACCCAACTCAACGAGCCTGAGTAGTCGTACGCGTTCTCATAAGTGTCGCGCGGCCCGGTGATGGGATCGCCGACCGTGGTGTAACCGTTCACCTGAATAAAGGGTGGCCCCGTCGCCACGTCGAGGCTCGACGTGTACCCGAATCCCAGGCTGCCGGGAGAGGTATGGTTCTGATGCTCATCAAAGAGGAATTTGTTTCTCAAGTACGAGAAGCGCAATACGCCGATCGTCGCGGTCGAGAAGGTGTGCGTCTCCTGCGCGACGAAGTTCTGAGCGCGATGATCTTCCGCCACCGGAAACCCGGGAACGCTTGCCCCGGACGTGGAAAGCGGATCGAAGCGCGAACCGTTGCTGAACATGTAGCGGAAGTTCAGGGTGTCATTGGCAGACAGATAATGGTCCAGACGCACGCCGAACTGATCCGTACCGTCGCGCAGCGTCTGCGTCGAGTTGAATATGTTGGTGCCGCTGTTCGGCTCGGGAAACAGGCCTAATAAACCCTGCGACAGCGAGTCAATTCCCACCGGACCGGTGGCGGGCAACTGGTTGTAGGGGATGGGCTGCGGCGGATCTCCTTGGGGGACAAACAGGCTGTAGATCTGATGGCCTGGCGTAGGGTTGCTGCAAATCCCATTGCTATCGAAGCTCTCGCCCAAAGTCGGATCGCAAAGCTGCCCGAAATTCCCTGCCCGTTCGGGGAGGGAGGGCACCGTGCTGCCCTGCGTTTCCCCCTGCCGGTTGCGGAATCCCTCATAGAATCCGAAGAAGAAGGTCTTGTCTTTGCGAATGGGCCCGCCAAAAGTGCCCCCGAACTGATTTTGCTTCAGAGGCTCGGTCGTGGTGGCGAAGTAGTTGGTCGCATCGAAAGCGTCATTGCGCACGAATTCCCAGAGCGCGCCATGGTAGCGGTTGGTGCCGGAGCGGGTGATGATGTTGGTCGTAGAGCCAAGGCTGTTGCCGAACTCGGCGGTCGCGTTGTGAGTAAGAATCCGGAATTCGTCGATGGCGTCGATCGGCGGCTTGAGGACGAAACCCCCGTCCACGCCGTTGAAGTTGTTGGCTCCGTCAATCAGGAAATTGTTCGACTCAGGCCGCTGGCCGTTGACTGCATAAGCCTGACCGTCACGCAACGACCCTCCCGCCTCCGCAAGGCCGGGCGTAAGGGGCACAACTCCGGGTTGCAGCAGGCCGAGTTGGCTAAAGTCGCGACCGTTCAAGGGCAGGTCAAGAATCTCACGCTCAGAAACCGTCTTACCGAGAGTTGTCACCGTACCCTCGATCAGTTGCGCGTTGGCCTCTACGTCGACATGTTGGGTCTCCGCACCCACCGCGAGACGGACAGGAATGTTCGCGGTCTCGTTTACATCGAGCGTGATGCCCTGCTGGATGTAAGTCTGAAAACCTTTGCCCTCGACCTGCAGCCGGTAACTCCCGACGGGCAACTCCAACAGGAGATAGCTCCCCGACCGATCCGTACTTGCAGAACGAGTCAGGCCTGTTTCCGTTTGTTTGGCGCTCACCGTCGCGCCCGGCACTGCGGCTCCGGTGGGATCGACGACGGTCCCGCGAATGCTCCCCGTGATTTGCTGGGCAGACGCGCTCAACCCCAAGAATAAGATCAGAACGGCACAAAAAAGGTTTCTGACAGAAGTCATAGGTTGCCCCGTTTCGCGTCGCAGACACACGAGTGGGCCAGCACGCGGCCAAAATGTGCGCGAGATTCCCCTAAGTTGTTCGAGGACGCCAGTCCACAGAACCAACGAGCAGCGAAACGGTAACGGAACCGTGCCGGAGGGCACAATAGCGCAAAGATACTACCGACCCAATGGAAAAACCTTCTAGTTCACCTGCAGGCGAAGGCGCAGTTCCCGCGCGAGCAGGTCAATGGCGCGAATCCTCTCACTCGCGGGATCGGGAATGTCGGGCACCGACATGGCGAGTTCGCAGGAGAGCAGCATCGCCGTGAGCGTCTCGCGCATTTCGCAGCGCATCTGCTCGACGACGGCCCGGCGCGCGGCAGACTCTTCCCGTTTGCGGCGATGCAGAGCGGACCGCACCTCTCGCACCAGTCGCTCCATCCCGGTAACGGCAAAGTTGAGGTACACCGGGAAGGCGGTGCCCAGGTGTTCGATCATTTGATCGCTCTCCTCGGGCTCGGTCTCGAGCAGGAACTGGTCAATGACGGCGGCGGAATAGGTTTGTTCGCGTAGGCGAGTGGCGGCTTCCTGCAGGTTTCTGGCCCAGTGCGTTTCCCGGCCAGTGGCGGCGTTCAGGGAATCGGCGCACTGCTGGCCGCGTTCCGAAGGTGTGATTAGTAGTATCATGCCATTTCCATTTGCACGTCTGCCGCCACTGCGCTGCGCGCTGAAAATGCTGCGCTTAGCGGACGGTAGCGGCAGGTCGCAGTCCCATTGCGGAACCTGTGTTCCGTGATGCAGGTTCAGAACCGAACTCTCAGGGCTGGCAAGCCTGAGTGGCGTAGTCCTTGAGCTTGCGGTAGAGAGTTGTTTTGCCGATCCCCAGCAACCGCGCGGCCTGCAGTTTGTCGCCGTTCAGCTCGGTGATGGCGTTCAGAATCGTCTGCTTCTCGAGTTCTGCCATGGGGATGATCTTCCCGCGACCGTTGCCGTTGCCATCCCCGTTTCCATTTCCATTTGAATCGAACCCGGGGAGGTTGGCAATTTCTCGCGGCAAATCGGTGGTGTGAATCAGCGGCCCGCTGGTGAATGCGTAACTGCGCTCCAGGCAGTTCTCCAGTTCACGAACGTTCCCAGGCCAGTCATACGCTAGCATCGCTTTGAGAGCCTGGTCACTCAGGATCTTCTCAAGACCGGATGCCCGCACCATGCGCTCCAGAAAATGACCGATCAGTAGCGGGATGTCCTGCCGGCGCTCTCGAAGCGCTGGGATTCGCAGGCTGAGCACGTTCAAACGGAAGTAGAGATCGCGGCGAAACTCGCCTTGCGTGACTGCCTGCTCCAGGTCGCGGTTGGTTGCGGCCAGGATGCGGACGTTGATTGGCACACGGCGCGTGCTGCCAACCGGGCGAATCTCCTTTTCCTGGATGGCTCGCAACATCTTCGCCTGGAGGTCGACGGGGAGTTCGCCGACTTCATCGAGGAAAATCGTTCCACCCTCGGCCATCGCCATGAGTCCGTCTTTGGACTGGTTGGCTCCAGTGAACGCGCCCTTCACGTAGCCGAACAGTTCGCTCTCGATGAGAGTGGGCACGAGCGATCCGCAGTCAACGGGGATGAATGGCTTGTCGCGGAATGGCCCGGAGTAATGGATGGATCTTGCGACCATTTCTTTGCCCGTACCGCTCTCGCCCAGGATGAGCACTGGGTGCACGCTGTTGGCGGCTTTAGCGATGATGCGATAGAGCTTTTCCATTTCCGGCGAGCGGCCGACGATGCCGCCGAATCCCTGCTTGGATTTCACCTTCTCGCGCAGCAGCCGATTTTCCGACTTCAACTTCAGATGGCTGGCCACGCGCTCCAGCAGCAGTTTCAGTTCGTCGACGCTGAAGGGCTTGGTGACGTAGTCATAAGCGCCGTTCTTCATGGCCTGCACCGCCGACTGTACGGTGCCATAGCCGGTAACCACCACGACGATGGCCTCCGGACGCCGCTCCTTGATGCGACGGAGCACCTCAAGCCCGCCGGCGCCGGGCAGCCGCAGATCCAGCAGGACTGCGTCAAAGGTCTGCGTCTCGAGGAACCGGTAGGCGTGTTCGGCCGAGTCGGCGATATGAGTCGTGAAACCCAGCGTCTGGGCCACCTCGCGACAAGCTTCACGAATCGATCGTTCATCGTCGACGATTAAAAGGTTAAGAAAATTAGCGGGTTCGATCTGCGGTGTCATGGCGGTGATGGGACTTAAAGCGGCTGACGTCATAGCGTTTTCATTTCCTTTTCTAGTGCTGGAAGTACCCCCTCGTTCTGTTCTGGTGCGTTCAAATGGGAATGCAAAGCTGTTTCCGGGACAAGCGGCAAAAGGACGGTGACGCGCGTTCCGCAAGCGAGTGCGCTATCAAAATGGATCAAACCGCCATTGCTGGTCACGATGTCATGCACGGTGGCCAAGCCGAGCCCAGTGCCCTTGCCCGCGGGCTTGGTGGTGAAAAAGGCTTCGAAGAGATGAGAGCGAGTGTTGTCATCCATGCCACCGCCGTTGTCCTCCACAACGATGAGCGCACATGGAAGCGTGGGAGCGGCGCTCGGGGCACGGCGAGGTTCGGTGAGAGGCTGGTCAGCCTGAATCTGATCAGCCAGGATTTGAACCTGACAGTTTCTGGTTTCCACCGTAATCCGCCCGCCGCCGGGCATCGCGTCTCGTGCGTTGAGCGCGAGGTTCAGCAGGATCTGCTGCGCCTGGGTTGGGTCCATTCGGACCAACCCCAGATTGGGATCGAGGCGGAGCTGGAGTTCTATGTTCTCCCCAATCAGGCGCACCAGCAGGTTACGCATGCCTTCGGCGATCTCGTTCAGGGACAAAAGCCGCGGCTCAGAATTCGTGGGCCGGGCCACGGCCAGCAGCTGGCGCACAAGGCCGGTGGCTTGCATGCCCGCGTTGCGGATTTCCGATGCATACTTTCGGACGCGATGGCACGGCTCCAGATTGGCCAGGAGCAGATCACAGTACAAAAGGATTCCCGTCAGAAGGTTGTTGAAATCGTGAGCCACGCCACCGGCCAAACGTCCAACGGATTCCAGCCGCTCCGCTTGACGGAGGCGCTGCTCTGCCCCGTGATTTGTGGCTTCCGGGCTCTCCGGTGCGAATTCCACCAGCGCCAGGACATAGTCCGGATCGCGGTTCGTCCCGCACACCCGCCATGCGGTCCATCGCAGGCACGGGCCGTTCCCGGTAACGGGCTTCGTGTCGACTTGAAAGCTGTCGCGCTCTCCTTCGAAAACCTCCCGCAGAAGCCGTTCGCCCTGGACATGGTCGTGCGGGTGGGTCAAATGCGCCAGGAAGAGCGATCGAGTTGCGGTCTTACCACCGAGCATCCGTTCCAGGGCCGGATTCAGCGCGGTGATCGTGCCCTCCCGCTGGCATTGCGCCAGCCCCAGAGGTGCGTTCACGAACCAGGGAGGCAGTTCCGTTTTCGGACTCTGCAGCGTACACGGAAAAAGTGCGGCCGTACTCATATATGCCTACTTTGCGCGGGATGGTTCCCGGAAGGAACCGGTAAACCCGTCACTTGAGACCTTAGTTCTCCCAAAATGGGAATCCGCGGCCTTGTCTGCCCTCCGCTCAAATCCCATTTCGGCCCACTATAGAGACGCGGCCTGTGTGCCCGTAAGGGCAGATGTCACTAAAACGCGAAATCTTTCTGTGGAAAACTCGGCAGGATTTGCGGTTACGCTGTGTTAGTGAGCTGGTTTCGACGGCTGGAGGGCTAGATAGGCGGGTTCGGTGAGACGAAACGTGAGACGGCGACCTTTCTCCAGCGAAATCACACCCGTCGAGCCCTCGTTTCCCGGAGGATTCCCCCGGGCGAACAGGCTGGAGGTCTGAAGCGTCAGGTCCTTCCCTGCTATGTCGATCGAATCGAGCATCAAACGCAAATAACCGCGCTTGGCACTGGAAGCACGGGCCGACTCCACGCGGCCAGCGGCGTTCACGCCGCGTGGGACCACAGTATTTCCGTCGATCGTGACCGGTTCGTCAACGACCGCTTCGAAAGAGCCGCTGGCGCCAGAATTATCGGCGGATACCGCATTCTTCAAGCGGACGATGAGCAGCGTGCCCGCCGGAAGGCTCTGGGGATCGCGGAAAGGAAGCTCAGGTTCGGACTTCGAGCCGTTTTGAGCTGCCGCGGAATCGCCTGGGCGCGAATTGCCGGAGGCACCCGCATCCCCATCATGAAAAGGAACCTGGTGCGAGTCGGCGGGAGTTGCGCTGTCATCACTGCGTAGGCCTGTCGGACGGGAACAACCGGTCGTCAAGAGGAGAGGAATCAATACCACGGTGATCGTTCGACAATGCTGTCTGCGAAACCGGATCATCTCCGCCCATCCTCCGCCCCACACTTGCCGCCAGAAAGTGGCAAGCCGAATACCACACACGTTCTCATTAAATCAACGACTTGGGGATAGCACTTTCGGGGAGGTTCGTGTAGATTTTTCCGCTTTGTTCGCAGGATTGCTCGTCGCACGCGAGTGTCAGGCTAGAAAAAGTGGGGGGAAAAGAAAATCGCGGAGAGCGAGGTGATCGCTCTCCGCGAAGGTTCGTAAGACGACTCCCCGGTCTACTTCTTCTTGGGAGCCGGCTTCTTGGCGGTTGCTGGTGCTGCCTTCTTGACCGGCGTTCTGCCGCCGATCAGGGTCAGCGAATCCTCCGCGTTGAACGGGAACTGGCGCTGCGAAACTTCCCCGGTTGTGCTCAGGGTGACGTCAACCCGGCGATTGCTCGCCAGGATGATCGTCTGCATGTTGCGCATGGTTCTCGCCCGCTCTTCTTTGGTCAGCTGCGGATTGGCTTCCACCGAGGCCTTCACTTCGTCGGCGGTCAGGTTATGCTGATCGCCCAAAGCCTTGGTTTCGATCAGGCTGCCATCCACACCGTGCTCAACCAGGAAGTTCTTGACGCGTGCTACACGCCGCTCGGAGAGCGCCTGATTGAACTTGACGGATCCGCGTGGATCGGCGTGTCCTTCAAGAATCAGGTGAGCATCGGGCTTGGACTTCAGATAAACCTGGAAGTCCGCGGCGAGGGTGGTCAGGGTCTTCTGCTGGCTAGCCAGCAGACCGGCATTGGGATCCTTCTCGGGCGGCATGGCCGTCGGGAAGTAAACGCTGTGCAGTGCCAGCCGGGCTTCGAGAACCTTATCGACCGGCGGAAGCGGCGGTTTCTCAACCGTCACCTGGGTTGCAGCCTGTCCGGTCAGACCGCGGGAATCGGTGCAGGTTGCGCCGACCGTGACCGAACCGGGTTGAACTCCGGCGGTGCTGAGCGTGGCAGAATTGCCACTGCCGGAAACCGATCCGGCGGTGGAAGTCCAGCTGGCAACGGAGACCGGAACGCTGTCAGGGCTGGTGCAATTTGCAGTGACGTTCACTGATCCGCCAGCCACGACACTGGCCGGGCTCGCTGACAAAGAGACAGTCGGCGGGTTCTTCGGCGGCAGAGGCTTGATCGTATAGTTCGCCGAGCAACTCGCCTCGTTGTTCTTCTTCGCCTTAGCGTCGGTCACATGCGCTGTGATCGTGTAGCTGCCGGGAGCTGCGTTTTTGGTATCGATCGCAGCCGTGGTGTCTTTTCCGGTGACGGTGCCGCCGTTGCCACTCCAGCTATACGCCACGGTGTGCTTGGGGTTGAAATTGCTAGCCGAGACGGTGGCTGTGAGGGGTTCGCCAACCATCACTTCAGAGGGCTGGATGGAGCACGCTGCGGAGGGAACAACCTCTTCCGCTCCGCCCCAACTGAACACGATGCCGGTTCGCAGTCGTGCACCGTTAAAAGTGGGACGCTGCAGCTCGGGAAAAACGGAACTGGCCAGGTCGTGGTAGTTGTGGTGTCCCCAAACATAGTCGGCTTCGAACAGGCGGAAGCTGATCGATTTGCTGATCGGCAGATCGATACCACCGCCGACAATCGCGCCGAGGCCCTTCGTGTCCGTGTTCAGGCCATTCACCGCGAGCCAGTTGCCGCCACCGAGAGCGTGCAGGAAGAAGTTGACGTCGTCGGTGCGCCAGATGAAGCGAGGACCGATGGACCCTGTGGTTTCGGAGTTGCCGCTTCCCCAGTTGTGTCCGAAGTCGGCTTCGAGACCCCAGTGCGGATCAAAATTGTAGGTCAGTGCAGTACCGAATCCCCGAACCATATCGGGCACTTTGTATGCAGTAGGATTGTTAGGGTCGCCAAGCGGAATAGTGGCGCCTGGATGTGCGTACTGATATCCGGCGAACACATCCCACTTCGGGGTGGAATCGCTCTGCGCTACCGCAGAATTTGCAATCAAAACCAATGTGAGAAGCGCGAACAGGCTCGCCACGAGCGGGCGGCTTACGCGTGTCGTGCTACCAAGTATCATGGAATCCTCCAAAATGCGATCGTTCGCCGGCTGCCGATGCAACCAAAATCTGTAATAGGAAAATGTGGCAGTACCGACGGATGATGAGACCTACCCTGGGAACCATGCATTCTACCGCACCGAAGCTTAAAGCAAAAGCGTAGACTTGAGGAATTGCCAACAAAGGCAACTACGCCTAGATGATACGGTCTCGTCTCAAAATGACATCTAGCGCGGTGGGCCGGAGCGACGGCCCATCCAGACCTTGCCGGGCACGAAGCTCACCGCGTATCGTGAGAGTTCGATCGTAAGCCGTAATTGGCACTGGGAAGCGATCCCGCCTTCGGTTTGAGCGAAGAACGAGGGAAGAACAGGGCTGAAACAAGCACGATGAGCCACGAGAAAGTGTTGATTGTCGAGGATGAAGAGAACGAGCGCTCCGGCCTGGCCGAGTTGGTGTCTTCGTGGGGGTTTCGCGCAGAGACCGCTCGCGACGGATTGGAAGGTCTGGAGAAAGCTACCCAATGGTCTCCATCGATTGTGATTACCGATCTCAAGATGCCCCGCATGGGCGGGATCGAACTGCTGGGACGGCTCGCAGAAGAGGCGCAAACCATCGCTGTAATCCTGGTCACGGCTCAGGGAACCATCGACAGCGCCGTGCAGGCCATGCGCATGGGAGCCTACGACTACATCACCAAGCCCATCGACACCAACCGCCTGCGGACGATTCTGGGGAACGCCGCCGCCCTGCTGGGCACCCGCGCGGAACTGGAGGCGACGCGGCGGCGCCTGCGGGATGCAGGATCGCTCGGACGCCTCAGTGGTGCCTCCCGCAAGATGCAGGAGATCTTCCGGCTCATCGAGATGGTCGCGCCCAGTACTGCATCAGTGCTCATCACCGGAGCCAGCGGAACGGGAAAAGAACTGGTGGCTCGCACCATTCATGAACTCAGTCCACGGAAGGACCGGCCCTTTGTCGCCATCAACTGCGCCGCCATCCCCGAGACGCTGATGGAAAGCGAAATCTTCGGACACGAAAAAGGCTCCTTTACCGGCGCCCTGGAACGCCGGACCGGATGTTTTGAACTGGCGGAAGGCGGAACGCTGCTGCTCGACGAAATCGGCGAGATGCCCATCGGAACCCAAGCCAAACTCCTGCGCGTTCTGGAAGACCACAAACTGCGGCGCCTGGGCAGCAAGGTCGAGACTTCGGTGGATGTGCGCGTGCTTGCAGCCACCAATAAAGTTCCCGACGAGGCCGTGTCCCGGGGGGAGTTGCGCAGCGATTTGTATTACCGGCTCAACGTGTTCAATATCCATATGCCTCCGCTGCGCGAGCACAAGGAAGACATTTCCAGCCTGGTGCAGCTATTGTTGGCCGAGATGAGCGCCAAGCATGTACGCAAGGTCGCAGCGGTGAGCGAAGCCGTTCTGAATCAGTTCAACAACTATTCGTGGCCAGGGAACGTGCGGGAGTTGCGCAACACGATCGAGCGCGCGGTCATCGTGTGTGAAGCCGGCGTGATTGAGACCAAGCATCTGCCACC
>Ga0335080_10006745_pt1 | contig 11874 bp, 14 predicted proteins | sample Lox_Sample_34_FD_206720 | JGI IMG/M metagenome (GOLD analysis project Ga0335080, IMG submission 206720) | Soil microbial communities from Loxahatchee National Wildlife Refuge, Florida, United States - Lox_Sample_3.4 | ecosystem: Environmental > Terrestrial > Soil > Wetlands | place: USA...
CGAATCCCGAGCTCTAGCCGGCGCGAGCCCCGGCGCCGAGCGTGTAGACGACGCTGCGGTTGTTGGCGGGCATCGCGGTCAGCCGCGTGCGCTCAAAGCCGAGCGCCGCCGCCTGGGCGCTGACGGCGTCGAGGTCGCGCACGCCCCAGGCGGGATTGCGTTCGCGCAGCGAGGCATCGAAGGCCTCGTTCGACGGCGCCGTGTGCACGCCGCGCTCCCTGAAGGGCCCGTAGAGGTAGAGCACGCGCGCGCCCTCGGGATCAAGCCAGCGCCGCGCGCCCTCGAGGAGCGCCGCGGTCGCGGTCGTCGGCGCGATATGGATCATGTTGATGCACACGATCGCCGTCACCGGCGCTTGCAGCGGCCACGGCTCGTGCACGTCGAGCGCGAGCGGCGGCGCGACGTTGGGGAGCGCCGCCGCTGCGATGCGCGCCGCGATGATCTCGCGCCGTTCGGGATCGGGGTCGGACGGCAGCCAGAGGAGCCCGCCGAGCGCGGCCGCGAAGTGCACGACGTGCTGGCCGGTGCCCGAGGCGATCTCGAGCACGCTGCCCTTCGCCGGCAGTACCGCCCTCAGCACCTCGAGGATCGGTCCCTTGTTGCGCTCGGCGGGTGCCGCGCACGGCAGCGGATCGTGCGCCACGACGGCGGCTACTTGACGACCTTGAGCTGCGGCCGCTTCGGCTCGTCGCCGCCGGTCGGCTTCGGCGGGCTGCCGTTCGGGTCCGGCGCGGGCTCGTCGTCGGAGAAGATCATGCCCTGGCCGGTCTCGCGCGCGTAGATGCCGAGCACGGCCTGCACCGGGAGGCTGACGTCGAAGGGGACGCCGCTGAAGCGCGCGCTGAAGGTGATGAGGTCGTTCTTGATCGCGAGGCCCGCGGTCGCCGCGTAGCCGACGTTCAGGACGATCTTGCCGTCCTTGACGTACTGGCGCGGCACGACCACGCCCTCGAGCGCCGCATCGACGACGAGGTGCGGCGTCTGGCCGTTGTCCGTCATCCACTCGTGCATGGCCCGCAGCAGGTACGGGCGGCGGGGCGAGAGAGGCGGATCCTTGGCCATGCGGCGCGACCGGCCGCTTCAGTGCACGTCGCGCCAGTACTCTTTGTAGAGCAGGTACGCGAAGGCCGTGAACACCAGCAGGAACAGCATGACCCAGACGCCGAGGTCGCGGCGCTGCGCCTCGATCGGCTCGCCGATGTACTCGAGGAAGTTCACGGTGTCGCGCACGAACTCGTCGTACTTCTCGGGCGACAGCGTGCCCTTCTGCGTCAGCTCGAACTTCTCGAGCTTGGTCTCGACGGTGCCGTCGTTGTGCTTCTCGGTCGTGAACGTCGCGGTCTGCACGCCCTGCAGTTCGGCGAGCACGTGCGGCATCGCCGTGCCCGGGAGCACGGTGTTGTTGACGCCGGTCGGCTTCGAGGGATCGGCGTAGAAGCTGTGCAGGAACGCGTACAGGTAGTCGGTGCCGCGGGCGCGCGCGATCAGCGACAGATCCGGCGGCACGGTGCCGAACCAGCGCTTGGCGTCGTCCGGCGTCATCGCGATCTTGATCGTCTCGTAGGTCTTCTCCGACGTGAACATCAGGTTCGTCTTCAGCACCGCCTCCGGGATGCCGAGGTCCTTGGCGATGCGGTTGTAGCGCACGTACTTCGCCGAGTGGCAGCCGGAGCAGTAGTTCATGAAGTTGCGCGCGCCGCGCTGCAGCGAGGCGTGGTTGCGGATGTCGTTGCCCGCCGAGGGGTACGACTCCCCCTCGCCGGCCAGCGAGACGATCGGCAGCGCGAGGAGCGCGAGCGCCGCGAGCGCCGGCGCGAGCCTGTCAGTGCGCATGGTAGGTCACCCTCCGCGGGACCGGCTTGACGCGGTCGATTCGCGAGTACCAGGGCATCAGCACAAAGAATGCGAAGTACAGGACGGTGAACACCCGCGCCAGGGTCGGGTAGATGCCGACCGCCGGCTTCATGCCGCATACGCCGAGCACCACCATCGTGACCGCGAAGGTCGCGAGCGCGAACTTCGTGATCCAGCCCTTGTAGCGCACCGACTTCACCGGCGACTGGTCGAGCCACGGCAGGAAGAACAGCAGCACGATCGCCGCGAACATGACGAGCACGCCCCAGACCTGCGTTCCCAGGAACGAGGGCACGGCGCGCAGCATCGCGTAGAACGGCGTGAAGTACCACACCGGAGCGATGTGCGGCGGCGTCTGCATCATGTTGGCCGGCTCGAAGTTCGGCGCCTCGAGGAACAGGCCGTTGAAGGTCGGCGCGAAGAACACGATCCCGCAGAAGATCAGCAGGAACACCCCGAGCACGAAGGTGTCCTTGACGGTGAAGTACGGGTGGAAGGCGATGCCGTCCTTCGGGATGCCGCGCTCGTCCTCCTCGTCGTGGATCTCGATGCCGTCCGGGTTCAGCGAGCCGACGTTGTGCAGCGCGAGGATGTGGGCGATCGCGAGGAACACGAGCACGAGCGGCAGCGCGGCGACGTGCAGCGCGAAGAAACGGTTCAGCGTGATGTCGGAGATGTAGAAGTCGCCACGGATCCACTCGACGAGCGCGTCGCCGATCACCGGGAAGGTGCCGAACAGCGACACGATCACCTGCGCGCCCCAGTAGGACATGTTGCCCCACGGCAGCAGGTAGCCCATGAAGGCCTCGGCCATCAGGCACAGGTAGATCAGCATGCCGAAGATCCACACGAGCTCGCGCGGCGAGCGGTACGAGCCGTACATCAGCGCTCGGAACATGTGCAGGTAGACAACCACGAAGAACGCCGAGGCGCCGGTCGAGTGCAGGTAGCGGATCAGCCACCCCCAGTCGACGTCGCGCATGATGTACTCGACCGAGCCGAAGGCCTCGGCCGACGACGGCTTGTAGTTCATCGTCAGGAAGATGCCGGTGACGAGCTGGATCATGAGCACGACGCCGCTCAGCACGCCGAAGGCGTACCAGGTGTTGAAGTTCTTCGGCGTCCAGTACTCGGTCAGATGCTCCTTGAGCATCGACTCGATCGGAAAACGCGCGGTGATCCAACCCCAGAGCCCGCCGCCCTGGGTCGTCCCGTGGCTGTCAGTCCCCATCGTCTTGGCTCCTTGAAGAGGTGCGTCCGGCCGATCAGGCGGACTGGGCGCTGTCGCTGCCGACGACAATGCGCGTGTCGCTCAGGAACGCGTACGGCGGCACCGCCAGGTTTGCCGGCGCCGGCACGCCCTTGAACACGCGCCCCGACAGGTCGAACTTGGAGCCGTGGCACGGGCAGTAGAAGCCGCCGGGCCAGTCGGCGGCGACGGTGACGTCGGCCGGCTCGAACTTCGGCAGCGGCGAGCAGCCGAGGTGCGTGCAGACGCCGAGCACGACGAAGTACTCCGGACGGCGTGCGCGCGCCTCGTTCTTCGCGTAGTCGGGCTGCACGGAGGCCTGCGAATTGGGGTCGAGCAGGAACGGGGTCGCCTGGTCGAGCTGCTTGAGCATCTCGGGCGTGCGGCGCACGACCCAGACCGGCTTGCCACGCCACTCGACCTTCAGCATCGCGCCGGGCTCGAGCTTGCCGATGTCGATCTCGATTGGCGCGCCGAGGGCCTTGGCACGTGCGCTCGGCTTCCAGCTGGCGAGGAACGGCGTCGCGGCGAAGCCGACGCCGACCGCGCCGGTAAGCGATGTCGCTAACACGAGCAGCTGACGCCGGCCCTGGTCAACCTCTTGGCTCATGAACTACCCCTGAGGACCACCGCGGTCCCGCACCGTCAGGCCCCCGACCGTGCGAACGCGGCGCAGACGCGCGCGCCGATCGAAGGTTTCGCCGATTCGAGGGATTGCGCATTATACACGGCGTATGACGCGCCGCAGCGTCCGCCCTGCGGCGTCGGCGGACCATAGGGGTTTTCCGTGAAGCGCCTGACTCGCATCGCGACCTATCTGTCACCGTGGATCGCGCTCGGTCTCGCCGGCGCGCTCGTCGCCGTGTACCTGCGTCCGTCGCTGCTGCCAAGACCGAGCGCCGCGCCGCCGAGCGTCGTGGCCGCCGACGCGGTCCCGGTCGCCGTGCCCGAGACGCCGGCCGCGGCACTGCCCGCGCCGAGCGCGGCCCCGCGCCGCGCCGGCGCGAGCTACGCCGACGCGGTCGCGCGCGGCGCGCCCGCGGTCGTCAACATCTCGACGCGGCGCGTCGTCGTCGAGCGCCAGGTGCCGGAGATGTTCGCGCCGTTCTTCCCGGACTGGCCGGAGTTCAGGCGCCGCGAGGAGTCGAGCCGCGGCTCGGGCGTGATCCTCGACGCTGCGGGGCACATCGCGACGAACTTTCACGTCATCAAGGGCATGCAGGAAATCGTCGTGCAGCTGACCGACGGCCGCACGGCGCCGGCGCGCCTGATCGGCACCGACCCCGACACCGACCTCGCGATCCTGAAGATCGACCTGAAGAACCTGCCGGTGATGCCGCTCGGGCGCTCCGACCAGCTCAGGGTCGGCGACGTGGTGCTCGCGATCGGCAACTCCGCGGGGCTCGGCCAGACCGTCACGCAGGGCATCGTGAGCGCGACCGGGCGCTCGCAGTTGGGACTGGCGCTGCTTGAGAACTTCATCCAGACCGACGCCGCGATCAACCCCGGAAACTCCGGCGGCGCGCTCGTGACCGCCGCCGGCGACCTCGTCGGCATCAACACCGCGATCCTCAGCCACGAGCAGGGCATCGAGGGCATCGGCTTCTCGATTCCGGTGAACCTGGTGCGCGGGGTCGCCGCCGAGATCGAGGCCAGGGGCCGGGTGATGCGCGGCTGGTCGGGACTGCAGGTGCGCGGCCTGCCGCCGGACCTCACCGACGACAAGGGTCGCGCGATCCACGGCGTGCAGGTCACCGGCATCTACCGCGGCGGACCGGCGGTCGCGAGCGGCCTGCAACCGGGCGACCTGATCACCGAGCTCGACGGCACCGCGGTCACCGGCTTCACCGAGTTCCTGGGCGCGATCGCCCGCAAGACGCCGGGGACCACGGTGCGCCTCGACGGGATCCGCCCGGCGACCGGCGAGCGCTTCAAGACGACGCTCGCGATCGTCGCGCGGCCGCCCGAGCGCTGAGCTCAAGCCGGCAGGCGCTGGATCTTCGCGCCGAGCGCCTTGAGCTTCTCCTCGATGCACTCGTAGCCGCGGTCGATGTGGTAGATGCGCTCGACCGAGGTGCGCCCGTCGGCGACCAGCCCGGCGAGCACCAGGCTCGCCGAGGCCCGCAGGTCGGTCGCCATCACGGGCGCCGCCGTGAGGCGCGGCACGCCCTTGATGATCGCGGTGTTGCCCTCGAGCCTGATCTCGGCGCCGAGCCGGCGCATCTCGAGCATGTGCATGAAGCGATTCTCGAAGATCGTCTCGGTGATCGTGCCGACGCCGTCGGCGATCGTGTCGAGCGCCGCGAACTGCGCCTGCATGTCGGTCGGGAACGCGGGATAAGGCGCCGTGCGGATGTCGACCGCGCGCGGCCGCTCGCCGCGCATGTCGACCTCGATCCAGTTCTCGCCGCTCGTGACCGTGCCGCCCGCCTCGCGCAGCTTCTGCAGCACGGCGTCGAGGTGGTCGGGGCGGGCGTTGCGGACCCGGACCCGGCCGCGCGTGATGGCGCCGGCGACGAGGTAGGTGCCGGCCTCGATGCGGTCCGGCAGCACCTCGTAGTGTCCGCCGTGCAGCCGCTCGACCCCCTCGACGACGATCGTGTCGGTGCCCTCGCCCTGGATCTTCGCGCCCATCGCGACCAGGAAGTGCGCGAGGTCGACGACTTCGGGCTCGCGCGCGGCGTTTTCGATGTAGGTCGTGCCCTCGGCGAGCGCCGCGGCCATCATCAGGTTCTCGGTGCCGGTGACGGTCACCGTCTCGAGCACGAGCCGCGCACCCTTGAGGCGCCGCGCGCGCGCCTTGATGTAGCCGTTCTCGATGCGGATGTCGGCGCCGAGCTGCCGGAGGCCCTCGACGTGGATGTTGACGGGCCGCGCGCCGATGGCGCAGCCGCCCGGCAGCGACACGTCGGCCTCGCCGAAGCGCGCGACCAAGGGGCCGAGCACCAGGATCGAGGCGCGCATCGTCTTGACGAGCTCGTAGGGCGCGACGCAATGGCGGATCGCGGAGGCATCGACCGTGACGCGCATGCGCTCGTCGATCGACACCGCCACGCCCATCCGTCCGAGCAGCTCGTTGGTCGTCGTGATGTCCCGCAGGTGCGGCACGTTGCCGACCGTCACCGCGCCGTCGACCAGCAGCGTCGCGGCGAGGATCGGCAGCGCCGCATTCTTGGCGCCCGAGATCCGCACTTCGCCCTCGAGGGGCGTGCCGCCGGTGATCTGCAGCTTGTCCACGCCGCGCCTCAGCCGCCGCCGCGCGCCGCCCACTCCTCGGGCGTCAGCGCCTCGATCGACAGCGCATGGATCTCGCGACCGACGGCCGCGCCGAGCGTCGCGTAGACGAGCTGGTGGCGCTGCAGCGGGCGCTTGCCCGCGAACTGGGTGGCGACCACGACCGCCTCGAAATGCGTGTCGTCGTCCGAGCGCACGCGGACCTGGCTGCCGGGCATGCCGGCCTTGATCTGGCTCTCGACGTCGGCGGCCTTCATGGCGTCTCGCGGACCGCGGGCGAATCCCGCATCGGGGCGCCGAGTGTAGTGAATCCGTCCGGGCACGAACAGCACCGGGCCGCCGCCCGGCCGGCCCGACTTGCTATCATGAATGCCACCGTTGCAGCCGAGGTCCGCGCATGGCGACGCCGGCGCACCCCACTCCCGCCGCGTTGAGCGATGCCGAGCTGATCGCACTCGGCCGCGTGGCGCTCAACATCGAGGCCGAGGCCGTTGCGGCGCTCGCCGGCGCCGTCGGCGCCGACTTCGCCGCCGCCTGCCGCCTTGCGCTCGCCTGCCGCGGCCGCGTCGTCGTGACCGGCATGGGCAAGTCCGGGCACATCGCCGGCAAGATCGCGGCGACGCTCGCGAGCACCGGGACGCCCGCGTTCTTCCTGCACCCCGCCGAGGCCGTGCACGGCGACATCGGCATGATCACGCGCGAGGACCTGGTGCTCGCGCTCTCGAACTCCGGCGAGACCACCGAGATCCTGGCGCTCGTGCCGGCACTGAAGCGGCTCGGCGTGCCGCTGATCGCGCTGACCGGCAGCCCCGACTCGACGCTGGCACGCGCCGCCGAGGTCCACGTCGACGTCCGCGTGCCGGCCGAAGCCTGTCCGCTGAACCTCGCGCCGACCGCGAGCACCACCGCGACGCTCGCAATGGGCGATGCGATCGCCGTGGCGCTCCTCAGGCTTCGCGGCTTCACCGAGGAGGACTTCGCGCGCTCGCACCCGGGCGGCAGCCTCGGGCGGCGCCTGCTGCTGCACGTCGAGGACGTCATGCACCGCGGCGCCGAGATCCCGGGCGTCGGGCCCGACGACACGGTCTCGGCCGGGCTCCTCGAGATGAGTAACAAGGGTCTCGGCATGACGACGGTCGTCGATGCGTCGGGCACGCTGCTCGGCGTCTTCACCGACGGCGACCTCCGGCGCGCGCTCGACCGGCGCGTCGACGTGCACGGGACCCCGATGCGCGCCGTGATGACCGCGAACCCGCGCACGATCGGGCCCCGGGAACTCGCCGCCGAGGCCGTGCTGCTGATGGAGCGCCACCGGATCACTGCGCTCGTCGTCGTCGACGGCGCGCGCCGCGTCGTCGGCGCGCTCAACGTGCACGACCTGCTGCGCGCCGGTGTCATGTGATCGGGACCCGCGCCGCCGGCATCCGGCTGCTGGTGCTCGACGTCGACGGCGTGCTGACCGACGGGCGGCTGTGGTTCGGGGCCGACGGCGAGCAGCTGAAGGCGTTCCACGTCCGCGATGGCGTCGGCATCAAGGACGTGCAGGCCGCCGGGATCGAGGTCGCGATCCTCTCGGGGCGCACCTCGCCCGCGGTGGCGCGCCGCGCCGCCGAACTCGGCATCCGCCACGTGCGCCAGGGCTGCGCCGACAAGGCCGAGGCCTTCAGGCGCCTCGCGCAGGAGCTCGGCATCGCGCCGCAGGCGACCGCCTGCATCGTCGATGACACGCCGGACCTGCCGCTGATGGCGCTCGTGGCGCTGCCGGTGGCGGTCGCCGACGCCCACGCCGCGGTGATCGGCGCGGCGCAGCACGTGACGCGCGCCGCCGGCGGCGCGGGCGCGGTTCGCGAGGTGTGCGACCTGCTGCTCGCGGCGCGGGCATGAGGCTCTCGGGCCCCGTCGCGCTCGTGTTCCTCATCGGGCTGGCGGCGGGCTCGTGGTGGCTCGCGCAGCGCGACGCCGACCACGCGCCGGGGCCGATCGTGCCGCTGGCGCAGCCCGGCTACTACCTGAACGACGCGACGCTCGAGCAGACCGATGCCGCGGGACGCCTGACGTTGCGCGTGCATTCGGCGCGCGCCGCACAGGAAGGCACCGACGGCCCGGTGCGACTCGACCAGCTCGAGGTGCACTACTTCCCGCAGCCTGGCCAGGACTGGCTGATGACCTCGACCGCGGGCTCGATGCCGGCGGCCGGCCGCGTCGTCGAGCTCGAGGGCGACGTGCGCCTGCAGGCCGCGGCCGCGGCGAGCGGCGCGATCGTGCGCACCGAGCATCTCGCGCTCGACATCGACAGCCACATCGCGACCACCGCGGACCCGGTGCGCGTCGAGTTCGGTCCGCACGCGGTGGTCGCGCGCGGGCTGCGCGCGGATTTAAAGAGCGAGACGCTCCGGCTAGAATCAGCGGTTAATGGCACGTTCACGCGCTAGCGGCATGATTGCCGCGCTCATCGTCGCCAGCGCTGCGCTTGCAACGCCGGACAAGGACGCCCCGCCGACGCTGCAGCTCAACGATGCCCAGCCGATCCAGCTCGAGGCGCGCTCGACCGACTTCGACTACAAGAACAACACGCTGGTCTTCCACGGAGTGCGCATTGCGCAGGGCGGGCTGTCGATCGAGGCCGACGACGGCACGGCGACCGGCCTCGACTTCAAGGACAGCCACTGGGTGTTCCGCGGCAACGTGCGCATCGCCGTTCCGGACGGGACACTGTCGAGCGACGAGGCGCGCATCAGCTTCGCCGGCAACCTGATCGCGACCGCCGAGATCACGGGCACGCCGGCGCAGTTCGAGCAGAAGCGCGACAAGGGCATCGCGCGCGGTCGGGCGCACAAGATCGAGTACCAGCCTTCCGCCGGCACCGTGCGCCTGAGCGAGGAGGCGTGGCTGTCGGACGGTGACAACGAGATCAGCGGTCAGACGCTCGTGTACAACATGCGCGACCAGCGCGTCATCGCCAACCCCGACGAGCAGGGCAGCCAGCCGGTGCGAATCACGATCAACCCGAAGAAAGCCGAGCCGAAGCCGAACCCATGAGCCGGCTCGCGGCCTCCGCGCTCTCGAAGAGCTACAAGTCGCGCGCCGTCGTGCGCGACCTGTCGCTCGAGGTCTCCTCCGGCGAGGTCGTCGGGCTCCTCGGCCCGAACGGCGCCGGCAAGACCACCGCCTTCTACATGATCGTCGGCCTCGTCGCCTGCGACGGCGGCCAGATCTTCCTCGACGACCAGGAGTTGACGCGCCTGCCGATGCACCGGCGCGCGCGCCTCGGCCTCGGCTACCTGCCGCAGGAAGCCTCGGTGTTCCGCAAGCTGACGGTCGCCGAGAACGTCGGCGCGATCCTCGAGACCCGCGCCGGACTCGATGCCGAAGCGCGCGAGGCGCGACTCGAGGCGCTGCTCGATGAGCTGCACGTCGAGCACATCCGCGACAGCCTCGGGCAGAGCCTGTCGGGCGGCGAGCGGCGCCGCGTCGAGATCGCGCGGGCGCTGGCGGCCGAGCCGCGCTTCGTGCTGCTCGACGAGCCGTTCGCCGGTGTCGATCCCCTGTCGGTGACCGACATCCAACGCAGCATAGAACACCTGCGCGCCCGCGGCATCGGGGTCTTGATCACCGATCACAATGTCAGGGAAACACTCGGTATTTGCGGACGCGCGTATATCGTGAACCAGGGCTCAGTCATAGCCGCAGGAACCGCTGCCGAGATCCTTGCCAACCCTCAGGTTCGTGAGGTGTACTTGGGGCAAGATTTCAGGATGTGATTCCCGCCGGCCGCGCGCCCGGCGCCGCCAGGCCTCGAGTTCCTCTGCCCGATGCTGAAACCCGCACTGCAGCTCCGCCTCGGCCAACAGCTGACGATGACGCCGCAGCTGCAGCAGGCCATCCGGCTGTTGCAGCTCCCGGCCCTCGACCTCCAGCAGACGATCCGCGAGGCGCTCGAGCAGAACGTCATGCTCGAGGCCGACGACGACAACGAGGCCGAGCTGCCGCTCGAGGCGGCCGGCGCCGCCGCCGAGCCCGGCCCGGACGCGGCCGCCGCCGGCAGCACGACGGGCGAGGCGGCCGAGGCGGAGGCCGACATCGACGTCGCCGACGACGCGTGGGACGAGAGCGCGCCGGCCGGGCCCTCCGACACCCCGTGGTCGGGTGACGACCGCCCGCAGGAATTCTCGGACCAGCGCGGCGAGACGCTGCAGGAACACCTGGTCTGGCAGCTCGAGCTCGCGCGGCTCGGCGCGCGCGAGCTCGCGATCGGCCGCGCGATCATCGACGCGATCAACGACGACGGCTACCTCGTCGACCCGCTGCAGGACATCGCCGCGGTGCTGCGCCCCGACCTCGAGGTCGACGCCGCCGAGATCGAGCGTGTGCTGCGCGTCGTGCAGGCCTTCGATCCGCCCGGCATCGGCGCGCGCTCGGTCGCCGAGTGCATCGAGCTGCAGCTCGCACAGCTCGCGCCGGATACCGCCGGGCTCGGGTCGGCGATCGAGATCGCGCGCCACCACCTCGACCTCGTCGCGACGCAGCAGCTCGCGGTGCTGCGCCGTACGCTGTCGATCGACGAGGAGGAGCTGTCACGGGCGCTCGCGCTGGTGCGCTCCTGCCACCCGCGCCCGGGCTCGACGATCCAGCCCACCCAGCCCGACTACGTGGTACCGGACGTGTTCGTGCGCCGCGGCCAGCACGGCTGGGTCGCCGAACTGAACGCCGGCGCGCTGCCGCGCGTGCGCCTGAACCAGAGCTACGCCGGGCTCGTGACCCGCGCGGCCGACCATGCGGTGCTGCGCACGCAGCTGCAGGAGGCGCGCTGGCTGCTGCGCAGCCTCGAGATCCGCAACGAGACGCTGATCAAGGTCGCGCGTTGCATCGTGCAGCGCCAATCCGCCTTCCTCGACCAGGGCGACGAGGCGATGGAGCCGATGGTGCTGCGCGACGTCGCCGAGGCGGTCGAGATGCACGAGTCGACGATCTCGCGCGTCACGACCGGCAAGTACATGCACACGCCGCGCGGCGTGTACGAGTTCCGCTACTTCTTCTCGAGCCACGTGGCCGCGACCGACGGCACCGAGATCGCCTCGACCGCGATCCGGGCGAAGATCAAGAAGCTGATCGCCGGCGAGGATCCGGGCAATCCGCTGTCAGACAGCCGGATCGCCGAGCTCCTGGCCGCCGACGGCGCGCGGGTCGCGCGCCGCACCGTCGCCAAGTACCGCGAGGCGATGCAGATTGCACCGTCCAGTGAGCGCCGCCGCGTGCCGGCACGCTGACGGATGGGGTTGTAAGGAGAACGCACATGCAGATGACGTTGACGGGACACCATCTCGAGATCACCCCGCCGCTCAAGAGCTACGTCGAGAAGAAGCTGGACCGCATCGTGCGCCACTTCGACCAGGTCATTGACGTGCACTGCGTGCTGACGGTCGAGAAGCTGTTTCACAAGGCCGAGGCCACGCTGCACGTGCGCGGCGGCAACATCCACGCCGACGCCGCCGAGGCCGACATGTACGCGGCGATCGACGTCCTGACCGACAAGCTCG
>Ga0335080_10006746_pt1 | contig 11873 bp, 7 predicted proteins | sample Lox_Sample_34_FD_206720 | JGI IMG/M metagenome (GOLD analysis project Ga0335080, IMG submission 206720) | Soil microbial communities from Loxahatchee National Wildlife Refuge, Florida, United States - Lox_Sample_3.4 | ecosystem: Environmental > Terrestrial > Soil > Wetlands | place: USA: Florida...
CCCTGGTTGTTTATCGGCGCGAAGGGTAAAGGTCTTTATTGTTTGAGGCGATAAACCACTAGTGGCCGGCGAATTCGAAACTCTCAAGGCTCCGTGTCATCGAACGAATCCGGAACATCGCCGTCCTCAAACGGCTTCGTGGTCCGGGTCTGCGGACTCGGGCTACTCACGCGTGGAACTCAGCGAACAGTTGCACCGCCGTTACGGATCTTCGCGCGCCAGCCGTCTGCGCCTCCATTACAAGCGATGCGTGTGGCTGCTGGTAGTGGGCGGAGCGAAATGCCTGAAACGATTTCTCGACGTGACCATCACGGCGGCTCTGCTGATCGCTCTGGTGCCCTTATTTGCCGTCATCAGTTTGGCCATCAAGCTCTCTGGCGGGAGCGTGTTGTTCTGGCAGACCCGGGTCGGGCTCTGGGGCCGCGAGTTTCCGTTTCCGAAGTTCCGCTCGATGGTACCCAACGCCGAGGCTCTCAAAGAAAAGATTCGCGCACAGAACCAGCACGGAACCAGCGTGACCTTCAAAATGAGGAACGATCCCCGCGTCACTTGGATTGGCCGCATCCTGCGCCGGTGGAGCCTCGATGAATTACCGCAGTTATGGTGCGTCCTTCGGGGGGACATGTCACTGGTGGGGCCTCGTCCGCCTGTGCCGGGCGAGGTCGCGCGCTACACTCTCCGGGACCGCCGGCGCCTCGATGTCAAGCCCGGGCTAACCTGCATCTGGCAAGTGAGCGGACGCGGCGACATCGCCTTCGCCGAGCAGGCCGAACTCGATATCCGCTACATCGAAAGTCAGAGCTTGCTGTTCGACCTCGCGCTGCTGGCGCAGACGGTGCCGGCCGTGCTGTTAGGGAAAGGAGCCTACTGAGCGCCGCCCCTATGGCATCCTCTCCCTCGCTGAAAACACGCTCCGGCGGCATAGCCCTTCATCCATGGTTTTCCGAAACCGCTGGGGTGTCTCTGGCGCGGCTGGCGCACCTCCGCGCTATGGCGCGGCACGGGATGGTCCGCCTTTTAGGCGCATCCGGGCGCGTGGTGGACCTGGTGGTGTGCATCAGCCTGCTGCCGCTCGGAGCGGCGCTATGCATCGCTCATATAGCCTCGCTGGTTTCCGGTGGCGGCCTGCGCGGAGAGGATCATGTCGGGCGTGACGGCAAAACATTTCGCTTGTACCGTCTGGATTTCGGCGGCCGCCGGGCGCCCCGATGGCTGTGCCGGCTTCCTGTGTTGCTCAATCTCCTGCGCGGCGACCTCGGGCTGGTGGGACCTCGGCCGCTGCGGCCGCACGAGGCGCCGCGCCGCAATCCGGAGTTCTGGACGCGCAGCTCGGTTCGCCCGGGCCTGATTTCGCTGTTTTGGCTGCGCCAGCGAACCAATATAGCGTTCGAGACCGAACTGGCCACCGACGTCGAATACGTAAATCAAAAGACCGTCCGCGCGGACCTGGGCATCGCCTTGCGCGCCGCGCCGGCGGCTCTCTACGGCAGCGAGGCTCTCGAAGCGCCATCCATTGTGCGGGTCCTCGGAGTCGCCATTCACAACCTGCGTTTGCAGGACGCCGTCGACCAGCTCCTGCAACGTTCGGCGGCGGGCGGTGCTCCCGCGCAGGTATGTTTCGTCAACGCCGACTGTTTGAACATCGCCTGCCGCGACCCGGAGTACTTCAAGCTGTTGGAACGCGCATCTTTGGTTCTGGCCGACGGAATCGGCCTGAAAATTGCCGGCCGGGTCTTAAGGCGGCCCATCCGTCAGAATGTGAACGGGACGGACATGTTCCCGCCGCTTTGTGCAGGACTGGCTGGCGCGGGTGGCCGCATCTACCTGCTGGGCGGCCGCCCGGGAATTCCGGAGGCGGTGGCAGGCTGGATTCAACAGCATGTTCCCGCCCTGACGGTGTGCGGCCTGCGCCACGGATACTTCTTGCCCGAGCAGGAAAACGCCGTGATTGCGGAAATTGCCGCCTCCCAGGCAGATGTGTTGCTGGTGGCTTTCGGCGCGCCGCGCCAGGACCAGTGGATATCCCGCAATCTCCAGCGGTTGAATGTTCGCGTGGCCGTGGGCGTCGGCGGGCTGTTTGATTTCTACTCCGGACTCATCCCCAGAGCGCCGCAGTGGATCCGGGAACTAGGCCTTGAGTGGGTTTACCGGTTCCTGCAGGAGCCACGCCGGATGTGGCGGCGGTATTTTGTCGGCAATATTCTGTTCCTCTATCGGGTGCTCCGGGAACGTCTTGGGATGAGCCCGTCGCATCCCATCGCAGCCCAACCGGGCGGAGAACCAACATGAGAGCTATGGTCATGGCCACCGGCGAGAGCGCCGGCTTTCGATTGTTCGCGGACCGCTGGCCGGCCGGGTTAATGCCTCTTGGCGGGCAGCCCATTCTCCAGCACTTGGTCGAATTTCTCGTGCAGGCCGGCGTCAGCGACTTTGATTTTGTGATCAGGCATCTGCCCGAAAAAGTGGAGGCGTACCTGGGCGACGGTAGCCGCTGGGGGGCCGGGTTCCAATACCATCTGGCGCCCAACGGCCGGCCCCCTCACCAACGTCTCCACGCGATCGTTGGCGCCGAGGAGGGCAACGTGGTTCTGGCGCGCGAAGACACCATTCCTACGTTCCCGCCGGACTGGATTTCGAAAACGCCCGCCCCGGTCGTGTTCATCGATAAGAAAGAGGCGTGGACGGGTTGGGCGGTGATCCCCGCCGGTCTGCTTGCCAAAATTTCCATGGCGGGCGATCCAGCCGAATTCGAAGCACGCCTGTTGGTCGCCGCACGCTCGTGCGGAACTGTCGCCGTAGTCGAGTGTCCGATCTGCTTTGCCACGGCGTCGGATTTTCTGGCATCGCAAGGCGCAATGCTCACCGGCCGTGGACCGGATGGGTTACTTCTCCGGCGGCGAGAAGCGGCCCCGGGAGTCCGCATTGGCCGCAATGTCAGCCTGCACCCGGCGGCGCAGATCGAAGCGCCGGTTTCCATTGGCGACAACTGCTCGATCGGTCCCGGCACACGACTGGGGCCCAATGCCGTCATCGGCGACAACTGCATGATCGAAGGCCGGTCGCGCGTTTCTCACTCCGTGGTATTCCCCGGCAGCTACATCGGAGAATTTCTCGAACTGACGCACGCCGTAGTCGATCACAATCGTCTGGCCAACGTGCGCCTGGACACGGAAGTATGGGTCACGGACGCTTTTCTGCTCGCGAGACTGACGGACACTGGTCTGAAAAGGTGGTTGGCGCGGACCGCGGCGCGCGCGCTGGCCGTTGGGCTGCTCGCGCTGCTGTCTCCGGTGCTGCTGTTAGTGGCACTATGGCTTAAACTGTTTCGCCGCGGGCCCGTCTTGCACCACCGGGAGGCCGTGAGCCTTCCGGCTGAGGGCGCACCTGAGCAGTGGCGCACGTTCCGACTGCCGGCTTTCCGTCCGCATGCGGCCGGCGGCGGCTCACTGCTGCTCGACGTGCTCCCGGGGTTGCTGCGTGTGGCGTCGGGCGATCTGGCTCTAGTGGGGGTCGAACCGCGGAGCCCGAAAGAAATCTCCGGGTTGCCCACGGACTGGCGAAACCTCTACCTCCAGTCGAAGGCCGGCTTGGTTACCGAGGCTGCGGTAAATGGCGTCGCCGCTGGCGAGCCCGACGCTCTTTACTCGGCAGAAGCCTACTACACCGCCGTGGCGGGTTTCACCCACGATCTCCGGCTGCTCGGCAAATATATCGGTCAGTGGATGACAGGGCGGCCGAAGGCGTGCCGCCCAGGACCCTCGACCGAATCATTCCACTACCCCCCTTACGAAGACGCCAGCGGACCGCTTAGCTGATTGGTTTTCGGCAGCGAGAACAGGTTTGGCATCCCTCGTAGGGTCGCGCTGCGTTTCGTTTCATCCGCCCGAGCCCGGGCTGCGCATCATTGTCTTGCCTGACATGGCCCACCACACGGCCGAATTGAATCTCGGCGGCTTCGAAATTCGTCCGTCGCAGCGAACTAAACGATCAGGTGGTTTCCGTGATCATCGGTTGAGCAGGACTCTTGATGGGCGAAGATGCCGACGCGTGTTGCGTTAGCGCCGCAATCACGTCTTCCAGCTTGACCGGTTTGGCGATGAAGCTATCCATGCCGGCCGCTATGCATGATTCACGGCAACGAGCGCTCGCGTCCGCGGTCATGGCAATAATTGCGGTGCGACGCTGCGATCCTTCCACGCGGCGAATCTCCGCCGTCGCTTCGAAACCGTTCATATCCGGCATTTGGCAGTCCATGAAGATCACATCGTAGGACAGCATGTTCACCATTTCTACCGCCTCACGGCCGTTTCCCGCCACATCTGCACGGACACCGAGCCGCTCCAGCATCCTCAGAGCCACTCTCTGATTCACCACGTTGTCTTCGGCCACCAGCACCCGGATGGCGGAGTCGGCAAACCTTCCGGCCACGCTTGTCCTGAGGGCCCCCAAAGACTTTTGGAATCCCGCTTCCGGCAATACGTCGGCCGTCGCCTGCAGCCTTCTGGACCAAGCTGTGGCAATCGTGTCGAGCAACTGGGAATGCCGGACCGGCTTAACCAAACACGCATCGATGTTGTTGCCGTTCGGCGCCTTGATCAGGTCGCTGCGGTGTCCGACGGAAGTGAGAATCACCACCACTGTGCCCTTGGTCGCGGGATTGGCCTTGATCATCGCAGTGAGCGTGGCTCCGTCGAGTTCCGGCATCTGGTAGTCGGCTATCACTACATGATAGGGATCTCCGCCTGCCTGCGCCGACAGAATAGCTTGCAACGCTTCTCCTCCGGATGCATAGCTCCCGTTCCGCATTCCCCAACTGGAGATCTGTTCATGGACCACGCGGCGATTCACTTCGTTGTCGTCGACGATCAGGACTCGCAAGCCGGTCAGATCTACGATGGGCGCGGCGGCCGGAGCCGGCTGCGGGTCAACCGGCAAGGGCAATACAAATGAGAAAGTGGAACCCTCGCGGAGGCGGCTTTCGACTGAGATGGATCCTCCCATGAGTTCGACCAGTTGCTTGGAAATCGCCAGGCCCAATCCCGTGCCGCCGTACTTTCTCGTGGTTGAGGTATCGACCTGCATGAATTTCTCAAAGAGCAATCCAACCTTTTCCTCGGGAATGCCAATGCCGGTGTCCTTCACGGAAATCCGCATCCGGGCGCATTCCTGTTCGTCTTTGCCCTCGAATTCCGCGGCAATCAGCACATGGCCGCTGGGAGTAAACTTCAACGCGTTGCCGGCGAGATTAGTGATGACCTGGCGTATGCGACCGCCATCACCGACAAAGTGATGGGGCAGGCCGGGCGAGTACTGGACAACTAAGTCAATTCCCTTTTCCTCAGCACGCGACGCCAGCATCTCAGCCACTTCTTCGATCAACTGGCGAAGGTCGAATGCGAACGATTCTATAACCAGTTTGCCGGCCTCAATCTTGGAGAAATCCAGGATGTCATTGATGACGGTAAGAAGGGCATCGCCGGATTGGCGCGCCGTCTCCGCGTATTCGCGTTGCTCATCGGTTAAATCGGTGTCCAGCAACAGGCCCGTCATGCCGATGACGCCATTGAGGGGAGTTCGGATTTCATGGCTCATGTTGGCCAGAAATTCGCTCTTGGCGCGGCTCGCCGCCTCGGCAGCCTGCTTGGCTTCCACCAGCGCAGCTTCGGCCGACCGGCGCTCGGAGATGTTATGTCCGACGCCAACCAGCCCCACTACCTTGCCCGCGGCATCGCGAAAGGGGACCTCGCTCGTCAAGTGCCACACCGTATTGCCGGCCGGGTCCAGCGTAGACTCCTCGCGATCGATCACGGCCTGGCCCGATCGCATGAGGTCGTCTTCATCTTTGGCGTACTTCTCCGCAATCTCTTTCGGATAAAAATCGAAGTCCGACTTGCCCAACAGCTCATCCCCGGTTGCGGCACCCATACGCTGCGCCAGCGCCGTGCTCGCGGCAAGAAATTCGTGCTGTGTATTCTTCGCGTAGACGTAATCGGGAATGGTTTCCATGATGGTGCGCAAGAGACTGCGTTCCCGGTCAAGCGACGTGGTCTGGTCCTCAATGCGGCGTCGGAGCAGTCCGGCCCAGATCACCGTCCCCAGGATCAAGGCCGCCATTAACCCCACCAGCACCAACAGACGGCTTAAGGTCCACCATGAAGGCTGCGACAGAATCACAATGTCCGCGGGGGATGAAAGCAAAATCCGAAAAGCGCGCGCCACATGCGTCTCATCTGCTTCCGTCACGGTCACTCCCACCAACTGCAGGTGGCTGCCTTCCCGGAGAAAGTCGAGCGCATCCTGGGCCGCTTCCAGGCTGGCCTTGAAAGTGACCGACCCGGATTGCAGCGTCAATACCTGCTCCGCCCCTTCGCGCGATCGTCCTATAAGATGTCCGTCGATCTTCACAAGAGCGGCGTTGTAGCCGCCACCCACAGCCTGTTTCGCCGTCACAGCTTGTGGCAACGGAATCGCGCTGCCCTCCAGATTCCGGAAGATCCCGTGATCCAGAATGTGGGTGTACTCACCTATGGCTGGGAACCCGGCCACGGTCACCCTGTCGCCTACGCGCACGCGGGTTGTTTGCGGGGTCAGAATGCCGATGTTGCCGGTCGCGTCCTGGACAAATAGCTCTTTACCCACGCGCTGCAGCGTCACAACGCCCTGAATGCGGACACGATGGCCGGATGATCCGGTCGGGTTGAATCGCAGGATGCTGGAAATAGTCCTTGGCGGAATCGCAAATGCATCGGCGGAGGGATGCTCCACGACTTCCAACTGGGCAGACGCTGGAACGTAGAGCCGTGCTCCGACCCATTCGTTGCTCTTGTTGAAGATCGCACCGGCTACGCCCTGCATGCGGACTCTTGCGTCCACCAGTTGGGCGGCCTGCGCCTCAGACATCCAGGGAACCCACGCCAGCAACTCGCCACCGCTGATCGCGACCTGCAGGGCCCGGCTGGCGTCCACCGCGGGTGGAACTGGAACTTCGTCCCGCACGACGGCATGCACCACGCCTTCGACCTCGGCCCACTGACTGTCTTCCTCGGTGGCGGCCAGTCTGTCGAAATCCAGGTGCTTGGCTGGGGGCATCGCAGCGCGTCCCACCACTCGCACGCGAGCCTTGCCGATCTGAGGAGCGAAATCGGGGCATTCCGTGACGCCCTCTAATTCGATCAACTGACCCGCACTCACCTCGTGCGCAAGCCCGGACGCCGCGACAAAAATGCCCGCGCTCGAATCCTGGATGAATAGCGAGAAATCGTCGATAAACGTGACGACGCCTCGAAGATGCACTGGATAACCGCGGTTGGCTTCTTCCACGGATAGTTCTCTCGCCTGCTGCGTTCTGGTGAGAATCGGAAGAGTGCCAACGGCGGGAGAAGACTGAAAGGCGTACAACGCGGAGCTTGCTGCGAAGGCCACGAGTGTCAGCATCCGCAGGCGTGCGCGACGCATTTCATGGGTTGCGGATGCCAGGCTGGTTGAGTACGTCATTAGACCGGTCTCGGGTTGCAACGTTCTGGCAGGGCGTAGCCGTGTTGGCGGGTGTTCCCCTTGCCAGGGAAGGGCACTCGAAGACTAGTCTGGCTGGTAGAACGCCTCCGCACAATACATAAGAAGTTAAGCTGTCTAAGGTTTACAAAATGTCTCAGCCTGACGGATGTCAAACCGTGCTGGCGCGCGTCGAGATTCCCAGGATCCGATCCCCTTCCAGCCGCGCGAATTCTTTCGCCGCAACCTGGTGCTGTTGCTCCACCCTCTCAAGCAGCCTCAGGAACTGCGGCGTCTTCCGAATGGGATCGAGCCACGAATCGCTGGACATGGCGGGATAACAAAAAAAACCGCCCCCCACCACGCGCTCCAAAAGCTCCAGTGCGGCATCGGCCTGGTTCAAGCGCGCTAAATGCCGCGTCAGATACAAAAGCCCCTCGGGATCGCTGAAGGCAGAATTGAGAATGCGCCCGACGGCGGCGATGCTGCCCGCCGCATCGCCTTCGATCATCGTCCGGGCGGCCGTAATGAAGTCACGCATTCGCGTCTTGATCTTCTCTTCCAGAGGCCGCAACGTCGCGGCCGCTTCGTTCCCGCGTCCTATCTCCGCTAGCGAAAGCGCCACGATGTAGGGATTGTCCTCGAGCCTGGTTGAGGCGACACGCTCATGGTCTCGCTGGAGGAACCACGTGTGCACAACGCTGGTGCGGATCGTGGGTTCCAGCGCGACGGCACGCGCGTAGGCGGCCACCGATCCCTCCAGCAAGCCGCAGTAGCGCAGCGGGCTGATCAGGGCGGCAAAGATCTCCGGATCCGCCGCTCCCTGCGCCCGCGGGAGCAAGCGCGCCATGGCATCGTTGGCGCGGCCCAGATCGACCTCCAATTGCGCATAAAACTTATGCGCAATCGCGAGATCGGGGTTCAGGTCGAGGGCTTGCCGGAACGCCGATTCCGCCCGCTGCAGCCCCTCCCCGGCTCCTGTGGTGAGGTACTTGGCCATTAAGTGGTGGATTCGCCCAAGACGAGCCCACGCCGGCGCATAGCACGGATCGGCCTCCACGCATCGCAGGTAAAGGTCGCGGGCCGCGTTCCACTGCTTTGGATCGCGGCTAAACTGATTGCCACGCAAATAATACTCGTACGCCTTCGGGTCGGAAGGGACATCCTGCCTGAGGATCCGCTGTTCGCGAGACGTGAGCTGCAGGGAAAGCGCCTCAACCACGCACTCCGTCAGCTCGTCTTGCAACCGGAACACATGGCCAATCGAAGCCTGAGTGGAGTGCGAACACATCAGCGTCCCGCTAGCGGCATCCGTAAGTTGCGCCGTCACGCGTATTTCATCGCCCGTGGAGAGGAGTGTACCCGTAACAATCAGATCGACGTCGGCCTCGGCCGCGATGGTTTTTAGGTCCTGCGTTCCGCCGGAAAATCGCGATGCCGCCAGGCTGGAACGCACCACCATTGATTTCAGCCCCGACAGCGCCGTGGTCAAGGCTTCCGGCAGGCTGAAAGCCAGGAAGTCCGTGGCCGGATCGGGCCGCAGCATGCGAAACGGCAGAACGATCAGGCGCCTGATGGCCCGCGGCTCCGCGGCAGGCGGGGTTTCCACGGGAAGCAGAAAACGGTAGCCCCGGCGCGGCAATGTCTCGATGAAGCGCGGCGCGTCGGCGTTATCACCTAACGCCTCGCGAATCTGGCGGATACAGAAGTTCAGGCCCTGCTCGAAATCGACGAAGGAGTCACACCAGATGCGATCCCGGATGTCGGCCCGGGTCAAAACTTCCCCGCCGCGGCGAACCAGGAGTTCCAGAACCCGGAATGGTTGCGGCGGCAGCTTGACGCGGTCGCCCTGCCGTCGCAGTTCGCCGCCCACGGTGTCAAGCTCGAACACGTCGAATCTCAGGATCTTGGCAGATTCACTCATCAAAAACTCATGCCGCACTCACAGCGCGTCCATGGTACACGCGAGCCGACTAATGTAAAAACATCATATCAGCGTAGCGCAAGATTCCAGCGGGCGCTGAAATTCGAAATTCATTGAAGGAGATTACGTATGACGTTGCGAATCAATGATATAGCGCCCGATTTCGAGGCCGAAACCACTCAAGGCCGCATCCGCTTCCACGAGTTCATTGGCGATTCGTGGTGCGTGCTCTTCTCGCATCCGAAAGATTTCACGCCCGTCTGCACCACGGAACTGGGTTACCTGGCCGGCCTGCAACCGGAGTTCGACAAACGCAACTGCAAGATCGTCGGCCTCAGCGTGGACCCGGTCGCCGATCACGGCAAATGGGCCGTCGACATCGAAAGAGCCCAGGGCCACAAAGTCGGTTATCCCATGATCGGCGATTCCGACCTGAACGTTGCCAAGCTTTACGGAATGCTTCCGGCTGAGGCTGGCGACACCTGCGCCGGCCGCACGCCCGCCAACAACGCCACGGTGCGCACGGTATTTGTGATCGGTCCCGACAAGAAGATCAAGCTGATGCTCATCTATCCGATGACCACGGGCCGCAACTTCGACGAAGTGCTGCGCGTACTCGATTCCATGCAACTCACGGCCAAACACCCGGTAGCAACCCCGGTGAACTGGAAGCCCGGCAGCGACGTGATCATCGTGCCAGCCGTTTCCAACGAAGAGGCAGCGAAGAAATATCCGGCCGGCTGGAATACGGTCCTGCCCTATCTGCGTGTCGTCGCGCAGCCGCAGTAAACGGGCAGACGCAAAAGACGACGATCTTCCAGGAGAAAAGCATGGAACCGGTACAAGTGGAGCGATTCTATTTGGGCTGCCTGGCGCACGCCTCTTACATGATTGTCTCGCAGGGCGTTGCCGCCGTTATCGATCCCCAACGCGACGTGGATATCTACCTCGAAACGGCAGCTCGCAAGGAGTGCAAGATCGAATACATTATCGAGACTCACGTCCATGCCGACTTCGTGTCGGGACATCGAGAACTTGCGGAACGCACCGGAGCGCGCATCTATATCGGTTCGGGATCCGGCGCTGAGTTCTCTCACATCGCGGTCAAGGACGGAGACGAGATTCAGTTCGGTCACTGTTGCCTCCGGTTCCTGCAAACTCCTGGACACACGCTCGAGAGCATTTGCATTCTGATGAGCGATCGCGGCGCACCGGATCGGCCCGCCTCGGTCTTTACCGGAGACACTCTCTTCGTGGGCGATGTGGGCCGGCCGGATCTTTCGCCGGCCCACACGCCACAGCAGCTTGCCGCGATCCTTTACCAGAGCATTCATGAGAAGCTCCTGACGCTTCCGGACGACACTGAGATCTTTCCCGCCCACGGCGCCGGGTCGCTCTGCGGCCGTCAAATGAGTTCGGAAAGTTCTTCCACCATTGGCAAGCAGCGGGCGTCGAATTACGCTTTGCTGGCGCGGACGAGTGAGGAATTTGTACACCTTCTGACCGACAATCTTCCCGCGCGCCCCGAGTATTTTGCGCGGGAAGTGGACCTGAACCGGCGCGGCGCGGCGCCCTTATCGGAACTGGCACCGCTGGCCGCGCTGACGGCGCCCGAGGTTCTGCGGTTGCAGAAGGAGGGCGCGATCGTGGTGGACACGCGCCCGGCCATGCAGTTCGCCGTGGCGCACGTGCCTGGCTCCGTGCATATCGCCCTCACCGGGCAGTATGCTTCGTGGGCAGCGCGGATTCTTGGGCTGGACGCGCCTCTGATCATTGCCGGAGAGGACCCCGAACACGTACGCGAGTCGCAGATGCGTCTCGCCCGCGTCGGAATCGAGCATGTGGCCGGATACCTGAAAGACGGCGTAGTCGGTTGGATTCAGAATGGTTTCGAGCTTGACTATATCCCTCAAATTACGGTTCAAGATTTCGTCGAACTGCGAGATCAGGAACCGGACCGGATCGCCGTGCTGGACGTACGCGAGCTCGGAGAGTTAGCGGGCGGAGTGATCGAGAACTCATTGTGCATCCCGCTCGGAAAGCTGGCATCGAGGCTCGCCGAGCTGGACCGCGGGAAGCTGCTGGTGGTGCACTGTAAGGGCGGCTTTCGAAGCTCGATTGCCACCAGCATCTTACGACGCGCCGGCTTCCGCGACATCGCGAACCTGACCGGCGGTTTCGACGCCTGGAAAACGGCCGGTCTGCCTTACGCGATCTCCAATAGTGTGGGCGCCTAGAGGCGGACCGGGAATTGCTCGCCATTCCGGCAACTGACGTTCCGATACTATAAGATCATTGGAATTTCATGGCTTTGGGCGCTGGCGACAAAATCGGCTCTTATGAGATTCTTGCCTCCATCGGCGCTGGTGGCATGGGGGTGGTCTACCGCGCGCGCGACACCCGGCTCGAACGCGACGTGGCCCTGAAGATTCTGCCGGACGCTTTCGCCGCCGACTCA
>Ga0335080_10006748_pt1 | contig 11872 bp, 7 predicted proteins | sample Lox_Sample_34_FD_206720 | JGI IMG/M metagenome (GOLD analysis project Ga0335080, IMG submission 206720) | Soil microbial communities from Loxahatchee National Wildlife Refuge, Florida, United States - Lox_Sample_3.4 | ecosystem: Environmental > Terrestrial > Soil > Wetlands | place: USA: Florida...
CGGCTCTATTACCGCGACCTTGCGAAGGAGCGCTTGAGCTCGAAAGAACTCGAGGATTTGATCGGGAACCGCGACTACAAGGATTTTCTGAACAGCCGCAATGAGCTCTTCCGCAAGAAAAAGATGCGCGAGAATCCACCTACACGCCGGGAAGCGATTCAAATGATGGCCAAGGAGCCCAACCTGATCAGGCGGCCCGTGGTTGTGGCGGGCGGGCGCGTGGTCGTCGGATTCGACGAAGAAGGCATCGCGCGCCTCTAGGCCCGCAAGAACGACGCAACGCGCCCACCAGCCTGTGGGAGACTCGCTCCCATGAAACTCCAGCACCGCATCGAAATACGCCAGGGCGACATCACGGAGTTCGATGTCGACGCCATTGTAAACGCGGCCAACAACGATCTGCAGCTTGGCGGCGGGCTGGCCGGAGCGATTCGCCGCAAAGGCGGCCCGCGCATTCAGGCCGAATGCGACGAGATCGGGACGATCCCGGTGGGCGGCGCGGCCATCACGTCCGGCGGAAACCTGAAAGCGCGGCACGTGATCCACGCGGCGAGCATGCAGCTGGGCGGGTCGACGACCGCGCCCTCTCTGCGAAGCTCGACCGCGCATGCGCTGCGCATCGCCGCGCAGAACGGGCTGAAGTCGCTCGCGCTTCCCGCCGTTGGCGCCGGCATCGGCGGCTTCCCCCTGCGCGAGTGCGCGGAGATCATGCTGCGCGAGACGGCGAGACACTTCGAGCAGCCGACTTCCATCGAGAAGGTCTACTTCGTTCTTTTCGACCGAGAGGCGCTCGCTACGTTTGAGCGGGTTTTCAAGGAACTGAACGCGGAAGAAGGTTAGTTGCTCTCGGTGCGCTTCTTGAGGGTGGGTTCCTTGTTTGCCGGATCGGCGGCCTGAGCGGCCGCGGCGGGCACCTGGGCGGCGTTGCCGCTGGCCGTCACGGTAGGTTGCGCCGCGTTGTTCTGGTTGGACTGGGCCTGCGAGGTGGCGTCCGGATTGTACGGTGTCTTGATATAGCGCGCTGCTTCGGCCTGCGCCCCCGCGGTATCGTCCTTCAAGTGCTGGGCGCGGTTGTATTCGTTCACGGCGCGCTCGCGCTGGCCGAGAATGTCGTAGATCTTGCCCATATAGACGTGAGCCCAGACCTCGGTCCACTTGGGGTCGAGGTCGCCGCCGAGCGCCGCGCGGAACGCATTGGCGGCCGCCTGGTAGTTCTTCTGGTAGAACATCGCCTCCGCCATGCGGAAGTGGGCCAGCGAATTGGTGGGCTGCACGTCGAGCGCGCGCTGGTATTCCTGAATCGCCTCGTAATATTTCCCGAGGGTGGCGAGCGCTTCGCCGCGCGAGATGGTGGCGCGCACGCGAAGGCGCGGGCTGGATTTCAGCAAGTTGTTGTTCGGGTCGATGGTGATGCCGTTGGGCTTGGGCCGGCCAAAGGTCTCGACCTTGAATTGCGAGCTCGTGCCGGTGACGAGAATCGTCTTGGTTTCCGGATTGCCTTCCGTATCGACCTTCACCTGCACCGGCATCCGAAACGTGTCCAGAGGCTGCTTGACGGTCCCGTTGATCTGAAATCCCTTCGGCGTGCGGTAGACGATGTACTGGAGCGTGAATTCCGGCACGCCGGTAGAATTGAGCCATTGGGAATAGAAGGAGAGAAGATTGACCGGAGGTTCGCCGGGCTTCATTGGCGGCGCCTTGGTCATTTTTTCGAAGCTATCGATCGTGGCGGTTTTCCCGGCGTGTTGCCGATAGAACTCCTTCAGCAGGTTCGTAAATGCTTCATCGCCCAGCTCGGCGCGAAGCATGTGGAACACCATGGCGCCCTTGTCGTACACGATCGAATAGTACGGATCCGAATAGGCGCCGATGTGGTCGGCCTGGGAAATCGGCGCAGCGTCCTCAAACATCAGCGCGCCGACGGCGTAATCCTCCAGAGCTTTGTTCAGCTGTCCGACGCCGCCGGATTGCTCCGCGTACATCGCCTCGGCGTAGCGGGACATTCCGTCCGTGACCCAGACATCGCCCGCCGTGGCCGGAAGCACGCGATCGCCCCACCACTGGCCCGCGGCAAGCTGCGACAGCAGGCGGTCATTCGACTTGGGCGTCCATTCGCGCGCGCTGATCATCAGCACGCCGGGCGCGGAATAGCCGCCCAGAGTGCCGTCGGGAAGCTGGGCGATCGCGAGGCTGGGGATCGGGCCCTGCGGCCCGTTGAGCGTGCCAAAGGTGTCCGCGAAGTAGCCCATGATTTGCGCGAGCGAGGCGGCATAGGAGCTCACGGTCGGGACCTGCGACGCCGGCGTGTAAAACGAAAACTGGTATCCCTCCGTGGGCGCGGCGGTCATCTGCAGGCTGCCGGCGACGAACGATCCGTTCGGGGCGGGCTGATCGCAATGAAAAACGTAGGAGGCTTGAGTCGGTGAACCGAGCCCGATCCCGGGCTGGGTGGCCGGCGGGTCCGACTTGCCGGTGCCGGCGACGGTGAACCCGCTCGGGACGATCAAGTTGAATTTTCCGGTATAGCGATTCGACGGATAGTTCGTCAGCGGAAACCAGCGCGCGGGCAGCAGGAGATACGCATTCGTCTTTTCGACGGAGGCAAAGCGCACGCCGCGCGTGGGGCTGTCTTCCTCGCTCGAAACCGGGCCCGAGTACTCGAAGGCGAGTGTGACACGCGTTCCGGGCGAGACAGTGCCCGGCAGCGCGACGGTGAGGAGCAGCGGAGCGTTATTGTCGCGCGCGTAGGTGAGCGGCTGCCCGTTCATTTTCACGGCGGTGACATGCAAGTCCTGATGCAGCTCGACCAGCACCGTCTTCGCGACCTGATCGGCGACAAAATCGACCTTGGCCTGGCCCTGAATGGTCTGATCCTCCGGATGAAGGAAGACCTCGACATCGTAGTTCGTGGCCCGGAAGGGAAACGAATGGGCAGCCTGCCCCGAAACGGAAGCGGCGGCGAACAGAGATATCGCCAGAATCGCGAATGTTCGTTGAATTTTCGGCAAGGGAAAAAGCCTCTTCTGAAAGGAGCGGTCGCCTTTCCCTCCTCTAAGATACCAGAAACTCACGGGCAGTTGCCCGCACCGGCGGCGGCTAGAGCATTCGCGCGAAGACGTCTGCGGCTCGCTCGATGGCGCCACCGGGCCCCAGGCTGGCGCGCACCTGCGCAAGATCCGCCTTCATTTCCTCGCGGGCAGCAGCATCCTCCAGGATGCGCCGGACCTCATTCGCCACGGCCGCGGCCGTAAAACCCTCCTGCATGAGTTCCGGCACCACGCGCCGTCCGGCGATCAGATTCACCATGCCGAAAAAGGGCGTGTGCACCATGCGGCGCAAGAGGAAGGCGGTAGGCGGAGCGACGCGATAGACCACAACCATGGGCGTGCCGAGCAACGCGGCTTCCACCGTGGCCGTGCCGCTGGCGACGATGGCGCAGTCGGCGGCGGCGAGCACGTCGTAGGAGGCGTTCTCGACGCGAATCACGTTCACGGACGCGCCGGCGCTAGTCCCGATTCCGGGCGCGGCGGCGTGCACGAATTGGGGAGCCGATTCCGGGCGCATTTCGGCGGTGAGCCGCCCGCAGGCTTCGAGAATGGCCGGGAAATTCCGGCCGACTTCGCCGGCGCGGCTGCCCGGGAGCAGCGCAACGATCGGCCGCCGCGGATCGAGGCCATACGTTGAAACGAACTCGGCGCGGGTCATCGAAGGCTTGACGGTGTCGACCAGAGGATGGCCGACGAAATCGACAGGCACGCCCGCCTCGCGATAGAACTTCTCTTCAAACGGGAAGATGACGACCATGCGCGCGACGCGCCGCCGGACGATTCTTACCCGCCCCGACCGCCAGGCCCAGATCTGCGGGCCGATGAAATAGCCGACGGGAATGCGATGGCGCTTCAGGCGGCGCGCGACGCCGAGATGCGTGCCGGGAGAGTCGACGAGAATCGCGAGCGACGCTCCGCGACGCACGGCTTCGCGCGCCAGCAGGTTCTGCACGCGGACGACGGAAGGAATCTTGTGCAGGACCTCGGCGATGCCGACGACGGCGACCTGGTGGTAGTCCGCCAGCAACTCGACGCCTGCTTCCGCCATGCGCGGCCCGCCCATGCCGAAGAACTGCGCGCCGGTGCGTTCGCGCAGAGCGCGCGCGAGCCGGGACGCATACATATCGCTGGAGGCTTCGCCAGCGGAGATGAGGATTTGCGGAGGCGGCATGCGCGGCGCTGCGTCAGTCGTCCGCGGTGAGAGGCTGCGGCGGCGGGAAGCCGGGGACGGCGCTGCCGGCCATCGAAACGCCCAGTTCCTGCTCCTTGTATTGGAGCTGGTAGAGGCGGTAGTAGATGCCGCGGACGAGAAGGAGTTCCTGATGCGAGCCCTGTTCGCGGAGGCGGCCCTTGTGGAAGACGAGAATACGGTGGGCGTGCTGGATGGTGCTCAGCCGGTGCGCGATGACGACGGACGTGCGATTCGCGAGCAGCCGGTCGAGCGCGTCGCGGATCATCAGCTCGGTCTTGGTATCCACGCTGGAGGTCGCTTCGTCGAGGATCAGGAATTTCGGATCGTGCGCCAGGGCCCGGGCGAAACTCACGAGCTGGCGCTGGCCGACGGAGAGCGTTCCGCCGCGCTCGGTGACCGGCGTCTCGACGCCTTTGGCGAGCGCCTCGATGAACGGGCCGAGGCCGACCTCGGCCAGAGCGCGTTCGGTGGCGGCGCGATCGATTGTCGGCGTGCCGAGGCGGACGTTTGTCTCGAGCGTGCCGGTGAAAAGAAACGGATCCTGCAGCACGATTCCGAAGAGGCGCCGCAGCTCCTGTAGATCCATGTCGCGGATGTCGACGCCGTCCAGCAGGATGTGGCCCTTCTGGATGTCGTAGAAACGCAGCAGCAGCTGGATGATCGTGGTTTTCCCTGCGCCGGTATGGCCGACGATCGCAAGCGTCTGCCCCGGCTCGACGCGGAACGAGACGTCGCGCAACACCCAGTCTTCGTCCTTGGGATTCGCGCCGCCGTGATACGCGAACCAGACGTTGCGGAATTCGATTTCGCCGCGCGGCGCGGGAACGGACTGGGGAGCCGGCGCCGACGTGATGGTGATCGGCTCGTCGAGGAGCGAGAAAATGCGCTCGGAGGCCGCCATCGCGGCCTGCAGGATGTTGAACTTGTCGCTCAAGTCCTGAATCGGCCGGAAGAAGCGCTGGCACCACTGGATGAACGCGAACAGCATGCCGACGGTGAACCCCGTGGCGGCGATAACGCGCGATCCAGCGAACCAAAAGACTGCTGCTACGCCGGCCGCGCTGAGGAATTCGACGGCCGGATAGAAATAAGCGAAGGCGTCGATCGCGTCTTTGTAGGCTTCCATGTGAATGCGGTTCAGTTCCGCGAACTGCGCCCGGGTCTTGCGCTCCCGGTTGAACAGCTGCACCACGGACATGCCGCTGATGTGTTCCTGCAGGAAGCCATTGATGCGGGCAACGGCGGTGCGAATGCGGCGGTTCGCGTCGCGCACCGAATTGCGAAAGAAATGAGTGACCACAATCATGAAGGGAAGCGGGGAGAGGATGACCGAGCCCAGAAAGGGCCAGTGGATCAGAAGGAAAATTGCCAAGCCGAAGATGAAGACGAAATCGTTCAGCATGCCCGCGACGCCGGTGGTGAACAGATCGTTCAGCGCATCGACGTCGGTGGTGCAGCGGGTGACCAGCCGGCCCACGGGACTGCGGTCGAAGAAACTCATCGGCAGGCGCTGCAGGTGGCCGAAAATTTCGCGGCGCACGTCGTACATGGTCTGCTGGGCCACCCACTGCATGATTCGCATCTGCAGGAATTGCAGGGCGAAGCTGGCGGCGATGGAGACGAGATACAGGAGCGAAACCGCAGCGATGCCGGTGACGGCGGTGCCATAGTCGAGCCTGTGATTACTGCCAGGGTCGACATACTTGTCGATGCCGTAGCCGAATAGCCAGGGCCCGAGGCCGTCCATCGAGGTGATGACCAGACTCAAGGTGACCGCAAATATCACCGGCCAGCGATAGGGACGGAGATAGCCCATCAGCCGGTGTGTGAGCCGGGTGTCGAAAAGCTTTCCGAGCTTCTCTTCCTCGCGGAAATCGCTCATTCGCGGGCCAGCTCTTCTTCGAGGAGTTGCTTCTGGTGCAGGTCGGCGTAGTAGCCGTTCAGCGCCAGAAGCTCTTCGTGCGTGCCGCGCTCGGTGATGCGGCCCCCGCGCAGCACGATGATCTGGTCGGCCTCTTTGACCGTGGAAATGCGATGAGCCACCAGGATGGTCGTGCGCCCGTGGATCACTTTTCGCAGGCCGTGCAGGATGCGCTCCTCGGTTTCGGTGTCCACGCTCGAAAGCGAATCATCGAGGATGAGGACGCGGGGATTGCGAGCGATGGCGCGGGCGATCGAGGTGCGCTGCTTTTGACCTCCGGAAAGCGTGATGCCGCGCTCGCCGACCATGGTGGCGTAGCGCTGCGGGAAGCCACTGATGTCGCCGGAGATGCAGGCGACATCCGCCGCCGCGGAGACCACGTCCTCGGTCGATTCCTCCAGCCCGAAGGCGATGTTCTCTCCGAGCGTTTCGCTGAAGAGGAACGTGTCCTGCGGCACGTACCCAATCGCACGGCGGACCTCCGCCAGCGGATACTCGCGGATCGAGCGGCCGTCGATCATCAAAGTGCCGGCGGGCGCGTCCCACAGGCGGGCAATCAATGCGGCCAGGGTCGATTTGCCGCTGCCGGTCGGGCCGATAATCGCGAGGGTTTCGCCGGCGGCGATGTGGAGATTGACGTCGTTGAGGACAATGGGGCCGGGCTTGCCGTCCGGACCGCTGGGATAGGCAAAATTCAGGTGACGGAATTCAATATCGCCCTTGATCGATGATTCAGGCGATTGCGGGCGGTTTCCGTCGGTTTCGGCGCCGCCAGCCACTTCCTTGATATTCGGCTCGGCATTCATGATGTAACTGAGCCGGCCCATGGAGGCGGCGCCCCGCTGGAATATGTTGGTGACCCAGCCGAGCGCGATGATCGGGAACACCATGCTTCCCAAGTAGGTGAAGAAGGATTGCAGGGTGCCGAGCGAAATGCCGCCCAGACTGGCGCCGCGAATCACCAGAATGCCGCCTTTGCCCAGCAAGACCACGAAACTGATGCCGATGAGGGCGGTGAGCGCCGGGAAGAAGATGCTCATGGTGCCGACCAGCTTGATATTGCGGTCGACGTATTCCCGATTCACATTGTCGAACTGGGTGATCTCAAATTTTTCCTGCGCATAGGCGCGGATGACGCGCATGCCGGTAAGGTTTTCCTGCGCCTTAGTGGAAAGCGCGCCGAGCGCCGCCTGAATCCTTTCGGACAAGCGATGAATGATGCGGCCGAAAAAGTACACGGACAAAACGACCAAAGGCACGGGGATGAGCACCCACCAAGTGAGCGTGGGCGAAAGTTTGATCATGAAGTAGAGGGAAACGACGGCAGTGCCCACGGTGGTGGCCGTGTACATGATACCCGGGCCGAGGACCATGCGGACGGCGTTGAGGTCGTTGGTGGTACGGGACATCAAGTCGCCGGTGCGATTGCGGACGTAAAATTCAGGGTCGAGCTGAACGAGTTTGTGAAGGAGATCGTTGCGAAGATCGTATTCGATTTCGCGCGAGACGCCGATGAGAATCCAGCGCGTCCAGAATGAGCAGACCCCTTTGAAGGCCATGGCGACAACGATAATCAAGCAATAGATGCCGAGGGAGTGGCGGCTGAGCGGCGCGTAGTATTTCAGAAGCGGCCAGAGGATTCGCCGCGCGAGGCCGTGGAGCGTGCTGAGCGGCACGGGCAGGTTGCCGAGCGAGTCCATGATGATGCCTTGCACGAGCTGCGGCAGGCCGCCAATGGTGCTCATGAGCGCGTCGAGGAGCAGGCCCAGCGCGACCATCCTCTTGTAGCGCGCCACATAGGGAAGCAGCGGCTTCAGATGCTGCCAACCCGAAGGCCTGCGCGCGGGCTTCGCGGCGGTCGTCGAGACGGGCTGTGCGATGGCGCTCATTTGGGATTTTCGGGATTAGACGCGAGTGCGGCCGATTCGGATTCGATTTCCACCGGACATCCGGGGCATACCGGGACCATTCGTTGCACTCTCGAACCCATCGTTTGTGACGGGAGACGAATTATTCTATATCGGCGTGCGCGTTGGTGAAAGGGGGTGGGGCTTCACCGGGCGGTGGCGATCTCGTCGAGGCGCGCCTCGAAGTTCTCCTCGCCTTCGGACCACAGACGGAACCTCTCCACGGGCAGGGAAGTCTCGATGCGGCGCACCCAGTCCTGCAATCGCCGGATGTTGTCCCGCGTCTGCTTCTGATACTTCTCGAGGTTCTCCGGCCAGGCCATCGCTTCCAGAAAGCGCGACTCCTCGATGCTCTGTGGGGCCGCCTTCGGCCCGGGCCTCAGTCCGAGCAGCCCGGCATGTCCCGTGAAGAAGTGCTCGAACCCCAGATTCACCTCGAAATGGCCGGCTTCCTTCCAGAATCCGTCGTCATACTCCTCGCCGCGGCAAACGATCGTGAGCGGCTGCGGCTCGACCGTCGATTTCCCCGCCGGCGCATCGAAAACCCCGAGGTCCCAGGCGGATGAGATTTCATACGAAGAGTCGGAATGAATCTGTTCGCCGATCAGCTCCAGGATTCCCGCCGTGTCCACCGGCGTGGCACGGAGATCATGTTCCAGCGCGGGCGGTTCGGCGGAATCCACCGAGCGAATCACCAGATGCGTGAATCCCGGCCGCATCTGGGAGGAAGGAACGGTTGTCAGAAACGCGCTCAAGCGCTCCGCTATCTGCTCCTCGCGCAGTTGTTTGAGCCAGACACTGAGGAAGGATTGGTTCGCCATGACAGACATTATACGGTCGGGCGGCTGGATGCGAAAACCGGGCGGGAACGGGAAGCTTACTTCTTTGCCGGGCGCGGGTCGTCGTCCTCGTCTTCGCCTTCGGCGGCGATGCCGGACGAAATTCCCATCAGGCGATCCTTCAGCGTGTCGCCCATGCCAGCCAGCACGCCGGCGACGCTTTCGCGCATGCGTTTTTCAGCGGCCTTGGCCAGGGTGTCCAGCACAGCCTGCGAATGTTGCCCGAGCGTGGTGGCCGAAGCGAGCAGCCACGAATTGGAGGCATTCTCCAGGCGCGCCTTGTACTGCTCGATCGATTCGTCGGTCGATTTCTTGAGCCGCTCCATCCATTCCTGGTGCTGCCGCAGGCGACTGGCCTCGAGCGCCTCGACGACCGGGCCGATCTGCGATTGCAAGTGAATCTGCGCCTGCTCCACAGCCTGCAGCATTCTGTCTTCGAGCGATTTCTGGAAGACGGCGAGATGGTTTTCGCGATTCGAGTCCATATCGGAGCGGGCCCTTTCCAGGGCCTGACGCGACGCCTCCTCGAACTTGCGAAGGGAGTCGCCGGAGACGTGCTGGACGCGGTCCGCGAAACCGGCGCCGGCCATTTCCGCGTTCTCGCGCAGTTTGTTTCGCTCGCGATCGAGCACCTCTTTCGCCGCTTCCTCGATTTCCGCCTGGCTGTGCTCCACGTACGAGCGCCGGTAGTGGTCGAGCTCCGAAGCGACGAGGCTGGAAATCTCGGCGGCCTTGCCGCGGAGGGATGAAGTCGATTGTTCGACGGCCTTTTCGAGCGAGGCCTGCATCGTGGTGTGAGCCTTTTTCTGGTACCAGTCGGCGGCTTTGGAAAGGGCCTCGTAGGTTTCGTGCTGTGCGCCCACGGACTTCTGCTCGAACTCCTCTTCGATCTTGGTCAGCGTGGCGCGAACGTTCTGCTCGAACTCCGCGGGAACCTTTCCCGCCTCCTGCTTCAGGCGGTCGAGGGACTCCTGCACGGCTTGCTGCGATTCCTGCCGCACCTGGTCGCGGGTGGCGGACTGGACGCGAGCGGCTTCTTCAGCGACCTTGCGCGCATGCTCGCGCACCATCGTTTCGATCTCCGCGGCCTGATCCGAAGCCTGCTGGATCCGTTCGCGGATCGCGGTTTCGGAGCGAGCCGCCTGGTGCTGGGCCTCGTGCAGGCTCGAAGCCGCGCGGTTCGCTTCGTCGATCTTTGATGCGGCTTTCTGATCCAGTTCGCTCGAAAGACGCTCGAGCACCTGCTGCGCCGTAACCTGCAGAACCGGTTCGATCTGCCGCGCGCGCTCGGCGATGGCTTCATCGGCCCGCCGGACCGCCTCCTGATGCTGCGCCGCGGCCACATCCTCGAGGTTGCGCCGCGCCTGCTCGACGGTGGCTCGCGAGGCTTCCTCGAGCCGCGCCTTGGCTTCCTCGGTTCGCGCACGCTCCTGTTGGAGGCCCGAGCCAAGGGACTCGATCGTCGCTTGCGCGCCCGCGATCGCCTCGTCCAGCGAGGCCCGGACTCCCGATTGCCTTTCGGCCAGCTCCTGCTCGGCCTGCGCCAGGGACGCTTGCGAAGCCTCGCTGATTTTTTGGCCGAGGTTCTGCGACGCGCCCGCCAGCGCGGCCTCGAACTCCTCGTTCCAACGCTCCTTCGCCGCCGCGGCCTCCGCTTGCGCCGCACCGATGGTTTGCGCGCGGACGCTTTCCGACGTTTCTTCGAGGTTACGTTTCCACTGGTCGAGGTGCTGCTGCGCCGCTTCGGGCGACGAAAGAATGCTCAGCGAAGGAGTCGCCGCTTCGCGCTGCGAAATCACGCGCTCGACCACCTCCTCCACGCTGCTTTTCAGGTTCAGCGCCGCGGCTTGCTCGGCCGCTTGTTGCGCGGCCTGGCTTGCCGCGCTGCTGACCGCTTGCTCGACCGCCTGGCGGACCTTGGCATCCAGGTTTTCCGCACTGACTTCGGTCGCCTTGCGCGCTTCTTCAACGATGGAGTTCGTACGCTCGGCGGCCTGCTGGACCACTTTCTTGACCGTCGATTCCGAGACCCGCTCCATCGAGACCTTGATCGCGTGCTCGACTGCCTCATGCAGCTGCGCGTCGAGTTGCTGCCGCACGATGGTCATTTCGTCGTTGATGGCCGACTGCGCATCGCGCCGCAGCGATTTGTCGAGGGTCGCCTTGGCCTCGTCAACCATCCGCGCCATCTGTTTGGCGGTGGCGAGCTGCGAATCTTGCGCGTGTGGCTGCACCGGCGCCGGGGGAGGAGCCGCCTGCGCCGGGCCAGGCATTACGTGAACTTTGCTTTCCGTCGAACCGAGCGGCGGCGGAGGAGCGGACGCGCCCGACGCGGCATGGTCGGCATCGATCGAGAACTCATCCGGCGAACCGGGAGCGGCCGGAGCGGCGGCCGACGCCTCTTCGCCCGGCAGGGGGAACCAGTCGTCCGGCGGGAAGGCGATGCCCCAGACGTTTCCCGCCACCTCGAATTCCAGGCCGATCTGAAAAAGTTCGCGCACCGCCCGCGGCCGCTGTACCCAAATCACGCGCCCCTGCAGCGATCGCGCCGGCTGCGACGGATCGGACCGCGGAATCTCCAGCTTGATCGTGGAATTCTTGGGGACGTAGTGCTTGGACTGGTACTTGCAGCCGTGACAGTTGACCATCACGGTCGTGGTGCGTTCCTTGAAGGGCTGCCCCAGCGCGTCGACGCCCGACACGGTGATCGGGACGGCCTGCACGATGCGCGTGCTGCGCCGCTTCTGCGGAGTAGCGTCGTCCGCTGGCAAGGTTTCGACCACCTGCTCCTCCAAAGGCTAAGTTTTAAGGGTAGCACCCGCATTTGGGGGCGCCGGCCATGGCTGGGCGGATGATGCGAAAGGGTAACTTCGAAGCTCAGGAGAAACTGGGGCCCTACCGTGCGGCCGTCGAGCCCCGGGACGGGCCGAACAGCGCCTCCTTCAGCTCCTTCAAGATCCAGAGCG
>Ga0335080_10006751_pt1 | contig 11869 bp, 7 predicted proteins | sample Lox_Sample_34_FD_206720 | JGI IMG/M metagenome (GOLD analysis project Ga0335080, IMG submission 206720) | Soil microbial communities from Loxahatchee National Wildlife Refuge, Florida, United States - Lox_Sample_3.4 | ecosystem: Environmental > Terrestrial > Soil > Wetlands | place: USA: Florida...
TCTCGGAATTTTGGGCAGCGGATAGCGCAGATGGCGGCTGGACAAGGCGGTAATACCGATTCGCCGCCGCCGGGATGATGTGGCTCTCGGGCACCGTTACAAAACAGCAAAACGCCGGACCACAGCAGCGCTCCGGGCAGCGCTCGCGCCGTCAGGCCTCGGCGGCAAGCTGGCGCAGTACGAAGGGCAGGATTCCGCCGTTGCGGTAATACTCGACCTCCATTGGCGTATCGAGCCGGACCTGCACCTGAAAGCTCCTTCCTTCTGCCTTCACGGTGGCGCGGCGGGAGCCGCCCGTGATCGCCGCAGCAAGTCCTTCGACGGCAACGAGCTCCTCGCCGGTCAGGCCCAGGCTTTCGCGGTCTTCTCCAGGCAGGAACTGGAGCGGCAGGACGCCCATGCCGACCAGATTCGACCGGTGGATGCGCTCGTAACTCTCTGCAATAACCGCCTTTACGCCGAGCAGCAGGGTGCCCTTGGCGGCCCAGTCGCGCGACGAGCCTGAGCCATACTCCTTCCCCGCGATGACAATCAGCGGCACGCCTTCCTGCTTGTATTTCACCGAGGCGTCATAGATGAACATCTTCGCGCCGTCGGGGAGGTGGCGCGTCCAGCCGCCCTCGGTGCCGGGCGCGAGCAGGTTGCGCAGGCGGATGTTGGCAAAGGTGCCGCGCACCATCACCTCGTGATTACCGCGGCGGGAGCCGTAGGAATTGTAGTCGACCGGCTTAACTCCCTGTGTGATCAGGTACTTGCCGGCCGGACTGTCGGCCGGGATAGAGCCGGCGGGCGAGATGTGGTCCGTTGTAACCGAATCGCCCAGCACTGCCAGCACCCGGGCACCTTCGATGTCCTCGATGGGCCGGCCGGGATCGACCATGTCGTCGAAATAGGGCGGCTTGCGGATGTAGGTGGAGGTGTCGTCCCACTGGTAGATTTCGCCGCCGGGGACGGCGATGCCGGTCCAGTTCGATTCGCCCTGGAAGACCTCGGAGTATTCCTTCTCGAAAAACTCGCGGCGGACCGAATTGCCGACGACCTTCGCCACCTCTTCGGGCGTCGGCCAGATTTCTGACAGAAATACGGGGCCGTTCGTGCCCTGGCCAATGGGTTCGTTTTGTATGTCGAGGTCGACCCGGCCAGCGAGCGCGTAGGCGACCACCAGCGGCGGGGAGGCGAGGTAGTTGGCTCGGACCAGCGAATTAATACGGCCCTCGAAGTTGCGGTTGCCGCTCAGGACCGCCGCGACCACGAGCTTTTCTTTCGAGACGGCGTCGGCTACGGGTTCGGGGAGGGGGCCGCTGTTGCCGATGCAGGTGGTGCAGCCGTAGCCGACCAGGTTGAACCTGAGGGCTTCGAGATACGGCATCAGCCCGGCGTCGGTCAGGTAGTCGAGGACGACTTTGGAGCCGGGCGCGAGACTGGTTTTGACCCAGGGTTTCGTGCGCAGGCCCTTCTCGACCGCCTTTTTCGCCAGCAGGCCCGCTGCGATCATCACCGACGGGTTTGACGTGTTGGTGCAGCTCGTAATCGCTGCAATCACGACGGAGCCGTCCTGGACCGCCGTTTTCTCGCCGTCCATGGTCACCTGAGCCGAGCGCGGGGCGGCGTTTAGGGTGCCGAGGAAATTCTCCTTCACCTTCGGCAGCTCGATGCGGTCCTGCGGGCGCTTCGGGCCGGCCAGGGAAGGCACCACGGAGGCGAGGTCGAGCTCGAGGCGGTCGGTGTATTCCGGCTCGGGCGAGTTCGCGGTGAGGAACAAACCCTGTTCACGCGCATAGGCTTCGACCAGCGCGATCTGGTGCGCGGGCCGGTTGGTCATGCGCAGATAGTCCAGCGTCTTGTCGTCAATCGGGACGAAGCCGATGGTGGCGCCATACTCGGGGGCCATGTTGGCGATGGTGGCCCGATCGGCGAGGCTCAACGCGCTGACTCCGGGGCCGTAGAACTCGACGAACTTTCCGACAACGCCGCGCTTGCGCAGCATCTGAGTGACGGTCAGGACCAGATCTGTGGCGGTGGCGCCACCAGGCAGCTTGCCGTGCAGCTTGAACCCGACCACTTCAGGCAGCAGCATGGAGATCGGCTGGCCGAGCATGCAGGCCTCTGCCTCAATACCGCCGACGCCCCAGCCCACCACGCCGAGACCGTTCACCATGGTGGTGTGCGAATCGGTGCCCATCAGAGTATCGGGATACGCGAAACCATCCGCGACGAAGACAACAGAAGCCAGGTATTCGAGATTCACCTGATGGACGATACCCGTGTCGGGCGGAACCACGCGAAAGTTCTGGAAAGCGGTCTGACCCCACTTGAGGAACGCGTAGCGCTCGCGATTGCGCTGGAACTCGATCAGCGCGTTCAGACTGAAAGCATCGGCGGTACCGTAGCTGTCGACCTGCACGGAGTGGTCGATGACGAGATCAACCGGGATGAGTGGATTGGCGCGCTTAGGGTCTGTCTTGATCGCCGCAAGAGCGTCGCGCATGGCTGCCAGGTCCACCACGCACGGCACACCGGTGAAATCCTGGAGCAACACGCGCGCCGGCATGAAGCTGATCTCCTGTGCGGCGCCGCCGATCGTCCATTTCGCCACGTACTCGATGTCCGACGGTTTCACAGCGCGGTTGTCTTCAAGGCGCAGCAGGTTCTCGAGTAGTACGCGAATCGAATACGGTACACGCGATATGCTCGCGATGCCGCGTTTTTCAAGCGCATCGAGCCGGAAGATTCTGTATTCGCGGCCGCCGGCGCGAAGCGTGGATTCAGCTCCAAAGCTGTTCACGGATGTCATGCTCTTTCATTGTACGAAGCGGATCGGTTCGTCGATAAGGACCGTATGGAGAGTGTTTCCGTTGAACAGCCCGCTCGTTCTGTGCTCATTTTTCAGGGGGTGAGAGCGGCAGCCATCGGAGTCCTGGCGAATAGTGCTTTATGCCTCTGGTGGCCGGTACTGACGTCGCCCAGGAACTGGTTCCCCAACATTGCATTTGCCGTTTTCACCGTGCATCTTATGGGCTGGGTGTTCCGCGATTTTCTTGCGCGCCCGCGCATGGTTTCGGCCAACACGCTGGGCTTCGCTCTCGCGCTCGTGTTTCCACTGTGCTATTTATCGCCGGCGCTTTGAGGGGCGGCGCTAGCGCGCTAATATTCGATGTTCAACGCCCGCGCGGCGCTCCCAGCCGGCCCGTTCGAGCTCAGGCACATCGGTCTCCTCTTCGGGATAGCCGAGGCACAGATAAGCAGTGAACGACCAGCCCTCGGGGACGTCGAGAATGCAGGCAACCCTGGCCGGGTCGAGAATCGAAACCCAGCCGAGCCCCACGCCCACTGCGCGCGCAGCCAGCCACAGCGTATGGATAGCCGCGACGACCGAATAATCGAGCGTCTCGGGCATGGTGCGCCGGCCAAGCCCGTACCCCTTTCCGGTGCCGCGATCAGTGAACACCGCGAGATGCACAGGCGCTTCGCGCAGTCCGGCCAGCTTGAGCCGAGCGTAGAGCGCGGCACGGTCACCGGAGAGATCGGCGAGCGCTTCCGCGTTGGCGCGTTCGAACTCGGCGACGATATCTGCGCGCATGGCCGGAGTTTCGACGGAGACGAATCGCCACGGTTCGCTGAGACCCACGGACGGAGCCAGACAGGCCATAGCCACCAGCTCGTCGATCAGGCCCGCGGGCAGCGGCGTGCACTGAAAACGGCGGACATCGCGACGCCAGATCAGCAGCTCCCGGAACTTCCTGCGGAAATCATCGTCGAAGCGCGCCTCGCCATGCATCTCCTCTGAGTATGGCTCAGCAGCGGCGGTGACTCTCAGTCGGCGCCGGCGGACGAGACCTCACCCTGGAGGCTCGGAGACAGCTCACTGTGGGTTTCCGCGAGGCCGTCTTCAAACGCTTCAAGTTCGTGCCGTTCGATGCCGGCCGAAGGGCAGGCCAGCAGGTGCGCCGTCGCTCCCGCCGTGAGGGGCCGATAAAAATAGTAACCCTGAGAGAAATCGCAACCAGCTTCCTGAATCGCCTTCGCCTGTTGCTCGTTCTCGGCGCCCTCGGCGACCACAAACAAGCCGAGACTGTGCGCCATGACCACGATGGCCCGCACCACCGACGCCGTTCCCGCCGAGGCGTCGTTGATGTCGCGCACAAACGAGCGATCGATCTTGAGGCGATCGACCGGCAGGCGGTGCAGGTAGCTGAGCGAGGAATAGCAGGTGCCGAAGTCGTCGATCGAAATCCTGACACCGAGCTCGCGGATACGTTCAATTTGCTGGCTGGTCTCAATGGCATTCGATACGAACGACGATTCGGTAATCTCCAGCTCAAGATGCGCGGGGGCGAGATGCGACTCGGCCAGGCACTGCCGCACATGATCGGCAAAATCGGCGTGCGCCAGTTGTACGGCGGAAACGTTGACCGCGACGATGGGAACGTCGAGCCCGATATCCATCCACTCGCGGCACTGCTGGCAGGCGCGGCGCAGCACCCAGGCGCCCAGCGACACAATCAAACCGCTGGTCTCGGCCATGGGGATGAACCAGCCGGGCGAAACCACACCTTTGGTGCGGTGATTCCAGCGAGCCAGGGCCTCCAGTCCGCCAACACGTCCCTGCGCATCCACCTGCGGCTGATAGTAAAGCTCGAATTCCTCGCCCTCGATGGCGGCGCGAAGCTCAATCTCCAGCTCCAGACGGTCGCGTTCGGCGTCGGCCATCGACGAATCGAAAGCTTCCACACGGTTCTTGCCCAGCGCCTTGGCGCGGTACATGGCGATGTCGGCGCTTTTCACGACGGCAGTCACATCTTCGCCGTGATCCGGGTAGACGCTCACACCGATGCTGGCGCCGATCGAAAGGTCGTGGTTGGCCAGACGGAACGGCTGCCGCAGCACCTTCAGGAACTCTTCGGCGGCGGCCATGGCGGCGGAAAGGTCGCGGACGTCCTTCAGCACGACGGTGAACTCGTCGCCACCCAGCCGCGCCAGCGTGTCGGTCTCGCGCACACAGGCCTGCAGACGCTGCGAGGCCAGACGCAGCAACGTGTCGCCCGCACGATGGCCCAGCGTGTCGTTCACGCGCTTGAAGCCATCCAGATCGAGCCAAAGGATCGCGACCTTGGTGCGATAGCGCCGCGCGTGCGCCATGGCGTCGTGCAGGCGGTCGTGAAACATCAGGCGGTTGGGAAGCTCGGTCAACGCATCGAAGTGCGCCTGCTGCACCAGTTGCTCGTACAGTTTCGCATTTTCGATGGCCAGCGTAGCGGCCCGCTGCGCACGGTGAACCTGCACTTTTACGCGCGCACTCTCGGTCTCATACTTGTGGAAGACCACAATCCAGCCGCCGTCCTCATTGCCGCGCAGCCAGACGGGAGCGAAGCGGCAGGCTTCAAATCCTTCCGCCCTGGCGGCCTCGCGCAGCTCGTTCTTACAGACATCCACCGGATCCTTCGCCGCCATGCGCGTGGTGTAACGCTTCAGCGCCAGCACCAGGGTGTGGGAGACATTGCGCACCACCGCCGTGGGCACCGCATCCCGGAAAGCCACCACCGCGCAGCCCGTGGCCTGATCCGCCTGCTGTTGATGCAGCGCTTCCACGACGGCGTCGAGCACCCGGTCGAGCGGTTCCTTGCCGCTGATGAGTTCCAGCACGCGGTTGTGCTGGTGCTCGGTTTGCGCCTCGACACGCAGCGACTCATTCTTCTCCTCGAGCGCGTGCAGATGAGCCAGACGTCTCCGTGCCCGCAACAAACACAGCAAAAGATAAGCGATGGCGACGCAGCCGAGCAAGGCCAGCCCCGCCACGTCCAGAAGCGCTCTGTTCCGTTCCGCGTCCTTCGCATCGCGCAGATCGGCCTCGAGAAGCGGACCGATGCCCTCGAGTGTCGACCTTGCCTTCTCGAAGGACGCCGCGCCAAGCTCGACCTCCACCTTTAGCGCCGCGTCTCCTCGTTGTTGCGCCGCCAGAGCCAGCTCGCTGTCACGGACGGCAGTGTGCTGTTTCCATGCAACAACAAACCGCTGCAGCACGGCGCGAGCTTCGCCGTCGGGAAGGCGGCGGGAAGAGTTTCTCAATAAGGATTCGACCTGCCGGTCAGAGCGATGTAGCGGCTCCGCGGCCAGCCCCTGAGCCTCGTGACCTTCATCGGCGATCGCCCGCAGGAACGCGAAGCGATTCTCGAGCACCGCTCCGCGAATCTCCGCAACGAATCCCGACCCTTCCTGATACGCCGTCTCCGTCCGCCTGCTGCGGGACGCGGATGCAGCGATGTCCCACACCAGAACCAGGGCCAGCAGCGCCATCAGGGCCGCGGCGGACAACACGATCAGCCGGCGTCTCGACGAAGAAGCCGCGCGCGCCCGGAGCTTTTCCGCCAGGTTTGCGAGGAGAGTCGGCTTCACGATAGACATTCAGATCTATATCGATCCCGCGCGCGGGAAATTCCAGCGAATACGCCCCGGCCGGCAGCCGGCGAATGTAATCCGGCGCACGCCCCGGTACCGGTTTCATGGCCGCGCCAGCCCGAAAAACGGCGGACACACAATCCACTCGTATTGTTTTTTAATCGGAATGCGGGAGAGCTGTTTCGGAGGAGAACTGCGTGAAGTCAGGAATGACAATTGGCGCCAACTTCCCGCTAACTGCTGCTTTGCCGCGGGCGTTGATGGCTGTTCCGGGAATCGTATCTCTGTTGCCGATCGTGTCTCCGGCCGGTTCGTCGAGACGATTGTGAGCGATCCGCTGCCCGGAGTCTATTACATTTCACAGGTGGATTTCCTGATTTTTAGTTCCGCGGCGGCCGAGGAGCCGCACGCGCAGTCGGAGACACTTCTGGCGGTGGTGGGTCGGTTGAGAACGCTGGTCGGCGCGGGGTCCTCAAAGAACCCTTCGCGCCATGCCTCGCCGCTGTCCCGCGAATCCCAGCGTTGTAAGACCCGCGTTTCGGGCCTAGGCCGGGGCGCTCTCCATAATTCCCTGCTGGAACGCTGCCAGATCGCGCGCCTCCGGCGTCGGGACAGGCTGCGCCAACAGGCTGGCGGTGGCTTCGGCGCCCATTGGCCGGTGGAAGTAGTAGCCCTGGGCGAAATCGCAACCGGCCACGCGAATGGCTTCGAGCTGATCTCCTGTCTCCACGCCCTCGGCGACCACGGAAAGATCCAGGCTGTGCGCCATGGAGACGATCGCGCGCACCACCGATGCAGCGTCGCCCTCGCCGCTGTTGATGTCGCGCACGAAGGAACGGTCGATCTTCAAGCGATCCACCGGCAGCCGGTGCAGGTAGCTGAGCGAGGAATAGCCGGTGCCGAAATCATCGATGGAAATGCTGACACCGAGCGCGCGAATCCGTTCGATTTGCCGGCTGGTCTCGATCGAGTTGGCAAGAAACGTCGATTCGGTGATCTCCAGCTCGAGCATCGCCGGCGCGATGTCGGCCTCGGTCAGACACTGCTTCACGTGCGCCGCGAGATCCGTTTGCGCCAGTTGCACCGCCGAGACATTGACCGCAATCGGCGGAACATTCAGCCCGCGCGCCATCCACTCGCGGCACTGCCAGCAGACGCGCTTGAGCACCCACGCCCCCATGGGAACAATCAACCCCGTTGCTTCAGCCACGGGAATAAACTCGCCCGGCGAAACCATCCCCTTTGAGCGGCTGTTCCAGCGCAGCAGCGCCTCCAGACCGGTCAGCCGTCCGTAGACGTCAACCTGCGGCTGGTAGTACAACTCGAATTCCTCATTGTCAAGAGCGGCACGAAGTTCGATCTCCAGCTCCAGACGTTCCCGCTCGGCGTCAGCCATGGCCGGCGCAAACGCCTCCACACGGTTCTTGCCGAGCGCCTTGGCGCGATACATAGCGATGTCCGCGCTCTTCACAACAGCGGTGACATCCTCGCCGTGATCGGGATAGATGCTCACCCCGATGCTGGCGCTGATGGACAGATCGTGCCGTGCCACGCGGAAGGGCTTGCGCAGGGTCTCCAGGAGCTTGTCGGCCACGGCCAGCGCCGCATTCAGATCGCGCACGTCCTTCAGCACGACCGTGAATTCGTCGCCGCCCAGCCGGGCCAGGGTATCGGTTTCACGGACACATCCCAGCAGTCTCTGCGCCGCCAGCCGCAGCAGCGCGTCGCCGGCGCGATGCCCCAGCGTGTCGTTCACGCGCTTGAAGCCGTCCAGATCGAGCCACAGGATTGCAACCTTGCTCTGATGGCGGCGTCCGTGGGCCATCGCCTGATGCAGCCGGTCGTGGAACAGAAGCCGGTTGGGAAGCTGCGTCAATGCGTCGAAGTGCGCCTGCTGGGCAAGCTGTTCGTACAGCCTGCGGTTCTCAATGGCCAGCCCGGCGGCGCGCTGCGCCCGATGCACCAGCACTGACATGGCCTGCACCTGGTCTGGCGGGCGTTTCTGCATGAGCACGATCCAGCCGACATCTTCAGTGCCCCGCAGGCGTACCGGCGCGAAACGGCACTCCGGAAAACCTTCTCCCAGCGCCGCCTCGCGCAGCGCTTCCTTGCAGTTGTCCACGGGTTCGCCCGCGGCGGTGTGCGCGGTAAACATCTCGAGCGCGGTGACCAGGCCGGGAGGGATACCGCGCGACAGCACCATGGGACGGGCTCCCTGGACAGTCAGTATCGCGCATCCGGTGTGCCGATCGGGCTGCTGGCGATGTAATGAGTGCACTACCGCGTCGAGCACTGTCTCCAGCGGTTCCTTGCTGCCGATCAGTTCCAGAATCCGGCTGTGCTGGCGTTCGGTTTCCTGCTCTGTCCGCAGCGCCTCGTTGCTCTCCTCCAGCGAGGTCAGCAGAAACCGCCGCCGTCGCTCCGCCCACAAGAACGCGCCCATGAAACAGATCATGGTCAGGAACAGCGCCGCCAGTCCGGCGGAAGCGCGCAGGAAGGCGACTCGCACGGCATCTTTTTCGCGCTGCAGATAGGCATCCAGTACGGGCTCGACGCGCGCCATGGTTGCCTGTGCTTTTTCAAACGCAGGCGTGCCCTCTTCGGCCTCCATCCTCACCGCTTCCGCAGTGCGGCCCTGCAACGCCAGCGCCAGCATATCGTCGCGTACCGCGGTGTAGTCTTCCCACTCCGACGCAAACTGGCGGATGGTCGCGTTGGCGTCCGAATTCAGGCCCAGGAAAAGGGCCTTACCCACGGTAAGGCTTACACCCTGGTCGGCCTGCCGCACGGCCGGAATCCGCGTTGCACGGTCGTTCGGATCTCCAATGATCAGAACGTAGAGGAAGCGACGCCGGCTCTCCTGGGTTCGGTATTGCAGCACGCTGTAGAGCTTCATCCACCTGAGCCCGCTGTTCGACAGTCTTTCAGCGTGCTCGACGGCAACAACAAGATCACGGACGGCGGGCGCAGCCAGGCTGACCAGCAGGAGCGCCGCCATCGTCATTACGAACTTGCGAATGAAGTTGCCGGAGCGAACACCGTGGCTGCGTGGCCCGCCCCCCTGCCCCGACACACGAACCCACGGACGGTCGAGAGGCATTCAGCGTTCATATCGACAATTCCTTACCAGAAATAGTCAGAATCCGGTCTCCGGGGGGTAACAAAAGAACCTTAGCTGCTAGACTGTCGCATGTGACACCACGATTGAGCATCCTGTCGCGCCTTTTCCTTACCGCCGCTGTGGCGATTCTCTTCGCCTGCGCGCAGCAATCGGCGCCGCCGGCGCAGCACACCGACCTCGGCTACAAAGACACACCCATGCTTCCCGGCCTGCCCTGGCATGTTCACGATCCGGACCGGCCGCATCCGCGCATGGTCACACCCTCGGAAGAATCCGGTGGCCCGCCCTCGGACGCCATTGTCCTCTTCGACGGCCACGACCTGTCGCAGTGGACCTCCGACGATGGCGGCCCGCCGAAATGGAAGGTCGCCGACGGCTACTTCGAAGTCGCCCCGGACACCGGCAACCTGGTCACGAAGGAGAAGTTCGGCGACTGCCAGTTGCACGTCGAGTGGGAGGAGCCGGAGGATGTCAGCGGCTCCAGTCAGGGCCGCGGCAACAGCGGCGTCTACCTCATGAAACGTTTCGAGGTGCAGGTGCTGGACCCGTGGAAGAATCCAACCTACGCCGATGGCCAGGCTGCCGCCATCTACGGGCAGTGGCCGCCGCTGGTGAATCCGGGCCGTCCGCCGGGACACTGGCAGGTTTACGACATCGTGTTCGAGGCTCCGCGCTTCGATGGCGACAAGCTCACCAGGCCCGCCTATGTCACGGTTTTCTTCAACGGTGTGCTGGTGCACGTCCACAAGGAGGAGATGGGGCCAACGCTGCACCGCCAGCTCGCGCACTACACGCCGCAACCGGCCGAGGATTCACTGCTGCTGCAGAATCACCACAACCCGGTGCGATATCGCAATATCTGGATCCGCCGGCTGGGCGCCTACGACGAGCCGGAGAAATGACTAAATCTCCGGCAGCTTCCACGGCGCGCGCATCGGCCGCGCGAGCATGCGGTTCGCGGCTTCGTCGTTGACGATCTGCTCGCGTTTCGGGTCCCAGGCGATATCGCGGCCGAGCCGCAGGCTGATGTTGCCGAGGTGCGCGATGGTGATGGAGCGGTGCGCCGTCTCGACAGGTGCGATGGGGTGCTTCCGCGAGACCACACAGTCGATGAAGTTACGGTAGTGGTTGTCACTGCGATAGAGGTAAACGCCGCCCGGTCCGTAGTCGGTTTCGTACAGAAGGTCGGCATTCTTCGCTTCGATCGCTCCGCGCGTGACGAACACCCAGCCGTCGCTGCCTTCAAACATCACCCCCTGCCGCTCGTCGCTGGAAACGATCACCTTCACGCCGCTGGGGTAGTCAGCCTCGAAGTGGAATGAGGTGGCGGTGTTCCACGGCGCGTCGTTGGACCACGTGGCGCGCCCGTTACGGATCGCCACCGGACCGGTGTCGTCGGTGCCCATCGCCCATTGCGCGATGTCCGGGTGGTGGCCGCCCCAGTCGGTGATCTGGCCGCCGGAATAATCGAGAATCCAGCGGAAGTTCTCGTGGCAGCGCGCCGGGCAGTACGGCGCCTCGGGCGCGGGACCCAGCCAGAACTGATAGTCGAAGCCGTCGGGCACCGGCTCGGTCGTCTTGCGCGCTCCGTCGTGGCTGAGATCGGGAGTACCGCCGGGCAGCCCGCACTTAACCGTTTGCAGCTTGCCGATGCGCCCGTTGCGCACCATCTCGCAGGCCTTGCGGAAACGCGCGTCCGAACGCTGCTGGCTGCCGCACTGGAAGATGCGCTGGAAGCTCGCGACGGCGTTGGCCATGGCCCGGCCCTCGCCGATGGTGAGCGAGAGCGGCTTCTGCCCGTAGATGTCCTTGCCCGCGCGCGCCGCTTCGATGGCGACGATGGCGTGCCAGTGATCCGGCAGCGCGATGCCGACCGCGTCGATGTCCTTGCGGGCGAGCAGATCGCGGAAATCGTGGTAGACGTCGCAGCCCTTGTAGACGCCCGAACGCTTCTCCCGCGCATAGCGCCACTCGACATACTGCCGCGCAGGCTCGCGTCCGGCGATGGCTCCGTTCCAGTAGCCCGGCGACTCGCGATTCACGTCGCAGACAGCAACCGTCTGGATGCGGTCGTCATTGAGGAACTCGAGCATGTCATGCGTGCCCTGATTCCCCGTGCCGATCTGCGCCATGGCGATGCGGCTGTTCGCCGCCACCGCGCCTCCCCTCCCCAGCGCCGCCGCCGGAACAATCAAGGGAGCCGCAGCCACCGAGGCCGCCTGAAGAAATGTGCGCCGATTCACGAGGAGATTATACAGAGGTGAGATAGTGAATACGAGTACTGGCTCGCGCGGCCGATGAAGGGTAGTCGCCACTCATGGAATCAGACCTTGAGAAGTGGATCAACGAAGC
>Ga0335080_10006755_pt1 | contig 11867 bp, 9 predicted proteins | sample Lox_Sample_34_FD_206720 | JGI IMG/M metagenome (GOLD analysis project Ga0335080, IMG submission 206720) | Soil microbial communities from Loxahatchee National Wildlife Refuge, Florida, United States - Lox_Sample_3.4 | ecosystem: Environmental > Terrestrial > Soil > Wetlands | place: USA: Florida...
CAGGAACGTCAGCAGCCGGACGGCGATGACCGCCCGGGCCTCGGCCTCCTCCAGCCAGGGCGGGCCGCCCGTGGCCCGCGCCAGCAGCAGGTTGCGCTGGTGGGAGAGCTGCTGCTGCTCGGTCAGGCGGACCGAGGAAAGCGCGCCCATGCCGGTGTTCACGCCGTACACGGCCTGCCCGCCGCGCAGCGCCTGCCGGGCCTCGGCGCAGCGCCGCTGCACCGCCTCGAGCAGGCCAGGCCCGATGCTGACGGCCTGGCCGGCGGCCACCGCGCGGACGAGCCCGAGGTCCGCGCCGCCCGTCTCGGACAGGGGCAGGGCAGGCATCGCTAGCGGTACCTGAGCATCGTCCCGGTGCCCTGCTGCTCGGCCCGGCGCAAGATGGCCAGGCCCACGGCGATGTCCAGGATGGGCAGCCCGCGATGCCAGAACAGGATCCGCTCGCCGTCGCTTTCCCGGCCGGGCCGGCGGCCGGTGACGATCTGGCCGAGCTCGGCGTGCAGCGACTCAGCCGACAGCCGGCCGCTGTCCACGTGGCGGCGCAGCGCGCCGAACCTTCCCGACTGCGCCTCCCGCCAGTCGTCCACCACCACCTTGTCCATCACGTCGAGCAGGTCGAGCTCCACCGCGCTGACCGTGCCGTAGGGGACCACCAAGGCGCCGGGCTTGACCGACGCGGTACGCAGCAGCGGCTCGGGTTCGGTGAGCCGCGAGGCCTCGACCAGGATGTCGGCGCCGTCGAAGGCCTCCGCGGCGGTGGCGGTGACCCGGACCGGGGTGCCGGTGACGGCGGCCAGTTGCTCCGCGAAGGCCGCACGGGACTCCGGCCGCCGGCTGGTCACCCGGATCTCGTCCAGGCCGAACATCTCGTCCAGCAGCACGACGTTCCAGAACGCGGTGCCGCGCGCCCCCACGTGGCCGAGCACCCGGGAGTCCCGGCGGGCCAGGTAGCCGGCGCCCACGGCGGTCATGGCGCCGGTCCGGCACGCCGTGATCAGGGTGGCATCCATGATCGCCAGCGGGACGCCGGTGCCAGGATCGTAGAGCGTCAGCAGCCCGAGCTCGCTGGGCAGCCCGGCGGCGTAGTTGGCCACGAAGTCGCCGACCACCTTGACGCCGCTCACGCCCCGGGCCGCCGAACCCGGTGCGGGCCGGTCCAGGTGACCGCGGAGCACGTTGAAATGACCGGCGCCGTCGTTGTCCGGGACCAGGTGCACCCTCGGCTCCAGGACCACGCCCCCGTCACCGTGGGCGCGCACGGCATCCTCCACCGCCGCGACGATCTCGGCGTTCGTGAGGCCGAGCGAGTCGATGTCAGGCCCGGACAGGAACCGGAGCCACAGTCCGCCAGTCAACGTCCACCTTCCTCGAAATGACCCTTGGTAACTTAGCGCGGCCACGCCTATCAGGCCGAACGAACGAAGACCGCCGCCGAGCTCCGGCGCGCTGACGAGCAGCTCGGCCACACGGCCGAGGGCGTGTCGAGACTGTGGTAGCGCGCCACCCGGCCCATGGCCTGGCTCCGGGGCGACGGCCAGCGCCGCCGCGAGGAGCGGGCTGACCGGAACCCGCCGGCCGCGGGCGTGGTTGACCCGCCAGAGTTCCGAATCGGGCCGGAACCGTGAGCAGGCGAGGTCCATCGCGGCCAGCTCCGCGGCGAGCAGTTCGTGCGCCAGGGCCAGCGCGCCCGGCTCGGTGACCAGTACGGTCGCGAAGGTCCCGAGCGCCGGAGTTAAGGGTTCGTGAAGAACGGCTCAAGAGGTAGTTGCCGCCGCTTCACCGGCTGGCGCGCTGGCTCAGCGGCCGGTCCATACGGGCGGCCGCTTATCCCGGAACGCGGCCGGCCCTTCCTGAGCGTCCGCGCTGTGGTAGACGGGAGCCCAGATCCGTTCGGCCTCATCGAAAAGATCGGGCCGTGACAGGTACGCGGTCCGCTTGGCGGCCAGCACCGACAGCGGGGCGTTCGCGGCGATCCGCTCGGCGACCTGCTGCGTGCGCGAGCGCAGGTCCGCCAGCGGGACGACCTCGTTCACCAGCCCGATCTCGTACCCGCGCCGCGCGCTGACGGGGTCGCCGGTGAGCAGGATCTGCAGCGCGATCCGCGGCGGGATCAGCCAGGACAGCGGCGCCGCCCACGGGGCCCCGCGGCCCACCTTCACCTCGCTGATCGCGAACGTCGCGGTGTCCGCCGCGATGCACAGGTCACAGGACTGGGCCAGCAGGAACCCGCCGGCCCAGGCGACGCCGTTCACCGCGGCGATCGTCGGCTTGGCCACGTCGATGTTGCGGCCGAACTGGGGGACGAAGTCCGGCGGCGGCACGGTCAGCGCGACCTCGGCCATCTCCTTCAGGTCGCCGCCCGCGCAGAACGCCCTCTCCCCGGCCCCGGTGAGCACCAGGACCTTGGCGGTGTCGTCGTCGTTGAAGCGCCGGGCCCCGGCGAACAGGCCCGTGCGCACGGCCGCGTTGAGCGCGTTGCGGGCTTCCGCCCGCTCGATGGTGAGCCAGGCGACGCCGTTGGTCACCGCGTAGCTGACCGCTTCCGTCATCACACCACTCCATGGCTTCACAGCAGCGGACTGAACTCGTAGATTATGGCATTAGTGAACTGTGAATCACTAATGCCGCTGCAGGAGGACGCCGTGGACCTCGATGTGACGAGCCTGCATCACCGGCGGGCCACCAGCCGGTGGGAACGGATGAGCGTCGGCGACCTCATCGAGCGGGTGACCTGGAGCCGGCCGGACAAGATGGCCATCGTAGGCCGCCCGGGCGCCTACGCCGACGAGCGGCTCAACGCGCTGACCTACCGGCAGGCCGACCAGGCGGCCAACCAGGTGGCGAACGCGCTGCTGGCCCGCGGCCTGCAGCGCGGCGACGTGGTGCTGATGTTCTGCGAGAACTCGGTCGAGGCCTACCTGGCCAAGATCGGCATCGCCAAGGCCGGCCTGGTCGCCGCCCCGCTGAACCCGATGATGGCGCCGGACCTGGTGGCCGCCATGATCGACCTGGTCCAGCCGAAGCTGGCCATCGTGGACGCCGAACTGTGGCCCCGGGCGCAGGAGCCGTTCACCGCCAGGGGCCTGCGGGCCGGGGTCAGCATCGCGATCGGCGGCCCTCCGGTCCCGGGGGGGATCGGGGGGGTCGTCCCCCCCGGAGCTAGCAGAGTCCCGGGCAGCGTGTCGTTCAGCGAGTTCATCGCGGGCCAGCCGGCCACCGAGCCGGACGTGGAGATCCACGCCGACGACATCTGGGAGATCCTGTTCACCTCGGGCACCACGGCGCTGCCCAAGGGCGTGATGATCTCGCACGCGTGCAGCTACGCGGCCGGATTCGGGTTCGCGCTCTCGCTGACCCGCGGGCTGCGGCTCGAGTCCGACCTCAAGGTGGGCACCTACCTGCCGCTGATCTACCACGTAGGTGATCAGCCATTCACTTACTCCGTGTTCCTGAGCGGTGGCACGCTGGTACTCGGCCGGCGCCCGAACCCGGAGCACATCGCCGAGATGATCGCCGCCGAGCGGGTGACCGCGCTGTGGGCCGGGTCCCCGGCCATGGTGCGGGCGCTGGACGCCGTGCTGACCGCGCGGCCGGACCTGGACGCGCGCAGCCTGACCGTCATCGTCTACGGCTGGGCCGCGCTGCCCCCGGCCACGCTGGCCTCGATGAAGCGGCACTGCGGCGAGGACCTGTGCGCCTTCGAGATCTTCGGCCAGACCGAGTCGATCCCCTGCCACCGGTTCTGGCCCGACGAGTGGCCAGAGCTCTACGCGGCCACGGCGCCCCAGCAGAACTACGTCGGGATTCCCAGCCCGATCCTGGCCTCGACCGTGCTCGACGCCGAGGGCCACGACCTGGCCGGCCAGCCCGGCGTGGCGGGGGAGGCGGTATACCGGTCCCCGGCCGTGATGGCCGGCTACTACCGGGACGAGGAGGCCACCCGGCACGCGTTCCGGTACGGCTGGTTCCACTCCGGGGACAGCTGCGCCTACGACGACGCCGGGCTGCGCATCATGCTCGACCGGTACAAGGACATCGTCAAGACCGGCGGGGAGAACGTGTCCAGCCTGCGGGTGGAGGCCGTGCTGGCCCAGCACCCGGACGTGGCCAAGGCGGCGGTCATCGGGCTGCCGCACCCCCGCTGGAGCGAGGCGGTGACCGCCGTGGTGGTGCTGCGGGACGGGGCGCAGGCAGGCGAGGAGGACCTGATCAAGCACTGCCGGGCCAGCCTGGCCGGCTACGAGACCCCCAAGTCGGTGGTGTTCGCGGCCGACCTGCCCGAGACCGTGGGCGGCAAGGTGCTCAAGTACAAGCTGCGCGCCGAGCACGCCGCCCATTACCGCGACGCGGACCCGTAACCTGGCATGCTGGTCATGTGAACGATGCGCCGCCGCCGCGAGGACGCCTAGCGCGCCTGCTCGCCGCCGCCGACCGGGACCACGTCCCGCTGCGGACGATCCTGGTCACGGTTGCGGTCGTGGCGGTCACCTACCTGGCCGGCAAGCTGATCTACCGGCTCAGGGACATCGTCCTGCTGATCATCGTGGCGGGGTTCGTCGCGCTGCTGCTCAACCCGCTCGTGGTCCTGCTGCAGCGGCGGATCCCGCGCCGGGGCTACGCCGTGACCATCGTCACCCTCTTCGCTCTGGTGGTCTTCGCCGTCCTGGCCTACTCGTTCGGCAACCCGCTGGTCAACGGGATCACCGACCTGGCCGACAAGCTGCCAAGCTACGTCGCCAGCGCCCAGCACGGCACGGGCTGGATCGGCCACCTCGCCACCAAGTACCACATCCAGGCCTGGGTGCAGAAGAACGCCCCCAAGCTGGTCACGTACGCCGAGTCGCTCAGCAAGCCGGTCCTGACCGTGGGCAAGGGCGCCATCGCCCTGCTGATCGAGCTGTTCACGATCTTCGTCCTGGTGCTGCTCCTGCTGCTCGAGGGGCCCAAGATGCGGGCCTGGATCCTCGCCCAGATGCAGCCGGACCGCGCGGACACCGTCATCCGGGTAGCTGCGGACGTGAACCGGTCGGTCATCGGCTACATGGTGGGCAACGTGCTCACCTCGATCATCGCCGGCACCGTGGTGTTCGTGACCCTCCTGGTCCTCGGCGTGCCGTTCCCGTTCCTGTGGGGGCTGTGGGTCGCCCTGGTGGACTTCCTGCCCATGATCGGCGGGGCGCTGGCGGGCATCCCCACCGTGCTGTTCGCGCTCGGGCACAGCCTCACTGCGGGAATCGTCACCGCGGTCGTGTTCATCGCCTACACCCAGATCGAGAACCACATCCTGAACCCGGTGGTCATGAGCAAGACGGTGAAGATCAGCCCGCTGCTCGTGCTGATCGCGGTCCTGGTCGCCGCCTCGCTGGGCAGCCTGGTCGGCGGCATCTTCGGCGGCTTCGTCGCGGCGCTGCTGGCCATCCCCGCGGCGGGCGCGCTGCAGGTGCTGGTCAAGGAGATCTGGCAGGCCACCGCCGCCCCGCCGCCCGAAGATCAGATGAACCCGGAGGGTGAGCTCTTCCCTGTCCCGCCCGACACGCGGGAGCATGGCTCTTAAGCCGCCGCACGAAAAGCCGCAGCAAGCGTCTTAGGAGGACCGGACATGGCACAGCCGTCAGTCCTGGGAATCGTGCTCGCCGGGGGTGCCGGAACCCGCCTCAGCCCGCTGACCGCGGACCGGGCCAAGCCCGCGGTCCCGTTCGGCGGCCTGTACCGGCTGATCGACTTCGCCCTGTCCAACCTGGCCAACGCGGGCATCCGCAAGATCTGCGTGCTGACCCAGTACAAGAGCCACAGCCTGGACCGGCACATCTCGACCACGTGGCGGATGAGCGCCCTGCTCGGCAACTACGTGACGCCGGTCCCGGCCCAGCAGCGGCTCGGCCCGCACTGGTACACCGGCTCGGCGGACGCCATCTTCCAGTCGATGAACCTGATCAACGACGAGCAGCCGGACATCGTGATCGTCTTCGGCGCCGACCACGTGTACCGGATGGACCCGCAGCAGATGGTCGACCACCACGTCCGGCACGGGGCGGGGGTCACCGTGGCCGCCATCCCGGTGCCGCGCAGCGAGGCGTCCGCGTTCGGCATCGTCAGCGTCGCGGCGGACGGGCGGACGATCGACGCGTTCCTGGAGAAGCCCTCCGACCCGCCGTCCATGCCGGGCAACGCGGATATGAGCTACTCGTCCATGGGCAACTACGTGTTCGACACCGACGTGCTCGTCGACGCGCTGCGCAAGGACGCGGAAGACGATTCGAGCCGGCATGACATCGGCGGCAACATCATCCCGAACCTGGTGCGGAACGGCAGCGCGCAGGCGTACGACTTCATGCTCAACGAGGTGCCGGGCGCGACCTCGCGGGACGCGGGCTACTGGCGGGACGTCGGCTCGCTCGATGCCTACTTCGACGCCCAGATGGACCTGTGCGCGGTGGAGCCGATCTTCAACCTGTACAACGACAAGTGGCCGATCCTGACGCACGTGCCGTCGCTGCCCCCGGCCAAGTTCGTGCACGACGCGGGGGACCGGGTGGGGCGCGCGACCGACAGCCTGGTCAGCCCGGGCGTCGTCGTTTCCGGCGGCCTGGTCCGCCAGTCCGTGCTCTCGCCCGGGGTGCGGGTGAACAGCTGGGCCACCGTCGAGCGGTCGGTCATCCTGCACAACACCAAGATCGGGCGGCACGCCGTGGTCCGGAACGCGATCATCGACAAGAACGTCACCGTGCCCGAATGGGCGCAGGTCGGCGTGGACAAGAACCATGACAGGGCGCGCGGCTTCGTGGTCTCGGCCGGCGGCATCACCGTGGTGGGCAAGGGCCAGGAGGTCGTGCCGTGACTCAGCCACCGACGCCGCCCATTTCCGGCGGCAAGCTCCGGGTCGCGCTGCTGACCCGCGAATACCCGCCCGAGGTGTACGGCGGCGCGGGCGTGCACGTCACCTACCTGGCGCGCGAGCTGGCGCCGCTGGTCGACCTGACCGTGCACTGCCAGGGCGCGGACCGCCCGGACGCGGTGGCGCACCGGCCCTGGGACCTGCTGGCCGGCGCCAACCCGGCACTGCAGGTGGTGTCCACCGACCTGTCGATGGCCGCCGCCGTAGGCTCCGCGCAGCTGGTCCACTCGCACACCTGGTACGCCAACCTGGCCGGCCACCTGGCCGCCATGCTCTACGGCATCCCGCACGTGATGACCATGCACTCGCTCGAGGCGCTGCGGCCGTGGAAGGCCGAGCAGCTGGGCGGCGGCTACGCGGTGTCCACCTGGTGCGAGCGGACGGCGGCGTCCGCGGCCGCCGCGGTGGTGGCCGTCTCGGACGGCATGCGGGCCGATATCATGGCCGCTTACCCCGAGATTTCTCCCGAACGGATCAGGGTTATCCGCAACGGTATCGACACCACCGAATACCATCCCGACCCGAACATCGATGTGCTCGAGCGTTACGGCATCGATCAGGCGCGTCCCTACGTGATCTTCGTCGGCCGCATCACCCGCCAGAAAGGCGTGCCCGTCTTGCTCCGCGCGGCGTCCGGGCTGATTCCCGAGGCGCAGCTGGTGCTGCTCGCGGGGGCAGCCGACACCCCCGAGCAGCTGGCCGAGGTGACCGAACTGGTCGATGGCCTGCGCGCCACCCGCTCCGGCGTGTTCTGGATCCCGGAGATGCTGCCCAAGCCCGAGGTCATCCAGCTGCTCACGCACGCCACCGTGTTCGCCTGCCCGTCCATCTACGAGCCGCTCGGCATCGTGAACCTGGAGGCCATGGCGTGCGGCACCGCCGTGGTGGGGTCCCGCACCGGCGGGATTCCCGAGGTGGTCGCCGACGGCGAGACCGGGCTGCTGGTTCCCGTCGGGGAGCCGGAACCGCTGGCGGCCGCGCTGAACGTGCTGCTGGCCGACCCCGGCCTGGCGGCGGCGATGGGACAGGCGGGCCGCAAGCGCGCGGTGGCGGAATTCGGCTGGCCCGCCATTGCCGCCCAGACCGCTGATCTCTACACGGAATTGGCTCACTCGGGCTGAAAGCGCCTTTCTTTATCCGGATTTGCCTAACCGGGTATGTAGGCCCCGCCCGGCGGGCTCGGCGTTACCAGGTGGGGACGAGCCCGCCGTCGATCCTGAAGTCGGCGCCGGTGACGCTGGCGGTCCGGTCGCTGGCCAGCAGCAGGACCAGGTCGGCGACCTCCTCAGGCCGGCTGAACCGGCCGGTGACCGACTGGCGCGCGGCCTGGCTGGCCCCGGCTGGCCCCGGTGACCACGGCGGTCTTTCCGGCTAGGCCCAGATCCATCGCGTGCCTTCCTTAGGTGTGAATCTGCCTGCAGGCTACTGGGGCGGGGCTGGCGTCGCTTGAGTCACCCGACTGACGGCGTGCCTGTGCCGGACGCTAGCGTGGCGCCATGCCGCGAGAGCATCTCGTCATCAACCGGGCCACCTCCCAGCTCAAGGCCAGCCGGTGACCGCAGTCCAGCCGGCCGGGCGGCTGCTGTCGGTCAACGTGGGCCTGCCGCAGGATGTCAGCTGGCACGGGCGGACGGTGCACACCGCCGTCTGGAAACGGCCGGTCGACGGCCCCCGTCAGGTGCGGCGGCTGAACATCGACGGGGACGGGCAGGGCGATCTGGCCGGGCACGGCGGCGAGCACCGCGCGGTGTTCGTGTACCAGATCGAGTCGTACCGGTACTGGCAGGACCAGCTGGGCCGTGACGACTTCGAGTACGGCCAGTTCGGCGAGAACTTCACGATCACCGGCCTGGCCGACGACCAGGTGTGCATCGGTGACCGCTACCAGATCGGCGAGGCGCTGTTCGAGGTGACCCAGCCGCGGGTGACATGTTACCGGGTGGGGATCCGGATGAACGAGGCGCGGATGCCGTCGCTGCTGGTCTCCAGTCACCGGCCCGGGTTCTACTTCCGGGTGCTCCGCGAGGGCGCTGTGCGGGCCGGGGACGAGATCGTCCAGGTGGCCGCCGGGCCGGAGGCGATGACCGTGGCCGAGGTGGACGGCCTGCTCTACCTGCCCGGGCACTCCCGCGAGCGGCTGCTGACCGCGCTGCGCATCCCCGCGCTGCCGGACGGCTGGAAGGCCTCGTTCCGGGCTATGGCCGACCAGGCGGAGACGCCCGGCAAGCCCGCGGGCAACGCCGGGCTGACCGCGGTGAGCCCGCCTCCGGCCTGGCCGGGCTTCCGCTCGCTGACCGTGACCGCGATCGACCGGGAGAGCGACTCGGTGATCTCGGTGCGCCTGGCCGACCCCGGCGGGGCCGCCCTGCCGGCGCCCGCTCCCGGGCAGTTCCTGACCCTGCGGCTGAACGCCGTCCCCGGCGCCCGGCCGCTGCTGCGCAGTTACTCGCTGTCCGGCGCGCCGGACGCCGGCTCCTACCGGATCAGCGTCAAGCGCGAGGCGCACGGAGTGGGCAGCCAGTTCGTGCACGCCAAGGTCCGGCCGGGTGACCTGCTGGAGGTGGCCGCGCCCCGCGGCACGTTCGTGCTCCATCCCGGCGACCGGCCGGTCCTGCTGATCAGCGCGGGCGTCGGGGCGACCCCGGTGCTGGCCATGCTGCACGCCCTCGCGGCCGCCCAGTCCGGCCGCGACGTCTGGTGGCTGCAGGGCGCCCGCAGCCGGTCTGAGGAGCCGTTCGCCGAGGAGTCGCGGTCCCTGCTGGCCACCCTGCCCCACGGGCACCGGCACGTCTGCTTTAGCCGTCCGGGCCCCGGTGACGTCCAGGGCCGCGACTACCAGACCGCCGGACGGCTCTCGGCGCCGGTGCTGGCCGGGCTCGGCCTCCCGCGTGACGCCGACGCCTACATCTGCGGCCCGGCCACGTTCATGGCCGATATCTCCGCCGCCCTGACCGGCCTGGGCATCGACGGCACCCGCGTGCATACCGAGATCTTCGGCGCCGCGCCCGCCAGCACGCCGGGCATCGCGGCCGCGCCCGCCAGCCCGCCGCATCAGCCCGCCGGAGAGCCAGGCGACGGCCCGGAGGTAGCGTTCGCGCGCAGCGGCCTGACCGTCCGCTGGGGTTCCGGCTACGACAGCCTGCTCGAGCTGGCCGAAGCCTGCGGCGTGCCGGTCCGCTGGTCCTGCCGCACCGGCGTCTGCCACACCTGCGAGACCGACCTGCTGTCAGGGACGGTCAGCTACGCCCCCGACCCGGTAGACGAACCTGCCTCAGGCAGCATCCTGATCTGCTGCTCCGAGCCCTCCGCCGACCTGGCCCTGGACCTGTAACCGCGGCCCGCCTAACCGGGGGCAAGGATCTTCGTGACAGCATGTCGCCATGAAGGTGCTGCGCACTCCTGAGGATCGTTTCGCCAGCGTGCCTGACTTCGGCTATCCGCCGCGGTACGCCGACGTCGACGGGTTCCGGCTGGCCTACGTGGAGACCGGGCCGGCCGACGGTGAGCCGGTGCTGCTGCTGCACGGGGAGCCGAGCTGGTCGTTCCTGTACCGCAAGGTCATGCCGGTGCTGGCGGACGCCGGGCTGCGGGCCATCGCGGCGGATCTGGCGGGGTTCGGCCGTTCGGACAAGCCGTCTGAGGTCGGCGATTACAGCTTCGCGCGGCATGTGGAGTGGATCCGCGCGCTGGCGTTCGACCACCTCGGCCTGCGCGGGCTCACCCTGGTCGGGCAGGACTGGGGCGGCCTGATCGGGCTGCGGCTGGTAGCCGAGCATCCGGACCGGTTCGCCCGGGTGGTGGCGGCCAATACCGGGCTGCCCACCGGCGACGTGCCGATGCCCGATGTCTGGCTGCGGTTCCGCCAGGTCGTCCGCACCGCGCCCGTCCTCAGCGTGTCCCGGCTGGTGCAGGCCGGCTGCCAGACCACGCTCGCGCCGGAGGTCCTGGCCGCCTATGAGGCGCCGTTCCCCGACCCCTCCTATGCCGCCGCCGTCCGGGTCATGCCGGAACTGGTCCCGACCACCCCCGATGACCCGGCCTCGGAAGCCAACCGGGCCGCCTGGCGTCAGCTGGCCGCCTGGGACAAGCCGTTCCTGGTGGCGTTCAGCGACCGCGACCCGATCACCGGGTCCATGGCGCCCGTGCTGCAGAGCACCGTGCCCGGCGCGGCGGGCCTCGAGCATCCCGTGATCGAAGGAGCCGGCCACTTCCTGCAAGAGGACGCGGGCCAGCGGCTCGGCGCCGTGATCGCCGAGTTCATCCGCGCCCACCCGGCAGGCTAGATCATGAGTGACACTCCGGTGCACCCGCCACGACGGGCACCTCAGCCTCATGCCTCCCGCCCCGGGCCCGGGACGTAACCGTGACGATGTCACATCGTGACGGCTAGAACCGTGACGGTGTCACATCGTCGCGCCCGGCCCGGCGGGGCCCAGCTCGCACCAACCCAGCCGACCTGAGAGGAGATCAGTCATGGCCGAGGACGAGACCGGAAACGACCCGGGCATCGTCACCAAGCTGAGCCACCTGCCGGTAGCCGACACCGTCAAGCGGCTCACCGATATGGTCAGCGCCAAGGGGATGAGGCTCTTCGCCGTGATCGACCAGCGCGCCGAGGCCCAGCAGGCCGGGCTCGACCTGCGGGAGACCACGCTGGTGCTCTTCGGCAGCCCGGCGGCGGGCACGCCGGTCATGGCGGCCTCCCCGCTGGCCGCGCTCGACCTGCCCCTCAAGGTCCTGGTGTGGGACGACGAGGGGCAGACCAAGGTCACGTATACCGCGCCGGCCACGCTCGCGGCCCGCTACCATCTCGGCCCCGGCCTGGCCGGCAACCTCGCGGGCATCAACGCGCTCACCGACGCGCTGGTCGCGCCGTAAGCGCCCAGCCGGCATAGTCAATTGACTGATGACACGTCGCCGGCCCTGTCACAAACTGAGAATCTGCCCCTGATGAACGCCCAGCGCCGGGAGA
>Ga0335080_10006757_pt1 | contig 11863 bp, 13 predicted proteins | sample Lox_Sample_34_FD_206720 | JGI IMG/M metagenome (GOLD analysis project Ga0335080, IMG submission 206720) | Soil microbial communities from Loxahatchee National Wildlife Refuge, Florida, United States - Lox_Sample_3.4 | ecosystem: Environmental > Terrestrial > Soil > Wetlands | place: USA...
GAGAGCTCGAGCCGGCCGCCAGGTCGCTGCCTGATCGCTCATCGCGTATCGCTCGCGGAATTATCCTCCGACCTCCCGAGAGGCGGGCGGCCTCCCCCGGGCGGGCCCCGCTCCGAGGCCCGACGGGCCGGTCGAAGGCTGGACCGGGAGCCGCCTCGAGCTTCCCTGGCTTCAGGCGTTCCTCGGCCCACTGAAGTGGAAGTACCGCCAGAGCCCGAAGGAGCGGACCGCGACCCGGCCGCCGGGGAAGAGCCTCCTCAGCGCGCCGAGGCGCGCGTCGCCCAGATGAACGTGGCTGCGGCCCAGGCCCATGCCGACCGGGCCCCACGCATCGAGGAAGTCCACGACCGCGATGCGGCCGCCGGGCCGGAGGTCCGCCCGCGCGTGCTCGAGGACCTCCTCGTAGGGCGGGATCATCGACAGGGAGTAGGAGAAGAGCACGGCGTCGGCACGGCACTCGTAGTCCCCGTGGCTGCCGTACGGCCGGGGATCGAGCTCCACGACGCCGTCGAGACCCTGACGAACGAGCCGGGCCGCGGCCCGGCGCCGCATCGGGGAGGCGGGCTCGATCCCGACCACGCTCGCCCCGCAGACGTGGAGGCGGGGAAGGTTGACGCCCGTCCCGCACCCGACGTCGAGCACACGGTCGCCGGGACGGAGGGCGAGGGCCTGCACCGCTTCCGCCCGGCCGAAGAGGAGGAAGGGACGCGTCCAGTCGTAGATCGAGGCGTGCAGACGGTAGAAGGCGTCGAGCGCCGGCAGCCCGAAGCGCAGGGCCTCCTCAGAGGGCAGGGGCGAGCCGGGCGATGTGGAAGGAGGCATAGGTGCCAACGCGGTCGCGGCGGTGGAGCTCCTCCGCCCTCTCGCGCTCGAAGAGAAGGCGGCGCAGGACGGAAAGGGGCAGGAAGAGCTCGTCTCGTCCCCCGCTCCGGAAGATGACGCGAGCGCCGGGCCCGGCCAGCCGGAAGATCCACGCCCACTCCTCCTCCAGCAGCCGCGGGTGGTCGGCCAGCCAGTCCATGTGGTCGAGGAGGACGAAGGCCGTGATGGGCTCGGTCTCCCGGGCCAGGCATCCGGTGACGGTGCCGGTGAACGTCCGCACGTTCTCGACGAGGCCCCCCTTGAGGCGGCCGAAGCTCGCCCGCTGCAGGTAGCGGGGACAGCTCTCCCGGGAGTAGGAGCCGGTGAGGTACACGCTCCAGAAGTAGTTCTCGCGCAGGAGCGCGACCGACATCACGTGGTCGAGGCAGTCGCGGAGGTAGCCGGGGAAGCCGCCCGGGGAGCCGGCCACCATGCGCCGTTGCGGCTCGGGGACACCCAGCAGGGGCATCACGGCCGGGCTGCCGACGAGGCGGAGGAACCCCTCGCTCAGCAGCCGGTGGCGGACCTCGGCTCGGTAGAGCCCCTTCTGCTCCTCGAGCGATCGCGCGTCGAGCAGTCGCTCGACGAGGCCCCACAGGCGTGCACCGTGCCTGAGCCAGACCTTGGCGGCGAGGGCCACGAGGCCCGACGTGCCGCCGTAATAGAAGCTGCGCCCGCGCGCCCGCCCGGGCTCGAAGAGCCGGATCTCCCTGTCCCAGTGGTCGCGCGACGGCTCGGGGAGAGCGTGACGCAGGCCGGCGTAGATCTCCCTCGTGCGCGCCGACCCTCCGGCGCCGAAGAGCTCGAAGAAGGACTCGAAGTCGAGGGCGCGGATGCCGGCTCGCTTGAGCTCCAGCAGGTGGTTCTGCCGGGGGTTCACGTCCACCGCGAGCACGCGGGCCCCGGTGAGGGCGTAGTCGAGGGCGTTGCAGCCGGCGCTCGTGATGACCAGCACCCGGTCCTCGGGCCGCAGGCGGAGGGCCTCGCGGTCCACGGCCGGATCCTCCCAGCACTGGTTGTAGACGAGGTTCCGCAGGTGGACGGAGTCGAAGAGGAGGCGCGCGAGGCGGCCAGGAGCGGGGAGGCTCGGAGGCATCGGGGTCCAGCGCGACGAGCGCGTGACTGGACTGTGAACGCGGAGCGCGGCGGCGGCATGCGCGCGGCGTGACGACCGTGTGAACGGCGGGAGGTCTCCCGGGCACCGGTCTCGTCCCCGAGCGCCCGGGCTCTGATCAGGGTCACGCCACGGTCGCGTGTCCGTCGTCTCGAGGAAACGGCGACCTCGTAGCCTCGCCTCGCGATGGTGCAAGCGGCTGCGGCGGCGGCGCCCGAGACGCGTCCCGAGGGGAGACGCCGCGTCCTGCTCGTGGGCGGCTCCCTCAACCAGACGACGATAACCCACAAGATCGCCCGGGAGCTCTCCGAGCACGAGTGCGTCTTCACGCCCTGCTACGCGGACGGGATGCTGGGCTGGGCGGCCGAACGCGAGCTCCTCGGCTTCACCATCCTCGGCGGGCGGGCGAAGGCCATGACCGAGGCGTACCTCCGGGAGCAGCGAGCGACGATCGACCTCGGTGGCGCCCGCGGGGGCTTCGATCTCGTCGTCGCGACCAGCGACCTGATCGTCCCGCGGAACCTCGCCGGGGTGCCGATGGTCCTCGTCCAGGAGGGGATGACCGACCCGGAGGACTGGCGCTACCGCCTCGTGCGGAGGCTCGGCCTGCCCCGCTGGATGGCGAACACGTCGATGACGGGCCTGTCCCACGCCTACGCGGCCTTCTGCGTCGCCTCGGAGGGCTACCGCGACCTCTTCGTCGGCAAGGGCGTGGACCCGGCAAAGCTCGAGGTGACGGGCATCCCGAACTTCGACGACTGCGCGTCCTTCCTGCGGAACGAGTTCCCCCACCGCGGCTACGTCCTGGGGGCCACCTCGTGCCTGCGCGAGACCTGGAAGCCGGAGGACCGGGACGCGTTCATCCACCGCTGCCTGGAAGTGGCGGACGGACGCGAGCTGATCTTCAAGCTCCACCCCAACGAGGACCACCACCGTGCCCGTCGGGAGATCGAGCGGCTCGCTCCCCGCGCCCTCGTCTTCGCCTCGGGGAACACCGGCCACATGGTCGCCAACTGCGCGGCGCTCGTGACCCGCTACTCGTCCGTCGTGTACGTGGCGATCGCCCTCGGCAAGGAGGTGTACGCCGACCTCGACGCCGTCACCTTGCGTCGCCTCCTGCCCATCCAGAACGGCGGCGCCTCGGCCCGCCGCATCGCAGACGTATGTCGGCGCTACCTGAGCTGAGGCCGATCGCCGCCCCCGCCGACGCCCGCAGCGGGTTCCTCGTGGCGGGCTCGGGCTCGATCGGGCGTCGCCACGTCGAGAACCTGCGGCGGCTCGGGGAAAAGGACGCCTCGCTCTACCGCACCGGCCACCGCGACCCGCGCGCCCCCGTCGTGGACGCGCCGGCCGACTTCGACCTCGGACGGGCGCTCGCCGCGCGGCCGCTGGCCGTCCTCGTCTGCAACCCGAGCGCGCTGCACCTGGAGGTCGCGCTCGCCGCCGCCCGGGCCGGTGCCCACATCCTCGTCGAGAAGCCGCTCGCCCACGCCCGCGAGGGCGTCCAGGCCCTCGCCGACGAGGTCCGCCGGCAGGGCCTCGTCGCGCTGGTCGGCTTCCAGTACCGCTTCCACCCCGGCTTGAGGCGGGTGAAGGAATGGCTCGAGGACGGCGCGCTCGGCCCCGTGGTGAGCGCCCGCGTGCGCTGGGGAGAGGACGTGACGACCTGGCACCCTGGCGAGGACTGGCGGCGGAGCTACGCGGCGCGGCGCGACCTCGGCGGCGGCGCCGTGCGGACGCTGTGCCATCCGTTCGACTACCTGCGCTGGCTCCTCGGCGATGTGGAGTCGGTTTCGGCCGCGACGTCGAGCGACGCCCTCAGGCTCGACGTCGAGGACCTCGCCCACGTCGTGCTGCGCTTCGCCTCCGGCTCTCTCGCCACCGTGACCCTCGACTACCTGCAGCGGCCGCGGGCCCACGGGCTCGAGATCGTGGGCACGAGAGGCTGGATCTCCTGGTCCGACGATGACGGCGCGGCCCGCCTGCACGACACGGCGCGCGGGCGGCAGGCGCTCTTCCACCCTCCGCCCGCCTTCTCCCGCAACAGCATGTTCCTCGACGAGATGCGCCACTTCCTGGCCTGCCTGGGGGGCCGCGAGACGCCACAGTGCAGCCTCGAGGAGGGACGCGCCGCGCTGGAGATCGCTCTCGCCGCGTTGCGCGCCGCGGAGGAGGGCCGGCGGGTGACGATCGGAGCCGCCGCGTGAAGGGGATCGGCGTCGTGGCGATCGTACCGGCGCGGGGCGGGTCGAAGAGCCTGCCCCGCAAGAACCTCCGGCCGCTCGCCGGCTTCCCGCTCCTCGCGTGGGCGATCGCCGCCGGCCGCGCCGCCGCCGCGGTGAGCGCGGTGATCGTGAGCACCGACGACGAGGAGATCGCCGAGGTCGCCCGACGCTTCGGAGCCGAGACGCCCTTCCTGAGGCCGGCCGAGCTGGCCGGCGACGACACGCCGGACCTGCCCGTCTTCGAGCACGCACTGCGCTGGCTCGAGCGCGAGCGGGGCTGGACGCCGGAGCTCGTGGTGCAGCTCCGGCCCACGTCCCCCTTCCGGCCGGCCGGAATGGTGGACGAGGCGGTGGCGCTCCTGCGCGCCCACGCCGGGGCGGACTCGCTGCGGGCGGTGACCTCCCCGTCGCAGACGCCCTTCAAGATGTGGCGGCTCGAGGGCCGGCGCCTCGCGCCGCTCCTCGGCTCCTTCGAGGAGGAGCTCTTCAACGCCCCGCGCCAACGGCTCGCTCCCGTCTACTGGCAGACGGGCCACATCGACGTGGTGCGGCCGGCCACGATCCTGGAGCAGCGGTCGATGACCGGCCGGCGCATCGTGCCCTTCGTGGTCGACCCGCGGTACGCGATCGACATCGACACCCTGGAGCAGCTCGAGCTCGCGGAGTGGCTGCTGGCCCGGGACACCGTGACGCTCGTTCGGCCGGAGGCCGCCCGCGAGTGCGCTTGACCGGCGGCGGCCCGCCTCCGCTCGCCCGCGGGCCGCTCGGCTGCCCCTCCGGCGTCGACGGACTGCGACGGTGAACCGCCTCCGGACGCCCCTACTCGACCGGCTTGCCGGACGCGCGCAAAGCCTCCACGAGGCGGTCCCGGCACTCAGCCGCGAAGGCCGGCGGGGCCGCCTTCGGCCCCGAGGTGTCGAGCTTCCAGCGGAGGCGCTCCTCCGCGAACTGCAGGCTCACGTCCAGGCCCTCGATCCCCTCGCCGAGCTCGAACCGGATGATGTTCTCCCACTGGGCTTTCTTGCGCTCTTCCGGGACCAGGGGGGGATGCCAGAGGATCTTCACGGCCATGGAGCACCTCAGCGAGCTTCAGCCTAGGTCAGATCCCGGGCCTTGTCCATGGGTCATCTGTTTCCGGCGCCACTCAGGGTCGCGCTCCGTGGCCCTACGCCTCGAGGGCCGCATCGACGTCCAGGAGGATCCGGTCCATCACCCGTCTTGCGCGGTCGGCCAGCGACCCCGCCACGGCGGCGAGCGTCGCGAACGCGATCGCGCCGTAGGCGGCGAGCTTCGGGGCGTCCGGCGTGCCGACCGCGCCCTTCAGCAGGGGCCCCGCGACCGCCCCGGCGAGGGCCCCGGCGAGGACCAGCCCGACGGCCAGGCGGCGCTCGGCCAGCGAAGACGGGACCACCTCCCACGTCGCGGCGGCGCCGGGTCCGGGCGGGGGCAGCGCCGAGGCCATGCGGCGCCACTCGCGGAGGGCCAGAGCGGCGAGGCCGATGGTGAGGCAGACCTGGAGCACGTCGTAGAGCGGCGTCTCGACGCCGGGCACTTTGGTGCCGAGGGCGGGGAGGAGCGGCAGCGCCCAGCCCGAGTGATCGCCGTGGGTGAAGCCGTCGATGAAGACGTGGGTGGCCGCTCCCAGGATGCCCGAGACGGCCACGCGCAGGAGGGACCGCGGGTCGGTCGCCGGCCGCGAGCGGGCGAGGGCGTGCAGGTGCAGGGGCGGTCCCCCGGGAAGCCGGGGCAGCAGCCAGGGGAAGACGAGCCACGTGGAGAGCGCGTGGAGGACGATGACCATCGGAAGGGCGACGAGGAAGAGGCCGGCGAGCGTGTGGCTGACGGGCGCCCCGTTCGGGTCGAGGGTGAGGACGAACGCGAGGTCGGGCGCGGCGGTGCCGAGGACGAGGCCGAGGCCGGAAAACCACTCCGGCCGCCAGCGCTTGAGCGGGAGGACGGGCGCCTGGTGCGACGGGATCATCCAGGGCATCTCACCTCTCGCGGGCCCCGGGAGCCACCTCGAGCGAACTTGCCGGGCCCCGTCTCACATAATGTCGAGCCGGGGCCTGACGGCCGTGCCGTAGGCGCGTGGCGTTCGTGCGCCCGTGCCTCGCTCCCGTCACACCGATGCCCCGGCAGGGTCACCGGGGGGCGCGCCGCCGCCCCCCCGCAGCGGCCGGAAGGCGAAGAGGTGCTGGCGCAGGTACCCGTTCGGGAACTCGACGTCGGTGAGGCCGTAGCCCTCCGGCGTGCGGCCCTCCGGCAGGAACGCCGTCCCGAAGAGGCGGTCCCAGAGGGCGAGCTTGGTGGCAAAGTTGAGGTTGCAGGCGTCTCGGTCGGTCGCGTGGTGCCAGCGGTGGGCCTCCGGGCCGTTGATCACCCACTGGAGCCGCCCCGTGCGCACGCCCACGTTGGCGTGGATCCAGAGGCCCCAGACCCCGGAGATCATCCCCTTGACGAGCGGCACCTGCGGGGCCGCGCCGAGGAGGACCATGGGCGCGAACTCGACGGTCTGGTTGATCAGGATCTCGAGCGAGTGCGATCGCAGGCCGGCCAGCCAGTCGATGTTCGTGTTCGAGTGGTGGGCCTCGTGAAGGCGCCACAGCACGGGCGAAGCGTGCTGCCAGCGGTGGAACCAGTAGATGTAGAGGTCGTGGGTGAAGACGAAGAAGGCGACCTGGGCCGCCACCGGCCAGGACGAGACGAGGTGCAGCCGAGACAGGCCCGACGCGCCGTCCATAAGGCGGATGAGCGCCCCGATGAGGAGCCCCATGAGGTAGCTCTGGACGAGGGTGTAGCCGACGAGGTCGGTCCAGAAGCCTTCACGAAGGAAGCGCTGGCGATCGTAAGGGAAGCGCCGCTCGAGCAGCCAGAGCAACAGCGCCCAGCCGACGACGACGGCCGGGGCGACCGTCTCGATGCCCACGCTCAGGCGCTCTCGGCGAAGGCCGTCTTCACGCGGCGCAGCTTCTGGATCTGGGGCAGCTCGCCCGCGTAGACCCGCTTCACCCCGTCGCCCAGCGAGCGTTCGATGTCGCGGATGTTCGAGACGAGCCGCATGAGGCCGCCGATCTCCACCGAGGCCGCCTGGTCGGACCCCCACATGGCGCGGTCGAGCGTGACGTGGCGCTCCACGAAGGTCGCGCCCATCGTCACCGCCGCCCATGTCGGGGCGAGGCCGGTCTCGTGGCCCGAGTAGCCCACGGGGCACTCCGGATAGAACGCCTTCAGGGTGTGGATCATCCGGAGGTTGAGCTGGTCGAGGGGGCACGGGTAGGTGGACGTGGAGTGGGCGATCAGGAGGCGGTCTCGTCCTGCCGCCTCGACCCCGTCGCGGATCTCCCCGATCGTGGACATGCCGGTCGAGACGATGAGCGGCCGCCCGGTCGCCTTCTTCTTCCGGAGGAGGTCGTGGTCGGTGAGCGACGCCGACGCCGCCTTGTAGCACGGAGGGTCGAACCCCTCCATGAAGTCGACCGCCTCCTCGTCCCAGCAGGAGGCGAACCAGAGGATGCCCCGCTCGCGGCAGTGGCGGTCGATCGCCGCGTACTCGCGCTCCCCGAACTCCACCTTCCTCCGGTAGTCGATGTAGGTCATTCGGCCCCACGGCGTGTCGCGCTCCACCGACCACTGCTCCCTCGGAACGCACAGCTCCGGCGTGCGCTTCTGGAACTTCACGGCGTCCGCCCCCGAGAGGACGGCCCCGTCGACGAGCTTCCGCGCGATGTCCAGCGACCCGTTGTGGTTGATCCCGATCTCGGCGACCACGAAGACCGGCTCGCCGTCCCCGACCGGCCGGTTCCCGATCCGCACCACCGCTCGGCTCATGCGGCACCTCCCTGATCGTCGTCCCCTCGGCTCGCGCCGCGCAGGCGCAGGATCCACTCCCCGAACTCCCGGAACGCTCCCTCCCCGCCGCGGGCGCGGCAGACGTGGTGCACGGCGGCGGCCACCGGCTCCACGGCGTCGAAGGGGGCGGCGGTGAGGCCTTCCCGCGCGACCGCCTTGAGGAGACCGAGGTCGATCAGGTCGTCGCCGATGAAGGCGACCTCGTCCGCTCCGCACCCGGCGGCGCCCAGGATCCGCGGCAGGTCCGCCGCCTTGTCGACGACGCCCTCGAAGTGGAGCTTCAACCCCAGCTTCTCCGCTCGGCGGGCGACGATGGGTGAGCGCTCCCGCGTGACGATGGCCGTCTCGATCCCGGCCTCGCGCAGCCGCCCGACGCCGAGGCCGTCGCGGCGCGAGAAGCGGAGCATCGCCTCCCCGTGCTCGGAGACGTAGACCGTGCCGTCGGTCAGGACACCGTCGCAGTCGGTGAGGACCAGACGGACCCGAAGCGCCCGGCGGGCGAGATCCGCCGTGGACAGGGCCGGCGCTCTCCACGCGGCCCTCGCGAGGCGAAGCCCGGTCACCACGCCGTCCAGCCCCCGTCCACGACGAGGTTGGCGCCGGTCACGTACGCCGAGGCGTCGCTCGCCAGGTAGACGATGGCCCCCTCGTAGTCGGACGAGGTGGCCATCCGCCCGAGCGGCGTCCGCTCGGCGTAACGCGCCACGAAGGACGGGTCCTGGCCGTTCGCGACCCCGCCCGGGCTGAGCGCGTTGACCCGCACGCCGCTCCGGCCCCAGTACGCGGCGAGGTAGCGGGTGAGGGCGAGCACCGCGCCCTTCGTCGTCGGGTAGGCGGCGGACTTGAAGAAGGCCTGTGTCCCGTCCGCCCGGCGATAGAGCGACTGGTCGGGGGCCACGATCCCGTAGGTGGAGGCGATGTTGACGATCGAGCCGCGCCCGGCCCGCGCCATCTCGGAGCCGAAGGCCTGGCAGCAGAGGAAGGTGCCGGTGACGTTGACGCGCAGCGAGCGCTCCCATTCCCCGAGCGGGTAGCTCTCGAACGTGAGCGGAGCTCCGGTGCCGGGATCCTCGACCTTCTCGTTCACGGCCGCGTTGTTGACGAGGACGTCCACGCGCCCCAGGCGCTCGAGGACGGCGTCCCTCAGGGCGTGCACGCTCCCGGGAACGGTGATGTCCGCCCCGTGGCCGACCGTCGGGCGGCCGTGGGCCGCCCCGACCCGCTCGGCCAGCTCCGCGCACCCTCCGGGGTCGACGTCGGTGACGGCGACGGCGGCGCCGGCGCGGGCGAGAGCCTCGCAGTGGCGGCGCCCGAGGAGCCCGAGCGCCCCCGTCACGACGGCGACCCGCCCTTCGAGGGAGAAGCTCATGCCCTCGCCGCCGGGGCGGGCCGGGTGTTGAAGCTCGAGGTCCGCCGGAAGACCGGCTCCACCGGCGTCCCGAGCAGCCGGCGGTCCGCGTCCTTCCTCTCGATCGCGCCCTTCAGGATCGTCAGCACCTCGGCGTAGGCGGCGAGCGTTTCGTCGACGTCCGCCTCGGTGTGGGAGAAGGAGAGGTTGTGGAAGCCCTGCCAGAGGATCCGGCGGCGCAGGAGCTCCTGCTGGACGAGGGACTTGAGGACGAGGGGGTTCCCGGCGGAGGCGTCGAACGTGACCATCGTCCGGCAGTCGAAGCCGACGCAGGCGGTCACCCGCTCGAGGCCGCAGCCGCGGGCGAGCGCGTCGTAGCCCTCCTTCAGCCGCCGCCCCAGGCGGGCGAGCTGCGCGGGCACGCCCTTCGCGCGCATCTCGCCGATCGTGGCCTTCGCCGCGGCGAGGGAGAGCGCCTCCCCGCCGAACGTCGTGAAGAAGAAGACGTCCTTCTCGAGGAGGGCCATCACGTCGCGGCGGCCGGTGAGAACGCCGAGAGGCATGCCGTTGGCGATCGCCTTCGAGAAGCAGGCGAGATCGGCGCGGACGCCGAAGCGCTCCTGCGCGCCGCCCAGGGCGAGACGGAACCCCGTCCACATCTCGTCGAAGACGAGGAGCGCTCCTGCCGCGTCGCACGCCCCCCGCAGGCCCTCGAGGTAGCCGGGCTTCGGCGCCTCGAACGTGGCCGGCTCGAGGATCACGCAGGCCGTCTCCCGGTCGATCGACGCGAGGGCGGCCTCGAGGTCGTTGTAGGGCACGGTGAAAGACAGCTCGCGGGCGGCGGCGGGGATGCCCGCCGATCGGTCGGTGGTGGCGATGAACCAGTCGTGCCAGCCGTGGTAGCCGCAGCAGAGCACCTTCTCCCGGCCCGTGGCGGCGCGGGCGAGCCGGACCGCGGCACTCGTCACGTCGGCCCCCGTCTTGCTGTACCGGACGCTCTCCGCCCCGGGGACGACGTCCCGCACGAGCTCCGCCACCTCGACCTCGAGGGGATGCATGAGGGAGAAGGTGATCCCGTCCGCGAGCTGGGCGCGGACCGCGTCGTCCACCGCCGGGTAGCAGTAGCCGAGGGAGAGCGGTCCGACCGCCATGCTGAAGTCGAGGTACTCGTTCCCGTCCACGTCCCACACCCGCGCCCCTCGGCCCCGGGCCAGGTACTTGGGCGCGACGCCCCGGACGAACTGGCCCGGGCCCTTGGCGAGGGTCTGGGTGGCGGCGGGGATGAGGCCGAGGGCCCGGGAGTAGAGCGCCTCGGAGCGTTGGATGCGGGGCAGGTCCTCCTGGGCGGCCTTCAGGATCGTCATGGTCAGGCGTTCGCCTCCCGATGGCAGAGAGCGTCGAGGATGCGTTCGGCGACGCGGGCGCCGGAAAGGCCCTCGTGCTCGAGGACGTCGGGCAGCAGGGCCGGCCGGAAGAACGAGGTGCCGAGGTCGAGGGAGAGGACGCTCGGGGTCAGGTGGTGCTTGAGGCAGGTCTCGGCCACGATCGTGTGGAGCCCGCCCCGGTGGAAGTGGTCCTCGAGCGTCACGACCAGCTCCGCGGGCCGCACCGCGTCCACGATCGCCTCCTCGTCGACGGGCTCGAGGGTCCGGAGGTTCACGAGGTGCACCGGCACCCCGCGCGCGGCGAGCAGGCCGCGGGCGCGCTCCGCTTCCCGCAGGAGCGGCCCGTACGTGAGGAGCGAGACGCCCTCGTCGTGGGAGAGCACCTCGGCCTTCCCGATCGCGAAGGGCGCGACGTGCTCGACGGCGGGCGGGGCGGCGGTGTAGCGGACGTACGCCGGCCGGCGGCTGGCCACGACCTGGGGCAGGGCCTCCACGAGCTCGCCGAGGTCGGCCGGGCAGACGACCTGCATCCCCGGGATCGCCCGCATGACCGCCACGTCGTCGATCGCCTGGTGGGTGGGGCCGTTGGCCTCGGAGAGGAGGCCGGGCACGAAGCCTACGAGGATGACCGGCAGGCCGGGGAGGCCGACGTCCGTGCGGATGAACTCGAAGGCGCGCAGGGTGAGGAAGGTGGCGAGGGCGTGCACGACCGGCGTGCGTCCGCGGAGGGCGAGGCCGGCCGCCGCGCCCACCATCGTCTGCTCGCAGATTCCGACGTCGATGAAGCGCGGGCCGAGCTCCCGGGGAAGGCCGCGCACGTGGGCGCGGTTCTCCGCGGTCAGGACGACGAGGTCCTCGCGCTCGAGGGCGAGCGCGCGGAGCGCCCGCTCGTAGGTGAGCGAGGCACTTCCGCTCACCGCACCACCATCCCCTCCGACGCGAGGGCGGCCGCTCTCCCGCCGCGCAGCTCGCGCAGGAGCGCTTCCACCTCCGCCTCCGAGAAGGCGGCGAACCAGCGGTCGGCCCGGTCCTCGAGGCTCGGCACGCCCTTGCCGCGGACGGTCCGGGCGACGATCACGCT
>Ga0335080_10006758_pt1 | contig 11862 bp, 8 predicted proteins | sample Lox_Sample_34_FD_206720 | JGI IMG/M metagenome (GOLD analysis project Ga0335080, IMG submission 206720) | Soil microbial communities from Loxahatchee National Wildlife Refuge, Florida, United States - Lox_Sample_3.4 | ecosystem: Environmental > Terrestrial > Soil > Wetlands | place: USA: Florida...
GATTCGAAAATGCCAAGGCACAGGACTACACCGGCCGCGAGAATACGTTCCTGTCTTCGATTGCCGCCGCCCGGCAAGAGGCACAGGCCCTGTTCGAACTCAGCCAGGACCTCGGCGCCTCCCTCAGCCTGGGCGAAACGCTCTCCGTATTCTCGATCAAACTCAAGCCGATGGTGCCCTACGACGCCATTGCCATCTACGTGCTCCGCGAGGAAGAACTGGTTCCCGAGTACGTGAACGGTGACAACTACCGGCTCTTCTCCTCGTTGCGTATCCCTGTGGGGCAGGGGCTCTCCGGATGGGTCGCACAGAATCGCAAGCCGATCATCAATGGCAATCCCTCGGTGGAACCCGGATACCTGAACGATCCTACGAAATTCAGCACACTCCGCTCGGCCCTGGCCGTGCCCCTCGAGGGCGTCGCCGGAGTCATCGGGGTTCTCGCGCTCTATCGCGCCGAGCGCGACGCTTTCACCTCCGACCACCTCCGCATCTTGCTGGCCGTCAGCGGCAAGATGGCGTTGGCTATCGAGAACGCGCTCAAGTACCAGCAGGCGGAGAGCTCTGCGACCACCGACTATCTCACCGGTCTTCCCAACGCTCGATCGCTCTTCCTGCAACTCGATCGCGAACTGGCACGCTGCAAGCGCGACAACACTTCCCTCACCGTCATGGTCTCCGACATGGACGGCTTCAAGCAGATCAATGACCGCTTTGGCCACCTGGAGGGCAATCGCGTGCTGCGCCTTTTTGCCCAGGCGCTGAAAGACAGCTGCCGCGAATACGACTATGTCGCTCGCATGGGCGGCGACGAATTCGTCGTGATTGCTCCCGGTCTGGCCGCCGATGCGGCTGGCAAGAGAGCCGAGAACATGCGCACCCTGGCACGCGCCGCCGGCCAGGAAGTCTGCAATGAAGAAATCCTTTCCCTTAGCGTGGGACGCGCCGTGTTCCCCGACGATGGCAAAGACGCCGAGCAATTGCTCTCCGAAGCCGACCGCCGCATGTACATCGAGAAGCAGAAACAGCTCTCCTACAAAGACCGCCGCGCCCATCCGCGCCTGAAATGCCGCGTCACCATCGAACTGACCACTGAGGCCGGCGGAGTTCCCGTCTTCGCCAACCTCACCGACGTCAGCATGGGCGGATGCTATATCGAAACCAGCAGTATCCTTAGCCCCGGCAGCAAGATCAAACTCAGTTTCTCGATGGATGACCCCAGCCTGTCCGCGGAAGGTTTTGTCACCCGGCTCGAACCTGGCTCCGGCGCCGCCGTCCAGTTCCGCGAAATGAACCGCGAAGCCCGCGACCGTATGTTCCGGGTCCTGGAATTTGTCCAAAAGACCAACAGCTTCTACAACACCCGCTATCTCGACAGCCTGACTCGGAACTAGGGCAAATCTGCCGATCATCCTCAGCGTACTCTGCGTTGGTTTTTTCACCGCTCTTCTGCGGCTAATTCTTTTTTCGCACCGCCAAATCCGGCCCGAATGGCCCGATGCCGCGCTTGCTGCCCGCCGCGCCCGTCCGTAGACTTAATACAATGCATCTTCACGTCCATGGCCACGGCAGCCCGACTCGTGTTCTGAAAATTTCCCTCGCGGTGACCCTGGCCTACATCGTGCTGCTGGTTGTGGCCGGCATTCGGGCCCATTCCCTGGCTCTGCTGTCTGAGGCCGGACATAATCTCTCAGACCTTCTGGCCTTAGCCCTGTCGCTTGTCGCCGTTTACTTTCAGTCACGTCCGGCAAATTCCAGCAAGACCTACGGCTATCATCGTGCCGGAGTACTGGTCGCCTTGGTGAACGCCACCTCGCTGGTAGGCGTCTCCTTTTTCATTTTCTACGAGGCGTTCAAAAGGCTTCAGCATCCCCAAGAGGTTCATGCCGGCGTGATGATGTGGGTCGCGGCCGCAGGGGTCGTGATGAATGGCGTCATCGCCCTGCTGCTCTATCGTTCCGGCGGCGATGTGAACATCCGCAGCGCCCTGCTCCACGAAGTCGGCGACACTTTCTCCACCGCCGCCGTAATTGCCGGAGGCTGGGCTATCCTTGTCACCGGAAACTACTGGATCGACTCCGTCCTCTCCGTTGCCATCGGCGTGCTCATCCTCTGGTCAGGTTTCGGCATCGTCCGCGAAACGCTCAATATCTTGCTCGAAGGCACGCCCCGCGGCATGAAGCTGGAGAAGATAGAACTGGCGATCCGCTCGATTTCCGGCGTCAACGATGTTCACGATCTTCACGTCTGGAGCATCGGGTCGGAGACCCATGCGCTCTCCTGCCACATCTCGATCGCTGACATTCCACCTTCGGTCAGCGAGCGCATTCTGCGGGATGTTAAGGAACGCCTGCTGCGGGACTTCCGCATCGACCACACCACGATTCAGTTCGAACATGCCAACTGTCCGACGGCTCACGGATGCGTGATCCCCGTCGCCGAGAACGTGGAAGAGCACCAGCACCATAGCCACTAGACCTGCGATGGAAGGTATCTATCTGTTTTGAAAGGGCACGCCTTTCAGAGTAAGCGTGAGCACTGCGATATCGCGCGCCTGGTGGCATACCTCAGGCTGTTCCACAGGCGCAAACCACTGCAACGCGGGGTTCTGGCCCCAGAGGGGCCTTCCGACAGTAGCCCGGCGCCTTCAGCGCCGGGCCAACTGCAGATCGGATCGCGTCCGGAGGGACGCTTGAAGGTTCTCACGCACACACTAACAGCCCGTCCATTCTTGGCATCGCATCGGCTCGGATGAAACCACACCTCAAAACGTCCTGAGCCATAGGAAAGCTACAACGCCTGAGTAAGGCGGCTTCTCTTGCGATTACTTGGAAGGCCCACGGCCACGTGTAAGCCTCTGCACAATTGCGTCTGCATCATAAACGCAACCGCCCCAGACCCCGCCGCTCGCCTCGATCAACGCAGCCCAGATGCGGGTATCGTCCGGCAGAGAAGGATGAGGGGCCAGGTCAATGCGTGAGGCTCGATCCGCGAGGCGCATCTCGCCTTCCGCTGCAGAAAAGCTTTCGCTGTCTTCTCCGACGAAATTGATCGAGCCTTGAAGGTTCGCGCGGTCAATGACGATTTCGATCATGTCGCCGTCGCAAATCTTGCCGATGGGCCCCCCTGCCAGCGCCTCAGGAGAAATATGGCCGACGCAGGCTCCGGTTGAGACTCCGCTGAAACGCGCATCGGTCAGAACCGCGATGTTCTTGCAGTACTGCAAAGTCTTGAGAGCCGACGTCACCTGATAAATCTCCTGCATTCCCGCGCCCAGCGGCCCCCCGCAGACCAGCACAACCACGTCTCCGGCGCGAAGTTCGCCGCGCTTGATGGCCGCAATCGCGCCAGCTTCGGTGAGGAAGACGCGTGCTGGACCCGTGTGCCGGTAGACATTCCCCTCATCGATAAGCGACGGATCAATCGAAGTACTCTTGATGACCGAGCCCTGAGGAGCAAGGTTACCGGCAGGGAAGCAGACCGTAGGCGTCAATCCGCGGCTTCGCGCCTGCGCAGGAGCCATGATCACATCAGCGGCATCGATTCCGTCCTGCGCAAGAAGCTGGGCCTTCATCTCCCGACGCATATCTGAATCGGCCCACCAGTCGAGGTTGTTTCCGAGGGTTTCCCCGCTGGCAGTCAGCGCACTGCAATCCAGCAAGCCGGCCTCCCGGAGCTTGAGCATGACCTCTGGCACGCCACCGGCTAGAAATACCTGAACTGTCGCAAAGCCTTTCGGGCCATTCGGCAGAGCATCAACGAGCCTCGGAACTTGCCGGTTGACATGAGCCCAATCCTCTACCTTAGGTCGGCGAAGCCCTGCCGCATGCGCAATCGCCGGGACGTGCAGCAGCATATTGGTAGAACCACCAAAGGCAGCATGCAACACCATCGCATTGCGCAGCGCCGCATCGGTCAACACACGATTGACACCAATCCCCAGCTGATGAAGCCGCAGAAGCGCGCGCGCGGAGCGCACGGCGTTCTCTAGCCATGCCGCATGTCCGGAAGGCGCAAGTGCTGTGGCTGTCAGCGCGAGGCCAAGAGCTTCAGCCGTGACCTGCGAGGACGCCGCAGTCCCGAGAAACTGACAACCCCCGCCCGGAGTTGCGCACGCCCGGCAGCCAATCTCCGCGGCATATTCCAGCGAGATTTCCTTTTGCGCGAACCGGGCGCCAATCGTCTGGGCTCTTCCCGCGTCCTCGCCTTGCTCAGGCAGGAGCGTAACTCCGCCTGGGACAAGAACCGCGGGATACTCTCCCGAAGAAGCGAGTGCCATCATCATCGCGGGCAGGCCTTTATCGCATGTAGCGATACCCATCACCCCACGACGCGTGGGAAGCGAGCGCATCAGCCGCCGAAGAACCATTGCCGCATCGTTGCGGTAGGGCAAAGAGTCGAGCATGCCCTCGGTACCCTGCGATCGCCCGTCGCACGGGTCGGTGCAGGCTCCAGCGAAAGGGATCGCCCGCAGTCGGCGAAACTCCCGCGCAGCTTCCGCGACCAGCAGTCCGACCTCCCAGTGTCCCGTATGAAAGCCGAGAGCCACCGGCGTGCCGTCCTCTGCGCGCAACCCGCCATGCGTGCTCAAGATGAGAAATTCCGGATCGAGCAACTGCTCGGCCGGCCAGCCCATCCCGGCATTCTGGCTAAGCGCAAAGAGATTTCCCGACGGTTCCGTAAGGAGCATGCTCGAAGTGAGAGGGAGCTTTCCCTGCGGTCCGGCGGCGTGAGTCTTCAGGTCTTGAAGGACCCGCGGCTCGACTTGAAGCACTTCTGTGCTGGAGATAGTTTTCATTGCTGCTGACATTTGACGGCTTGACGCTTCTCACACCTGGCGCGCGAAGATCTCACGCGCTCGCTCCAGTGTATCCGCCTCTTCCGCCGACTTATCCGGCCGCAACCGCACAATTCGTGGAAAGCGCAGCGCATACCCGCTCTCGTGCCGTTCCGAGCGCATCATGTTATTGAACGCGACTTCCAGCACGACCTTCGGTTCAACTATGCGCAGAAACCCGCGATCCTCGATCGTGTGCTCGAGAAACCATTGGGTCATCTCGCCAATCTCGGCATCAGTCAGCCCGGAATAGGCTTTGCCGATGTTCAACAGTCGGTCCCCATCCCATACCGCAAACGTGTAGTCGCTCAGCACGCCAATTCGTTTTCCATGCCCATATTCAACCGCCGTGACAACTACGTCGAGCGTGGCCAGTTCGCGCTTCATTTTCAGCCACGCCTTGCCACGCTTCCGGGGTGTGTATGTCGATTGCAAATCTTTGATCATCAGCCCTTCATTCCCCCGAGCGCGTGCCGCCACGAAGAGCTGCTCAAGTTCCTCAACTGAGTTAGCGCGAAACACGGGAGCCCGAATGATCCCCGCGGCCTCTTCCGCCTCCGCCTCGAACCCAAGGTTCCCCTGTGCTTCCCTGCCTGCCCTGAGCCCGGTCGTAGCGTGTCCTCTGTGTTGAATGCTTTCGCGGGGCGCGCCAAGTAGAGCATCCAAAATGGACGCGCGTTCCCGCAAAGACCGCTCAATCATCAATTCCCCATTGGCATACAGAACATCAAAAACAAGATAAGCCACGCGAGTTTCCTGCAGCATCCTGTCGCTGACCTTCTTCCGCCCCAGCCGCTGCTGCAGCACGCTAAATGGCCGCGCCCGCCCGAGGTTATCCGCCTTCTGCTCGCTTTCCTCGGACACAGTTTCTTCAACGATGCCATCCGTCGGCTGTAGAGGATACTCCCATGCCACTATCTCCCCATCGAGAATGCAATCCTGCGGCAATCCCGCCAGCACCGGCGGCAGTTCGGGAAACGACTCGGTAATCTCGTCCCGCGTGCGCGAGAAAATCCGAACCTCGCCATCGGAAACATGCGCCTGTGCCCGTATCCCGTCGTACTTGTCCTCCACCGCCGCCTCACTGAAATAACTTAGCGCCTCCTCCGTCGATTCCGCCGGGCTCGCCAACATGAATCCCAGCGGATGAAACAATCGCATCCGCGCCTCGTCCAGCCGGCCTGCGGCCGCTAACCGCACCGTCTCCCCGATGTCCCCCACCAGCATGTTGGCCCGCTGCACCTCCGCCACCGTGCTGCCATAGGCCTTCGCGATCGCTTCCTCAACCAGGCTCTCTTTCAGCCCAATCCGCAGATCGCCGGTCATGATTTTCACAATGTACTTGGCCTCCAGCGGCGTCGCTCGCGCCAGCAGATCGCGGACCAGGGCCGTCCTCGCCGCGGCTCCACGTGCCGCCGCGATCTGCCGAAACATCGCCTCCACTTCCAACACAGTCACCCCCTGCACGGACCGATCAGGCAGTACATCCCTCGCAACAGCCCCCAGATCGCCCAGCCGCCGGTACGATGCCGTGAGTTCGGCTTCTCCTTTGCCCGCCAGTGCCGCCACAATCGCCCACAGCGAACGCCCACCCACCTGCAACCTGGCCTCTTCCCAGGCAGGAAACGGACGCCCCGACAAAAACACCGCCGACACTGCCGCCTCGTCCACGGAACGCGACTTCAGGTAGTCCGCCACGATCGCCGTCTTCTGCAGCTTTTTCGTGGTGGCTCCAATGGCTTCACACGTTGTCGTGAACGCTTGCACATCGACAGAATAGATGACTTGCCTTCTCGCAGGGAGTTTGTACTCCACTCGAATCCCGCAAAAAGTTTCCTGGTAGATGACTGCTCCACATCGTATCGGCAGCGAGAAGCTTTCTCATGCTGCCCCTTCCCCTTCGCTCTCCCATCCTCTAAGCTTTCCTGCGAGGAAGTATGCCTGCAACCCGCCCCTACCTCTTCTACGATGTCACCCTCTCCATCTGCTCCACGTGCTATCGCAAGGTGGAGGGCAAAACGGTGTTTCAGGACAACAACGTCTACCTCGTGAAGCGCTGCCCTCAACACGGCTCTGAAAAAGTCCTGATCGCCGACGACGTCGACTACTACCGCCGCTGCCGCGAAATCTTCATCAAGCCCTCCGAAATGCCCCTCGTCTACAACACCCCCGTCAAATGGGGATGTCCCTACGATTGCGGCCTCTGCACCGACCACGAGCAACACTCTTGCCTCACCCTCGTCGAGATCTGCGACTACTGCAACCTTCGTTGCCCCGTCTGCTATGCCGAGAGCGGCCCCGATCGCCCGCAATTCCGCAGCCTCGACCAGGTCGAAAAGATGCTGGACGCCGTAGTCCGCAACGAGGGCCATCCCGATGTGGTCCAACTCTCCGGCGGTGAACCCACAGTCCACCCGGATTTTTTTGAGATTGTGGAGCTGGCCAAGGCTCGTCCTATCAGGCACCTGATGGTCAACACCAACGGACTCCGCGTCGCGCAGGATGAAGATTTCGTGAAGCGCCTGGCGGACGTAAAAGAAGATTTCGAAGTCTACCTGCAGTTCGACTCCTTCGAACGTGAGCCCATGATGCAACTTCGCGGCGCTGACCTCCGCCGCGTCCGCGAAGAAGCCATCGAAAACCTGGACCGCTACAACATCTCCACAAACTTGGTCGTCACCCTGAAGAAGGGACTCAACGATCACGAAATAGGAGAAACGATCGACTATGCCTTGAAGCAACCGTGCGTAAGAGGCGTGACGTTCCAACCAATCCAGGATGCTGGAAGAATCAATTTCAGTATAGGGACGGACCCGGCTGGCTCCGAGCGCAGCCGAACGGTCCGTCCCGCCGAGCAAAGCGAGGCGTCCGATACTCCTGAATGCGGCTGTTCGTCAGATATCACGAAGGGGGGTTCCCTACTTCTTCCTGACTTTGGAGGAAGTGGACGTTTCGACGGCGGAAAGCACCCCGGCCGTCATGTCCGCAACTTCAATCCCGCCACTGACCGCCTGACCCTGACCGAAGTCCGCCGAAAAATCCTGGAGCAAACGACTGTCTTCAAACCCGAAGACATAATTCCCGTCCCCTGCCACCCCGACTCTCTGGCAATGGCGTACGCCCTCAAGTTAAACGGAAAAGTGACCCCGCTTACCAGCATGATTCCGCCCGAAGTCCTGATTAAGGGAGCCGCCAATACAATTTTGTACGAACAAGAACCTGCGGTCCGCGAAGGCCTCTTCAAACTCTTCGCCACAAACCATAGCCCCCAATCCCAGGCCGGCACCTTGCGCGAACTGCTCTGTTGCCTCCCCAAAGTCTGGATCCCGAATGCAATCACGGCAGATCGGGTGGAGACCGACGCGTCGCCCGTCCCCCAAAAGCGAAGCGACGTGGCGCTCTCGCATCCTGGTCTAACCTATGAGAACATCTTCCGCGTAATCATTATGCAGTTCATCGACGCCCACTCCTTCGATGTCCGCAGCGTCAAGAAAACCTGCGTCCACATCGTCCACCCCGACGGCCGCCTCATCCCCTTCGACACCTACAACCTTTTCTACCGGGATGACCTGGAACAGATACGCCTGGCGCCGCTAAGAAGAGCCGCAGAAGCCGCGCAAGCTGCTCTCGTTTGAATCAGGAAGCAAGTCGATGCCCGCTGACCGTCTTTCCCAGAGAGCCCGCCCTGAGCTTGTCGAAGGCTAGGCATTTTCGAAGGCCGAGGGCGCTTGCCTTCGTCGGTAGCAACGGGATAATCACCAAGGTGACCACTATAGCTGGTTGCTGCCGGGTATCGGAGACAACCTGATCTCGATTTGCCAGCAGCCTCCGCGTCAGGCTGCACCACGGTTCGGATTCAAGCTGTGAGTCCGAGACGCTAAATGTGCCCACGATTCCAATAAACTCATGATCGCCGGTAAACATAGGAGTGCCTTGCACATCAACCCAGATCGCCGAGCCATCTTCCCGCATGATTCGGAAGTGAAACGGCGCTGATTCGCCCCGCTCCCGAGCTTCAAACAAGCACCGCGCGCGGGCGACATCTTCCGGAAAAACGTGTTTGAAAGAAGGTTGTCCTATCAATTGAGACCCATCCGTGCCCAGAATCTCCGCCATGGCGGCATTCGCGTAGAGGGTAGTCGCATTCTTGTCGATGATCCAGATTCCGTCTTTTTCTTTGGACATTCGCTTGATCCAATCTGTGACTATCGTAACAAGCTGAGAGCTGCCTGCCTTCGGCGACAACGGTAAAGGAGCCGTACGATGAACGCCGATGCTCGTCCCCGAGAGCACGTGGGGGAGATCAGAATGAGCCCACCGCGGTTCTCGGTCGTTATGTTTTTGCGATCGACGCGCTTCCCGTGCTTGCTAGTTCGGCTTCGATGCGCCCCGCTCCCGTTTCGCGAAGCATTCCATATGTGATTCCTTGCCGGGCTGCATTCGTACAGCGGGGCGCTGGGCCTTGGTGATCGGCTCCTTGCAGATCACACAGATCGTTTTCTTACGGCGACTCTCCTGCCGCACAAAGGGATTCCGCTCTTTTTTTGATTGCTGGCAGCGAGCACCGTAGACCATCGAGGGTTGTGCTGTCAGTGATGCTGGGCACAGAGAATCCCGCGTGGCCAGGTCCCTTGCATGATCGGAAGGGCGTGGCTGACGTAATGCCAATAAGAACCCTAGCAGGCAGCCGCCTCAGTTCCAACTTTGTCCGCTCCCCCGTACAAGGAACTCTGCGTTGCAATTTCTTCAGATCAATTCATACCGCTTCAGACTGGCTCCATGGACGTCTTGTCTTTTCCGACGCATCATCGCAAGCACTTCCCCGTCAAGTAATTGCAAGCGGGCCATTTTCAGCAACAACTTCAGTTTTTTTAGGAAGCAGCAATAGGTAGAGGAGTAGGTGAGTTTCACCCAGCCCGTGGGAGGAGCGGCCATGGCAATACAGTTTCAGGATTTCGACAGTGACTATCTGGATCGGCTTGGTTCCGGTGATTTCCGTACCCAGCAGCACTTCGTTGCTTATTTCGGCGAACTGATTCGGCTGAAGGCGAGCAAGCGCCTGCGCTCGATCGCCGCCATTGAAGATATTCGCCAGGAGACCCTCACGCGTGTCCTGCGTCTCCTCGCCGAACAACGCATCCGTCAGCCGGAACGCCTCGGGCCGTTCGTCAACTCAGTGTGCAACAATGTTCTGCAGGAACATCACCGATCAGGGAGCCGGGAGATGTCGGTAGAAGCAGAAATCGTAGATGCCATTCCTGATCCAACTATTCCTGTCCCCGATGCCATCGCCCGGCGCCAAATGCAAGAAACGGTTCGCCAGATTCTCGCTGGACTCGGGGAAAAAGATCGCTGCTTGCTGAAGGCCCTGTTCCTTGACGAGCGCAGCAAAGATGATGTCTGCCGTGATTTCGGTGTGACCCGCGACTACCTCAGAGTTCTGGTTCATCGCGCCAAGCAATCCTTCAAATCTCACTATTTGCGAGCAACGCGAAATACGTCAGCACGGATGTCGGCGAGTGGTCGCCCCTACCGCGTTCTCGGCAAAACCGCGAAACTGGATGCTCCCTCCTTCGCACACTGAACCGGGCGTGCCCCACGTCTCGTCGATGTTGCGAGACGTGGGAGGTCAACACAGAGTGAGATTAACTTCTGGCCAACTTTGCCAGATGTGAGGGTTTCGAGAGACCTGCCCAAGCGGCGGCTACACGACTGCCACACCATGAGACTTGGCCCAGACGCCCCACGCTCCCGCACAACGATGCGCAAAAGCCCTTATTCGCTGTAACCCGACCTCGCAGGTTTCAGAATATGAGGTCGAATTCACTCCAGCCTAAGCTATCCCGCTCTACCACCGAATCCCGAAAGTCAGCGGAAGCAGATTGCTGTCCACTTTGTGATAGGAAGCATGGTGATACCGCACCTCCGCGTACAGCTTGGCATGGCTCTCGCCCAGGCGATAGGTAAAACCGGCACCAATATTGCCCCCGAACGCGTCGGAACTGGTCGATCCCGTGATCACATCTACTCCGCCGATCGTGCACCCGAACCACCACGACCAATAGGGATCACAGATGATCGCCGTTCCTGGCGTAGTGGTTTCACCCGAGCGGTGGTACCAACCGCCTCCCCCAATCACATAACCCCCTGCCTTGCTACCCAGCGGAAAGTGAAACATGGGATTGAAGGTCCAGGAATATTGCCGGGCGTGGGCACCCGGCGTATTCAGCGCCTGTTTTGTCGCCGAGTTTACGGGCAGATCATGCCACATGAATTCCGAGTCGACTCCTAGATATTTGCCGAAGTTAATGCCACCGCCAACCACGAAATTTCCGCCTGTATTAATAAACTTGCTCAGGTCTCCCTGTGGAAACCCTACCCCGCCGCCCACATTGAAAAGATATCTGCCATATTGCCCTTCGTCTTGCGCTTGGGACCATGGGGTCAAAGCAACAACGATCACTGCAACCTGGACCGACAGCCATAGAAATCGCATATCTCACACTGCCTCCATGCAAGTCAGTCTGCCAGCGGATGGAATGCGGACGTAACTGAGAGAATTGACAGCCGAAGTCGAAATGGGTCAACAATAACAGTTGCTTACAGTCGCAAGGCCCTGTCAGTGGAACTCAGCAGGGTGACCGGGCGCGAGTGCATTTACATTCAATCCCCAAACTCTAAAGAAGAGCGTCGCAAAAGGAGCCAATATGGAATTTGTGATGTTTGAAGATGTGGACGGAATGGAGGTGTTTGTAAACCCTGATCGTGTTATCTGGGTCAGGGAATATCCCAACCAGACCACAGTCATCAGCTGCGGACACGACGATAAGTTTGCGGTACGCCTCGCCCCGGCTCACGCCGTCGCCGCTTTGGGCAGGTCGGCTCGCTAAACCCGGGTCAAACATGATGTGAACAACCGAAACCGGCTCCTTTCCGCGCCGCCGCGCTGTAAGTATTGACAGTTCTTCTTACAGCTGATCGGCTGCGATTCTCCTCCCTGCCAGTCCCAGGAAACCGCGCCGGAG
>Ga0335080_10006760_pt1 | contig 11858 bp, 8 predicted proteins | sample Lox_Sample_34_FD_206720 | JGI IMG/M metagenome (GOLD analysis project Ga0335080, IMG submission 206720) | Soil microbial communities from Loxahatchee National Wildlife Refuge, Florida, United States - Lox_Sample_3.4 | ecosystem: Environmental > Terrestrial > Soil > Wetlands | place: USA: Florida...
CACCTCGTGCTGGGTGAACTCCCGAAAGAACAGCAGGTAGATCAGCTTGCGCTCGAAGGCCGAGAGGCGGTCGAGGGCGTCGTAGAGCGTGATGCGATCCTCGATCGGCAGCGAGAACGAGGTGAGGTGCAGCGAATGCACCTCGGCGGCGTCGACCACCGGTCTGTCGCCGCCGTCGGTGTAGCTGCCCGGCAGGCCCTGCAGATCGATGCGCGCGTAGACGTTGAGGACCTCGAGGATACCGGCCTCGCTGATGTTCAGCTCGGCCGCGATCTCGGAGAGCTGCGGCGGCCTGTCGAGCCGGCGCGTGAGCACGCCGACCGCCTCCTCGATCTCGTGGTAGACCTTCTTGACCCAGCGCGGCTGGCGCAGCAGCAGCGAGTCGCGCAGGTGGTGACGCACCTCGCCCTCGATGAGGGGCACGGCGTAGGTCGAGAATCGCACGCCCTTGGAGGGGTCGAAGCGCTGGGCCGCCTTGATGAGCCCCAGGTTCGCGACCTGCAGCAGGTCCTCGTACGGCTCGTCGGCCGTCGCGAATCGCTTGAGCACGTGATGCAGCAGGCGCTGGTTCTCGCGGACGATCTGGTCGAGGCTCGCCGGCGAGCGGGTAACCGCGTAGTCGGCTACCAGCTGCTCGTTGTTCACGGCGGCCTCGGGCGGCGCGGACTACTGCTTGACGATGTTCATCATGTTGAAGATCGGCAGGTACATCGAGATGACGACCACACCGACCAGGGCGCCGACGCCGAGCATCATGATCGGCTCGAGGATCGACGTCAGCGACTTGACCGCCGCGTTGACCTCGTCCTCGTAGAAGTCGGCCACCTTCTGCAACATGCTGTCGAGCGAGCCCGTTTCCTCGCCCACGGAGATCATCTGCACGACCATGTCGGGGAACACCTTCACGTCTTTGAGCGGCTCCGAGATGGTCTGCCCCTCCTTGACCGAGACCTGCACCGCCTCCATGGCGTGCTCGATCACGATGTTGCCGGCTGATTTGCCCGTGATGTCGATGGCCTGGAGAATGGGTACGCCGCTCGACACGAGGGTGCCCAGGGTGCGCGAGAAGCGCGCCACGGCGATCTTGCGGATGACCTCGCCGATGCCCATCGGGATGCGCAGCTTGAAGCGGTCCCAGGCCTCGGCGCCCTGCTTGGTGTGCTTGAGCTTGCGCAGGACGACGACGATGGCGACGATCGCCACGAAGACGATGATGCCGTACCAGCTCTTCAGGGTGTCGGAGACGGTCACCATGATCCGGGTGAGCATGGGCAGCTTGGCGTTGCCGAGCTCCTTGTACATGCCGGCGAAGATCGGGATCAGGAAGAAGACCATGCCGAGCAGCACGATGACGGCGAAGGAGCCGATCATCGTCGGGTAGACGAGGGCCGACTTGACCGCCCGCCTGATGCTGTCGTCCTTTTCGAGCTGGGTGGCGAGGCGATTCAGAACCTCGTCGAGGATACCGCCGATCTCGCCGGCCCGGACCATGTTGATGTAGAGGGGCGAGAACACCTTGGGGTGCTTCTCGAGAGCGTCGGACAGCGAGATGCCGGCCTCGACGTCGGCCCGGATCGCCCCGAGGACGGTGGCGAACTTCTTGTTCTCGGTCTGCTCCTCGAGCACCGTCAGCGCCCGCAACATGGCAAGACCGGAGTTGATCATGGTCGCGAACTGGCGCGAGAAGACCGTGAGGTCTTTGGCCTTGATGCGCTGCATGCTGGCGAAGATGTCGGTCTGGGCCAGGCCGCTCTTGACCTCGTTGATGTCGACGACGGTGAGGCCCTTGTTGCGCAGGCTGGCCGCTACCGCGGCCTTGGTGTCGCCGTCGATCTGACCTGAAGCCGAGGCGCCTCTGGTGTCGAGAGCCTTGTAGGTGTACGTGGCCATGAGTCCTCCGTCACTCGCCGGCGGCACGGGACCCGGGCTGTCTATCGCCCCGGCTGCCTTCGACGCTTGTCGAGACTGTTCTCGTCATGCTGGGGCAAACCTTTAGCCGACCCGGGCCGCCTGACCGGGAGCGCCCATCAGACGATTCAGGTCTTCGGGGGTGCTCGAGCGGCGCTGCGCGAGCTCGCGCGAGATCATGCCGCGGCGCACGAGATCGGCCAGCGACGAATCCATCGTCACCATGCCGTACAGCGTGCCGGTCTGCATGACCGAGTAGATCTGGTGGGTCTTGCCCTCGCGGATGAGGTTGCGCACGGCGGGGGTCGGGATGAGCAGCTCACAGGCCACGACACGGCCGCGGCCGTCGCGGGTGGGCAGCAGCTGCTGGGTGCACACGCCGACCAGCGTCGTCGACAGCTGCACCCTGATCTGCTCCTGCTGATGCGGCGGGAACACGTCGATGATGCGGTCGATCGTCTGCGGCGCGTCCTGGGTGTGCAGCGTGGCGAAGACGAGGTGGCCGGTCTCGGCCGCGGTCAGCGCCGTCGCCATGGTCTCGGTATCGCGCATCTCGCCCACGAGGATCACGTCGGGATCCTGCCGCAGGACGCTCTTCAGGGCGCGGTTGAACGACTGCGTGTCGGCCCCCACCTCGCGCTGGTTGATCATGCACTTCTTGTGGCGGTGGAGGAACTCGATCGGGTCTTCGATCGTCATGATGTGCTCTTCGCGGGTCTCGTTGATCTCGTCGATCATCGCGGCCAGGCTGGTCGACTTGCCGCAGCCGGTCGGCCCGGTCACGACCACGAAGCCGCGTGGCTTGGTGGTGAGCTGGTGCAGGGCCTTGGGCAGTCCGAGCTCGTCGAGCTTGCGGATCTGGATGGGGATCAGCCGGAAGGCCGCGCCCAGGCTGTTGCGCTGGAAATACGCGTTGACGCGGAAGCGCGCCCGGCCGGGCACCGAGTACGAGAAGTCCATCTCCCAGTCGTTCTCGAGGCGCTGGCGCTGGTCCTGGGAGAGGATGCTGTAGATCAGCTCGCGGGTGTCGTTGGCGCCGAGCCGGGGATAGTCGAGCCGCTCCAGCACGCCGTTCACCCGGATGATCGGCGGCGCCCCGACCGACAGGTGCAGGTCGCTGGCGTCGCGCTCCAGGACCTCAAGCAGGATGTCGACTAGATCCATTGTTCCGTCCCCTTATCAGATGATGACCCGGGCGATCTCTTCGATCGACGTCAGGCCCTGGAGCACCTTGTCGATGCCGTCCTCGCGCAGGTTGCGCATGCCTTCTGCCTGCGCCACGCGGCTGATCTCGTCGGCGCTCTTGCGCTCGACCGTCAGACGGCGGATGGCTTCGCTTACGATCATGACCTCGTAGATGCCGAGCCGGCCCTTGTAGCCGGTGTTGTTGCAACGCGAACAGCCCTTCGGCCGGTACAGCGTCACCTTGTCCATGTCGAAGACCTCGGGCGGAAAGTCGTTTTTCTTGAGCATCTCTTCGGAGGGCTCGTACGGCTCCTTGCATTCCTTGCAGAGCCGACGCGCCAGGCGCTGAGCGAGAACGCAGTCCACGGCCGACGAGGTGAGGAAGGGTTCGATGCCCATCTCGGTGAGGCGAGACAGCGCGCCTGGCGCGTCGTTCGTGTGGAGCGTGGAAAGCACGAGGTGGCCGGTCAGGGCCGACTCGACGGCGATGTTCGCGGTCTCGCGGTCGCGGATCTCGCCGACCATCACGATGTCCGGGTCGCAGCGCAGGATCGAGCGCAGGGCCGCGGGGAACGTCATGCCGGCCTTGGTGTTCACCTGCACCTGGTTGATGCCGGAGAGACGGTACTCGACCGGGTCCTCGACCGTGATGACGTTCTTCTCGGGCGAGTTGATGATGTTGAGGGTGGCATAGAGCGTCGTCGACTTGCCCGAGCCGGTCGGACCGGTGACCAGGATCGCGCCGTAGGGCCGCGTGAACGAGCGCTGGTAGCGCTTGAGCGCCTTGGGCGCAAAACCGAGGTCGGTGAGGTTGAGCATGACGTTGCTCTTGTCGAGCAGGCGCATGACGATCTTCTCGCCGTAGACGGTCGGCAGCGTGGCGACGCGCATGTCGATCGGCTTGCCGCCGACCACGAGACCGATACGACCGTCCTGCGGCACGCGGCGTTCGGCGATGTCGAGGTCGGCCATGACCTTGAGGCGGCTGATCACGCCGTTCTGCATGCGCCGCGGCACCGACATGATCTCGTGCAGCACGCCGTCGAGGCGGAACCGCACCATGAGCTCCTTGGCCTGGGGCTCGAAATGGATGTCGCTCGCCGAGTCGTCGACCGACTGCGCGATGACCGAGTTCACCAGCTTGACGATCGGCGGCTCCTCGGTCATCTCGCGGATGTCGGTGACCTCGTCGTCGCCCAGACCGACCTGCCCGTCGGTGCTCTCGGTGACCTGATCGTCGAGGCGGTTCAGCTTGCCGATCGCCCCCATGATGTCTTCTTCGCTCGCGATGGCGGGCACGATCGTGTAGCCCGTCATGATGCGCAGGTCGTCGGCCACCAGCACGTTGGCCGGGTCGACCATGGCGACCTGAAGGGTCGTGTCGTCGACGAACCGCACCGGGATCGCGCCGTAGCGCCGGCACAGGCGTTCGGACAGCAGGCCCGCGGCCGACATGTCGAGCTGGAAGTTCGTCAGGTCGAGGTACTCGATCCCGAACTTCGTGGCCAGCGCCTTGGTGAGGTCGAGCGCGGTGACGACCTTGTCCTCGAGCAGGAGCTGACCGAGTCGCTGATGGGTGTCTTTCTGACGCACGAGGCACTGCTGGATCTGCTCCTCGGTCGCCAGGTTCATGTCGACCAGGATCTCGCCAAGGCGCTTCTTGCTCGCCCGCAGGGGCACGTTCGCGCCCATGGCGGCGGCCTCGTCGGCGGCCTGCAGACGCTCGAGCACGGCGTTGACGCCGCTGGGCCGCGGCTCGCCGTCGTCGGACTCATCGCCGTCGCCGGGTTCGTCGCCGTCGCCGGGTTCGTCGCCGTCGCCGGGTTCGTCGCCGTCGGGAGACTCGCCCTCGTCGGCCGGCTGCTCGTCGTCGTCGCCGGGGATCTCGATGGGCTTCACGGTCGCCAGGATGTCGACCTCTTGCAGGTCGTCGAGCGAGGCGAATGCGTCGTCGGGAAAGAAGATCTCGTCGCGGTCGGTAGTCACGAAGCCGTCGGCCCCCTTGTCGCCGGTCGGTGTGAAGTCGTCCCAGTCGTCGGGTTCTCGTTGCTCATCGTCATCGCGTGCGACGACGTCGACCTCGGGCAGCTCGCGGTCGTGAGCCGTCAGGCGGCCCCCGAGCCGACTCTCATCGTCGTGCGGCACTCCGCATCACTTCCCGTGGCGCAGGCCGGCCTGTCCAGAGCTCGAACGAGAGCGCGGCCTGGCAAACAAGCATGGCCAAGCCGTCGATCGCCCGCGCCCCCAGTGCCCGGGCCTGTTCGAGAGGCATCGTCGGCCGCTGTCCGTAGACCACGTCGTACACGATGTGGTCACGCAGGATGTTATCGACCAAAACGCGCGGCACTTTAAGCGCCTCGTCCATGCCGAGCGGGGTCGCGTTCACCAGAATGTCCGCCTCGCGCACGACGGCGGCCTCGAGCTCGCCGAACGCCAGCACCGTGAATCGCGTGCCTGCGGCCAGGGGCTGCAGCAGGCGTACGAGGTCCTCTCCTCGAGCCGGCGTGCGCGCCGCGACCGTGCAGCGCGCCACGCCCAGGCGCGCAAGCCCCAGCACGGCCGCGCGCGCGACGCCGCCGGCTCCGAGGACGAGGGCGCCGGCCCCGGTGAGCGGTTCCGGCACGACCTCGCGCAGCGCCGCGACAAAGCCGCCGACATCGGTGTTGTAGCCGCGCAGCTCGCCTGGCTCCACGACGATCGTGTTCACGGCCTCGATGCCGCGGGCGTCGCCGTCGATCCAGTCGAGGAGCGGCAGGACCGCGGCCTTGTGCGGCATCGTGACATTCACGCCGCGAAACCCCAGGGCCCGCAGGCCGGCGACCGCTGCCTCGACCCGCGCCGGCGCGACGGGCAGCGGCACATACGCCATGTCGAGCCCTTCGCTCGCGAAGGCGGCGTTGTGCATGGCCGGCGAGAGCGAGTGGCTCACCGGCCAGCCGATGATGCCGGTCAGGACAGTCGTGCCTGCGATCGTCGTCACGTCAGCCGCCCCCAGTCGAGTGGTGTGGGACCCGCGGCCCCGACGCGAAGCCGGAACCGCCACGGACACCCTTTGCACGCCGACGGCCGACTTTCCTGCCCGAGGCCGGCGCGAGAGTCGGTGTGCGCGCCCGCGGGCCGGCGCGAAAGTCGGTACGCGCGCCTGCCGGCCGGCGCGAGAGTCGGTGTGCGCGCCAGCAGGCCGGTGTGAGGAGGGTGACGGTCCTAGTGCCCGGCGCGCGCCTTGTCCTTGAGGAACTGGGCGTAGCTCGCCGACCAGAAGTGCCGGCCGCTGCCGTCGTTGCGCGCGACGTAGTAGAGGTAGTCGACCGCGGCCGGGTGCGCCGCGGCTCGCAGCGAGGCGAGACCGGGGTTGGCGATGGGCGTCGGCGGCAGTCCGCTGTGCAGGTAGGTGTTGTAGGGCGACTTGATCTGCAGGTCGCGGTACGACAGGACCGGCTTGTAGACGGGCAGCGCGTACTCGATCGTCGCGTCGATCTGCAGCGGCATGCGCAGGTGGAGACGGTTCCACACGACGGCTGCCGCGAGGGCTCGCTCGGAGGGCACCTCGATCTCGCGCTCGATCATGGAGCCGATGATCGTGACGTCGTAGGGGGTGAGGTTCTTGGCCGCGGCGCGGGCCAGGCCGACCTTGGCCAACGCAGCCCGGTAGGCGGCGAGCTGCTGCTCGATCATGGCGCGTGGCGTGACTGACGGGGACACCTCGTAGGTCGCCGGAAAGAGGAGCCCCTCGAGCGGCTGTCCGCTGTGGAACCCGGGCAGGCTGTAGGGCATCGGGTGGACGAGGGTGAGGTCCACATACTGCCGGGCGCTGAAGCCCGGCACCCGCCGGGCGATCAGGGCGGCCGTCTGTCGCGCCGTGTACCCCTCGGGGATGGTCACGCGGATGAGCGGCGGTCCGTGCCGCAGGGCCGCCACCAGGGTGTCGTAGCGTTCGTTTCTGTGCAGGCGGTACACGCCGGCCCGGAAGTCGCTCGCGTAGCCGTCGGTCTGCGCCCGGATGGAGAAGGCCCCGGCGTGCTTGACCACGCCGGCGTTCTCGAGGATCTGCGAGATCTGCGAGAGGCTCGCCCCCTGGGGCACCGTGACGGTCACGACCCGGCCCGGCCGGCCCGTCTCGAAGTACGACCGCACGTAGAGACCGACGGCGAGCGCGGCCACCAGCAGGACGATGACCGCCACGAGCAGCAGGCGCAGCACGCGCGGCGGTCGGCGCCGGGGCCGGCGGGGCCCCGGCCGGGTCGCCTCGGTCTCCGCGCGCTGGAGCTGCTGCTCGCGCTCGGCGGCGGCGTGCCGGCTCTGGTCGGTCGGGCTCTGATGGCTGAAGCTCACGTGACGCTCGCCAGGTAATCCTCGAGGATCAGCGCCGCCGCCCGCGCGTCGAGTTCGCTCGCGCCGCCGCGCCGCCGGGCGAGCGTGGTCGTGAACCGCTCGTCGTAGAGCACGATCGGCACGTCGATCGCCTCGCGCAGGCGACCGACGAACGAGCGCACCTCGCGGGCCTGCTGATGCTCGGCGCCGTCGAGCGAGACCGGCAGCCCGACGACGACGAGGGCCGCGCCCTCGGCGTTCACGAGTCGGCGCACGCTCTCGAGCCCGGCGACCGAGCCGGCGCGCGCGACCACGGTCAGCGGTCGCGCGATGCTGCCGGTCTCGTCGGAGACGGCGACGCCGGTGCGCGCGAGACCGTAGTCGAGCGCCAGCACCCGCACCTCAGCCCCCGAGGAGCTCCCGGGCCCGCGCCACGGCCGCCTCGAGGGCGGCGGCGATGCCGTCGACGTTGCCGCCGCCGCCGCGGGCCAGGGTCGGCTTGCCGCCGCCGCGGCCGTCGAGCGGCGGCATCATGACGGAGAGCACGTCGTTGGCCCGCAAGCCGCGGCCGACCAGGGCGTCGCTTGCCGCCACGACGACCGCGACGCGGCCGTCGATGGCGGCCAGCAGGGCCACGGCCGCCTCGGGCCGCCGCTCGCGCACCTCGTCGGCCAGGGCCAGCAGGTCGTCGGGACGCGTGACCTCGACCTCGCCGGCGACGAACGTGGCGCCGCCGAGCGACAACGCCCCCGAGAGCAGCTCGTCGACGCGCCCATGGCGCTCGCCGCTTTCGGCCTCGTGCACGGTCGCCTGCAGCCGCTCGAGCTCGGCGAGACGGCGGCGCACCGCATCGGGGACACGGTCGGGCGCCACCGCGAGCTCGCTCGCCAGAGCCTCTTCGCGGGCCTCGACGTCGCGGTAGTGCTCGATGGCCGCGGCCGAGGTGATGGCCTCGATGCGGCGCGTGTTGGCGCCGACCGAGGTGCTCGCCGTGACCTTGCAGAGGCCGATCTGCGACGTGGACGACACGTGGGTGCCGCCGCACAGCTCGCGGCTGAACTCGTCGATCTCGAGCACGCGCACGAACTCGCCGTACTTCTCCTCGAAGAAGGCGAGGGCGCCGAGCTCGGCGGCGTACTCGCGCGTCGTGACGAAGGGCCGCACCGCGTGGTTCTCGACGATGCGCCGGTTCACGAGATCTTCGATCTGGCGGAGCTCGGCGACCGTCGGCGCGCGCCTGGTCTTGTAATCGAAGCGCAGCTTGTCGGGACGCACGAGCGAGCCGGCCTGGCGCACGTCGTCGCCCAGCACGATGCGCAGCGCGTTGTGCAGCAGATGAGTCGCCGTGTGGTTGCAGGCGGTCTGGTGGCGGCGCACGGCATTGACCATGGCCTTGGCGCGCTCGCCCTCGACCACGACGCCCTCAGTGGGGCGCCCGACGATCACCTGGTCGTTCTCGAAACGCACGACGTCGATGACGTCGAGCTTGCCCGAGTCGGTGTGGATCCAGCCGGCGTCGGCGACCTGGCCACCGCCCTCGGCGTAGAAGGGCGACTCTTCGAGCTTGAGCGCGACCCTGCCGTCGGCCAGCACGCGCGCCGCCCGGACCATGGTGTAGACCTCGAGCCGCTCGTAGCCGACGAAGGTGGTCTCGAGGGCGGCCGTCTCGCGCTGGAAGGCTTCGAGCTCGCCGGGGCCGCTCTCGCCGGCGCGCTGCGCCGCGCGCGCCCGCCGGCGCTGCTCGGCCATGAGCCGCTCGAAGCCGGCCTCGTCGACGCTCATCCCGCGGTCCTGCACGATCTCGCGGGTGAGGTCGAAGGGAAACCCGTAGGTGTCGTGGAGCTCGAAGGCGACCTCAGGCGGCAGCTCGGCGCCGGAGTCGCGCGAGCGCCGCAGGGCTTCTTCGAGGATGCCCATGCCCTGCGCCAGCGTGCGCGTGAAGCGCGCCTCTTCTTCGCCGACGATGCTGACGATCGCCTCGCGGCTTCCCTGCAGCGCGGGGTAGGCCTCGCCCATGAGATCGACGACGCGGTCACACAGACGCGCGAGGAACGGCTCGTCGAGCCCGATCGAGACGCCCTGCTGCACGGCGCGGCGGATGATGCGCCGCAGGACGTAGTCGCGACCCTCGTTGCCCGGCAGGACGCCGTCCATGATGAGGAAGGCGATGCCGCGGGCGTGCTCGGCCATGGTGCGCAGCGCCCTCGTGACGGCCTCGCTCTGGCCGTACGTGGCGCCCGAAAGCTGCTCGCCGAGCTCGATCAGCGGCCGGAACGCGTCGGTCTCGTAGACCGTGACCACGCCCTGGTGGACGGCCGTGACGCGCTCGAGCCCCATGCCGGTGTCGATGCTCTGCGCGGCGAGCTCGGAGAGCTCGCCGCGCTCGTCCATCTCGTACTGCACGAAGACGAGGTTCCAGTACTCCATCCAGCGGTCGCACTCGCAGCCGGGCCCGCAGTCGGGCTGGCCGCAGCCGTACTCCTCGCCCATGTCGTAGTAGAGCTCGGTGCAGGGGCCGCACGGTCCGGTCGCGCCGGCCGGGCCCCAGAAGTTGTCGCCACGCCCGAGGTGCACGATGTCGGCGTCGGTGAAGCCGTGCGACTTCCAGATGGCGATGGCCTCGTCGTCGGCCGGCACCTGCTCGTCGCCGCCGAAGACACTCACCTTCACGCGCGAGCGGTCGATGCCGAGCTGGTCGGAGAACTCGAGCGCCCAGGCGATCGCCTCGCGCTTGAAGTAGTCGCCGATCGAGAAGTTGCCGAGCATCTCGAAGAACGTCAGGTGACGCGCCGTGCGCCCCACGTTCTCGATGTCGGACGTGCGAAAGCAGCGCTGGCAGGTGGTGAGGCGCCGGGCCGGCGGGGTGTCGACGCCCAGGTAGTAGGGCTTGAACTGCTGCATGCCGGCCGTCGTGAACAGGACGCTCGGGTCGCCGGCCGGCACGAGGCTGGCCGGCGGCGGCGCGAGGTGGCCGTGGGCTGTGAAGAACTCGCCGAAAGCCCGGCGGATGTCGGCCGCCGACAGGTGCGGCCCGTTGCCTTGCTGCGTCATGCTCACCTCACCTGAAGCGGTCGTGAAGGACCCGCGCGGGCGGCCTTAGAGCGCCCCCTCGCCGATGTTCGCCCGCAGTTTCTCGAGGGCCCGGCGGATCAGCCGCGACACGTGCATCTGCGAGATGCCCACGCGAGCCGCGATCTGCGACTGGGTGAGGCCCTCGAAGAACCGCAGGTGGAGGATGTAGCGCTCGCGCGCGTCGAGCTTGGCGAAGCCCGGCGCCAGCATGGTGCGGTCCTCCATCGTGTCGTAGGCCTCTTCCTCGGTGCCCATGTAGTCGATCAGCCCGGTCTCGTCGTCGCCCGACTCGCCGTTGGGGGCGGCCTGCAGCGAGACGGAGTTGTAGGCCTGGCTCGTCTCGAGAGCTTCGAGCACCTCTTCGGGGGTCGCCCCGGCCGCCTCGGCGATCTCGTTGATGGTCGGCGAGCGCTGGAGCTTGGGCACGAGCTCGTCGATCACCTTGTTCAGGCGGATATTGAGCTCCTGCAGTCCGCGCGGCACGCGCACCGACCAGCCCTTGTCGCGGAAGTAGCGCTTGATCTCGCCGATGATGTTCGGCGTCGCGTACGTGGTGAGCTCGACGCCGCGCGTGAGGTCGAAGCGGTCGATGGCCTTGATCAGGCCGATGGAGCCCACCTGCACGAGATCGTCGAAATGCTCGCCGCGCGACGAGTAGCGCCGGGCCAGCGAGCGCACCAGCGGCAGATACATGGTGATGAGCTGGTCGCGCGCCCGGCGGTCGCCGTGCAGGTGGTAGCGGCGCAGCAGGAACTGATCGAGCTTCTCGGACTCGTCCTTGCCGCGCGCCGTGCGCGGCACGACCCGCTCGATCTCGTCGTCATCGTCGTCGCCTTCGTCGGGCGCTTCGCCGGATGCGTCGTCGTCGGTCTCGTCGAGCGCTTCGCCGCTCGCGTCGTCGTCGGCCTCGTCGCGCTCCTCGTCGTCGCGCTCGTCGTAGGGTTCGCCGCGATCGTCGCCGGCCAGAGGGTCGGCGCCGCGGCGGCGCCCGAGCTGGTCGCGGCCGTCGTCGAAGGGATCGCCGAGCGGGTCTATCGTGTGGGCGTCGGTCACGGTTCTCCTCAGGCCCCTGCGCGGCGCTTGGCGAACACCACGCAATAGCAGTCGTCGGGCGCGGCGCAGACCTCGACCGACTCGACGACGCCCCGCATGACGGTCTTCAGATCGAGGCTGGTCCCGGCGTCGTCGCCGGCCAGCCGCGCCCGCAAGGCGGACGAGCGGAAGGGCCCGGCACTCACCGACACGCCGTCGTCGTCGACCTCGATCGACAGCTCGTGGCGAGGATCCTCGCCCGAGTCGCTGGCCGCCGGGAGGAGCTGCTCGACGGCCACGTAGAGGTCGTCGATCTCGTCGAGCGACAGGTCGACTCGCGCCGCGACGCC
>Ga0335080_10006762_pt1 | contig 11858 bp, 9 predicted proteins | sample Lox_Sample_34_FD_206720 | JGI IMG/M metagenome (GOLD analysis project Ga0335080, IMG submission 206720) | Soil microbial communities from Loxahatchee National Wildlife Refuge, Florida, United States - Lox_Sample_3.4 | ecosystem: Environmental > Terrestrial > Soil > Wetlands | place: USA: Florida...
CCGTAGAGTCTCCGATTGGACAGCCGGCGGCATCTTCGAGGCGCGCCTGTTCGGATGGGCAGGCGCTTTCCTTGTTTGTCCTGGAGCAGCCCGCCGTCGGGCCGGACTCGGTATGATCGTAGCGCTCAGTTCGTGAAACGGTCCCGCGGAAGCTGGTTGGTTCAACCTCGGGAATCCAGGTCTCGGGAGTCCATGTTGATTCGACGTCTTCTAACCGTGGCTGCCTTGTTCATCGCGCCGGTTTTCGCGGCCGCGCAAACGCAGTACTCCGCCGAGAGGGCGCCGGTGACCTTCACCATGGGCGGAGCGTACAGCTTTTTTGACGCCGCCTATGGCGGTTACAAGGTAATGGGCGTAACGGCGTATGCGAATTTCTCCCCTGTCATCTGGGACCATGTCGCCGTGGAAGGCGAAGGGCGCTGGCTGACGCTGAATGCCTCGCACGGCTTCGCCGAATACAACTATCTCGCCGGTCCGGTATACCGGATTACTCTGGCGGAACACCGCAGACTGCACCCCTACGTGAAGGGTCTGATCGGCGCAGGCATCGTTGAGTTCCCCCATCACCTCGCGGTGGGCCGCTATTTCGCGATTGCGCCGGGTGGTGGCGTCGATTACACGTTAAGTCACCGCTGGAGGCTGCGCGCCGATTACGAATACCAGATCTGGCCGCAGGCGTCCGACATTCCCGGCATCTCTGGCGGAGTGATGAAGCCGAACGGCGTAACCGTGGGTTTCACTTGCCGGGTGTTCTGAGCATCTTCGGGGGGATAATCTTCTCAGGCCTCGTCCGGTCTCATCGGGGCGCCGCTCCCTGTCGTTCGTGGCTATTTCCATTTTGGTTTCGACCTGTAGATTCTTCGAGAATCTGACAGCATCCCGGAGCGATAATATCGGCTCGAAGGACATTAAAAGGGCAGAGTTCATTGACGTCACAGAACCTAGTGGAATCCGGTAACAGGGCGCCTGTGCCTGTCGACGTCAAAGCCAACGTCGCACGGGCTCTTCTGGATGCGCTCTCGACCGAGTGCAAGGCGTATTGCATTCTCTCCGGCTACGAGCGCCTCCCCGACTCCTTCGATACAGACATCGACTTCATGGTCAACCAGAACGACTTTGACCGCATGCCGCGGATCATCGAGCAGGTTGCGCGGAAAACCGGAACGCAAATGTTTCAGGCCATCGACCACGAGTTGACCGGTCGCGCATACTTCCTGGGGTCCCTTGAGGGCCCCGCGCTCACGATCGTGCAGCCCGATTGTGCGGCGGATTATCGCCACTTCGGGCGGCGGTGGCTGCCCGCACAAGAGGTGCTGTCGGCGCGCCGGCTGCATCCCGGCGGGTTCTACATTCCGTCCATCGCGCATGAGTTCGCGTATTCGCTCATCAAGCGGCTCAATAAGCGCAGCTTCACTCGCGAGCACGGGTACAAGCTGCATCGGCTTTATGTAGAGGATCGCATCGAGTGCGGCCGCATGATCGCCCGTTTTGTCCGCGGCCCGGAAGGCTCGCAGATTGTGCGCATGGCATCGGCCAACGACTGGAATGCCATGTACGACGCGATCGAGCCGTTTCGCGCCGCCATGCTGCGAAGCCGGAAGGAGGCCTTAAAGGAAAAGCTGAAGGATGTGCCGCGAAATGCGCTCTGTGTCCTGCGGAGGATCCTGCAGCCCACGGGCTGCTGGATCGCATTCATGGGGCCCGATGGCTGCGGCAAATCGCTGGTGCTCAACGCAGTTAGCCAGGAGTTCTCCCCGTCGTTCCGCACCGTCCGCCACTATCACCTGAGGCCGAGGCTCGTCGGGCGTAAACCAGCCAACCGGGGGCCAGTGACCGATCCCCACGGACAGCCGCCGCGCGGGGCCGTAGCGTCGATCGCGAAGGTGATCGACCTGTGGCTCGATTACACCCTTGGGTACCTGTTCCGGATTCTGCCTGGTCTCATCCGTACCGAGTTTGTTCTTTTCGATCGCTGTTTCTACGACCTGCTGGTGGACAGCAAGCGGATCCGCTACGGAGGGCCGCCGTGGTTGCTGCGCGCAGCCGCCCGCCTGACGCCGGGACCGGACCTGGTCATCCTTCTGGACGCTCCCCCCGAGGTGCTGCGATCCCGCAAGCAGGAAGTTCCCGCGGCCGAGGTTACGCGCCAGCGAACGGCATACCTGGAACTGGCTCGCACGCTCCGTTCTGCCGTGGTGGTGAACGCGGCGCAGCCCGCCGAACGTGTTATCCACGATGCTGTGGCCGCCATCATGGAGCATCTCGGCCGCCGCACGGAGAAGCGCCTCGGGATTCTTTCCGACCCCGGAACGCCCTCCCGTTCGAAACGGCCATGGTAAGCCCCGCGCCGTTGAGTCTCGACCGAGTCCTGAGGACCGCGTTTTCTCCCGCTGATGGCGGCGATCCCACCTCGGAGGCGGAATTGCCGGTCCACGTGATTCCCCAGGGCGGCGAACCGCGCTGGATCGTGGTCGGCGACCCGCGGGACGCGGCGCCCGTCTTTCGAAGCTGGCGTCCGTTCAAGGTTGGCACACGTCTGCGCTGGAGCGCGGTTGTCGGGGCCTCGTTGCTTGGAGTTCTGTCCCGAGTCCCGGGCGTGATCAGTACCCTCGGTTCCATCGACCTTGCCTACTGGCAGCGCTCTCTTCCGGGTTTTCAGGACGACTGGGCGCCAGTGATCTATATCGGCAATCCCTCTCATACCCGGAAGGTCACCGCTTTCTTTGTCGCGCGCGGCGACCACAGGCTCAAGGCCGTCGCCAAGGTCCCTCTGAATGCCATGTCGGGAAGTGCGATCCTCAATGAAGTCGCAATTCTCGAGAAGTTGAGTGGCGCCGATTACCTGCCGGCATCGCTCTTTCAAGATCCCGAGAGGGGAATTGCGGCGCAATCATGGCTCGAGGGGAAGCCCGTCTCCCGAACTCTGACGCCGGCCCATATAGAGTTGCTGGCGCGCTTCGCCCTACCCGGCGCCACCATCCGGGTCTCCGCCCAGCGCGGTACCATCGCCCGAGAACTTGACCAGGCCGATCTGCCCTTCGATCGCGATGTCCTTGCCCGCGCCCAGGAGTTCCTGGATTACGACGAGCCCCTGCCGGCCTTTATCGAACACCGGGATTTCGCCCCGTGGAACCTGAAGCGGCTCCCGAACGGCCAGACCGGCGCCATCGACTGGGAATGGGCGGTCACCCGCGGGCTTCCGTGCCAGGACATCTTCCGATATTTCTACATCCAGGATGCGCTGTTTCACGGCCCGGATAACGCCTGGCAGTCGCTGAACAGCCATCCCCTTGTGCGCCAGCACTATAAGCGCTTTACGATTCCTCCCGAGGCGCTGCCTGCCCTCGCCATGTATTACCAGCTCCGGGTTCTTGGCATGGATTGGCAGAGCGGAAACAGTTTCCTGGCAGAATATGCTTTCCGGCAGATCGAATCCCTGCTCCGGCTGAGGTCCGCCAAGTCCGTTCAGGCATAGCAGTTCCGGCGTCTGGGCCATACGTCGTCGTGACCGAAGACGTTACCATTGTGCGCATATTTGTGAAACGGTTACCAGGGTTGATTACCCGCTTTGCTATATTGTTAAGAAATCCCGCAACAAGATGGGAATGTTTGCCCCACATTTCAAGGCTCCAATGTGCGGTTGACTTCGGGCGTGTCCGCTGCGGCGGCTGTCGCGATAGTCGTGTGCAACACCCGACGTATAGGAGAGCACAGACCTTATGAGTTTGCCTGGGTTAAATCATGGCGCACTTGTCGTGGAATCTGGAACCGAGTCGTTTGATGAAAACAACAACGTCCAAATTGCCGAACAGGGCGCCGACGCCGCCCTCACAATGCGAGCGGTGGTGGTAGTGACCTGCTTGGGTGCCGGATTCTGGTACCTGTTGTGGAAATTGGCGCTGGTCTTCGTGGCCGGACGATAAGCCGGTCATGCAACTTCATCCGCTAAATAAATATTACTCAATCGCTTAGCGGATTGCGGTTCCCGGGTTGTTCAACTATTTTTAAAATATACTCTACCTCCGGCGAGCAACCCGGGATTCTCGTGTAGTCTAGCCAGAGACAAAAATACCAGTACGACCAATATTTCGAATTTGCATTGAGCGCTGATGCATGTTCGGAAAGACCTTTGCTCAATGCCGCGCAGCGATGCCAGACGTTACCGCACGGGGAACGTGGGCCTCCGTACGGTCTTGCCTGCAAACATTTTCCGGATATGTAAAAAGCAGAAGTGATTAAAGAACATCTCGCTATCTGTCGGTGCTAGTCCAGTCGAAGGTTATCCCGGCCGTTTGGATTCGGGAAATGCCGCGACATCCTGCCTTGGATTGAATTCCAGCACTCTGCAGAGGCCCCATGTCTCCCAGGAAAGCCCTTCTTGCTCTCCTCCCTGCGATCCTTGTCATAAGCGGGATCCGCGCGAGCGCCCAGGCGCAAATCACCAAAGGTCAGGCTACCTATATTTACGTAGATGCAGCATCCGGAAGCGACGGCAATTCGGGCTCGAAAACTTCTCCTCTGAAGACAATTCAGGCTGCCGTCGACCGGGCCGACAACAACAACATCAACAACATAGCTACCCAGATCATTGTGAATTCAGGTGTTTACCGCGAGTCGGTGAACATCGGCACCTACCGGTCGACGCAGGCCACGGTGACGATCCAGGCGGCCGCAACGGGTGGCGCGATCATCGATGGCGCCGACGTGCTGGACAACTGGAGCCTGACTTCCTCCGGCATCTACACCCACGGCTGGACGGCCAACCTGGGAACCTGCGACATTCCCGCGGGATGGCCAGGCAACATACCCGCGATCGCACGCCGGACGGAAATGCTTTTCGTGAACGGCGTTCCGCTCACCCAGGTCATGGATCGTTCGCAACTGCGCCCCGGCACCTTCTTCGTGAGCGAATCCAGCAGCCTGATCTACATGGACCCGCCGTCGGGCGTCAAGGTTTCATCGGCGACCATAGAGGCCGCAATCCGCCCCCTGACCCTGAACATTGCAGGACGGGACAACATCGTTCTGCGCGGACTCGTTTTCCGCCACGCGGCGTCCTGCATCAATACTCCCAGCGTCGTTGTGAATTCGAGCTCCAACATCCTGTTCGACTCCGACCAGGCGATGTGGAACAACTGGGCCGGCATCGGGGTGTTCGGCACCAATAACGTCACCATCCAGAACTCGGTCGCCAGCTACAACGGCGGGGTCGGGTTCATGTCGGCCAACGACCAATACGTTCTTTTTAACTACAACGAGAGCGATTACAACAACTGGCGTGGAGCCCAGGGCGCACTGTACGACTGGGGCATGGGAGGCGCGAAGTTCATGTACATGCGCAGCACCACCGTGCAGAACCATTACTCGTATCACAATCAGGCCCAGGGTCTCTGGATCGACACCGACAACAAGGACGTCACGATCAATCATGTAACCCTGTCGGGGAATACCATGGCTGCCCTGCAACTCGAAGCAGACGAGGGACCCATCACGCTCGAGAACAGCAATCTGTGCCGGAGCGGCGCCGGGGTAAACATACTGAATGTCGAGAACCTGACCATAAAGAACAACAACTTCTACAACAACAGCGGGACCGGCATTTTCGATCCGGCGGAGATTTTCGTGGCGGGTTATGCCGGCGGACATCCGCTTTACGACTGGTTGACCGGTCAGTATTACAACCTGATGACCAAGGGCACAGTGCTCAGCGGGAACACATTTGAGGACGCGGGCAGCGGACAATATGTTTTCGGGACTTATCTCGCCGGCGGCGACTGGTCCCAGTTCGCGACCACCCTGAACGCAAGCAACAACAGGTGGTACGATCCGGACACCATGAGCGATTTCAAGATTCCCGGGAGCAAGGCGGTGACGCTGGCAGAATGGCAAAGTGCCACGGGCACAGACTACTCCTCGAGATGGGGAAAGGCGTCAATGTCGCCTGCGGGGGCATGCGCGATTCCCTCAACGACGTTCCCGGATTTTGCCGTGAGCCTGAACCGGCCCGGCTATTCGATGACTTCGGGCGCTGCGACCGGCCTGGTGAGCGTCGTTTCCTACAACTACCGCACGGTCAACATCTGGTTTACCGGCCTGCCAAATGGTGTGTCCGCATCGCTGAGCACGCGGCACCTCACGAGCGGATTGGTGACGATAGAGTTCAGAGCGTCCCGCACCGCGGCCTGGCGAACAGTGCCCGTAACGTTGTGGGCGGTGAGCGGCAACCGGGTGCATAGCGTCACGTTCAACCTGAGCGTAACGCCCAGCTAAGCTACGGCAATCCGCCGCCCATGACGCCCCGTGTCCGGCTTTGGCCCCGGGGCATTGTTTTCGTCCGGGACCGCGCTGGCGCAAGTGCCGCTGATACTCGCCGGCGTCGAATTACACTCGTTGTAATGGTTCCGATTACCTCCCCGGGAATTAACTCCGTGATCCAGGCCTGCCCGTGTGAGGCAAAAAGCGCATGAAGCTTCTTGTCTCGGCGTACGCGTGCGAACCGGGGAAAGGATCCGAGCCCGCCGTGGGATGGAACTGGGTGCAGGCGCTCGCCCGGCGCGGTTACGACGTCCATGTCCTGACGCGCACGAACAATCGCGAGGCAATAGAAAGCGACCCGGCGCATCAAAACCGTGCGCTCACGTTTCACTACTACGACCTTCCGCGCTGGATGCGCGCATGGAAACACAGCCCCGGCGGGATTTATGTCTACTATCTGCTTTGGCAGGCCGGCGCCTATCGGCTCGCGCGCCGGCTTCACGCCGCGGTGCGATTCGATCGCGTCCACCACGTGACCTTCGCATCCTACCGGCAGCCATCCTTTATGGGCGGGCTTGGTATTCCGTTCATCTTTGGCCCGGTGGGCGGCGGCGAAACCATGCCCGCCGTCCTGCGAAAGCGGCTTGCCTGGCGGAACCGGCTTGCGGAAGCGATTCGCAATGCGGGGAATTCGTTCATCGCGCTCGATCCGCTGATGCGCAGAACGTTTTCGCAGGCTGGGATCATCGCCTGCACCACCTCGGAGACCATGGCCCGCATTCCCGCTGCCTACCGCGCGAAATGCGTTGTGCAGCCTGCGATTGGGATCGATGAAACGGAGATTCACGCGCGGGGAAGTGACCCACCGGTCGCTCCACATTTTCTGTTTGTCGGCCGCCTGCTCTACTGGAAGGGATTGCACCTGGCCTTCCGCGCATTGGCCCGGGTGCGGTCGCCACTTCCGCAGGCCAGGCTGAAGATCATCGGAACCGGCGAGGATCGCGCGTGGCTGGAGGCGCAGGCGCGCGAGGCAGGGGTGACGGATCTGCTCGACTGGATCCCCTCCACGCCGCATGCCGAGATTGCTCGCGAGTATCAGCAGAGCCTCGCGCTTGTATTTCCCAGCGTGCACGATTCAGGCGGGATGGTGGTTCTGGAAGCGCTTGCGGCGGGGCTGCCGGTGATTTGTCTGAATCTCGGAGGACCGGGCATTATCTCCACAACGGACTGCGCGATGGTGATTCCGGCCCGGCATGCCGACGAGGCTTCGGTCGTCGAAGGACTTGCCGACGCCATGATCCGCATCGCGTCCGACAGCGCTTTCCGCGCACGCCTGGCAGACAATGCGGTGAGCCGTGCACAACAGCTGACCTGGGATCGAGCCGCCGATCATATGTATGCGGGGATCGACCAGCCTCGGCCGTAGCCGCGGGCTCTCGGGATTTGCGAGGCGACGTATTCAGGCCGTATCCGGCGTTTACACTCTTGAACAAGCGCACATTGCCGGGACCGATTACGTGAGCCGCGTTATTTCCATTACGCTTGATGGACGCACGATCAACGTGGCCGCCGGAACTACCGTGGCCGCGGCGATCCTTCAGGCGGGATCGAAGAGCCGCACATCGGTGCGGGGTGAAGCGCGCCAGCCGCTTTGCGGGATGGGGATTTGTTATGAGTGCCGCGCCCAGGTCGATGGGCGGATGCACCAGCGCACCTGTCACATCATCTGCAGCCCCGGAATGGAGATTGTCACCGGATGAGCGCGCGTGTCGATTTGCTCGTAGTCGGAGCGGGCCCAGGCGGTCTTGTTGCGGCTGCTACCGCGGCAGAAGCCGGCATGCTCGTCGGCTTGATCGATGACAATCCATCAGCCGGAGGCCAGATCTGGCGCGGCGGCATAGCAGAGGAGAACCCGGAGGCCGGGCGCCTGCTTCGCCGCATCCAGTCCGCGCGCGCGGAGACGCGCTTCGGATGGCGAGCCATCGCGGCGCCCGCGCCACGCGTTTTGCGCGTTGAGAGATGCGGGGAATTCATAGACATTGAATACAACTCTCTGATCCTTGCCACAGGGGCGCGTGAACGATTTCTGCCATTTCCAGGTTGGACGCTGCCGGGGGTGTACGGCGCCGGCGCCCTTCAGGCTTTCGTAAAGTCGGGGTTCGATATTGGCGGCAAGCGCGTCGTCGTTGCGGGTACGGGACCGCTGCTCCTCGCCGTGGCTGCGCATCTGCGCGCGGCTGGCGCACGGATCGTTTCGGTCGTCGAGCAGGCTCCCTTGCGGACACTGGCGCGGTTCTCACTCGGGCTTTTGAATGGACAAACGGCCAAGTTCGTGGAGGGGGCAGGATACGCGATCAGAACCGTGGGCATCCCGTACCGTACCGATGCATGGGTCACGAGCGCCTCGGGTAGTGAAGGGCTCGAGAAGGTCACGATTAGCAGCGGCTCGCGCACCCTTGAGGTTCCATGCGACATGCTCGCTTTCGGCTATCACCTCGTGCCAAACACCGAACTGGCGCAGCTTCTGCAGTGCGAACTCGAAGCCGGGTACATGCGAGTCGACGAACTGCAGCAGACTTCCGTGACTGGGATCTACTGCGTGGGCGAACTGACCGGGATCGGCGGCGTGGTGAAGGCCAAGATCGAAGGCCGCATCGCCGGGCTCGCCGCAAGCGGGCAATTTGATCGCGCGAAGCCGCTTTTCAAGGAACGCGACAGGCACGTACGGTTCGCGCACAATCTCGATGCCACATTTGCGCTGCGGAACGAGCTACGCAACCTGGCGACGGCCAACACGTTTGTGTGCCGCTGCGAGGACGTACCTTATGACGCGCTCGCGCAGTGCGGGTCGTGGCGCGAGGCCAAGCTGCATACGCGCTGCGGAATGGGCCCCTGCCAGGGCCGGATCTGTGGCCCGGCGACGGAATTCCTCTTCGGCTGGACGCCGCCCGCGCCCCGTCCGCCGCTGTTTCCGGTGGAAGTGGAGACACTCGCGCATACGACGGATGTAACCGCTTAGAATGGGCTTCATCGCGATACGGCGGTTGATCCGCGCGCGAAGAGAATGGTAAGAAGCCCGATGAACAAGACTCGTATTTCGCTATCCGTGTTAACTGCAGTGATTTTGTGTGCAGCCGCGGCGTACGGCCAGCCCGCACCCGCCCGGCACACGTTCACCGTTTCCGGTAAACGCTTTCAGCTCGACGGCCAACCCTACCAGATCATCTCTGGCGAGATGCACTATCCGCGCGTGCCGCGCGCCTACTGGCGCGACCGCTTCCGCAAGGCGCGCGCCATGGGCCTGAACACCATCACCACCTACGTGTTCTGGAACCTGCACGAGCCCCGCCCCGGCGTCTACGACTTCAGTGGCCAGAACGATATCGCCGAGTACATTCGCGAAGCGCAGGAAGAGGGGCTGAACGTGATTCTCCGTCCCGGCCCATATGTCTGCGCCGAGTGGGAACTGGGCGGCTATCCGTCGTGGCTCTTGAAGGACCGCAGCCTCGTTCTCCGCAGCCAGGATGCAAAATATACCGCCGCCGTCGAACGCTGGTTCGCGCGGCTCGCGAAAGAGATCACGCCGCTGCTGCTGCGTAATGGCGGTCCCATCATCGCGGTGCAGGTCGAGAACGAATATGGATCGTTCGGCAATGATCACGCGTACATGGAGGCGCTCAAGACGCTTCTGCAGAAGACGGGCATGGCGCCCGACCTTCTGTACACCGCCGACGGTCCTGAGCAGATTCCCAATGGCTCCCTGCCCAAGTTGCCGGCTGTGATCAATTTCGGCACCGGCGAGGCGAAACACAGCTTCGCCATCCTCGATACCCTGCGCCCCGACGGCCCGCAAATGAGTGGCGAGTACTGGGCGGGCTGGTTCGATCACTGGGGCGAAAAGCATCACGAGACGGACGGCGGGAAGGAAGCCGCCGAACTCGAATGGATGCTGAGCCAGGGATTTTCCATCAGCATGTACATGTTCCACGGCGGCACCAGCTTCGGATGGATGAACGGCGCGAACAGCAACGGAAACAACTACGAGCCCGACACAACCAGCTACGACTACGATGCGCCGCTCGACGAGCAGGGAACTCCGCGCCGGAAGTACTTTCTGTTCCGCGACGTGATTGCGAAGGTCACGGGGCACGCCGCATCGCCCGTTCCGGCCGCCATTCCGGTGAAGACCTTTGAAATTGCGGCCGGCAACGAATCCGCGTCTCTGTGGCGCAATCTTCCGAAGCCCATCGAGTCAGACACACCGCTCGCCATGGAGGATATGGACCAGTCGTATGGATACGTGTTGTACCGGACGCGATTGGAGCCCGGACAGGGCGGCGAGCTGGTTCTGGACGGCTTGCACGACTATGCGCAGGTTTACGTGGATCAGAAGCTCGCCGGCACGCTCGATCGACGGCTCGGGACTTCAAAGCTGACGCTGGTCCCCGCAAACCACGCGGCTACCCTGGACATCCTGGTCGAGAACACGGGCCGGGTGAATTTCACGGAGGTGATTCGCGGCGAGCGGAAGGGGCTGACGGGCAAAGTGACACTGGGCGGCAAGGAGCCTGGACACTGGCAGATCTTCTCTCTTCCGATGGACAACCTGGCCCGCCTGCAATTCACCTCCGAACCGTGCGAAGGTCCTTGCTTTCACCGCGCACAGTTAACGGCGCCCGAACCCGCGGACACTTATGTGGATACAACTGAGCTCCACAAGGGAATCATGTGGGTCAATCAACAGCCGCTGGGCCGGTTCTGGTCCATCGGCCCGCAGCACGCGCTTTATCTGCCCGCCCCCTGGCTCAAGCAGGGCGCGAACGAAGTCATTTTCTTCGATCTGCTGAGCGACTCCTCGGACGAGATCAAAACATCCGCCAAGCCGATCTTCGATCGAGCTCTCGCACACCGTGAATGAGCCGGGCCCCGCAGCCATGCACCGGACAGGGCGACCCTCGATCGTTTGGGCTATCGGACTGATGTGGGGATTCATCTGCCTGGGCGCCGGTGTGCACCCGGCGTTCGCGCAATCGCGAAAGACGTCAGCCCCGCCTGCAGCTTCCCAGGCCAAAGCAGGCGAGCCCTATCCGCAACTCGTCGATATCACCGCCTCCACCGGGATCACCTTCGAGCACCTCTCCGGCCCTGAACAGAAATACATCGTCGAGTCGATGAGCGGAGGCGTGGCGCTGATCGACTACGATCGCGACGGCTGGCCCGACATCTACTTCACCAACGCGCAGAACGTGGAGATGGCCCTGGCTGGAAAAAAGGCGCGCAGCGCGCTCTACCACAACAACCATGACGGCACCTTCACTGACGTGACCGACGGGGCAGGCGTGGGTTATCCGTGCTGGGCACAAGGGGCCGTGGTGGGCGACTACAACAACGATGGCTGGCCGGACCTGCTGGTTACCTGCTTCGGCGGAGTGGTTCTCTACCGCAACAACGGCGACGGCACGTTTACCGACGTGACGAAAGCGGCCGGACTGTCCGGAGATACGCAATGGGCAACCGGCGCCGCGTTCGGCGACTACGATGCCGACGGCTGGGCGGATCTCTTCGTTTCCCACTACGTCGACTTCCACCTCGACAACATGGCA
>Ga0335080_10006763_pt1 | contig 11856 bp, 7 predicted proteins | sample Lox_Sample_34_FD_206720 | JGI IMG/M metagenome (GOLD analysis project Ga0335080, IMG submission 206720) | Soil microbial communities from Loxahatchee National Wildlife Refuge, Florida, United States - Lox_Sample_3.4 | ecosystem: Environmental > Terrestrial > Soil > Wetlands | place: USA: Florida...
CCACCGTCGACCGCTTCCTTCGCGCGGTGCGCAGGCGCCAGGCACGGGCCGTGTCCCTGGAGGCCGGGCTGCTCGGAGCGGCCTGCCTCGGATTCGGGGTGGCGCTCGCCGGGTTCCTCGCCCGGGCCTGGCCACGCGGAGCGCGCTGGGTGGTGGCCGCGGGCGCCCTCGCCGCCCTCGTCGTGGTGGCCGAGCGCATCTGGCGGCACTGGACGCGCGCGGCGGGGAATCCGTTTCGCACCGCGCGGCTGGTCGCGGCGCGGGCGCCCGGCGTCTCGCTCGACCTGCTCGCCGTGCTCGAGCTCCGTCAGGCGATGCCGCACGACCGCTCCTTCTCCACCGAGCTGGTGCTCGCCCACCTCCGCTCGGTGGACGCCCGGACCGCCGGGCTCGATGCGGAGGCGATCGTCGACCGGACCGCGGTGCGGCGGGCCGGACTCGTCGCCCTCGCCGCGCTCGGGGCGCTGGCGCTGCTGGCCGGGCTCTGGCCGGACCGGATGCGCGCGCTGCTCGTCTCCCTTCGGCCTGCGGCCACCTCCGGGCCCCAGGGCGCTCGCGAGCCCATCACCGGAGAGCTGGAGGTGCTCTACCAGTACCCGGCCTACACCGGGCTCGCGCCGCGCACGGTCAGCAGCACCGGCGACCTGGCCGGGCCGAGGGGCACCGTGGTGCAGCTCCGCACTCGCGCCGACCGCACCGTGAGCGGAGCCCAGCTGGTGCTGAACACCGGCGCGGTGATGCCGCTCCGGGTCGACCAGGGTCGGGACCTGAGCGGAAGCCTCGTGCTCCAGGCGAGCGGCACCTACGCAGTGGTCTTCACCGGACGCTCCGGCCGGGAGGTGGCGCGAGGCCCGGAGTCACCCCTCACCGTCGAGCCCGACGCACCACCCCAGGTCGCCATCCTCCTCCCAGGGTCCGAGCTCGAGGTGGACCCCGAGCAGGAGGTTCTCCTCCGCTGGGAGGCCTCGGACGACTACGGCCTCTCCGACGTGGCCCTGGTGTGGACCGGACCGGACGGACAGACGCAGCGGCAGAAGCTGGCCCACGACGACGGCCGGAAGAGCTCCGGGCAGTACCGCTGGCCCCTCGGGGCGCTGAAGCTCGCCCCCGGCGACCGGGTCAGCTACGCGGTCGAGGCGCTGGACAACGACGCCGTGGACGGGCCGCAGAAGGGCTCGAGCCGGCAGCAGACGTTGGTGGTCTACAGCGCCGCCGAGCACCGGCGCGAGGCCCTGCGGCGGGCAGCGGAGCTGTGGGAGCGCCTGCTGGCGCATCTGGCCACGCGCATGGAGGGACCCGACCGCGACGCCCGGAAGTCGGAGGACAAGGTCCGGGCCCAGGAGCCGGTGGACACCTCGGGCCTCGTCCTGGCCGGCGATCTGGTCGCGACCGCACGGACCCTCGCCCGCGAGCGCGACCGGAACGAGGCGCTGGTCGCGGCGCTGGAGCACGTGGGGCAGGACGTGGCCAGCCGGGTCCGCGCCACCTCCGACTCCCGGAAGCTCTGGCTCCGGCTGGCGAGCCGGCGGACCGAGCTGGAGATGGACGGCCGGCTCACCCGCATCGCCCAGGAGGAGATCACCGCGCTGGAGAAGGACGCGCTCTATCTCGAGTCGCTCCTCGACCAGCAGCGGCTGGAGGAGCTCCGCGATCTCGCCGGGCAGCTGGCCCGGGATCAGCGTGAGCTGGCGAAGCTCATCGAGCAGTTCCAGAACACCCGGGACCCTGGCCTTCAAGAAAGGATCCTCCGGCAGGTCTCCGCGCTCCGGAAGCGGATGGACGAGCTGGCCCGGCGGATGGGCGAGCTGCAGAAGAGCATCCGCGACGAGCACTTCAACGTCGAGGCCATGCGGGAGCTGGCCAAGCAGCAGGACATGCAGGGCGGGCTGGACGAGATCGAGAAGCTTCTCAAGGAGGGAAAGACCGAGGAGGCGCTGGCCAGGCTCCAGCAGCTCCAGGCCCAGATGAGCGAGCTGCAGAAGGACCTGGACGACGCGGCGGGGAACATGGGCGGCCGGGCCAACCCCGAGCTGGTGAAGCGATACCGCGAGTTCAGCGACGCCCTGAAGTCCACCACCGAGGACCAGAAGAACCTTGCCGAGCAGACCCGCGCGGTGCGGGACCGCTACCGCGAGCAGATGCGTCAGCGGATGAAGCAGGCCGCTCAGGGGCTCAAGGAGCAGCTGCAGAAGAAGGCAGACCAGGTCGCCCAGGACTACCAGCGGGTGGGCCCCAACGACCTGAGCCCGCGCGCGGACGCGCCGCTGGAGCAGGCCCGCTCCGAGCTGGACAACCTCAAGTCGGCGCTGAAGTCCGAGGACTTCGATCTCGCCGCCGAGGCCGCGCAGCGGGCAGTGCGGCAGGCAGAGGAGCTCTCGCGTGCCGGCGAGCAGCAGCGGGCGCTCGACGAGGCCTACCAGAACCCGTCCGACGTCCGGGAGAAGTCGCGAAAGCTCGCCCAGCGGCTGGAGAAGGACGCCGAGACCGTGCGCGACATCCGCCGGAAGCTCGACCAGCTCTTCCCTCCCCTCTCCTCGCAGCTCGGACAGACGGACCGTCAGAAGCTCCAGGAACTGGCGCAGGGGCAGCGCAAGCTCGGCCAGAAGGCCCAGGACCTCCAGCAGAAGATGCGACAGCTCGAGCAAATGGCCCCACTCTTCGGCGAGCAGGGCGAGGAGGCGATGCAGCAGATCTCGGACCGGATGGCTGGCGCCACCGAGCGGCTGGAGGGCAAGGACCCGCAGCGCGGCTACGGAGAGCAGAAGTCGGCGCTGGACTCGCTCGAGCAGCTGCAGCAGGCGATGCAGCAAAGCCAGCGGGGAGGCGGCAAGGGCGGGCTGCCGCTGCCGCTGCTCGCCGGCGGGGAGCAGGAGGGCGGGAACGAGCTCAGCCGCCAGAAGGTCGAGGTGCCCGACGCCGACCCCAACGGGGCGCCGCGCGAGTTCCGGAAAGACCTGCTGGACGCGATGAAGCAGGGTACGCCCGAGCGGTACCGCGACCAGGTGAAGCAGTACTACGAGGAGCTGGTGAAGTGAGGCGTGCGCTCCCGCTCGCCCTCGTCCTCCTCGCCACCGCGGCCTGGGCCGGGCCGCCGGCGGACGTCCGCGCACGGGTCAAGGCGCTGGAGGAGCTGCTCGACGAGGAGGACTACGCCGGAGCGCGGGCCGAGCTGGAACGGCTCCGCCAGGGCCAGGAGGAGACCGAGTCCTTCGAGTTCTTCGCCGGCCGCGTGGCGTTCGGCGAGGGGCACTACGCCGACGCGGTCTCGGCGCTCGAGCTGGCCGGCGTGGAGGACCGCCCGGGCAGCTATCTCCGGCTGGCCCGCGACACGCTGGCCATCACCCGCGACCACGACCGCGCGGAGAGCGAGCACTTCATCCTCCTCTACCCGAAGGGGAAGGACGCGGTCCTCGCCCCCTACGCCCTGGAGGCGCTGGAGGCCCAGCGGGCGGCCCTGGAGAAGGACCTCGGACACGCCCCTCCGGGGAAGGTGCGGGTGGAGGTGGTCAACGATGCCTCGGAGCTGGCGCGGGTCTCCACCCTCTCCCAGAAGGAGATCGACCAGACCGGCACCATCGCCATCTGCAAGTTCAACAAGCTGATGGTGACCTCGCCCAAGGCGGTCCTGCGCGGATACGACTGGCTGGACACCCTGGCGCACGAGTACACCCATCTCGTCGTCACCCAGACCGGTCACAACTCGGTGCCCATCTGGCTCCAGGAGGCGCTGGCCAAGTACCTCGAGTCCCGCTGGCGCGGCCCCGCGGGCAAGGCGCTCCCTCCCTCCTCGCGCACCCTGCTCGCCGAGCGGGTGCAGAAGAACGACCTCATCCCCTTCGCCCGGATGCACCCCTCGATGGCCAAGCTGCCCACCTGGAAGGATGCGGCCACCGCGTTCGCCGAGGTGTTCCTCGCCGCCGAGTACCTCCACAAGGAGCACGGGATGCGGTCGCTGCGGACCATCGTCGAGGCGATGGGCGCCGGCGCCAGCGACCAGCAGGCGGTGGAGAGGGCCACCGGAAAGCCCTTCGCCTCCTTCGAGAAGGGCTGGATGGCCTACCTCCGGGCCCAGCCACCGCCCACGACCCGGGCCCCGGCCACCGCCGAGCGGCCGATCCTCAAGGGGAAGAACACCCCTCCCGAGGAGGGCAAGAAGGGCCGGGAGATCTCCTTCGGCGACTTCGACGAGGTGGAGAACCCGGCCGCGCGGCGCTGGGCCCACCTCGGGGAGCTGTTCCGCGAGCGAGGGCGCTTCGTGGCCGCCGCCGAGGAGTACGGCAAGGCCCACGCCCTGGTGGGGAACGCGTACGAGACCATCTCCAACAAGTACGCCCTCGCGCTGATGGCGGTGAAGCGGCTGGACGAGGCCGAGCGGGTGCTCCTCTCGTCGCTGGAGGCGCACCCGGGCTTCGCCGCCACCCAGGTCCACCTGGGGCGCATCTACCTGAGCCGGGGGCAATGGGCCGACGCCCGCGCCGCCTACCGGTCCGCCCTGGCCCAGGACCCGTTCGATCCCGAGATTCACCTCGCGCTGCTCAAGTCGGCCCAGTCGCTGGGCGACGGTCCGCTGGCCGACCGGGCCCGGAGCGCCTCCTCCATCCTGACCGGCGTCCCCGCCGAGCGGCTCCCCGAGCTGCTGGCCCGGCTGCCCGGACCGGAGTCCGACCCCTCCGACGTCGCGCTCCCCCGCGGCCCGGCCGAGCCTCCCCACCCACCCCGACCGGCGCCCAAGAAGCCCCGGGCCAACGAACCGACGGCCACCGAACGGCTATGACCTCTCCCATGTCCTCGACCCCCCTGACAGCCGTGGAGCCCGGCGCCGACCTGCGCGCGGTGGAGGCCCTCGCCCGGGCACGCACGGCCATCGTCGAGCAGATCGAGAAGCGGGTGGTGGGCCAGCGCGAGGTGGTGGAGCACCTCCTCATCGCCCTCTTCTCCCGCGGGCACTGCCTGTTCGTGGGCGTGCCCGGGCTGGCCAAGACGCTGCTCATCTCCACCCTGGCCGAGGTGCTGAACCTGACCTTCAACCGGATCCAGTTCACTCCGGACCTGATGCCCTCGGACATCACCGGGACCGACATCCTCGAGGAGGACCGCGCCACCGGGCATCGCGAGTTTCGCTTCGTCCGCGGGCCGCTGTTCGCCAACATCATCCTCGCCGACGAGGTGAATCGCACCCCGCCCAAGACCCAGGCGGCCCTCCTCCAGGCGATGCAGGAGTACCGGGTGACCGCCAGCGGCGAGACCTACCCCCTCGACCTGCCATTCCTGGTCTTCGCCACCCAGAACCCCATCGAGCAGGAGGGCACCTACCCGCTCCCCGAGGCGCAGCTCGACCGCTTCATGTTCCTGGTCGACGTGGGCTACCCCAGCGCCGAGGAGGAGGTGCAGATCGTCAAGAGCACCACCTCGGGGGCGGTGCCCCGGCTGACCAAGGTTCTCTCCCCGGAGCAGATCCTCGCGCTCCAGGAGCTCGTCCGCCGCGTCCCGGTGCCCGACCACGTGGTCCGCTACGCCGTGGAGCTGGTCCGGCAGACCCGGCCGAAGGAGCCCGGCGCGCCGGAGGTGGTCCGCAAGCACGTGAACTGGGGCGCCGGCCCGAGGGCGAGCCAGTACCTCGTGGTGGCGGCCAAGGCGCGGGCGGTGCTCCAGGGCCGCTTCGCAGCCACCGTGGAGGACGTGCGCAGCCTGGCCCTCCCCGTCCTCCGCCACCGGGTCCTGCCCAACTTCGCCGCCGAGAGCGAGGGCATCACCAGCACGCGCATCGTCGAGCAGCTGCTCGAGCTGGTGCGGACGTAGGGAGCGGGCGCGTCCTCTCGTGGTCTCGCTCGACGCGGCAATGCTGGCCAAGCTCGCCGGGGTGAAGCTCCGGGCCCGGGCGGTGATGGAGGGCGTGCTCTCCGGCCTCCACAAGAGCCCCCACCAGGGCCAGAGCGTGGAGTTCTCCGAGCACAAGGAGTACGCGCCCGGCGACGAGCTCCGCCACCTGGACTGGAAGGCCTTCGGGAAGCTCGACCGGTACTACGTCAAGCGGTACGAGCACGAGACCAACCTCAAGGCGACCCTGGTCGTCGACGCGAGCGGCTCGATGGGCTACCGCAGCGGCCCGCTCAGCAAGCTCGAGGTGGCGACCACGCTCGCCGGCACCCTGGCCTACCTCCTGGTGCGCCAGCAGGACGCGGTGGGGGTCAGCGTGGTCACCCGGGCGGGGGCCGCGGACATCCCGCCCCGGGCGGCCGCCGGGCACCTCCACACGGTGCTCGACGCGCTGGACACCCTCCAACCCTCGGGAGGGACCGACCTCTTCGCGGCGGCCGACCACCTGGCCGAGCGGGTGCGGCGCGGGCAACTGGTGCTGGTGTTCTCCGACCTCTTCGACGATCGGGACGAGGCGCTGGCCCGCCTCCTCGCCCTCCGCGCCCGCCGCAACGACCTCGGGCTCTTCCACGTGCTGGACCCGGCGGAGCTGGAGTTTCCCTTCGACGACCCGACGCTGTTCCTCTCCCTCGAGGACGAGCGGCGGATCGAGGTGAACGCCCGCGAGATCCGCGAGAGCTACCTCGAGGAGCTCCAGGCCTTCCTCGACCGGACCCGCGCCGCGTGCGCCGAGGCCGACGTGGACTACACCGTGGTCCGGACCGACGAGCCCCTGGACGCCGTGCTGCTCCGGTTCCTCGGGCGCCGGCTGCGGAGGGCCGCATGACCTTCGCCCAGCCCTGGCTCCTCCTCGGCGCGCTGGCGGCGCTCATCCCGCTGGCCATCCACCTCTTCGACCGGCGGAAGCCGCGACCGCATCCGTTCGCCGCCATCGCCTTCGTGCTCCGGAGCCAGCGACGGACGGCGTCGCGCCTGAAGCTGAAGCGGATCATCCTCTACACGCTGCGGACCCTCATCCTCCTCGCCATCCCCATCGCGCTGGCGCGGCCCGAGCTGCGCCGTCCCGGAGCGGCGGTCTCGAAGGCGGTGGGTCCGGCGGCGACGGTGGTGGTCGTGGACCGCGGCCTGGCGATGCGCTTCGTGGACGGGGAGAGCCTGTTCGAGAAGGCCCGGAGCGAGGCCCGGAGCGCGCTGGCCACCCTCGGCCCGGAGGACCCGGTGACGGTGCTCCCCTGCGGACCCGAGGTGGTGCCGCCCACCGCCCCCGGGCTCGACCGGAGCGAGGCGCGCCAGACGCTGGACCGGATGCGCCCCGCATGGTCGACGGCCGATCTCGCACGGTGCTTCGAGGTCGCGGCGCGCACGCTGGAAGAGAGCCCCACCGCCGGCAAGCGCATCGTCGTCGTCTCGGCGTTCACCGCCGGCTCGCTGCGGCTGGAGACCCCCCTTCCCACCGTGCGCGGGCCGAACGACAAGCGGGTCCGTCCGGAGATGGTGCTCCGTGACGTGGCGCGCGGCCGCAAGGTGTTGCCCAACCACTTCCTCTCCGCGGTCAAGGCCGAGCCCGCTCCCCAGGCCGGAGCCCGAGCGGTGCAGGTCGCCTTCACCGTTCGGAACGTGTCCGATGCGCCGGCGAAGGAGATCCAGGCCACGGTGGAGCTCGGGGGCCGGGTGGTGGGGAAGACGTTCCTCGAGCTGACCCCTGGCGGCACGGCGCAGAAGACGCTCACCGTCCGCGCCGAGGTGGGCGGGCCGGTGGCCGGCGCGGTGATCCTCTCGCCCGATGGGCTGGCGGAGGACGACCGGCGCGACTTCGTCGTCCAGGTCCCCCGGGAACTGCGGGCCCTGGTGGTGAACGGGTCCCCCAGCCCGGTGCGCTACCGCGACGAGGTCTTCTTCCTCGAGGCGGCGCTCAGCGCTCCCAGCTCGCCCATCCGGCCGGTGGTGAAGGACGCCTCGGCCGGGCTGCGCGAGCCACTGGACGGGTACGACGTGGTGGTGCTGGCCAACGTCCCGGCTCCGGTGCCGGAGGAGGCGGCGCGGCTGAAGGCCTTCGTCGAGCGCGGAGGGGGCCTGCTCGTCTCGGTGGGCGACAAGGTCGAGCCCGAGCCGTGGAATGCGCGCATGGGCGAGCTGCTCCCCCGTCCGATGCGGCTGGTGAAGGCAGCCGGGGCCGAATCGGGCGCGGGCGACGGACGGCAGGCCAAGCTCGGCGAGGTGCGGTGGGGCGATCCACTCTTCGCCCCCTTCTCGGGTCGCGGGCGGGAGGGGCTGATGGGCGCGCGCTTCCAGCGCTACATGCTGGTGGAGGGCGGAGCGAGGTCGGACGGCTCCGAGGTGCTGGCCGCCTACGACGACGGCGCGCCGGCGTTCATCACCACGCGGCGGGGCCGGGGGCGGGTGCTGCTCTTCACCAGCACCCTGGACCGTGACTGGGGCGACTTCGCCATCCGCACCAGCTACCTGCCGCTGGTGCAGCGGGCCGCGGCGTGGCTCGCCGGCGCGCTGGACGAGCGGGAGGCGCTCGAGGGCCGGGTGGGGCAGACGCTGACGCTCCGACCCGATCCGCAGGCGCAGGTGACCTCGGTCAGGGCGCCCTCGGGGGTGGTGGTCCAGGCGCGGCTGGAGACCGACCACGGCCTCAGGGTCGGCCCGCTCCCCGAGCCCGGGCTGTACCAGACGTTCGACTCCGGGGGGCAGCTGGTCCCGGGCTCGCAGTTCGCGGTGACGCTGGATCCGGCCGACAGCGATCTCACCCGTCTCGACGAGGGCCAGCTCCAGGCCTACTTCGGGGAGGAGGCGGTGCGCGGCCCCGGGGGGACGGCGGATCGCCGGGTGCCGATCTGGACGTGGCTGGTGGTCACCGCGGCGATGGCCTTCTTCGCCGAGGGGTTGCTGCTCCGGAAGCCCTAGTTTCGCGCGCTTCCGGCGTCCCTTCGCAGGGTCCGCGGTCGTGGTTGACCCGGGGGCGGGCGTGGCGGGAAAACCCGGCGCCCGGGGAGGGGCGCCACATGCGACACCCGAGAGCGGTACTCGCCGGATGCGGGGTGGCCTTTCTGCTGCTCTGCATGTTCTGCATCACCGGCCACGCGCGGACGATGACCGTCGCCCACGTCGCACACCCCGCGCCTCCCGTGGCGGCGCCCCCTCCAGCGCCGGTGGTCGAGCCACCCGCCCCGGTGCCCGCGCTCCAGCGCGCGGTGGACGCCGAGCTGAGCCAGGGAGTCATCGAGTTCGACACCGGCAGGGCAGTGCTGGGGACCGGGGGCCGGGAGGTCCTGGACCGGCTGGTCACGCTCCTCCAGCAGAGCCCCGGCGCAGGGGTGGAGATCGTCGGCCACACCGACGACGTGGGGACGGCCGAGGCGAACCAGGTGCTGAGCGAGGCGCGGGCCGCGGCCGTGAAGGCGTACCTCGTCGAGCACGGGGTGGCCGCCGAGCGGCTCACCGCCCGCGGCGAGGGCGAGGAGAACCCGGCGGGGGACAACGCCACCGCGGCGGGTCGGCAGCTGAACCGGAGGATCGAGTTCCGGGTGCGCTGAGGAGACAGCCACCCTTCACCCCGAGGAGGCCACGCGAATGTGGCAGATCGCCTCTCAGATGTTCTTGTGCCTGCTGGCCGCCGGGCTGATTGGCGCGGTCGCGGGCTGGGCACTGGCCGCGCTGATGGGCCAGCGGCAGGCGGCACGGCTGGAGGAGACCCGCGCGCGGGTCGCCGCGCTGGAGGGGGATCTCGCCAGCGCAAGGCGGCGGACGGCGGACGCCGAGGCGGAGCGCACGCGCCTCGCGGCGGACGTCGAGGGAGCGCTCGCGCGGACACAGGAGCTCGAGCTCCGCAGGAGAAGCGCGGAGGACCGCTCGGTGGCCGCTGAGGCCGGGCTGCGCGCGGTGCGGGAGCGAGGCGAGGTGGCCGAGGAGGCTCTCCGGGCCGCACAGTCCCGCGCCGCCGGAGCGGAGATCGCGGCTCGGGACTCCGCCGCCTTCCTGGAGGCCGCCCGGTCCCGGGAACGGGCCGAGGCGGCGCGCGCCGTCCAGGCCGAGGAGGCGATGCGAGCGCTGGAGCTCGGGACCGGCCACGCGCTGGAGGAGCTCCGGGGCGAGCGCGACCGGCTCCAGGCGAGCCTCCGTGATGCGCTCGAGCGGCTCGAGGGCCTCCGGTCCGAGCTCGACGGCTCCAGGGACCGGGCGGAGGCGCTCGACGGCGACGGCGAGGAGCGCCTGGCCCTCGAGCAGCGGCTCCGCCAGTGCCAGGAGCGGCTGGTGGTCCTCGAGGCCAGCCACCGGGCGCTGGAGACCGAGCGCGACGGGGCCGAGACCCGGGTGCGGAGCCTGGGGGAGGCGCTCCGCGAAGGCGACCGCGAGCGGGAGGAGATCGAGGCCCGCCTGCGGGGACTGGAAGGGCGCCTCCGGGCCGAGCAGGAGGCGCACCAGCGTGCACAGCTCCGGGTCCTGGAGCTCACCCGTCTCGCGGAAGGCGGCCGGCGCCCCCGGGAGGCCGTCCGGAGCCCGGCGGTGCGGGGGCCCCGACGGGACGACCTCGAGGAGATCGTGGGCGTGGGACCGGTGCTGGCGAGGCTCCTCCACCGGCACGGGGTCCACACCTTCCGCCAGGTCGCGCTCTGGACGGCGGAGGACATCCGGCGCATCGACGCCTTCCTCCACGACTTCCACGGACGGATCCGCCGCGACCACTGGGTGCGGCAGGCGAGAACGCTCCACCGGCGGCACCACGGCGAGTCGCTGGGCTCCGCAAGAGCACGGCCCGGCAACGGCGAGCCGCAGCAGCCCGCCCCGTAGCCTGAGCCAGCGCCTGAACCCTCGCGGTCGACCCGCCGCCTGCTCGGGCGGGGCCACTGAGCGGGCCCGCCTGACTAGCGGCGCTCGGCGACGAGCCGCTCGACGTGGGCGAGGATGCGGCCCGCCGGGTCGCCCCCGTCCAGCCGGGCCAGCTCGGCCAGTCCGGTGGGGCTGGTGACGTTCACCTCGATGAGGAAGTCGCCGATGACGTCGAGGCCGACGAAGACCAGCCCCTCGCGGCGGAGCGCGGGAGCGAGGCGGGCGCAGATCTCCCGGTCGCGCGCGGTCAGCTCGGTCTTCACCGCCTTCCCGCCGACGGCCATGTTGGCGCGGTTCTCGGTCTCGAGCGGGACGCGGAGGATGGCGCCCAGCGGCTCGCCGTCCAGGAGGAGGATCCGCTTGTCCCCCTGGCGCGCCGCGGGCACGTAGGCCTGGGCCACCACCCACTCGAGGCCGCGGGCTCCGACCAGCTCGAGGACCGAGGCGGTGTTGCGGTCCCCCGGCCGGAGGAGAACGACGCCCTCGCCGCCGTGCCCGTCCACCGGCTTCACGATCGCACCCTCTGCCGCGGCCTCCACGAAGGTCCGGAGCTGCCCGAGGTCCCTGCTGACCAGCGTCTCGGGGGTGAGCTCCGGGAAGTGGAGGGCCCAGAGCTTCTCGTTCGCGGCGCGGAGGCCCCCAGGCGAGTTCACGCAGACCGGTGACCCTCCGCCGGTGGCCTCCACCAGCTGGGTCGCGTGCAGGAAGGCGACGTCGACCGGCGGGTCCTTCCGCATCCAGAGCACGTCCAGGGATCCGAGGAGCACCTCCCGCTCGCCGAGCACCCGGAAGTGGTGTCCCTGCCGATCGAAGACCTCCACCTCGCGGGCCCGGGCGACCGCCCGTCCCCGGCGGTGAGCGAGCCCCTCCTGGCCGAAGCTGAGCAGGCGGTGTCCCCGCTCCTGCGCCGCTCGCATCAGGGCGAACGTGGTGTCGTGGTGGACCAGCACCTGCTCGAGCGGGTCCATCAGGAAGCCGATGGTCAGGGACCGGGAGTCCACGTCGGCGGCACCGTAACCGAGGGCCGCGGCCGCCGCCCGGGACAGTTAGCCCGCCTGCCAGAGGGCGTACACGCTGCCCCAGCCCATCGCCAGGAGGAGGACGAACACCACGTAGACCACCCACTCCAGGCGCCGGAGCGCG
>Ga0335080_10006764_pt1 | contig 11855 bp, 8 predicted proteins | sample Lox_Sample_34_FD_206720 | JGI IMG/M metagenome (GOLD analysis project Ga0335080, IMG submission 206720) | Soil microbial communities from Loxahatchee National Wildlife Refuge, Florida, United States - Lox_Sample_3.4 | ecosystem: Environmental > Terrestrial > Soil > Wetlands | place: USA: Florida...
CGGAGATGCACCGCCGGTTCGGGCGGCTCCCGTGGCGCGACGTGGTCGAGCCCGCCGTCCGGCTCGCCCGCGACGGGTTCGTCGTGGACGAGGCCCGCGCCGCTTCGTTCGCCGACACCGTGTCCCTCGAGCGGCTGCGCCGCTTCCGCTCCAGCGTGGCGACCTACTTCCCCGGCGGGCGCCCGCCCGTGGCCGGCGACACGCTGCGCCAGCCGGACCTCGCCCGCACGCTCGAGCTGATCGCCGATTCCGGCGCCGCCGCATTCTACCGCGGCGGCATCGCCGAGCGGATCGTGGACCAGATGCAGCGGAGCGGCGGCATCATCACGCGCGAAGACCTCGCGGGCTACCAGGCGAAGTGGCGGGATCCGCTGGAGTCCACCTACCGAGGCTGGCACGTGATCGGCATGCCGCCGCCCTCGAGCGGCGGCGTCACCCTGGCCGAGATCCTCAACATCCTCGAGGGCTACGACCCGCTCCCCGCGTTCGGCACCGCCCCGCTCCTGCACCTGTGGATCGAGGCGATGCGACGGGCGTTCACCGACCGCAACCGCTGGCTCGGCGACCCCGACTTCGTCGCCATGCCGCTCGCCCGGCTCACCAGCAAGCGCTACGCCGCCGAGCTGCGCCGCGGCATCGCGCGCGCCCGCGCCACGCCGTCGAGCGCCATGCCGGCCGTCACCGAAGGCACCAACACCACGCACTACTCGATCGTGGACCAGGAAGGCAACGCAGTCGCCATCACGACCACGCTCAACGACGACTTCGGCTCCGCGCTCACGGTGGACGGCGCGGGCTTCCTGCTCAACGACGAGATGGACGACTTCGCCTCCAAGCCGGGGGCCCCGAACATGTTCGGCCTGGTGCAGGGCGAGGCCAACGCGATCCAGCCGGGCAAGCGGATGCTGTCCGCCATGGCGCCGACGATCGTGGTGGATCCCGCGGGGCGGCTGGCGCTGGTCGCCGGCTCGCCCGGCGGACCCCGCATCATCACGGCGGTGGCGCAGGTGCTCTCCAACGTCATCGACCACGGCATGTCGCTCGCGCAGGCCGTGAGCGCGCCGCGCATCCATCACCAGGGGCTCCCCGACTCCGTGTTCTTCGAGGCGGGAAGCCTGCCGCCCGGCGAGCGCCACGCCCTCGAGGTGATGGGCTACGTCTTCCGCGGCAAGCCCCTCAAGATCGGCGACGTCAACGCCGTGCTCGTCACGCCGGAGGGGCTTCAAGGCATGGCGGACCCGCGCCGCGGCGGCGGCGCGGCCGGCTGGTAACCCGCTGCACCAACCTCTCGAGGCACCCATGATGCGCCGCATCGCCCTCGCCCTCTGCGCGCTCGCGCCCCTGGCCTTCACGGCGCGCGCCCAGCAGCCCCGCGCCATGACCATCCGCGACTTCCTCAGCGTGGTGCGTCCCGGCGAGCCCGCGATCTCCCCCGACGGCCGGTGGGTGGCGTACGACGTGACCACGCCCGATCTGGCGACCCATCACAAGCGGACCGACCTGTGGATGGTGTCGGCCGGCGGCGGCGCGGCCCGGCGCGTTTCCACCGAGGCCCTGGGGGGCCGCGGCGCCCGCTGGTCGCCCGACGGGAAGGCCCTGGCCTACGTCACGACGCGGGGCGGAACACCGCAGGTCTGGATCTTCGAGCCGGCGAAGGGGGTGCGGCGCCAGCTCACGCGGCTCTCGACCGGCGCCGACGGCCCCATCTGGGCGCCGGCGGGCGGGATGGTGGCGTTCGTGTCGTCCGTGTACCCCGGCTGCGCCGACGACGCGTGCAACCGGCGCCGCGCCCGCGAGGCGAAGGACCAGCCGAGCGACGCGCGCATCTACGACCACCTGCTCTACCGCCACTGGATGTCGTGGGACGACGGCACCCGCAGTCACCTGTTCGTCGTGGCGGCCGGCGGCGGCACGCCGCGCGACCTGCTGGCCGGCAAGGACTACGACACGCCCGTGCCGCCCTTCGGCGGATCGGCCGACTACGCCTGGAGCCCGGACGGCCAGGAGCTGGCCTTCACCACCAAGGTGGGGAACGACCAGGCCTGGACCACCAACACCGACGTGTACACGGTGCCGGTGTCGGGCGGCGAGCCGGTGAACGTGACGGCCGACATGCCGGGCGCCGAGTCGGGACCCGCTTACTCGCCGGACGGGCGCTACCTCGCCTTCCTCTCGCAGGCGCAGGCCGCCTACGAGTCGGACCGCATCCGGCTGATGCTCAAGGACCGGACGACCGGCGCCGTGAAGGAGCTGCCCAGGGACTTCGACCGCTGGGTCGGCGAGTACGGCTGGGAGCCCAATTCGCAGGGGCTGATCGTGATCGCGGAGGACCACCAGGCGAACCGGATCTTCCACGTCACGATCGGCGGGGACGTGCACCACATCCATCCGGGCGGCGACGCGTCGCAGCTGTCGATCGGCAGCCGGGACGGGCACGACGTGCTGGCCTACGTGAGCGACGCGACCAACCGGCCGCCGCAGGTGTTCGTGTGGCGCGTCGATCACGAGCATCCTGCCACGCCGCTCCAGGTGACGCACCTCAACGCCGCGCTCCTGGCGCAGCTCGATCTGCCGCCGGCCGAGGAGATCGGCTGGCTCGGCGCCGGCGGCGACAGCGTGTACGGCTGGCTGCTCAAGCCGCCGGCGTTCGACTCCACGCGCCGCTACCCGCTGCTGGTGCTGGTGCACGGCGGGCCGCAGGGCGCGTGGCTCGACGAGTTCCACTCGCGCTGGAACCCCGAGATGTTCGCGGCGCCCGGCTACGTGGTGTTCCTGCCCAATCCGCGCGGCTCCACCGGCTTCGGCCAGCGGTTCATCGACCAGATCGCGCGCGACTGGGGCGGCAAGGTCTACGAGGACATCATGAAGGGCGTGGACGTGGCCGCGGCCCTGCCCTACGTGGATTCCACCCGGATGGGCGCAGCCGGCGGCTCGTTCGGCGGCCACATGATCAACTGGATCAACGGCCACACCTCGCGCTTCAAGGCGCTGGTCGCGCACGACGGCGACTTCGACCTCTCCTCGTTCTACGGCGCCACCGAGGAGCTGTGGTTCCCCGAGCACGACCTCGGCGGGCCGCCGTGGAAGGACCGCACGGACTACGAGCGCTGGTCGCCCGACCATTTCGCGCAGGACATGCGCACGCCCGAGCTGGTCGTTCAGGGCGGCATGGACTTCCGCATCCCGGAGGGCGAGGGCATGCAGGCGTTCACCGCGCTGCAGCGCCAGGGCGTGCCGTCACGCTTCCTGTACTTCCCCGACGAGGGGCACTGGGTGCTGCAGCTCCAGGACCAGGTGGTGTGGTGGACGACGGTGCACGAGTGGCTGGCGCGCTACCTGCACCCGGAGGCGCCCGCGCCCCGGTAGATGAAGAGCCTGCGCGCGCTGCTCCCGTACTTCCGGCCGTACCGCGGCCGGATGGCCGCCGGCCTGTCGCTGGTGGTGCTGGCCAACGTGTTCACCCTCGCCGCGCCCGGCTTCCTGCGCCGCGGCGTGGACGCGCTCGGCCGGCCGGGCGCGGGCCACGTGCTGCTGGTCATGGCCGCCTCCGTGGTCGGCGTGGCGCTCGTCTCGGGCGCCGCGCGCTTCGGGATGCGGCAGCTCCTGAACGCGGTGAGCCGCTGGATGGAGTACGACCTCCGGAACGCGCTGTTCCGGCATCTCGCCACGCTGCAACCGTCGTTCTACCACCGGACGCCGACCGGCGACATCATGGCGCGGGCCACCAACGACCTGGCCGCCGTGCGGATGGCCGCGGGGCCGGCCGTCATGTATCTCACCGACACGGTGAGCCGGGCGGTGATGGCCATTCCGCTGATGGTGCGCATCGACTGGCGCCTCACCGCGCTCGGCCTGCTGCCCCTGCTCGGCATGCCCACCGTGATGATCGTCCTCGGGCGGACGATCCACCGCCGCTTCGAGGCCGTGCAGGAGCACTTCGCGACGCTGACCACCCAGGCGCACGAGAACCTGAGCGGCGTGCGGGTGGTGCGCGCCTACCGGCAGGAGGCGACCGAGACGCGGCGCTTCGCCGGCCTCAACCTCGAGTACCTGCGGCGCAACATGCGCCTCGCCCAGACGTTCGGCGCGCTGTTCCCGCTGATCACCTTCTGCGGCGGCGCCGGCGGCGTGCTCACCCTGTGGTTCGGGTCGCTGCTCGTGGTGCGCGGCACGGTGACGCTGGGCGAGTACATCGCCTTCACCACCTACCTGGTGCTGCTGGTCTGGCCGATGATCGCGTTCGGGTGGGTCGTGAACATCTTCCAGCGCGGCGCCGCCTCGATGGACCGCATCCAGCAGCTGATGAACGAGCGGCCGTCCATCGCCAGCCCGGAGGCGCCGCGCGACCTGCCGGCGGCGCGCGGCGGGCGCAGCCTGGAGTTCCGCGGCGTGTGGTTCCGCTACCCGGTGCCCCGGCCGGCCGACGCGGCCCACGGCGACCGGGGCTGGGCGCTGCAGGACGTGAGCTTCTCGGTGCCGAGCGGCTCGTGGGTCGCCATCGTCGGCGCGACGGGCGCCGGCAAGAGCACGCTGGTCGAGCTGGTGCCCCGCCTGGCCGACCCCGACCGCGGCGAGATCCTGCTCGACGGCGTGCCGCTGCGCGAGCTGTCGCTCGTGGCGCTGCGGCGCACCGTCGGCTTCGTGCCGCAGGAGACCTTCCTGTTCTCGCAGACCATCGAGGAGAACATCGCGCTGGGCGAGCTGGACCACGGCGCGACGGCGGCGGCCGCGCGGGTGGCGCAGCTCCACGACACCGTCGAGGCGTTCCCGGCCGGCTACGGCACGATGCTGGGCGAGCGCGGCATCAACCTCTCGGGCGGACAAAAGCAGCGCGCCGCCCTGGCGCGGGCCCTGGTCCGCCGCCCCCAGCTCGTGGTGCTCGACGACGCGCTGTCGGCGGTGGACACCGACACCGAAGCCGTCATCCTGCGGGAGCTGAAGCGGGCGCTCACCGGCGTCACCACGCTCGTCGTGTCGCACCGCATCACCGCCATCCGCGACGCCGACCTCATCGTGGTCCTCGATCGCGGCCGGATCGTCGAGACGGGCCGGCACGAGGACCTGTTCGAGCGGCGGGGCCGGTACTGGCAGCTGCTGCGCAGACAGCAGCTCGAGGAGTCACTGGAGAAGGCGGGCTAACCGGGGGTCAGCGAACAGGAGAGTTGCGAGCGGCCACGAGATGCGAGTAAGCGGAAGGAGAACAGGCCTCAGGCGGCACCCGGCTGCCCGAGGCCTGTCCTGTTGCTGACGACTGACGTCTCGCAACCGCTCGCAACTCTCCGTCTCGCAACTGCTCTGCTCACCGACTATCTCACAACTTCGACCTCAGGAAATCGGGCGTCAGTCCCTGCAGCCATCCGGACAGCAGCGTGAGGCTCCCCGTCACCAGCAGCAGCCCCACCGCGATCAGCAGCACGCCGGCCACGCGCTCGACCCAGCGGATGTAGCGGCGGAAGCGCTGGAACCAGCGGAGGAACCCCTCGAGCGCCCACGCGGCCACGAGGAACGGAATCGCGAGGCCGAGCGAGTAGGCCGCGAGCAGCCGCAGGCCCTGGCCGAGGTCGGCCCGGCTCGAGGTGTACAGGAGGATCGAGCCCAGGATCGGGCCGATGCACGGCGTCCAGCCCGCGCCGAAGGCCACGCCCACCAGGACCGAGCCCAGGAATCCCAGCGGCTTGTCGGCCAGCTGGACGCGCGCCTCGCGCGAGAGCACCCCGATCCGGATCACGCCGAGCGTGTAGAGCCCGAACACGATGATGATCAGGCCGCCCACGCGCTCGACCCAGCGCTGGTACGCCTTGAGCAGCAGGCCCAGCTCGGTGGCGGTGGCGCCGAGGGCGATGAAGATGATCGAGAAGCCTGCCACGAACAGCACGGCGTGCAGCAGGGCCAAGTGGCGGCGCGACTCCAACTCGGTGACGCCGCTGACGCCGGTGATGAACGAGAGGTAGCTCGGCACCAGCGGCAGCACGCAGGGCGACAGGAACGACAGCAGGCCCGCGAGAAACGCGACGGTCACGCGCCGGGGCCCGGAACGAAGCCGCCGGAAGACCCGGTGGGATCCTCCGGCGGAAGGGGCGCCGGCGCCGGCGCGTCGTTCACGGCGCCGGCTTCGCGGCCGGCGGCGTGTCGCCCGCCTGGTTGAACTCCACGTATACGCAGGAGGCGACCACCGTGGTCCAGATGCCGTCGGGACCGCATTCCGCCGTCTGCGTCACGTTGCGCGTCTTCACGATGTCGCCCGACATCAGGTAGACCGCGCGGCGCTCGTCCCACGCCTGGTTGGGATCGAACGGGACGCCCAGCGTCGTCGCCAGCATCGAGGCCGCGAGGTCCTCGGCGTAGTCGCCCGCGATTTCTTCCTTCTGGCCGTAGGTGTGGTGCTCGGAGATGTAGCCGTAGTGGTTCGGGTCCGCGGGGATCGCGAGCCCGATCGAGGCGGCCACCATCCGGCTCGGCTCGTTGGTGGAGATCTCCGCCAGCACCGCGAAGACCACCTGGCCCGGCCGCAGCAGCTGCACGCCTTCCTGTCGCGTCACCAGCTTGCAGTGCGGCGGGAAGATCGAGCTGACGCGCACCAGGTTGCACTTCTCGATGCCCGCGTCGCGCAGCGCCATCTCGAAGCTGGTGAGCTTCTCCTTGTGACGGCCTACGCCGTGGGTGAGGAACCCTTTCGTCGGCACGAAATGCATGGGATCGAACACTTCGCTACCTCTAGTCGGACTGGGAGGAGGATGGGGAGGAGGGCGTTCCCTCCTGCAGCTGGCACTCCCGGCACACACCGTAGATGTCGAGCCGGTGATGGTGATGCTGGAAACCGTACTCTTCGGCGACCAGGGCCTTCAGGCGCTCGAGCCGGTCGTTGGTGAACTCGATGACCTTGCCGCAGCGGGTGCAGATGAGGTGCTCGTGGTGGGGATGGCCGGGCACCCGCTCGTAGCGCCGGAACCCCTCGCCGAAGTCGCGCTCGGTGATCATGCCGCTCTTGGACAGGATGTCGAGCGTGCGGTAGACGGTCGCCTTGCCGATGTGGAGGCCGCGCTCGCGCAGCTGCTGCTCGATCTCCTCCACCGACAGGTGCCCGCGGGAGTCGAGCACCGCCTCCGCCACCTGCTCGCGCTGCGCCGTCACCGGCAACCCGTGCTCGCGCAGGTAGCGGCGGAACTCCTCCAGCAGCTGCGACCCGTCACTCGGCTGGGGAACGCTCACCCGGTTCCGCCTTCCACGCCGTGAGATCCACCGGCTCGGCCTCGCCGGCCTCGTCGGCCCGCCGCCGTACGCCCTCGAGCACCTCGGGCAGCAGCTCGGCCGGCGCCTCCGCCGTCTCCTCGACGGCCACCGTGACCTTGCCGCGGTCCGGCCCCTTGAGCGGCACCACGTAACGCGCGCGGTACACCAGGCGCCGGTCGCCGCCCACCACCCGGCTCACCACGGCGACGCCGTGCTCGCGCCCGTCGTGGCGCACCGGAGGGAAGGCGTACACCGCCTCCACCTCGTCCCGCGGCATCCGCTCGGCCAGGACCGCCAGCAGCCGCGACACCGCCTCGCCCGGGGCGTCGGTCACGCGCGCCCAACAAGAAGCCGGCCGCCGGGGAGATCCCCATCGGCCGGCACCTGCCACGCGAGACCTCGACGCGCCTTCATCGAGGAGGGCCCGCCGCGGGAACGGGACACGAACAGCGCTGACGGGTCATGAGCGGCGCGAATAATACGAACGGCCGGAGGCGAGTTCAATAGCGCGCCTAGAGGAGCGACGCCGGGTCGCGATCGACCACCAGGCGCACCCCGCCGGGCACGGGAGCCCGCGCCGCCAGATAGCCCGCCAGCCGCGTCAGCTCGCCGTCGTCGGCCGCCTTCAGCAGGCTGTGCCAGCGCCAGCGGTCCCGAACCCGCTCGATCGGGCACGGGGCCGGTCCGACCACCGTGGCGTGCACCTCGGGGCGCGCGGCCAGCAGGGCGCGCAGCCAGGCCGCGACCCGCTCGGCCCCGCGCGCGACCGCCTGCTCGTCCTTGCCGCTCACCACCACGTTGGCGAGCCGCAGGTGCGGCGGGTACGGCGGGTCGCGCCGCTCGACCAGCTCGGCCGCCAGGAAGCCGCGCACGTCGTGCGAGGCCGCGTGGACGATGGCGTGGTGGCCCGGGGCCCGGGTCTGCACGATCACCCGGCCTCCCAGCGGCCCGCGGCCCGCCCGCCCGGCCACCTGCGTCAGCAGGTCGAAGGTCCGTTCCGCCGCGCGGAAGTCCGGCAGGCTGAGTGCGACATCCGCATCCACCACGCCGACCACCGTGACCCGCGGGAAGTCGAGCCCCTTGGCGATCATCTGGGTCCCGACCAGCACGTCGACCGTGCCCGCCTCGACGCGCTCCAGGATGCGGTGGTGCGACCACCGCTCGCCGGTGGTGTCGAGGTCCATCCGCGCCACGCGCGCGGCCGGGAAGCGCCCGGCGAGAAACTCCTCCACCTGCTGCGTTCCCACGCCGTGGTAGACCTGGACCTCGGCCCCGCAGTCGGGGCAGGTCTCGGGCGGCCGCTCCCGGTGCCCGCAGTGATGGCAGCGCAGCGCGCCCGGGGAGCGGTGGTAGGTCAGCGTGATGCTGCAGTTGGGGCACTCCCAGAACCGGCCGCAGGACGGACACTGCACGAAGCGGCTGAAGCCGCGTCGGTTGAGCAGGACCATCGCCTGCTCGCCGCGCTCGAGCGCGCCGCGGACGGCCACGTCGAGCGCTTCGCTCCAGGGAACGGCGCGCGACTCCGCCACGCGGGGCTCCGCCCGCAGGTCCACGACCTGGACCGGCGGCAGGGGCCGCGAGCCGACGCGCTCGGGCAGCTCGATCAGGCGGTAGGCGCCGGACTGGGCCGCGGCCCAGCTCTCGAGCGAGGGGGTGGCGCTCCCCAGGATCACCGTGGCCCCGGCCAGCGCCGCGCGCCGGATCGCGACTTCGCGCGTCTGGTAGCGCGGCGCCTCGCCCTGCTTGTACGAGGGATCGTGCTCCTCGTCGAGCACGATGGCGCCCAGCCGGGGAATGGGCGCGAACACCGCCGACCGCGCGCCGATGGCCACGCGCCGCCGGCCTTCGCGGAGCGAGCGCCACGCGTCGTAGCGCTCGCCGTCGGAGAGACCGCTGTGCAGCACCGCCACGTCGTCCTGGAACACGCCCCTGAGGCGCGCCACGGTCTGGGGAGTGAGCGCGATCTCCGGCACCAGCACGATCGCGCCGCGGCCCGACGCCACGACGGCCCGCACGTGCTCGAGGTACACCAGCGTCTTGCCGCTGCCGGTGACGCCGAACAGCAGCGCGACGCCGCCGGGCGCCAGCGCCCCGAGCGCGGCCACCGCGTCGCGCTGGGCCGCCGTGGGCTCGGCCGGCGGCGGACTGGTGCGCAGCGCGGCGAACGGATCGCGCATCCGGGCCTCGAGCACGCTGCGCGCGTCGCCGCGGGCCACCAGGGCCGCGAGCGCCGAGCGCGAGATGCCGCGCCGCTCCAGCGCCGTTGCGCTCGCCCGGCCGCCCAGCGCCGCCAGCGTCTCGTACGCCTCGCGCTGCTTCGGGGTGCGCGCGAACCGAGCGTCGAGATCGAGCAGGTGCTCGTAGCGCCGCACCAGCTCCACCATCCGCTCCGTCCGCTCGGGCGCCGCCGTCCGCGGCGGCAGCGTCACGACCTGCGCCGCGCCCTCGGCCGCCAGCCGCTGCACCAGCTTGAGGCCCGCGCCGCCGGCCGCCCGGCGCACGGCGGCCAGCGGCACGGCGCGACCGGGCACCCGGAACAGCCGGGCCACGGCCTGCGACGGCGCGTCGCCCGCGCGCCGCAGCGCCGCGCCGGCGGGGCCCTCCAGCGCCCCGGCCTCGAGACGCACCATCGGGCGCCCGACGGAGAACAGGGCCGCGGGCAGCATCGCGCGCAGCACCAGGCCGGGCGGAGCGGCGTAGTAGCGGCCGACGTGGCGGGCCAGCGCCACCAGGGCGGCGTCGAGCACCGGCTCCGCGTCAGGCGCGGCGATGATCGCGCGGGCCGCCGCCGCGGGCGCCGGCCGGCCCGTCGCGGTGACGATGCCCACCACCTCGCGGCGCAGCACCGGCACGACCACCCGGCAGCCGGCCTTCACGCGCCCGGCCAGGTCGGCCGGCACGGAGTACGTCAGGGCGGTGGAAAGGGCGAGTGGCAGGGCGACGTCGACGAACGCGTCGCTCATCGCGCCGCCCGCTGGATCCGCCTCGGCCGCCGCGGAATCATCGCCGCGTGACGCCGAGTCCCGGTGCGGTGGGGAGCGTGAGCCGGCCGCCGTCGATGGAGGCCCCCGCGAACGGGTCGTGCGCGAGGAGCGCCGCGCCGTCCAGGTCCACCAGGTCGAGCAGCGGGGTGAAGTGCGCCGCGGCGGTGATGCCGAGCGAGGTCTCGACCATGCAGCCGACCATCACCGAGAGGTGGTGCGCGCGGGCGACGGCGATCATCCGCAGCGCCTCGCGCAGCGACCCGCACTTGGCCAGCTTGATGCTGATGCCGTCCACCGCGCCCGCCAGGGCCGGGATGTCGGCGGCCACCCGGCACGACTCGTCGGCCACGATGGGTATGCGCGAGGCGCGATGGACCGCCGCGAGGCCGGCGAGGTCGCCGGGCGCGACCGGCTGCTCGAGCAGCTCGACGCCCATCTCCTCCAGGAGCGGCAGCCGCGCGACGGCCTGCGGCGCCGACCAGCCCCCGTTCGCGTCGGCGCGCAGCGGCTTGTCGGTGGCCTCGCGCACGGCGCGGAGCATCGCCTCGTCGTCGGGGGTGCCGACCTTGATCTTGAGGATGGGATACGGCGCCGCCTCCAGCACCTTCGCGCGGACCACCTCCGGGCGGTCGAGCCCGATGGTGAAGGACGACTGCGGCGCGCGCGCGGGATCGAGCCCCCACAGCTTCCACAGCGGCACGCCCAGGCGCTTGCCCACGAGGTCGTGCAGCGCCGCCGACACCGCCACCCGGGCGGCCGCGTCGCCCGGCAGCGTCCGCTGCAGCGCCGCCTCGGCGCTTTCGAGGTCGAAGGGGTCCGCCGGCAGCACCGGCGCGAGCCGCGCCAGCGCGGCCACCACCGAGTCCGCCGTCTCGCCGTAGTACCACGACGGATCCGCTTCGCCCCAGCCTTCGACGCCGTCGGCGTCGGCGAGGCGGACCCAGACCCGCCGGTACGCGTCGGAGGTGCCGCGGGCGATGGTGAAGGGATGCCTGGTGCGGACTTCGAAGACTTCGAACGACAGCTCGAGCGCCACGCTCACACCGCCCCTCGCGACCCCGCGCCCCTGGTCATCCCGGCGCCTTCACGAGGCGAGCGCCTCCACGTGCCGGCACGCCGCCTCCGCGAGCCGCGACGGATCGTAGCCGCCTTCGAGCACCGAGACGACGGCGGCGCCCGGCGCGCGGGCGCGGATCTCGCCGGTCAGCCGATGGAAATCCTCCGGCTCGAGCGTGAACCCGCCGAGCGGATCGCCGGCCAGGGCGTCGAAGCCGGCGGAGAAGACGATCAGCGAAGGCAGGAAGCCGGCGACCGCGCGATCCACCGCCGCGAGCAGGTCGGCGACGTACCGCTCGCGCGGCAGGCCGGGACCGCGGGGCACGTGAAAGAGGTTGCCGACGCCCACGTCGTCGGCCAGGCCCGTGCCCGGATACCACGGCCACTGGTGGAGCGACACGTAGCGCACCCGGGGCTCCGCGCGAAACGCGTCGGCGGTGCCGTTGCCGTGGTGCACATCCCAATCCACGATCAGCACGCGCTCGGCGCCCAGGCGCTCCAGCGCGGCGCGCGCGGCGATGGCGGCGTTGTTGAGGAGGCAGAAGCCCATCGCGCGGGCCGGCGTCGCGTGGTGCCCGGGCGGAC
>Ga0335080_10006765_pt1 | contig 11855 bp, 11 predicted proteins | sample Lox_Sample_34_FD_206720 | JGI IMG/M metagenome (GOLD analysis project Ga0335080, IMG submission 206720) | Soil microbial communities from Loxahatchee National Wildlife Refuge, Florida, United States - Lox_Sample_3.4 | ecosystem: Environmental > Terrestrial > Soil > Wetlands | place: USA...
ATCGGACAAGAGGTAGAGAATTGTCGTGACAGGCCAGATCAGCCCTTTGGACTGGGCGAGCATGACCCCGGCAGGTATTCCACCGCCGACCGGGATCAAAAACAGTTTCAGTACGGACAGCATATCGGATGTTGAAGGGATTACTTCGGTCATGGTGAGATCCTGTATCAGGTATCATACTGTTCGTTGGGGTTAGAGGTCAAATAGATATTGTGAGCGATAGACTTTAATGGAGGGAAAGGTCAAGTGGTTTCTGGGGATAGAAAAAAGCCCCACCGCGTTGCGGCAGGGCTTTCACATCCCCCCCCTCGTGTAGCCGTCGGTCTCCGGCTATCTTGAAATTCCTCTAAGAGGGCAGACCTCCGCCACCACGAGGCATTCCTTACTTGATTTATCTCGAGCTACCAAGCCCTGAGAATTGAAAACTCCGTAAGGGCCGGTACCCCAGGCAAATTCCATAGGTGTCCTTTCCGCACCCGGTATAATGTTGTATCCTTCGACGGAACCGAAAGCCCCGTAAGGACCGGTCCCCCCAAGCTGGGCAGCGTGCCCATTATCAACTGCTCCATTCGAGGAATTGTCTATGGTGGAGCCGAAGGCTCCGTATGGGCCCGTCCCCGCGGAAAAGGCAGGCAATGCACTCATCAGTAACAATGCTGCCAGGACTGAAGATAGAGCAATAATCTTTTTCATAAATATTCTCCTCCTTTGCCAGCATCTTTTCTTCTTGTGGGTACAGTATAGCAGCCGGAAATACAATTGCAAGTGATTTTTGTATTCAATTTCAAAATAATCCATTTTCCTGATGATTGTCAGATAAGATGACCCCGGCGGGTATTCCACCGCCGAACGGGACCACAAATAGCTTCAGTATGGACAGCATAGCGGATGTTGAAGGGATTACTTCGGTCATGGTGCAGGGTCATGTATCAGGTATCATACCGTTCGTTGGGGATAGAGGTTAAACCACCAGATGATGGGATACATCGGTAATTCAAACGAAGAGAAGTTGAAGCAATTTCTCGCGCGTCAATTTGTGATGGGATTCCAAATCGGCGAGAATTGCCGCCAACGTGCCGATTTTCAGGGGATTATGGGCAGGAATAGTGATGTAATGCTCACCGCCTTCAACGGTGGAAAGTCTAATGTGACTCCCCGCCTGACGGGTGATGTGATAACCCAGTTTTGCCAGTGACTTCGCAAGATCATTGCCGGTAATGTCTCGCGGGAGTTTCATACGGCGAGTACTTCCTCGTGGACAAAGTGCAGACGGATCATCTTTGGCGCTTTCCCTTCTTCGAAGTGACAACGAACCGCGTCCCGCACATTGGCATGGAGTTCTTCCAGGGTATCCGCGTCGGTGAATATCGATTCACCCAGAGCCTTGGCCGTGTAGCCGCCATCCGGGGCCTCATCGACAAGGAAAAAGATTTCGTTCATGGACGGCTCCTATTACTCGCTTCATCGGCGAATCCGCTTTCACGAACGCTTCAGCGGATAAAGTGCAAGGCCTCGACTGACATTGACATGCCAGCCGAAGCCTTGCCTAATTGGTGGAGGTGCCGGGAATCGAACCCGGGTCCGAAGATCATACACAGAAGGCTTCTACATGCTTGTTCCGGTATTTAAGGTTTAACGGCCCTTGGCTCCGCCGGACGGGATCCGCGGACCGCGATCCTGCTAAGATTTCGCCTCGGGGCCACAGGCATTCCCCTTGGCTATCCCGCTGAAAATGACGATCTCTCCTCCCCCGCGGGAGTGGTTCGGGAGATCGTTAGCAGGGTATTAAGCTGCTAAGGCGTATTCATAGTTGTCGGCATTTATAGCCGTGCGGGCTTGTTAACGGGGCCAGCCCACACCCCCGGCATGCGACCTTTGCTTACTATCCCCGTCGAAACCTTTACACCCCCCTTTCGGGAAACGCCATCTTTGGCCGATCTCGGTGTCAGCAGCGTCGCTCGTTGTGCGACGTGGCGCTGCCACGCCTCCGCCTCGCTCCTCGCTTCCTTGACCTCGACTCAAACCTGTCGTTTCCTTAAATTGTTCGTAATCTCCGCGTAGCCCCTTGAGCGCCTTGACCTTACGCAAAAATCGCGTTCCAAATTGTTTAACTGCTTTAAGAGGCCATGCAATCCTATTGGCCTCCGGTTACTCATTCTCGATTTTTTTCTATCTACGGTTCTACTCTCTTTTTCTGCTCTTAATCGCCTGGGCCATGTCGCGACCCATTTCTTTCTTTTTCATGTCCTCGCGCTTGTCGTAGAGCTTTTTGCCCTTGGCGAGCCCCATCTCCACCTTGACCAGGCCGTTCTTGAAATAGAGCCGAAGCGGAACCAGCGAATACCCCTGCTCGCGGACCTTGCCGTAAAGCTTGTCTATCTCCTTCCTGTGCAGAAGGAGCTTGCGCACCCGCTCCGGATCGTGGTTCTCCCGATTGCCGAAGTCATAGGGCGATATGTGGAGATTATTGAGAAAGGCCTCCCCGTTCTTCACCAGGGCGAAGGCATCGTTAAGGTTCGCCTTGCCCATGCGCAGGGATTTCACCTCGGTCCCTTTCAGCACCATCCCGGCCTCGAATTTCTCCTCGATGAAGTAGTTGTGAAAGGCCTTCTTATTATTGCAGATCAGCTTTTCTCCCATAATTTAAATGGTAACAGACATCGGGAGCCTATGGCAAGGAGAAAAGAAAACCGCAAACAGTGCGGTTGCGGCCGACCAACCCTGCATTTTTCCTAATTCATCCTTCAGATTGCCTTCCCCCCAACAAACACCTCCAGCAGTCGGCTCTCCTCTATCAATGCCTCGGCAAGTCCGGCAACGGAAGGCAGCCGGTCCGTTTTCACGATCAGAAAATCGCTCCGTTTTCCCTTTTCCAGGGAACCGGCAACATTGTCCAGATGAATGGCCTTTGCCCCGCCCAGGGTCGCCATACCGATCACTTCATCGGGGGTGAGCAGACCGGGGAATTCGCTGGCTAGAAAGCGCATTTCATCCCACATGGAGAGGGAATCGTTGCTGGCCAAGGAATCGGTACCGAGGGCCAGAGGAATCCCGCATTTCTGCAGAAGATGAAGCGGCGCCTTGCCGACGGCCAGCCGCTCGTTGCTCCTCGGGCAGAGGACCGCCGTTGCCCCGCTTTTTTTCAGGATCTGGGCATCATCGGGGGTAATGTGCACACAGTGGACTACGGATGTCGAACTGTCGAGAACGCCGAGCTGCTCCAGCCAGGCGGCGGACGTGGTGCGCAGGGGAGACGGCAGGTAGCTCTCCCAATCGACGAAAGGATAAAGCAACTCCGCAATCTTGCCGCTGGAGTCGTGCATGAAGGCAGCTTCCTCGCGCGATTCCGAAAGGTGGATCATGGCCGGCAGGGCATACCGGCGCGCGATCCCCGCAAGTTCACGCAGGAATCCGGCGGATACGGTATGGGGCGCGTGCGGCGAAATGCCGGGCTTGAGCCTGTTTCCGGCAAAAGAAGGGAGGATTTTCTCGATATTGTCCAGAAGCGCGCCGGTCCTTCCCGGTTCCTGGCCGATGGCCTCCAGGAAGAGCCTTCCGGATAGTTCCGTCGCATCGTAGAGGGGAACGAGGCTCCGGTCGCTGACAATCTCGCCGATGGAGGTCGTGCCGCATTCGAGGGAGACGCGGATCCCCTCCCGCAGGGAATGCTCCAGCTCCGGGCGGGTAAGGGAGCGCCTGATCTTTATGACCTGGATGACCCAGTCCACGTAAGTCCGTGGCGAATAATCTATTCCCTTGCGCAGTTTCCAGGAAGGGAAGTGGGTCAGCTCCAGGTGCGTATGCGCATTCACCAGCCCGGGCATGATGACGCAATCGGGGTATTCCGTGACCGGGGCGCCGTATTCCTTCCTCAGGCAATCTAGCGGGCCCACATCGGTAATGACACCGCCTTCAATCGCGATTGCGCCACCCGCGACAGGCGGCGAAGTGACGGGATAGAGATATGAAGCGGCGTAGATATGCATAAACACTCCGGCAAAGGACAAAGGGAATTTTTTCGGGTTGCAGATTTTAACTTTTGTCTTGTGCCCTATGCCTGCTTATATTCTACCATGCCACGTGTTCAATTAAACCTGGTGGGTCATTTGCCCTTTGCCTTCTTTTATCCTACCATGCCACCTTTTTCAATTTGCCCTGTCCGGGCACTTCATTACGCGCAGGAAGCATGCGGTTTCTCTCATCGACAAAAACCAGCTTCGGTTCGTGATTTCTGGCCTCGGCATCGTCGAGGCCCACAAAACTGGCAATGATGACCAGGTCCTTGGGCGCCACCATCCTGGCCGCCGCGCCGTTGATACAGATCACGCCTGACCCCGGCTCCCCCTCGATGGCGTATGTCTCGAAACGATTGCCGTTTGTCACGTTCCAGATCGCGACCGCTTCATAGGGAATGATGTCGGCGGCTTCCATCAGCTCCCTGTCGATGGTCACGCTCCCCTCGTAATGGAGATCGGCGCCGGTAACCACGGCGCGGTGTATCTTGCTCTTCAGCATCTTTCTTTCCATTAATTCTCTTCTCCCAATATACGGTTATCGATAAGTCTTGTTCTGCCGATGCGCACGGCCAGGGCCAGGAGGGTCCGATCGTCAGCCGTCTTTACCTCCTCCAGGGTTTCGCCGTCACGTAAATCAACATATTCAACCGAGGCCGATGGCTCCGCGCCGATCACGGCCATGACCCGTTCCCGCAGGATCGATGCATCTTTTTGCCCCTCACGATAGAGCGCCGCGGCCGCATGGATGGAGCGGGACAGACAGAGGGCGCTTTCCCGCTCGCCGGTGGAAAGATAGGCATTGCGGGAGCTCATGGCCAGACCGTCGTTCTCCCGCACTATCGGCATGCCGACGATCTCGACGGGGATATTCAGGTCGGCGACCATCCTGCGAATCACCGCCAGCTGTTGGTAATCTTTCTTGCCGAATAACGCTGCGTGCGGCTGAATGATATTGAACAGTTTGCCGACCACCGTTGTCACCCCGCGGAAATGCCCGGGACGGCCCGCCCCGCACAGGGGAAGGGTCAGCCTCTCCACCTCCGTGAAGGTCTGGTATCCGGCCGGATACATCGCGCTTGCTTCGGGAGTGAAGATCACGTCAACCCCGCAGTCCGCGGCGATTTTCTTGTCTCTCTCCATGTCGCGGGGGTAGGTGGTGTAATCCTCGCCCGGCCCGAACTGCGTCGGATTGACGAAGATGCTCACCACCAGCAAACCTGCGCGCCTGCGCCCCTCCCGCATGAGCGAGGCATGTCCCTCATGGAGATACCCCATGGTGGGAACCAGCGCGATGGTCGTTCCAGCCCCTCTGGCAGCCAGGGCCAACTGCTGCATTTCTTTAATACCTACGATGATCTTCATTCAAGTCTCTGACTCTATAAAAAAATGATAGGCTTAAAACAAAACCGTATTGTTCGCGCAAAGGCGCAAAGGTCGCAAAGAAAGTCAACAGCTATATAGCTCTAAAAAATTTAGTTCTGTTTTCCTTTGCGTTCTTAGCGTGCTTTGCGAGAAACCGCTTTCTTCTTGTTAAAACGAGTGCGCGTCGGTGGGGAATTGTCCCCCCTTCACCTCGGCAATGTATCTGGCCACCGCGTCGCCGATGATGGGTGCCAGTTCCGCGTATTTTTTCACGAATTTCGGCGAGTACTTCTCACACAGCCCGAGGATGTCGTGAATGACCAGCACCTGGCCATCGCAATGGGGACCAGCCCCGATGCCTATGGTCGGGATTTCCAGTTCCCCGGTTATGCGGGCCGCCAGCTTTTGCGGAATTCCCTCCAGGACCACGGCAAAGGCGCCGGCCTCCTCGATTGCGGCGGCGTCGGCCAGAAGCCGCTGTGCCTGCTCGTCGCTCTTCCCCTGGATCTTGTAGCCGCCCATGCGATGGATCGATTGGGGAGTGAGGCCGATATGGGCCATGACCGGGATATCCATATCGACAATGGCCCGGATGGTGGCGGCGATATTCTCCCCCCCTTCGAGCTTCACCGCGGCGGCCCCACCCTCCTTGACCAGGCGCCCCGCATTGCGGCGAGCTTCGCTCAAATCGACTTGGTAGGAGAGAAAAGGCATGTCCGTGACCACCAGGGCCCTGGGCGCGGCGCGCATGACCGCCCTGGTGTGGTACACCATTTCATCGACCGTGACCGGCAGGGTATTTTCATGTCCGGCAACCACGACCCCTCCGGAATCCCCCACCAGCATCATGTCGATGCCGCAGCCGTCGAGGATCCGTGCCGTCGGATAGTCATAGCAGGTGAGAACGGATATCTTTTCCCCCTCCGCTTTCATTTTCTGGATATCTAGTATCGTCTTCTTTTTCAATTTGTTACTCGCTCTCAAATGAGATGCACCCGCAAATTCTCTCCACCGTGATGGCAAAGCAAAAAGCTCCAGCTGCAAGGCTTGAGCGTAACGCCGCAGATGGACTTTTTGCGCAGCCATAAACAAAAAAAGCGCCTGCCAATATTGGGGGACGCTTTTCCACGACAAACGAGCGGAACTCTTACCGCTCATTTAAGCCCGGCTATTGCCTCCCGTCCCGGTTCATCGGCGAATCCCGGCGGTATTTCATTGTACTTCCGCAGGTGCTATCGGCTCCACTTGATTAGCGGTCCAACCTGCATATTCTATCGTTTATCACATTCCGGTGAACAAAGTCCATAAAATTTTATTCTTCTAGTTAAAATATTTTTAAACAACATTTCATCCGGAGACCTGACGCATACTTTCCGCCTCTCCCAGGACGGCGACACTCTCTTCCCTGCGCCTTTCCACGTCGTCGAAGATGGCGGTTATCATCTGGCCGAAAAGCTCCACCGAATCCTTGATGTCTTTGCCATCCTCCACCTGCCTGTTGGTAGCGGTAACCATTTCATTGGCCATCGCCTTTATGGAATTGATGGCCGCTTCTATATTCTTGGTGGCGTTGGCCTGCTCCTTGGAGGCCATGAATATCTGCGACGTCATGGTGCTGATATCCTCCATGGAACGGGCAACCAGGCCGGCACTCTCCGTCTGCTCGGTCGTGATCAGTTTTATTTTTTCCGTCATCTCCATGGCCCGCTGGGAACTCTCCAGGATTACCCGGAGCGCCTTGCCGGTGTCCCCTCCCAGCTTGACCCCCTTCTGCACCAGGTCCTTGGTGGCGGTCACGCTCTTTGCCGCGAGCCGCGCCTCATTCATGATTTCCTCGATTATGCCGTTGATTTCGGCGGTAGACTGGCCGGTCTGCAGGGAGAGGTTGCGGATCTCGTCGGCGACGACCCCGAAGCTGTTACCGTACTCGCCTGCCTGGGCGGCAATGATGGAGGCGTTCAACGCCAGCAGATTGGTGCGCTTCGTTATGTCATTGATGACCCTGACGATCCCTTCGATGCGGTAGCTGTTCTCGCTCAGCCGCTTAATCCCCTGGTAAGACAATTCGACCGAATTCTGGATTTCGTCGAGAGCGGCTATGGTTTCCTCGACGACAATGCCGCTCTTGTCTGCCTCCGCCTTGACCTGGCGGGAAGTCTCATGGGACAGGGTGGCGTTTTGTTCCACATTTTTCAGGGAAACACTGATCTGATCCATGGCCGAGACCGATTTGTCTACGGCCTCCGCCAGAGAATCGAGATTCTTGCTGACCTGATCTATAGCCACGGTTATCTCGCCGGACGCTGTGCTTGTCTCGTGCACGGAAGCCATTACCCCCTCGGACGCGGACGCGATGCTTGCGGTATTCTCGAACACGGAATCCACGGCGGCTTTCAGGTTGAAGACATTGCGGTGATAGGATTCCTTCTTCTGCAGGAGTTCGGCGGATGCCTTTTCCAATTCGCCGGTCAGGTTATCGATCGCGCTCAGGAGATTGATCCGGGTCATTGCCAGTGCGACCTGATCGGCGAACAGCTTCAGGGTGTCTATATCGGTTTCGTTCAAGGCCCTCTGGCTGTATTTGTTGTCTATGCCGAACAGGCCAACGGATTCGCCCTTGACGACAAGCGGGCAGAGCATAAAACTCTTGGAACGGATCTGTTTGACCGAGTCGTAAGGAGGCCGCACCTGGAACTCCGCAGGATATTTCTTTATATCATCGATGAGGTAAAGCTTCTTTTCGTTGAAGCATTTGAAGATTACGCCGCCACGCTCATCCAGCGGGAGTTTCACACCCTGGAGACTGGTCATGTCATCTTCGGATGAAAACCCGGTGGAAGAATAAAAGAAAAGGTGAGACCGGGTTTCATCGGCCATCAGGATATTGACCCTTTCATACCCGAGGATATTGTGCAGTCCCTCGGAACAGAGCGACAATATTTCCATGCATTGCAGCGACTTTTGAATCCTGCTGCTTATCTGGTGGATATGCTTGACGTTGGTGTCGAGCATTTTATACCGGTTCTCGAAAACCTCCTTCTGCTCGGCGACCTCACGATGAAGGGCATCCATCTCTCCTCCGCGCCGGTAAAGTTCGTCCGTCGCCTTGCCGATGAAATAACCGAGCGAAGACATGGTTACGGCCGTGCCGAAGCCCATGTAACAATAGAGCGCCAGGTGCTCCCCGTCCCTGGTTATGTCCGAGACTATCTGCGCCCAGAGCGATTGTTCCGGATTTTGGAATAGTATGAGCCGTATGATGATCCAGATGAGAGGGGCGCTGATCCCCATGACGAAACCGACCTCCGCGTAGAGGAAACGCCTCCCTGTTCTCTTAATAAAGCTTCCATGGTCCAATGTGCACCTCCCCTGACGGCTGACAACCCCTCCCAAGGATTCAAACAAGTTCCACAGTAAATGCCGGGATCGAGTCTAAGTCACGATTCCGGCAAAGTCAACGGATATGCGCCGCCCGGATTACCGCGTTCAGTCCGGGACAGTCGTCACCGCCGGTCAATTATCCAGAATCGCTTCGACATGCGCTGTCCCTTACCGCTTCGCGGCCTGGAGCGACGGCAGCAGAGCGTCGTAAGTCCTCATGAGGTTTTCCGGCATTACGCGAATGTCGCCGATGACCGTCATGAAATTGGTGTCCCCGTTCCAACGGGGGACGATGTGTATATGCATGTGCTCGTCCACACCGGCGCCGGCAGCCTTTCCCAGATTGATGCCGATATTGAACCCCTGGGGACCGGCCGTTTCCTGCAGGGCGTTGCGGCAGATACGCAATACCGAGAACAGGTCGAGCATTTCATCGTCGGCAAGATCGTTCAGATCGGCCGTATGCCGGAACGGTGCGATCATGAGATGCCCGTTGGTGTACGGGTAACGGTTCAACATGACGAAGGAGAACCTGCTGCGGAAAAATATCAGCTTTTCCCTATCATTTCCGCTTTCCGGCGGAATGCAGAATATGCATCCCTTGGCTTTGCTGTCGGCAATATACTCCATCCGCCATGGCGCCCATACCCTTTTCATAACCTGAATTCACTCCCTTCGTGGATAATCGGATTCTCAACGCCGGCAAAAAACCTGAACAAGGCTCTTCCCCCTAATGTCAATAAGTTTTAAAGCACCGGCCGCGGCAAGTCAAACATAAAATTGCATCGCTGAAATAGACGGTTTTGGCCTCGCCAGGCCCGCATGATTCCTGGCACCGATTTTCATCACGGGGTTTTTTGCACTTTATGGCAAAAAAATGTTACCTTTTTGTTGCCAATAATTACTGTATTTTGTTAATATTTACTGTAATCAGGCTGCTGGCCGTTAGCTGCCAGCTGCTAGCGACCTAACTTCGAATGCCTCACGTATTCAGCTTCAGGATAACGAATGGACAAATTCAATATGATCCTTGCGGAAATAATTGAAAACACCCTTTGCCACTCTCTCATATCAGGCCGTTCATGAAAGCGGCTATCCCGAAACTTCCCATGATTACCTCTTTTCCTGGCATTGGCGGCCCTTTTGGCAGGATGTTCCTGTTGTCGTTGTTGTGCCACGTGGCTGTTTTCCTCCCTTTCCTTGCTTCACGGACCGGCGTTGCCAGGAATCCAGTCGTCGCCTATATGGACCTGAACATGGCATATGACGCAAAGCCGGCGCCGGTAAAAACCGCCCCGGCGGAAAAGGAAGTTACTCCGCCTCAACCCGCGACAGTAAAGGCCAAGCCCTCGAGCGAACTGGACAAGCTGCGTGAAAACAGCCGCAAAGCCCTTGACGGCGCGGCCGCACAGCCGGAAACGGTACAGAAGGAGTCTCTGGGATTGGGCATGATGAACGGTTACTTCGCCGGCATCGGCGAAGGAGATACCCTGCGCGATGATATTCGCGATTACTATTTCGAGATTCTGCATCGCATAAACGAGAAGTGGTGGCTGAACAGGGAAACCACCGCCAAAGGAAGGAAGGACGCGGTATTTTATTTGGTCATAGCGAGGGATGGCAGGATCGTTGACAAGATGCTGGTGGAAAGTTCGGGAAACCCCGCTTGTGACAGGGCAATGCTGCAGGCGCTGGAAGCGTCGAGTCCCCTCCCGCCGCTGCCGGAGACCTATCGGGGAGATTTCTTCCAGGCGCCGCTGCGCTTCAATATGCCGCTGAATCTACTCGGATAGCGGTCATCTTTATTCAATTTCCTCCGCCTCCAGTTCAAGAAGCTCCAGATCCGCCGCATTGTCCGGCAGATCGTCAGTGCCATGCAAACGGGCTATCTTGTCCGCCACGTCCCTGAAACCGGGGCTTTCCACCCACACCTGCCGATAAGCGCCGACGGCATCCTCCGTCCTTCCCATTGCCTCATACAGAAAGGCCAGTTCATAACCCAGGCTCACCCTTTCCCCTCCGGTAAGATCGTGCATGGCCAAGGTTTCGCGGAAGATCTCCTCCGCTTTTGTATAATCCCCCTTGTCCCGGTAGCAGATCCCCTGGAGAGTGAGGCAGTCGATCTTTCGCAACGGCGCAATGGAAGCGGTCTGGAATTCATTGATGGCGTCGTCGAAGAGGCACATCTCTTTATAGGCGATGCCGAGATTGTAGTGGGTTTCGGTATCGTCCTTATCGAGCTGGTCGTCCACCACCTTCTTGAATTCGCTGAACTGGCCGTCCAGGTCATATTTACTGCGTTTCCTGCCGGAAGGCAAGGGGGGAGCGGCTGCTTCCTCCACGGCCGGCTGCGTCCCGGCTGCTTCAAGTTGCCACCCCGCATCGGTAATGGCCGGACCTCCCAGCTCCATCTCGATCTCGGCGAACTCGGCCGACTCCGTGGAGGGCTCCGCCGGATAAGGAGGAGCCATTTCTCCCAACATTTCCTCTGTTTCGATAGCCGGCTGCGGAACGCTTTCCATGAGATTGTCTATTCCCGTGACGACGGCCTCACCGTAAACGTTGCCGGCAACTGCCTCTTCCATGGGAGAGTCCGGTATCGATGAATCAGCTTCCGGCAGGATGTCGTCGGCGTTCTGAAACGCGCGGATCCCTTCCTCTTCGAGCATGGAAAGGTCTATCTCTTCCTCCCAGGTCAAGGCCCGGTTCCGGGGGTGCGCAGCAGGCGCGGGAGGACGACGTTTTTCGGGAACCGGCGGGGAGACCTCTTCCTCAACGGTGACACAAGCCCCATCTCCGACATTCTCTTTGCTGACGTCCATGGGGCAGACTACGCTTTCCAGTTTATTCGTCTCTCCGGAAGAGTCGTAAACCTTTCTAAGTCCCTCAAGGACCCGCATATCACCAGGCGCCTTCTCGCGCAGCAACAGATAAAAACGCTCCAGCGCAGCAAAGTCGCCACGATCGGTGAACCAGGCGCCGTGGCCCGCCAGGAGGTCCAGCGCGCCGCCCACGTCACCATCGTCCAGGAACATCCGGAGCAATTCTTCCAGGGCGGACACTTCGCCGGGAGAGTGGTTAACGACATTCTGCAGG
>Ga0335080_10006766_pt1 | contig 11854 bp, 13 predicted proteins | sample Lox_Sample_34_FD_206720 | JGI IMG/M metagenome (GOLD analysis project Ga0335080, IMG submission 206720) | Soil microbial communities from Loxahatchee National Wildlife Refuge, Florida, United States - Lox_Sample_3.4 | ecosystem: Environmental > Terrestrial > Soil > Wetlands | place: USA...
CCATGTTCGTCGCTGTCGATGCCGGCGGTGCAAAGAGTCTCATCGCCTGGGCGGTGGTCATCGCTGAGGTCGTGCTTGCGACCGGACTCCTCATGGGTCGGTCGCTCGCACGCTACGTTCTTATCGTTCAAGTCGCGGCGCACGTGCTCGTCTTCGCGCTGTTCGCTTGCGCAGCCCTGTTCATAGCGATCGTTTGGGGACTGCACGGCGTGGAGCTTGCGGTTGTCCTGTCGATCGTGGGGTACCTGCTTCTGGTTTCCTGGGCGTTCATGTATCTCTTTCATCCCGGAGTGGAGGAATTCTTTAGTCGACAATCCGCGAAGTAGCCTAGAAACGCATACCGGCGCGAATCGGCTGCGGCATTCTGCAGCGCACATTACCCTGAGGTACGATGGCCGAAGGAATCTCAGAAAACACGGAGTAGTGGTTTCCGCTTCAGCAGACGGCGATTCGTCGCTGCCTGTTTCTCAACCCGCTGGATGGAGGGCGACCATGCGCAACAGATGTAATCCCGTTTCCGTCTCTCTTGGCTTATTCCTTTTAGCCTGCAGTGCGACCCCGCTGGAGGTGTTCGCTGGCGACGCAGTCGGGTACGACTGGGATGAGAACGTGTTCCGCTACTGCTGGTCGCCGGACCCGCCCGACGGTGATCGGTATTCCACATCGGCCGAGTGCATCGCCATGGTGCAGCACGATTTCGCCGATTCGCGTAACCACAGCATCATTTATAACTCGGACCTGACACACTTCGTCGCTTTTGCTGGAGGATACGACCGGGAGGGCCGGGTGCAAATCGCAATTGGTTCCGGGAGCACGCAGTACGACGCGCAGCAGGATGCCTATCAGCAGCTGAAAGGACTGAAGGTCGACTATTACACGCTCTACGGGAGCTATTTCTCGAACGGCTCGTCGGAGGCTGCCGCGGATTCTGGTCGCTGACCGGAGGGGAGTACGTGGAACCGCTCATGGATGCGAGCCATCTGTATGAGGTCGAGCACCGGGCCTATCATGCTGCGCGGCCCGGTTTCCGTATCAGTGAGCTCCAGATTTCGCCGAAGCAGCAGGTACCCTGGCACTACCACACCAACGTACAGGATACGTTCTACGTCATCGACGGGACCTTGAGGCTTTACCTGCGCGACCCCAAGGAGCGGGTGCATCTTGGTCCCGGCGATACCTACACGGTTGCTCCGCGCCGCCCGCACCTCGTCACGAATGGAGGAAGCGTCTCCGCGACCTTTCTCGTGCTCCAGGGGATCGGCGAGTACGATTTCGTCCCGCTCGGGCTGATCGGCACAAAATAACAGGTTGCTAGGACCCGGTTAGCATCAGACGTGGCCAAACCAACAAGACACGCCACGCAGGCGGATCCCACCGCGCAAGACTGGCGCCATATCGTGCGCCTGTCGAAAGTCGACATGACTTTCGGGCGCGTGCAGGCGCTGTCACAGGTGGACTTCGAGGTCGGGCGCAATGAGATCGTGGGCCTGGTCGGCGACAACGGCGCAGGCAAGTCCACCTTGATCAAGATCGTGAGCGGAGTCCTGCGTCCCACCGCGGGGAAGGTCTGGGTACGCGACCGCCCGATCGATCTGGACGACTATTCCGTGCGCATGGCGCACGAGCTGCGCATCGAGACCGTGCATCAAGGGCAGTCGCTAGGCGAGAAGCAGCCGCTGTGGCGGAATCTTTTTGTCGGGCGGCAGATCACCGGGCGCTTCGGGTTCATCGACGTCAAGAAGGAAAGAGAGGTGGCCGACCATCTCCTGCGCCAGGCGATCGGGTTCCGTGGCCACGGCATTTCCGCCGACTCCACCGTGCGCGACCTCTCGGGTGGCGAACGCCAGGGCATCGCGATCGCGCGCGCCATGTATTTCCAAGCCGACTTGATCGTGCTCGACGAGCCAACCACGGCCTTGGCGGTGAGCGAAGTGCGCAAAGTGCTCAATTTCGTCGAAGGTGTGAAAGCCGGTGGCCGGGCCTGCATCTACATCGAGCACAACCTGGCGCACGTGCACGAAGTCGCGGACCGGCTGGTGCTTCTGGATCGCGGCAAGGTGGCTGTCGAGTTTGCGAAGGGGGAGATCTCTTTGGCGGACCTCACCAATCAGATGATCGCACTGCACGAGGGACACGGCCGTGCCCCCGGCTGAGTCCGTCAGAAAGTGGTTCCTCCAGGTCGAGGGGCTGCCGATCGTCGCGGTCCTGCTGATCCTGGTGATCGCCTTCATGATCGCCGCCCCCGAGGTGTTCCTCGGCTACCGGATCTACATGTCGTTCCTGGCGACGGTGCCGCCGCTCTTGGTCCTGGCGGTGGCGCTGACCCTGGTCATCGCTGCGGGGGAGATCGACCTTTCCTTTCCTTCAGTGATCGCGCTGGCCGGCTGGGTGCTGGGCTATTTTATCCACGACTTGGGATTACCGTGGATCGGTTTCGTCCTGGCACTCGTGAGCGGTGCGCTTGTGGGCTACGTCAACGGTATTCTCATCGCGCGTGTGGGCATCCCTTCGATTATCGCTACGCTTGCTACGCAATTCCTGTGGGGCGGACTCACCACGGTCCTGTCGCAGGGCTTGTCCTATTCGCTGGGCGACGTCGATCAGTTTCTGCTCTGGCGCCTGCTGGTGGGCCGAATCGGCCCTTTCCCGGTGCAGGCGCTATGGGCCTTGGCTGTCGCGGCCGCGCTCTGGCTGGTGCTGAACCGACGCCGTTTCGGAGAGCACCTGCTGTTCATCGGCGACAACGCGCGGGTGGCGGAGGTGGTGGGGGTCAACGTGAAGCGCGAGAAGATCCGCATGTTCGTACTGATGGGCGTGATGGCGGCCTTCGCTTCGGTGCTGCTCACGCTTGAGAACAAGAACTTCTTCAACACGCAGGGCGGCGGCTACCTGCTGGAAGTCATGGCCGCCGTTTTTATCGGGGGTACGTCGGTTTTCGGCGGCAAGGCGTCGGTGGTCGGTACCGTCGCTGGGTCGTTTATCATCGGGATGGTGGAAGCAGGCCTGGTGGCCACGGGCCTGCAGGGGTTCTGGGTGCGCGCTGTGGTGGGCATCGTGTTCCTGGCGGCCGTGGTCGGCCATCTCGTGATCGAGGAGCCGGAACGCGGACGCGCGTCGCTGCGCATTCTGCTCGGAAAACTTGCGCCGGAGCGGAAGACGCCACCTTAGCGTGCCGGCATGAAGGTTTGGAGGCCGATGCGCGGTGCATCGGTGAGAGCAGTCCGTTGTGAACAGAAAGGAGGAGAGCGATGAGAGCACTTGCACCCACTGTCGCGGCAATCAGCATGATGGCGGCTGCCGCCGGCCTGCCGGCTCAGGCCCAAGAACCGCTCGGCGCGGGCATAACGATGTATTTTCAGATGGGCGGCAACCCCGGCGACGGTTCGACGCTGCCACGGACCAACGGCGCGAAGGCGGCCGCGGCGGCGTTCGGGGTCAAGCTGGTCGAGCAGTATTCGGGCTGGCAGCCGGAAAAGATGCTGAACCAGTTCAAGGAGGCCTTGGCCGCATCACCCAGCTGTATCGAGATCATGGGGCATCCGGGCAACGACGCATTTGCCGCTCTGGTAGCAGACGCCGAGAAGCGCAGCATCGTCGTCACCTCCGGCAACTCGCCGCTCACCAAGCTCAAAGATATGTACACGGCCAACGGCTTCGGGTACGCCGGCGTCGATCTGTACGAGGGCGGCAAGCTGACGGCGCAGAAGATGATCGAGTACGGCGGGCTCAAGAAGGGCGACAAGGCGCTCTCGTACGGTCTGCGCGCTCAAGCCGAGCGCGGCAAGAGCGACCAGGGCCTCTACGACACCTTGAAAGCAGCCGGGCTGCAGGTCGACTACATCGAAATCAGTCCCGAGGTCGATCACGACTCGTCGCTGGCAGTGCCGATCCTGGCCGCGTACATTCAGAAGCACCCCGATCTGAAAGCGATCGGCACGCAGCACGGCAACGTCACCGCCTTCATCGGCAAGGCGCTGCAGGATGCGGGCAAGAAGCCGGGCGAAATCACGGTCGGCGGTATCGACTTGTCGCCGGCCACGATCGACGGCTTGAAGAAGGGCTACATCAGCGTCACGCTCGATCAGCAGCTCTACCTGCAGGGCTTCCTGCCTGTCATGCAGTGCGTGCTGTCGAAGAAGTATGGTTTTGCGGGCTTGAGCACCAATACCGGTGCCGGTGTGGTCACTCCGAAGACGATCGGCGCGCTGGTGCCGCTCATCGAGAAAGGCATTCGCTGAGTCCTAATGTTGGCCTCCCTCCCCCGCGGGCGGGGGAGGGAGATGGTGCGCCTTACTCACCGGTCCCTAGAGAAGCGGTCCCCGCTGTGGAAGAACACGCAGCCGCCCCAGTCGTCTTCGAGAAGAAAAGCGCCGACAACGGCAGGTGCATCGGGGTCGCGCGCCTGAGCGCCGAGAAGACGCTGAACGCGCTATCCCTGGAGATGATCGACCTGTTGGCCGAGCGGCTCGGAGCCTGGGCGGACGACTCCTCGATCGCTATGGTGATGCTGGAGGCTGCGGGCGACAAGGCGTTCTGCGCCGGCGCCGATTTGCAGCGCCTCTACCGGTCGATGCGCGAGCACCATGCCTCTCCGGCGCGCGACGACCCACGGGCGAACCGTTACGCATTCGAGTTCTTCTCGCGCGAATACCGTCTCGACTACCTGATACACACCTATCCCAAGCCTGTACTCTGCTGGGGCCACGGCATTGTCATGGGCGGCGGTCTCGGGCTGATGGCTGGCGCGAGCCATCGCGTGGTCACGGAGCGCTCGCGGGTCGCGATGCCGGAGGTCAGCATTGGTCTTTATCCCGACGTGGGCGGAACCTGGCTGCTCAGCCGCATGCCAGGGAGGCTTGGCCTGTTCCTCGCGCTCACCGCCGCGCCGCTCAACGCAGCGGACGCATTGTTCGCGGGCGTGGCCGATCATGCCTTGCGCTACGCCGACAAGGAACAAGTCGACGGCATGCTGACGCGCGTGCCCTGGAGCGAGTTGCGTCGCGACAACGACCGAAAGCTCACACACCTGTTGCGAGGCTTCGAATTTCTTCCCGAGCCCGGACCGGCGCGCCGCCATCTCGACCGGGTCAACGCGATCTGCGATGGCGGCGCGCTCACGGAAATCGTCTCTTCAATCACCCGCGCCCCGCATGAGGATCCGTGGCTGGCGCAGGCTGCCGCTACGCTTGCCGCGGGCTCGCCGAGCTCGGCTGCGCTTGCCTATGAGCTGCAGCGGCGCATGCGGCACGCGTCGCTTGCCGAAGTGTTCCGGGTAGAGCTCGTCGCTTCCATGCGTTGTGCGGCGCGGCCGGACCTTGCCGAAGGCATTCGCGCACTCATCGTCGACAAGGACCGGCAGCCGCGGTGGAATCCCGCGTCACATGACACGCTCACGCAGGAGTGGGTCGACGGATTTTTCGCATCACCCTGGGAACGAGCGGCGCATCCGCTCGCCGACCTGGGCAACGAGGACGGGAGACTGCAATGAGCCGCATCGCCTTCATCGGCCTGGGTAATATGGGCGCACCGATGGCGCGCAACCTGCTCAAGGCCGGACATTCGCTTGCTGTGTTCGACATCTTGCAGCCACCGTTGGAAGCCGCCCGTGAGGCAGGCGCGAAGCCCGCCACTTCGGCTCAGGCGTGCGTCAAAGATGCAGAGGTGGTGATTTCCATGCTGCCTGCGAGCAGCCACGTCGAGGGCCTGTATCTCGGCGGCGATGACCTGATGCAGGCGATCGAGCCTTCCGCTCTGATTATCGACTGCAGCACCATCGCGCCGCACTCGGCGAAGGCCGTCGCGGCGTCGGCCGCCGCTCGAGGCCTCGATATGATCGATGCGCCGGTGTCCGGAGGCACAGCCGGTGCGGCGGCGGGCACGCTTACCTTCATCGTCGGTGGCACCACTGCCGCACTCGAGCGCGCCCGACCCATTCTGTCGGCGATGGGCAAGAACATCTTCCACGCCGGCGGCGCCGGCGCCGGTCAGATGGCGAAGATCTGCAACAACATGATGCTCGGCATCCAGATGGCGGGGCTCGCAGAGACGCTCGCACTCGGCGCCGCGAGCGGCCTTGACCCCAAGGTACTGTCGGAGATCATGAGCAAGAGCTCCGGACGCAATTGGCCGCTGGAGGCTTACAACCCGTGGCCGGGCCTAATGCAGGAGGCACCGGCGTCGCGCGACTACGCTGGCGGATTTGGCGTTGACTTGATGCTGAAGGACCTCGGCCTCGCCGCCGAGATGGCACTCGTCGCGCGCGCATCGATCCCGCTCGGCGAGCTGGCGCGAAACCTCTATTCCCTGCACAGCGCGTCGGGCGCGGGCGCACTCGACTTCTCCAGCATCCTCAGGCTCCTGAGGCGGCGCCGGCTTTGAGCGCCCGCCGCATTGCACCGAACCGCCTGCGATACTGCGCTGGCGTGAGGTTCACCTGGCGCCGGAAGAGGCGGCTGAAAAATCCGGCGGCTGCGCTACTCGGTGGCCGTTCTCGCCCATGTCTGCCCATCGCGCAGATCGAGATCAACCAGTTCGGCATCACCTAACCGTTGGATCGCGATCTCTACGAGCTTTAGCACGTGCGCCCGGTGTTTGAGATCCGAATCGCTGTCGAGCAGCTCGATCGCGCTGGCTAGAATCCGGCACGCGGACGCGGCTCTCATAAAGCTGCCATCCGCGCTCGCGGTTTCGGTGCGCGCCTCCTGATGCGTTTCTTGCTCTGATTGCATGGGTCTGCTCCCGATGACAACTAAAAGAAACCTACAGGAGATGCGCGACTGGCCTGTTGACTATAGTCAATGTATGGTGAGGCAAAGGTCTGCTTCAGCTCGGCGAGATGATCAGCGGTCGAGATAGTGAATCTCCGCAACGGCGCGCAGCTGATGAGCAGCAGCTTCCGCGGTGATGTCGCGCTGAGGTGCCGCCAGCATCTCGTAGCCAACCATGAATTTTCGGACGCTGGCCGACCGCAGCAGAGGCGGGTAGTAATGCGCATGCAGATGCCACTCCGAATGTGGTTCGTTATCGGCGGGCCGCTGATGAAACCCCATCGAATAGGGAAACGCCGTCTCGAACAGATTGTCGTAGCGGACCGTGAGGCGACCGAGAATGTCGCCGAGCAGATCGCGCTCCGCTGTAGACAGATCGTTCAACGCCGCGAGATGGCGCTTGCTGAGCAGCAACGTCTCGAACGGCCAGACCGCCCAGTAGGGCACCACGACCGCGAACGCTTCGTTCTCGCACACCAGCCTGCGCTCGAGTTTCAGCTCCAGCTCGAGGTAGTCGCACAGTAGGCAAGAGCCGAGCGTGCCGCGATGCTCCTTCAGGCACGCCTGCTCCTTCGCGGGCTCGTTCGGCAGCCATGCGTTCGCCCAGATCTGGCAGTGTGGATGCGGGTTGCTCGTCCCCATCAAGGCACCGCGGTTCTCGAAGATCTGGACGTGGCGGATCCAAGGCACGCTTGCGAGCTGCGTGTACTGCTCGCACCATACGTCGATTACCGCACGGCGTTGCGTTGGGCTCATGCGCGGGATCGAAAGATCGTGGCGCGGCGAGAAGCAGACGACCCGGCAGATTCCGGGCTCGCTTCGCGCCCGGATCAAACCCGATTCGTCTTCCGCCCCCTCACGCGTGTCGGGCAGCAGCGCCGGATAATCGTTGTCGAACACGAACGTTTCCGCGTACTGCGGATTTCGTATCCCTCCCGCACGGGAGTTGCCAGGGCAGAGGTAACAGCTGGGGTCGTACGCGAGCATTTGCGCGGCAGCTGAACTCTCGACCTTGCCAAGCCATGGGCGTTCAGTGCGGTGCGGGGACACTAACACCCATTCGCCGGTGAGCGGGTTGAAGCGGCGATGGGGCAGCTCCCGCAGCTCGGACGAATCCATCGCGTTCCGGATTAGGTCGGGTAGCCGTCGGGGTGTGCGCGGCGCCAAGCCCAGGCGCTCTGCACGATGGCTTCCAGGTCGGGCATCCGTGGGCTCCAGTTGAGCTCGCTCTTGATCTTGTCGGAGCTCGCGACCAGTACCGCCGGATCGCCCGGCCTGCGATCGGCTTCGAGAGCCGGGACCGCATGCCCGGTCACACGCCGCACTGCTTCGATCACCTCGCGCACGGTAAACCCGCGGCCGTTCCCTAGGTTGTAGATAAGGCGGTCCACCTTTTTCAATTGTTCGAGCACGAGCAAGTGCGCGCGCGCGAGATCGGCCACGTGGATGTAGTCCCGGACACAGGTGCCATCTGCGGTGGGGTAGTCGGTGCCGTAAAGCGCGACGCGGTCGCGCTGGCCCAGGGCAACCTGCAGGGCCAGAGGGATGAGGTGCGATTCTGGCCGGTGATCTTCGCCGTGGTCTGCGGTTGCTCCCGACGCGTTGAAATAGCGCAAGCTCGCGTAGCGCAGGTCGTGAATCCGGTGCAGCCAGTCCAGCATGCGCTCCACCAGCAGCTTAGACTCTCCATACACATTGGTCGGGCGCAGTGGCGCGTCTTCGACGACTGGGGTTTGTTCAGGTGTTCCGTACACGGCGGCGGTCGAGGAGAAGACGAAGCGCCCAACTTTGTGCGCTAGCACCGCTTCCAGCAGGGTCAGGGTGTTTGCCGTGTTGTTGCGGAAATACTTGATCGGCTCGCGCATGGACTGCCCGGCTTCGATGAACGCGGCGAAGTGCATTACAGCGTCCATAGGCTGAGTGCGCAGCAACCGATCCAGCCCTTCTCGATTGCCGATGTCATCGACCACTAATGTCGCTCCTGCTGGCACGGCCGCGCGCCTGCCGTGCGACAAATTGTCGTAGACGACGACTTCGTATCCCCGCTCCAGCAGTTGAACGGTGACCACGCTGCCGATGTATCCGGCCCCGCCCGTGACGAGTACGCGTTCAGTCATTTCGCCTCCCGGCGCCATCTGCCGCTTCGCACAGATAGATGTCTGGATCCTTCCTCGTCGCCGCACGATATGCTGCAGCGACCCCGCTCTGGAAATTGCGCGCGTGGACCGCCTCGACCAGGTTGATGGTGCAGCCACCGAAGCCGCCTCCCGTCATCCGCGCTCCGAGCAGTCCTGTTTGCTGCGAGGCGACGTCTACCATCAGATCCAGTTCGGCGCAGCTCACCTCGTAGTCGTCGCGCAGGCTGCGATGAGAATCGGCCATCAGCTGCTTCAAGCTGATTCTGTCGCCCCGTTCGAGCGCCGAGGCGAACCGTTGCACTCGATCGTTTTCGGTGACCACGTGCCGGCAGCGCCGGTAGACGGTGTCAGAGAGGCGGTCGCGATGGCGCTGAAGGTCTTCGTGCGTGACGTCGCGCAGCGAGCGAATCTGCGGCAGGACTTCAGCGAGGCGTTTGACGCCCTCTTCGCATTGCATGCGGCGCACGTTGTATTCGCTAGCCGCGAGGCTATGCCTCACCATTGTGTTGCAGACGACGAGGCGTAGCCCGTCCGGCAGGCGAGCCGCGCGATGCTCGAGCGAGCGGCAATCGAGCAAGAGCGCATGGCCTGCCTGTCCGTGGCACGAGATGAACTGATCCATGATCCCACAGCGCATTCCGACGAATTCGTTCTCGGCGCGCTGACACGCGAGCGCAAGGCGCGTGCGATCGATCGCGCAACCGAACAAATCGAGCAGGGCATAGCCTACCGAGACTTCGATCGCCGCGGAAGCGCTGAGCCCGGCTCCTAGAGGCACATCGCCACGCACATAGAGATCGGCTCCGTGCAAGCGATACCCCGCCTCCTGCAATGCCCATGCGACTCCGAGCGGATAGTCCCACCATTTTCCGGAACGCCGCTGTGGCCCGCGGCCGAGATCCGATTCGACGGACTCCTGGACATTGGCCGAGTAGATCCTCAGCTTTCCATCCTCGCGCCGAGCGGCGGCGACCCAGCACGCGAGGTCGATGGCGGCCGGCAGCACGAAGCCATCGTTGTAGTCGGTGTGCTCGCCGATCAGGTTGACGCGTCCAGGCGCCTGGTACAGCGTCGCAGCGCGACCGAACATCGTCGCGAATTGCGCTCGGAGGAACTGCGCGTCACCCATCTAAACATCATAGCAGTTGATTGCAGGCGCAAAAAAACCCCGCGCCTCGAACGAGGGGCGGGGTTTTTGCGATCCCTCGAGCCGGTCAGACCGGCACGGGCTGCGGCTGCTCAGGCTGCTTGGCAGGCTGCGGGCTCGCCGGTGTCGCCCGCTTGCGCGCTTCCTCCTCTTCCTTGCGGAGACGCGCTTCCTCCTCCAGCTTCGCCCAGTACAGGTACTCGAACTCAAAACACATGGCGCACCTCCTTCTTGGATGGGTTGCCACAAGGCCGTGTTTTTGTTCTGTGGACGATGCTACGCCTGAAGATCCTCGATCGCAACCGCGCCGCACCGGTATCCTTGTTGCGCCGCGACATGACGATCGATTTACGCCTATTTGAGCGCGCTCTCGAGCAGGCTCTTGACCTGCGGTCCGCCGACTTCCCCGGCGTAGTTGGTCACGATCGGCTTGAACTTGTTCACCATGTCCGGGCTCATGCCCAGCTTGGAGAAGGCGGACTGCAGCCCGCTCGCATCGCCGACTTTACTGCCGCCCAGGAGCTTCTTGGCTGCATCCAGGTACTTCTGCGAGCCGGGAATCGCTTTCGCGACCGAGTCGAATTCGCCGGCGCTGAGCTTTTCCTGCGCCAACTGCAGCATCGAGCCCGTACCTCCGGTGGCCTGGGTCTCGCTCACGCCGAGCTGCTTGGTGAGCACGCTGGTGAGATCGGGTGCGCTGCCTGTCATCGACTTCATGGACTCGCAGCCCGGGAGCAGTGCCGCGAGGATCAGGATCGTTGCGATGTATACGCTGCGATACATTGGTGCACCTCCTGTTGGGATGGATTGTTCGTCGGGGTCGGACTGCGCAGCGCCGAGCTCGCTGGGCCACGCAACCGGCATGACGTGGCATGCAGCGGTGATGATGCGCGCCCGTCTCAGAAAAGTCGAGACGGGGGCTCGATAGCCTCAAAGCGAGCGCAGGAACGTGATCAACGCGTCGCGTTCCGGCTTCGGCATGTTTCGGAACGCGTCCCGCGATGCGAGCGCTTCGCCGCCATGCCACAGAATGGCCTCGGTGACATTGCGCGCGCGGCCATCGTGCAGAAGCGTACTGTTGCCGTTCACGGTGTGTGATAGGCCGAGCCCCCACAGCGGCGCGGTGCGCCAGTCGCGAGGACCAGCTCCGAAGTCCGGCCGTCCGTCGGCCAGCTCGTGGCCCATGTCATGGAGCAGCAGGTCCGTGTAGGGATGGATGATCTGATGCGACAGCGCGGGCAAGGGCGCGTAGTCGCCGGTCTGCAGCGCAGGCACATGGCAGCCGGCGCAGCCCGCGGCAGCGAACAGCGCTTCACCTCGCTTCACCTGCGGGTCCGCGACGCTGCGCCGCGCCGGCACGCTCAGCGCACGCACATAGAACAGCACGGGATCGAGGAATGCCTCGGGCAACTCAGGGTGGCCCCCGGGCGGCTCAGCGAGGCACTGCAGTTGGACCGGAGTGCAGTTCTCTTCTGGGAACAAGTGTGAGGTGACGCCGAGGTCGGCGTGATAAGCGAAGAGGATCTGCTGCTCGGCGCTGGGCTGATTTGCTTTATGGCCGAAGCGGCCTATCGCATCGCGGCGGTTTATCAGGTCCCGCACGACGTTCGGGCGGCCGTCCAAACCCTTGCCCTGCTGACTCGCAGCAATCGCCCGAATCGCTGCGTCGGGGACAGCGTCGAGCAGGCCGACGCCGATCAGCGGCGGCGCGACGCGCGCGGACGTCATCACGTCGCCTCCCAGCGGACCAAAGTTCAGGCGCCGCAGGTCGAGGACGGGGGCACGCAGCCGCACGATTTCAC
>Ga0335080_10006767_pt1 | contig 11853 bp, 8 predicted proteins | sample Lox_Sample_34_FD_206720 | JGI IMG/M metagenome (GOLD analysis project Ga0335080, IMG submission 206720) | Soil microbial communities from Loxahatchee National Wildlife Refuge, Florida, United States - Lox_Sample_3.4 | ecosystem: Environmental > Terrestrial > Soil > Wetlands | place: USA: Florida...
CCACTCATCGTGGGCATGCTCTCATCCAGAAGAAGCATGTCGAAACCGCCGCGATTAAATTCGGCCAATACTTCGGGGCCATCCGAGAGTGCAACGACGGAATGACCGTCGCGCTGGAGTTGGCTCACAGCCAGCAGCCGAATCTCTTTCTGGTCATCCGCTAAGAGGATACGCATAGGTCAAAGCCAAGGCTACGAATCTGAATCCGCCAGATCCGGCCTCTGTGCCTGGTTATTTAGTTTCGCGGATTTGTCTGCCGTTGGTCGGTTGGATAGGCCGCGCGTTCTTGGCATAAATCTTCGCGAATGCCGCAACTTCCTCGGCTGACACGGGTGATTGATGTTTCAGGACGTACCAGGTGACACCCTCCGAACATGGCGGTGTGGTCAGCGAGCCAGCGAAGGTGTAATAGCCATGGTCAGCCGGAAGGAGCTTGTTCATGTCGACAGTAACTCCGGGAACATCCACGGCTTTACCCTTCTCCGCGGGCAGATTCTTCCATAGTGTGGCGATCAGTGGATTGTCCTCGCCTTGCGCGAGCAGCACGGCGACGACGGCAAGGTTGCCACTCGAGTCTGCGTGAACAAGGTGGGCCACCATGGCGAAACCACGGCCGTTAATGTGCTCCTCGCTGGGATGATGAAAATGAAATTGTTTCAAGGTGTAGGTTTTGTCGCCGACCGTGAGTGTGCTGCCGGCGGGATAATTGATCTGGATGGTGTGGCCGTTGTCGATGATGTTCAGCGGGACAGCCTTGTAATCGAAGTTTAGGGCGGGTAAGTCCGCGGGTTTCGCACCTTTGATGTCGATCGGGGATTGTGTATGGCCGATAGAGCATGTGGCATAGGCGGAATCCAATTTGCCCCAGGCTGAGGGTCCCTCTTCGCCCCCGTAGGTCCAATGAGGCGGCTTGGCTTCCTGAGCGGAGACCACCGCTGAAAACAGCGGCAGTGACAACGCCAACATGGCGACAAGCGAAGACCTGCCCGGATGAGGCTTCATTTCTCTTCTCCTTCTGTTGCACAGCGGTTCAAGCACAAAAAGTAGCACAAGCAGTGCAATTGCCAAGCGAAGTTTTTCAGGAAGAACTGCAAACCGGGGGAAGGAACGAGTGTGAGGCAGGTCGTTGACAAGATAACAAAAAGAAAGTAAAAGAAAGAAATCGAAAGCAGGCCCGGTGCGGAGTGCAACCTCGAAAAACGCATGTCAGGGACCTAGGGGGTGTGGGATGGAGCTTTCCAAGCGCAACCTCGTCCTGAGGCTCGCGGTCATTCTCAGTATTTTGTTGGCAAGTATAGTCACGGTACCGCCGGTCGAAGCGCAGTCGACATATACGGCGCAACTTACCGGGGTGGTAACGGATCCGTCTGGGGCGGTAGTACCCGGCGCGAAAGTGATTCTGACGGATGAGGCAACGAGCGTTTCGAGTTCGTTCGTCACCGACGCAAGAGGTATTTACGTTTTCACGGGAATACGCCCGGCAACCTACACGATCCGGGTGGAGGCACCGAACTTTGCAACCACCGAGAAAAAGGGATTGGTGCTTGCAGTAAGCCAGCAGGCCACGCTGGATTTCACGTTGACGGTGGGGCAGGTTGCGGAAAGCGTGACGGTCACGGAGCAGGCGCCATTGCTCGACACGGGCAACGCCGCGCTCGGAACCGACGTCACCAACGAATATGTCCGTGATATTCCCCTAATTAATCGCAGCATGTTCGGCTTGGTATTCCTGGCGGGAGGCGTGACGGAGACGACTGGATCGGGAACTCAGGACTCTTATCCATCTGGAACCAATTTCGTATCAAACGGACAGCGAAACTCGACCGCCGAGGTGCGCCTTGACGGGGCATTGACTAGCGCACCAGAGCAAGGCGAAGGCGGCACGACGAACGTCTACTATCAGCCTTCGGTGGAAATCGTCCAGGAATTCAAGGTAGAGAACAACAGCTTTTCAGCGGAGTACGGGAACAATGGCGGGACCGTAGTGAATATGGTTCTCAAAGAAGGCGGAAACCAATTTCATGGCAGCGGCTGGTGGTTTGGCCAGCGTTCCGCACTCGACGCAAACGACTTCTTCAACAATGCCAGTGGGGTCTCCAAACCGGATCACGTGCGTGATCAGTATGGATTCTCGCTGGGAGGTCCGATTAAGAAAGGTAAGACTTTCTTCTTTGTCGACTTTGAGGGATTGCGGCAGCACAACCCGGTAAACATTCAGGGTACAGTTCCTACCGACCTGGAACGGAATGGTGATTTCTCGCAAACGTTCAACGCGGACGGCAGTCTGCAGCAAATTTACAATCCCTTCCAATGTATTGCCGATCCAGATCCAAGCCAGCCCTGTACTCGCACCGCGATTTCTGGAAATAAAATCGATTCCACATTGATCGATCCGATCGGCCAGGCACTGTTGAAGCTTTATCCGGAACCCAATCAACCCGGCCCAATTGATAATTTCCGAACTTCGATCGTAACGAATGAGCCCTCGCATCAATTCGATGTCAAAGTTGATCATCATTTTAATGACAAGCAGCGGCTGGCGATAAGGTATAGCCAGGCGCACAGCGAATACGACGTTCCATACGTATTGGCAAGCGAAGATTTCAACGACGGCCAAGTGTCGTCAATTGATGTCCACAACGTCGGAATCGAACACAACTGGTCTGTAGCGCCGACGATGTTGTTGACCAGCCGGTTCGCAGTCGACCGCGTAGTCGCGCCGGTACACTCGAATTTTCCCGACTACACCGCAGCCGGCTTCCCATCGATTTTGGGAGGAGCGAATGGGCTGCAGAGAATGCCGGCCATTGTTCTGGACCCCACAAACGATTGGCTGTCCATGTACACGCAATGCTGCACGGACACGGACTTCGCCCACACTCTATACAGCTATTCCATGGCCATGTCGTGGGTGAAATCCACGCACACGGTGAAGTTTGGCTTCGAACAACGGCAATTCTTCAACAATTTCTGGCAGCCCAACTATCCCACGGGACTGTTCCACTTCGCGCAGAATGTAACGGCAGAAAACCCAGCATTTTCGGGAACCAACGAGGGCAATTCCTTCGCGTCACTCCTCATGGGCTTCGGCGACTATGGCCAGATCAATGTGCTGCCGACCGTCGCAGACAAATCGATGGAGACAGCTTTTTATGTTCAGGACGACTGGAAGATAACGCCTAGATTCACCCTGAACCTGGGGCTTCGGTACGAATGGAGTTCGCCGTACACGGAGCGCTTCAACCGCCAGCAGTATAGCGATTTCAGCGGCGATACAGGCGTGACCGTCGACTTGCCGGATCCGAACAACCCGTTGACGGCAACAGTGCCCGTCAATTTAAAGGGAACGACGTTATTCCCGAATCAGGGTGGGCTATATCGCAGTGTGCCGACCGATCGAAATAACATCGCGCCCAGGGTTGGCTTCGCGTGGTCGGTGGCCAGCAACACAGTTCTGCGCGGCGGGGCCGGAATTTACTATGGCTTGAGCCCAGCCACAAACTTCCAGTATCCGGGAACAGCTTATTCCGCAAGTGACCCGGTGCTCTTCACTACGGATAACTTCGGATCACGGTTTGCGACTCTGGAGAACCCGTTTCCTCTGGGCATTGCTCAGCCACAAGGCCAAACCTATGGTGCGTTGGCCATGTGGGGCTACGACAATTCAAACAACCTCGGCACGGAGCGGGCTCGAAATGCGGATATCTACCAGTGGAATCTGGGAATCCAGCATTTGTTTCCGGGACAAATCACGATTGGAGTGGATTATTCCGCGAACCGCAGCACGCATCTGCCATGGGGCGGGTATTCGAGCACGCGAAACCGCAACTTCATCTCTTCAAGCTTGCTTGCACAAATATCACAACAACTCCACGCCGACCCAACGTGTGACGATAACAGCTGCGTATCGAACTACATCTATCAAGCAGTCAACAATCCGTTTCAGCCCTTCTTCCAAGGATCGAACGCGATCTTTAACGAACCAGCATCGCAGTACAACCTGGACCAAGTCCCTTTGATCAATCTGCTTCGTCCCTACCCGCAATTCGACGGCACGTTTCAAGGCTTGCCTAATTTTGGGGCGAACTCCTGGTACAACTCGATGCAAATTCGGTTTCAGAAGAGACAGAGCCACTACATCAGCTTTGAAGGAAATTACACGCTGTCAAAGTCGACAGACGATTCTTCGATTGGCTTCAACGCGTTTGTTGGAAACCTGGATCTCGGCAATCCCCAACAACTTGATCGTTTGAATCTTGAACACGCGATCAGCGCGAACGATGCCACGCACCGCTTTGTCTTAGCTGCAATTTTCGATGTGCCGGTCGGGCGCGGTCTGTGGATCGGCCGGGATATGAACCGCTTCCTGAACGCGGTAGTTGGAGGCTGGTCGATCTCCACAATTCTCACCTACCAGACGGGCCAACCTTTGCCGATTGGCATGGCGCAACCGCGGCTGGCGGATGGGAATCAGAGACCAGACGTCAGTTGCAACCAATTGTCGAGCGGCATCAACTATCATCAAGCCGCCGCCAATTTCCTCAACGGCTCGGGTAATCCCTCGGTTTTCAACTCTGCGTGTTTTGCAGATCCCGGAGACCAGAATCCTGGTGATGCGCCGCGCTATTTCTCTACCTTGCGTGGTGACGGAATCCACAACGTGGACCTGTCGTTCAGCAAGGAATTCAAGATTCGAGAAGGGATGCTGCTGCAGTTTCGCGGAGAATTCTTCAACTTCACCAATACTCCGCGGTTCGCGTTTCCAGACTTGGGATTCGGGGGCGATACCTTCGGCTATGTCACGTCGACGGCGCCCGGCAGCATACCGCGGCACACGCAATTTGGGTTGCGGTTTCAATTTTAGGTCTGAGTCCACACATGAAACGACGCGACTTCATACGGGCGGGATTCGTCGGCGCAGCAGCGGCTTACGTCCCACCGCACAACTTCGACAAGTATGATTTCGGGCCGGGGCCCGCGGTTCAGGACCGGTTGAACCAAGGACCCTTCCCTGCCGATGTGTACCCGAGCTGGAACGTGGTGATGGGGCTGACACCCGCCGAAGGAATGGTCCACAACTACGGCATGGGATTGGTGACTTATCTCTGCGACGAGACAGAGCTGCTGCGTCCTGCGGGGATAAGCACGGAGAACGCACTCGAGGCGCTCGCCAAATTCTCGCTGGGAACGACTCTCTACATCCGCGTGAACTGGAAAGACGTGCAGCAGCGGCCGGGGAAGCTCGAGCCAAACGAAATCTGGAAGACTTCGTTCGCTCTCGCCAAGCAATACGGCAAACGCCTTGCCTTCCGGGTGATGATCAGTAATCCGGATATCGAAGGCTATGCCCTCCCGGAGTTCCTGCGCGCAAAAGTACCGATGGTGAAGTTGGGTTCCTGGCAGAAACGAGAACGAGAAGAACCTCGTTGTGACGACCCGTATTTTCAGAAAGCCTTCGAAGAGTTAGTTGGCCTGCTGGCCGCTGAATATGACGGCCACAACGATGTGGAGTATGTCGACACGTTCATGTATGGCTTCTGGGGAGAGGGGCACACCTGGCCGCTGGAGAAAAATCCATATCCGGATTACAGCACCGCGGAGAACGCCTTCGTAAAGATGTTCCAGGTGCAGACCGAACATTGGAAGAAAACACCGCTGGTGACGAACACACAGCCGGATTTCAGCAAAGTGGGAAATTCGGAGCTCGTGGATCGGACTCTGCGCCACGGGGATTGGCTAAGAACCGACACAATCTTCATTGAGAACGAGCAGATTGAGGCGTTGAGCAACCGGCCGCCGTGGACAGCGGCATCAGTCGAAGTGGGCATGTCGGACGGTTCGCCGAAAAGCCTGAAGATCGACGAGGGCCTGACCTATTCGGATAATGTGATTTCTCATGCACGCGATGTCGGCGCGTCATACTTCTCACTTTGGAACTGGCATCGGATTTCTGCGGCGGGGCTGCAGCGGTATTACGATGTGTATCCGCACGCGCTCGATTCGCTGGCGAAGTCCATCGGCTATCGCGTACGACCGTCGTGGGTGTGGACTTACGAAGAACGCGGCGAGCCCGGACTAATCATCGGGTTTGTGAATGACGGAATCGCTGGAGTACCCGGAGTGCTAAGAATCAGCATCGTTTCCGAAGCAGGCCAGGAGCTTGTGGCCGGGTCGCTCGATCCCGGATATCCGCTGCCGGGACGCGTTCGGCAGGCGCTGTTGCCGCTTCCAAAGGGCACGAAATGGCAAGGGCTGCGCTTAAGGACGGAGATCGAAGCAAAGGGCAGACGCTTTCCTGTGCGTTGGGCCTGCCACCAAATGCTCAATGACGACGGAAGTCTGACATTGCGGCCGACAGAAGGGTTAAACGTTTCGGACGAGACAGGCGGATTAACCTGATGAAACCAACACTCCTATTCCCTGCCCTGTTCTTCGTTGGGTGTGCCACGCTGTTGACGCCTGCGCAGGTCAACGTCCCGCAGAATTGGACACACACGGTTCGCATTGGCGCCTACGGACTGAAAACTGGAAACGCGGACACGATCGTACGCGACGCGCAAAATTCGCACGTATTCGGGATTGAAGTCGACAACGACATTCCTGGGCGGTACGAGAGCTATCTGGATCCGACAGAAAAGCTAAAGGCGATTCGAGCCGTTGCGGTTGCAGCGCACCATGCGGGCAACCGCGCCTTTGTGTACATCGCCGGGACTGAATGCATTACGGCCCATGCGGACAACGCGCCGCACTCCGTGATGAAGGATCATCCGGAGTGGGTTCAGCGAAAGATCACGGGCGAGCCCGCCTTATTCACGTCGGGCGCTGCATTCTGGATCGCACCGGGTGACGAGGACGTATGGATCAGTCCATACGCAAAGGATTGGCGCAAAACGTACATGGAGCGGGTGCGGCAGATCGCCGGGACGGGAATTGACGGAATTTACGTGGACATTCCGTACTGGATGACGCACTTCGACGGGTGGGAAGATTCGTGGGCCAGTTTTGACGATGCCACGGTCGCGGCGTTTCGCGCGAAAACCGGATTGGACGCGAAGAAAGAGTTGAAGATCGGCGATTTCGATGATCCGAACTTCCGGAAATGGATCGATTTCCGAATCGATACGATGACGGAATTCATGCGCGAGATTCGCGACACCGCGCGATCAGTGAAACCCGACATTATGGTGATTCCGGAAATCTATCCGGGAATCGAACGTGAAGCCACGGTTGTCGGCGCCGATGTGTATCAGATATATGGAGTGGTGGACGCGATTGCGCACGAATACGAGTTTGGAAACGGTGAGCACATGGCCGCGTCGCGGACGCTGGCGGATTGGTTCCTCTACCAGGCAGGGATGCTGTCGTTCCGCGCGTTTGCGGAAGGCAAGGCGACCTGGATTCTAAATTACTCGTGGGACGGGAACAAAGGCGTTGATAAGCGGGAGGCGATGAAGAATCTCGCCAGCTCAATCGTAATGACTGGCGCGAATTTCTGGGACGCGCCTGGACACAGCATGGCGGGTTCCAACGACCCGGAGACGCGGAAACAAATCTTTGTGTGGATTGAAAAGAATCAGGACACGCTGTATAAACCTCGCGAGCCTATGCAACCAGTGGGAGTGTATTTCTCGCCGAAGAGCCGGGACTACTCGCCAAAATTGTTTCTAGACACCTATCGGGGAGCTTTAGTAGCACTGCTGCAAGCGCATCGAGAATTTCAGGTGGTTACCCCACGCACGCTTGGAAAGTTCCATGGAGAATGCCTTGTGCTGCCGAACGTGCTAAGCCTGAGTGAGAGTGAACAACGAAATCTGGAGCCTTTTTTGAAGACAGGCGGAAAAGTTGTGGTTATCGGAAAAGAGCCCGCCGGACTTCCTGCGCAGGCAAAAACGTTGCACGTCAATTCCGATTCCATAAGCACTTATTTTGAGACGTTGGAGCATAATTTCCCATCGGCGATTCCTCCAGCCGACTTTTTGTCTGCCGTGGCGGTCAAAACCGACATTCGCATCGACGCGCCGCCGACGGTAGCGACGAATTTCGGCCGAGTGAATGGGCGCCCACATATCTTCTTGGCCAATTTTGGCGGTCTTGAACCAAACAAGATCGCCGTGCCGGCGCCAGCTAAGGTGCAGGTCACAGTTCCGGCAACTTGGGGGAACACATTGACTTTTCTTCCCTTCCTGGGAGAGGCACAAACCGTTCATGGAGAAGCCAAAGGGGAGAACGTACAGTTTGTGTTGCCGCCGATCGAACGCGGCGCGGTGGTCTGGGCCGGAGATAGTCCTAAATGAGTTTTCGGGTCACAGAGGGCAAAAAGAAGCGGCTTCAGGCCGTCGCGGATTCACGAGGTGTGATTGCTGCCCTGGCGATCGACCAACGCAACGCCATTAAGAAGCTCTTTGCCAATGCGATAGGCTGCGAACCAAACGATGTGCCCGGCGAGCAGATTGTGCAATTCAAAGAGGTGGTAAGCCAGGTGCTTACCCCGCATGCCAGTGCGATCCTGTTGGACCCGGAATACGGGCTACCGGCAGCGAAACGGAAGAGCAAGAAGGCAGGACTATTGCTGGCATACGAAAAAACCGGGTACGAAAAGGCGGTGCCTGGAAGACTGCCGCATTTGCTGGATCGTTGGTCGGCAAGCAGGTTAGTTTCCGCAGGCGCAGACTGCGTGAAATTGCTGCTGTACTACTCGAGTACCAGCCCAGCCGACATTGTCGATGCCAAGCACGCGTTTGTGGAGCGCGTCGGTGCAGAGTGCAGCGAGGCTGACGTACCCTTTTTTCTGGAGTTGGTGAGTTATGCCGAAGGATTGGACGACAAAGGTGCGGAGTTCGCAAAGTTGAAGCCAATGGTCGTAGCGCAGGGGATGGCAGAGTTTTCGCAACCTCAGTACCGAGTTGACGTGTTAAAGGTGGGAATGCCGGTGAACCTGGGATTTGTTGAGGGGGCGCCGATTACTGCCGGTCAGACACTGTCCAACCGAACTGAAGCTCTCGCGCACTACCGAGCAGCCGCTGCTGCCGCGACCGTGCCGTTTATATACTTGTCGGAAGGCGTGAGCAACGAAACCTTTCTGTTCGGACTGGAGTTAGCGGCTGAGGCAAAAGCGCCCTTCTGCGGCGTGCTCTGCGGGCGCGCCACCTGGCAAGACGGAGTGCCGGTTTTCGTGAAAGGCGGCACAAGCGCACTGGAAGATTGGCTGTCGACCACGGGAACCCGGAACATAGAAAATGTGAACCAATGCTTGAAAGCGGCACAGCCGTGGTTTGCGGCGGTCGGTGAAGCGACGTCGAAAAAACCGTTACGCGGAAAAGGCAAAGGGCATTCGTGACAACGCAGTCCAAGTCGAACTCTCAGCATGCGGTTGTGGAGTTGGAACGTCTTCTCAAAGCCAACCGCCAAGGAAAAGCTACCGGCATTTTTGCCATCTGCTCCGCGAACCGGTTCGTACTGGAAGCAGGGATGCTGCAGGCGAAACGCGACGGAAGCTTGCTCCTGATCGAAGCGACTTCGAATCAGGTGAATCAGTTTGGCGGATATACCGGGCAGACTCCGCAGGATTTTGTGCAGTTCGTACAAGAGATCGCGCGATCGATGAAGATGCCCTGGAATCGCGTGGTTCTCGGCGGCGATCACCTCGGACCTCATGTGTGGAGGAATACCAGCAGCAAAGCGGCGATGGAGAAGGCTCGCGAACTCGTTCAAGAGTATGTGCGGGCTGGATTCACCAAGATTCACCTGGATACCAGCATGCCATGCGCCGACGATGGCGTCGCAGAGAATGAGCCCCTGGCCGAAGAAGTTGTCAACGAACGTGCTGCGGAATTGTGCGAAGCCTCCGAGGCTGCATTTCAGAGCATGCGAGGTTCCGTTGCGGCGCCACGATATGTGATCGGGACGGAAGTCCCTATTCCTGGTGGGGAGCAATCGGGAGCTCAAGCTCCACAAGTGACGATTTGCAAGAATCTAGGCCGCACGTTGGACCAAGCCGAAGGCGCATTCCAACGGCGTGGGCTCGGACAGGCATGGAAACGCGTGGTCGCGATAGTGGTTCAGCCTGGCGTCGAGTTTGGCGATGCAACCGTTTTTCATTATGATGCGAAAAAGGCTAAAGCCCTTTCTCGGTATGGCGCGCAGCGCTGGTCTGGAGTGTACGAGGCGCATTCAACGGATTACCAGACAACGGGTGCTCTGCGGCAGATGGTCAAAGACCATTTCGCTATTCTCAAAGTCGGACCGTGGCTGACGTTTGCCTTTCGTGAGGCCATTTTCGCCCTGGAAGCGATCGAGAAAGAGATGATTTGCGCGCGGGCGGACATACCAGCCTCGGGAGTGCAGCAGGCTTTGGAAGATGCGATGCTCCAAAATCCGGTCTACTGGAAGGGCTACTATCATGGCGGCAACGAGGAGATGCGGTTTGCCCGGCGATTCAGCTACAGCGATCGCGTGCGCTATTATTGGCCTCTCCCTAAGGTCTCAACCGCAGTTCAGCGGCTCATTGCAAACCTAACCACGAATCCCGCACCGCTTTCGCTCCTCAGCCAATATCTGCCTCAAGAGGCAGAGGCGGTTCGCGACGGCCGCTTAACAAACCGGCCCGAGGATTTGATCAGGCACAAGGTTCTGGAAGTGATCGACCACTATTCCTACGCTTGCGGAAATCGGAAAGAGGATGAGGCGGCATGCTGAGCGAAGAACGGCGCAGAGCCATCGTCGAGATGCTGCAGGAAGACGGGCGCGTATTGGTGAAGGAACTCGCCAGGCGCTTCCACACTTCATTGATTACCATTCGCAAAGACCTGGAGTTCCTGCACCAGGATGGGCAGCTCGAGCGGACACACGGGGGCGCTCTGCCGCTAAAAACCGGAGCGTTGCGCGACAGTTCCATTCAAGAGAAGGAAAGCCAGCATCGCCAGGAGAAGAGCCGCATCGCTGCCGCCGCCGCGCAAATGATCGGGGATGGCCAGGTGATCATTCTGGATTCGGGCACGACCACGACGGCAATTGCGCGGGCTTGCCGTACCAAGCAGAATCTAACGATCGTAACCAACGGCACAAATATTGCCGCGGAACTGGCGGATAGTCCGGTCGAAGTCATCTTAACGGGGGGCACCCTGCGGAGGAATTCCTACTCCCTGGTCGGGCCGCTGGCAGAAGAGTCGTTGAAGAAGCTGAGCGCGGACCTGTTGTTCTTGGCGGTGGACGGATTCGATGTGCGTTACGGATTGACGACTCCGAATCTGCTGGAGGCGCGAGTAAATCGCGCAATGGCAGAAGCGGCACGACGAACTGTAGTCGTATGCGACTCCAGCAAGTTCGGGCGGAGGAGCATGTCCTTGATCCTGCCGACCAACGCGGTGCATGAAACCATTACCGACAAGGGCATTTCGAAACATGATCTTGCCGCCCTCCGGAAGGCGGATGTGGAAGTGACGCTCGTTTAAATGAAATTTGAGGCAAGAAAGAACTCTATGACCTTAAACGAAAAACCATACGCGGAATCAAGCACCTGGAAGGAACTGCGCTCGCAGGCAGAGGTGTGGCAGAGCGTGATCGCAGAAACCCGCCAGAGCGGATTGACAGCGGAGATTCTGTCACGCAATTCGGGGACGAGAGAATGGCTCTTCGTCGGTTGCGGAACCAGTTTCTATTTGGCCGAGGCTGCGGCGCTCTCTTGGATCACCCTCACCGGCGAGCCGGCCAGGGCCATACCTGCTTCGGAGATTCTCCTCTTCCCGGAGTTGTTAAAGGTCGGCGCGAGTCCGAAACAGGCGGTGGTCATTTCGCGTTCGGGAAAGACGTCCGAGGCGGTCCGCGCCGCGGCCGTTTTGCGGCAAACCTTGCGCA
>Ga0335080_10006771_pt1 | contig 11852 bp, 10 predicted proteins | sample Lox_Sample_34_FD_206720 | JGI IMG/M metagenome (GOLD analysis project Ga0335080, IMG submission 206720) | Soil microbial communities from Loxahatchee National Wildlife Refuge, Florida, United States - Lox_Sample_3.4 | ecosystem: Environmental > Terrestrial > Soil > Wetlands | place: USA...
TCAAACAAAAGCGCTGAATCAGGCTGTCCGGCGCAACCGGGAACGCTTCCCCGCGGATTTCATGTTCCAGCTCACCGAGGAGGAAGCCGAGGCTTTGAGGTCACAATTTGTGACCTCAAACGCGGTGACCTCAAACGGCAGCCGCGGCGGCCGTCGCTATAAGCCCTTTGTTTTCACTGAACATGGGGTTGGAATGCTTTCGTCGGTCCTGAACAGCCCGCGCGCCGTACAGATGAACATTCAGATCATCCGCACCTTCATCCGGATGCGCGAAATGCTGGCCGCTCAGCAGGATCTGGCCGCGCGGGTGGACGAGATCGAATCCACCCAGCAGGTCCACGCCTCGGTGATCGACTCGCTGGCCGAAGAAATTCAGGAGATGAAACGTCTGCCGGAACCGTCGCATCGCCGCATCGGATTTCACCCCAACTGAACCAGGTTCGTGTAACCTGGAGTCATGGGGAAACCGTTGGGACTGGCGCTTGCCGCAGTCTGGCTGGCGGGCTGTTCGTCCGCACCTCCGGAGGCCAGGAAACAGGCATCACCTGGCGGGGCTGTCTCGCAGGCCACGGGATCGAGCAGCATCGCAAAATACGTCGAACTGGCCGGGTTCCGTCTGGACGAGAACGGACCGGGGAAGCTGCAGATTCGCTTCGCGTTGATTAATCACTCGGATGCCGATCTGGGCGATGTCACTCTGAAGGTGGACGTGCGGGCGACAACGTCGCGGCCGGGCGAAGGTCCGCTGTTCTCTTTCCCGGCGACGGTGCAGAGCATCGGCCCGAACGACGTCAAGGACGTCACGGTGACGATTCCGACGAAGCTGCGCATCTACGAGCTGCCCGACTGGCAGTTTCTGCGGGCGGATTTCAAGGTCACTTCGCCGCAGTAGTGCCGCAACAAGCGCATGCTAACCTGAAAGGGCACTCCTCTCCGCGGATCTCAACACACGTGAAAGTCGGTTTTGTCAGCCTCGGTTGTCCCAAGAATCTTGTCGACAGTGAAGTCATGATGGGGCAGCTTGTGGAGCGAGGCCACCAGCTCACGCCGCACCCCGAAGAAGCCGACGTCATCGTTGTCAATACCTGCAGTTTTATCGACCCGGCCAAGCAGGAATCGGTGGATACGATTCTGGAGATGGCGGAATACAAGAAGACCGGGCGGGCGAAGAAACTGATTGTCGCCGGGTGCCTGGTGGAGCGCTATCGCGGCGACATTCGCCGGGACATGCCTGAGGTGGACGCGATTATTGGGACCAACGAACTGGATCGCGTGGTCGGCTTGTGCGAGAGCGAAGACGGCGGCGCGGCGGCGACGGCGCCCTACCTGTATCACGACCTCACTCCACGCGTGCTGGCCACTCCCCGTCACTACGCGTATATCAAGATTGCCGAAGGCTGCGATCATCCCTGTTCATTCTGCGTGATTCCGCAGTATCGAGGCGCGTTCCGCAGCCGCAGGTTCGAATCGGTGATCGCCGAGGCGACGCGCCTGTTTGCCCAGGGCGTGCGCGAGATCAATCTGATCGGTCAGGATACGACGTGCTATGGCGAGGACCTTGGACTGAAGGATGGCCTCGCGCAGTTGTTGGCGCGGCTGGCGAAAATCGAAACGCGGCAGCCCAAGTGGGTGCGGTTCCTGTACTGCTATCCGAACAAGGTGACGCAGAAGCTGCTGTACACGATAGCGGAACACGACGCGCTGGTGAAGTACATCGACATGCCGCTGCAGCACGCCAGCGCCGGCGTCCTGAAGCGCATGAAACGCGGCGCCAGTGGCGACATCTTCCTGAAGTTGATCGAGCGGATTCGCGCAACGATTCCAGGCGTCGCGATTCGCACCAGTATGATCGTCGGCTTCCCCGGAGAAACCGACGCCGATTTCGAGACGCTCTGCGATTTCGTCAAAGCCGCGCGGTTCGACCGGCTGGGCGTCTTTTCGTATTCCGACGAAGACACCAGCGCTAGCTATAAGCTCGACGGAAAAACAGACGGCCGCACCATCTACAACCGCAAGCGCCGGTTGATGTCGATACAGCGCCGCATCTCGCGCCAGCGCAATAAGGCTCTGGTCGGGACTGAATGGGACGTGCTGGTGGAAGGACCGTCGAAGGAGACGGACCTGCTTTGGGAGGCGCGCTTGCCTACGCAGGCCCCGGAAATCGACGGAGTCTGTCTGATCAACGACTACGGCGACGTCGCCCCGCGGCCAGGCTCGATTCGTCGAATGAGGATGAGCGAGGGTCACGACTACGATCTGGTTGGCGAGCTGATTGACGACGGCGCGCACGATGACGCGCCCATGCCTGTGAGTCCGTTCCGCATTCTCGCGTCGCCGAGACCGCAAACAGCTCCCATGGCCCGCTGAATATTCCGTTATGGAGTGTCCGATTTGCAAAAAAGAGGTCGATCATTCCAGTGCATTTTTCCCGTTTTGTAGTGAGCGGTGCAAGTTGATCGACCTTGGGAACTGGGCCTCGGGGACGTACGCAGTTCCCGGCGCGCCCGCATCGGAAGATCCGTCCGATGAAGAAGACGGGCTTACGTGAAGCGGCTCGCATTCATGGTCGCAACGTGGTTCGGCTGCGGCTTCTGGCCCTGGGGGCCGGGGACGGCGGGATCGATTGCCGCGGTCGTGCTGGCCTGGGCCGGGCACCGTGCCTTCGGGTTCGCGCCAGTGTGGCTGTTGTTGTGGGCCGCGCTTGTCACCCCGCTCGGTGTGTGGGCGGCCACTGTTGTGGAAAAGGAATCGGGCCGCACGGATCCCTCGATCGTTGTGGTGGACGAAGTCGCCGGTCAGTGGCTCACGCTGGCGGGAGCGGTGACATTGAACTGGAAGAGCTGGCTGATTGGTTTGATTCTCTTCCGCATCTTCGACATCTGGAAGCCATATCCAGTGCGGCGGCTGGAACGCCTTGGCGCGGGGTGGGGAATCATGGCCGATGACCTGATGGCCGGCGTTTATGGTGCGCTTGTGTTATTCGCGGCAGGGTGTTTCAATCTTTATTGAATATGGCAGCGAGAAAAGATGTGAACGGGCGTCCGCAGATTGCCGCAGTGACGCCGCAGGCGGCCATCCCCGGCGGTGAGTTCCAGATCCGGGGCAAGGGCATGGCTGCGGGATCGGAGCGGCCGCGCGTCACAATTGGCGAAGCTCCCGCGCAGGTTGTGGTTGGCTCGGATTCCTACGTTGTAGTGCGCGTGCCGGAGGGAGCGTCGGGCGATCTGGTGGTGGAGTCGGGGCGCAACGCGAGCGCGGCCTGGACCTGCGACATCGGCATTCAGATCGCGGAGAACCTGCACCCTGTCGCCAATCCCGCGGTCGACAAATTCGGCAACATCTATTCCACGTTCAGCGGCCAGCGCGGGCAGAAGACGCCGGTGGCTGTGTACAAGGTGGATCTGCACTACACGATGCAGCCGTTCGTCACCGATCTGATGAACGCCACGGGGCTCGCGTTCGATCGGACTGGCATGCTTTATGTCTCCAGCCGCTACGACGGCATCGTCTATCGCGTGGAGCCGAACGGTTCCATGTCGGTCTACGTCGAGGGAATGGGTGTGGCCACCGGCATGGCGTTCGACGACGAGGAGAATCTCTACGTCGGCGACCGCAGCGGCACAATTTTCAAGATCAGCCGCGAGCGCCAGATCTACGTATTCGCGACGCTGGAGGCTTCACTCGCCGCCTATCATCTCGCATTCGGGCCCGATGGCTATCTGTACGTAACCGGGCCGACGACCTCCAGTTTCGATGCCGTGTACCGCGTCTCCCATGCGGGCGACGTCGAGGTGTTCTATCGCGGGCTGGGCCGGCCGCAGGGCCTCGCGTTCGATGCGCAGGGCAACCTGTATGTCGCCGCTTCTCACGGCGGACGCCGCGGCGTGGTGCGCTTCGATCCGGATCGCAACGCGGAGATGTTCCTCTCCGGACCGGGCATCGTCGGTCTTGCATTTCTTCCGTCGAAGTCGATTGCGGTGACCACCACCAACGCGCTGTTCCGTGTTGACGCGGGCATCGAAGGCAGACCCCTTTTCTGACGGCCAGACGATGGCCAAAGCCGAGATCATCGCCGTCGGTTCGGAACTGCTCACCGCCGACAAGATCGACACCAACTCGCTGTTCTTGACGTCTCAGCTCAACGATATCGGCATCGAGGTGGTGCGCAAGATCGTGGTGGGCGACGAGCGCGCGCGGCTGGCCGAATCGGTGCGGAACGCCGCGAGCCGGTCGGCGATTGTGATTCTCTCCGGCGGTCTGGGGCCGACTGAGGACGACGTCACCCGCGATGCCGTCGCTGCCGCCCTCGGACGAGAACTGGTTTTCAGCGAAGATGTGTGCGAAGCTATCCGCGCGCGCTTCCGCTCCTTTGGACGGAAGATGAGCGAAGTGAACAAGCGTCAGGCTTTCGTGATTGCAGGCGCCGAGGTGCTGCCGAATCCGCGTGGCACGGCGCCGGGACAGTGGGTGGATACGGGCGCCTGCGTGGTCGCGCTGCTGCCCGGGCCGCCGCGCGAGCTGAAGCCGATGTTCGTGGAGGAATGCATCCCGCGTCTGCGCGCAAGGTTTCCGGCTCGCGTGATCCGCACGCGTCTTTTCCGCGCCACCGGTATCGGCGAGGGCGATCTCGACCAGACCATCGCGCCGGTTTACACGCGCTACTCGAATCCCGTGACTACAATTCTGGCGAGCGCCGGCGACATCCAGATCCATCTGCGGGCGCAATCGGACACCGAGGAAGAGGCCGAGCAGTTGCTCGATGAGGTGGGTGCGCAGATTCTGCCTCTGCTCGGCGACAAGGTGTATTCACGCAACGGCGACCCGCTGGAGAAAGTGATCGGCGCTGCGCTGCGCCAGCGCGGCCAGACGCTGGCCGTAGCCGAAAGCTGTACGGGCGGTCTGCTGGGCGGCCGCATCACATCTGTGCCGGGCAGCTCCGACTATTTCCGCGGCGGCTTCGTCACCTACACGAATGAGATGAAGACGGCGCTGCTCGGTGTGCCCCCGGAACTGATCGAGCGGCACACCGAGGTAAGCGAGCCCGTGGCGCGGGCCATGGCCGAGGGAGCGCGACGCGGCACGGGGGCCGACTACGCGCTCTCGATTACTGGCTACGCAGGACCGGATGGAGGCACCGCGGACAACCCGGTCGGCACCGTGTTCATCGGCCTCGCCACGCCCACCGCGGACAGCGACGTCCGCCGGTTGCGCCTTCCCGGCGATCGCGATCGCATCCGCGGCTTCGCCGTCCAGAATGCGCTGGACATGCTACGCCGCGCGCTGGGCATCTGAACAACTTTTCTGTTGACAAACGGCTCTAGGCATAGCTACTCTATGCCTAGAGCAAATGGATAATACCCGGCGAGAACTTTTCCCTGGCGCCCTTGAAATGATGGTGCTGCAGACGCTGCGGCGCGGTCCTTTGCACGGGTACGCCATCGCGCAGCAGATCCGCCAGACCTCCGACGATCTGCTCACCATCGAGGAAGGCACGCTCTATCCCGCCCTGCAGCGGCTGCTGCGCGCGGGCTGGGTGGAAGCCGCGTGGGGTATTTCCTCCACCAACCGCAAGGTCCGCAACTACCGCGTCACGCCGGCCGGGCGCAAACAACTGCAACGCGAGCTTTCCAGCTTCGAGCGCATGCTGGCCGGCGTCACGCGCGTGCTGAGGCCGAACGAGTCATGAATCGACTCCGGCACCTCTTCGCGCGAAGACGAATCGACACCGAGCTCGCCGAGGAAATCCGCGGACACATCGAAGAACGCGCGGAAGAGCTGATCGCGGAGGGCATGAATCCCGATGACGCGCTGCACGCGGCGCGGGCGCAGTTCGGCAACCCAACGTTTCTGCTGGAAGAAAGCCGCGAGGTGTGGAGCATCATGGCAATCGACAATCTGATCCGCGACCTGCGCCTGGGCGCGCGGGCGTTGCGGAAGAGCCCGCTATTCACCGCGGTGGCGGTGCTGACGCTGGCGCTCGGCATCGGCGCGAATACGGCGATCTTCAGCCTGATTGACGCGGTGATGCTGCGGCCCCTTCCGTTCCCCGATGCCAACCGCATCGTGATGCTCTGGGAGGTGCCGCCGAAACGCATCCAGGCCGCCTCGCCCGGCAATGACCCGACGCAGAACACGGTCAGCCCGGTCAATTTCCTCGACTGGCGCGCGCGTACGCATTCCTTCACGGCGATGTCCGCCATGGAACCGTTCCCCATGGGACTGAGCGGCTATGGCGAGCCGCGCGCAGTGGACGGGCTGCGCGTCTCAGCGGATTACTTCCGCGTGCTCGGCGTGGCGCCGCTGCTCGGGCGCACATTCACCGCGGCCGAAGACGTACCCAACGGGCCGCCGGTGGTGGTGCTCAGTTATTCCCTATGGCAGGAGCAGTTCGGCGGCGACCGCACCGTCATCGGACGGCACATTCAGATCTCCGACGCACCCTGCACCATCATCGGGGTCATGCCGCAGGGCTTTGACCTGCCATTCCGTCATGCTGAGGTCTGGGCTCCCATTCAGATTCAGCCGGGCGGAGGCGACGAGGGCCGGTATCTGAACGTGATCGCGAAACTGAAGCCCGGCGTGACCATGGCGGAGGCGCAGGCCGACATGAACAACGCGGCGCGGCAGATTGCGCAGCTACGGCCGTTCCTCAGCCGCGATTGGACCACTAACGTTCTCTCCATCTACGACCAGACGACGGGCAAGGTACGTCCCGCGCTGCTGGTTCTGTTTGGCGCCGTGACGCTGGTGCTGCTGATCGCGGCGGGCAACGTCGGCAATCTTCTGCTCATGCGCGGGGCGGGGCGGCAGCGCGAGATCGCCGTCCGCGTGGCTCTCGGCGCGGGCCGGGCGCGCATCGCAGGGCAGCTGTTGGCGGAGAGCTTACTTCTATCTCTGGCGGGCAGCGCGGCCGGTGTGGGATTGGCCTATGCGGGATTGCGCGCGATTGTCGCTTCGCTGCCGGCGCTCGCGCTGCCGCGAACCGAGGGACTTCACGTGGATGCGCGCGTGCTGGGGTTCAGCCTCGTGTTGTGCATGATCACCACGCTGCTGTTCGGATTAGCGCCGGCACTGAGTTTCTCGCGCGCGAACCCCGACGATGCGCTGAAGAGCGGCCTGAGGAACACCTCGCGCGGCGCGCACCGGACGCGCGCGCTGCTGGTGATGACTGAGGTGGCGCTGTCGATGGTGCTGCTGGTGGGCGCGGGCCTGATGGTGCGCAGTTTCGTAAGGCAGACCGGCGTGGAGCGCGGCTTCCGCACCGATCGCATTCTAACCATGCGGATGTTCTTTGCCACCGCCGGCTACTCCGACAACGGCCGCCGGGCGCGGTATCTGGAAGACGTGCTGACACGCGTGCGCGCCCTTCCCGGCGTGGAGGCCGCCAGCACCGCTCACTTCCTGCCGATGACCGGCATCGTCCCCGGGTCCTGCTTTACGCGAGCCGACCGGCCGGAGCCCGCGGAAGGATTCGCACCCACCGCCGATTTCATGACCGTGAGCTCAGGCTATTTCGCGGTGATGCGGACGCCGTTTCTCGCGGGCCGCGACTTCAATGACCACGATCGCTTCGGCGACGATGCCGCTCTGATCGTCAACCAGGCGTTCGCGCGGCGCTTCTTTCCCAACGAGGATCCAGTCGGCCACCAGCTCCATCTGTGCTGGAACGCGCGCCACGGCACCATCGTCGGCGTGAGCGCGAACACGCGGCAGACGGATTTGAAGGTGGCGCCGAATCCAACCATCTTTCTCGATCAGGCGCAGGTGCCCATGTATTTCGCTGCGCTGGTGGTGCGTACCGCGGTGCCGCCCATGACAATGGCGCGCGGAGTGCAAGAGGCGGTTCACGCCGTGGATCCCGATCAGGCGATCTCCGACGTGGAGACGATGGACGACGTGGTGGCCGAATCGGTGGCCCGGCCGCGGCTCGAATCGATGCTGCTGGGGGTTTTCGCGGGCATCGCGCTCGTGCTGGCGGTTGTCGGACTCTACGGCGTGCTCGCCTACGCGGTGACGCAACAGACGCGCGAGATCGGCATTCGGATGGCCCTGGGCGCCGATTCCGGCCGCCTGCGGCGCGAAGTGCTCACACGCGGGCTGCGGCTGATCGTGATCGGCATGGCCGGCGGGCTGGCGCTGGCGGTCGGACTCACGCGCTATGTCGAGTCGATGCTGTACCAGGTCAAGCCAACCGACCCGCTCACGTTCGCCGCGGTTGCGGCCGCTCTGCTGATCGCCGGCGTGCTCGCATCCTGGCTGCCGGCGCGGCGCGCGACGGCCGTCGATCCCGTGTTGTCGCTGCGCTGGGAATAGCACGACCCGCTGTTACACTGGGCCTGTGTTATTGCGAGTATTCCTATGCGCGGCTTTCGTGCCCGTGTTCGCCGCGCCGAACGCGATCCTCATCCGCCACGTGAACGTGGTTGACGTCGATGGCGGCCGCATCCTGCCGGATCGCTTCGTGCTGATTCACGGAAAGAACATCGAGCGCGTGGAGGAGGCGGCCATTCCCGCGCCCGCGGGCGCCGCCGTGATCGACGGCACGCACAAATTTCTGATGCCCGGGCTGTGGGACATGCACGTCCATCTCTGGTACAAGGAGAACCTGTTCCCGCTGTACATCTCGTGGGGCGTGACCGGCGTACGAGACATGGGCAGCGATCTGGCGCGCACCAAGGCCTGGCAGCGTGCGGTGGACGCGGGTACGTTGGTGGGTCCGCACGTGATCACGCCCGGTCCCGGGTTCGACGGCGTGCCCTCGGACGATGCGAAGCTGCCGGTACTGGTGCCTCGGTCGCCCGAAGAGGCGCGTGACATGTACGATCGTCTGGAGAATGAGGGAGTCGATTTCATCAAGGTCTTCACGCGCCTGCACGCCGACATCTATTACGCTCTGATCGACCGCGCGCGCAAGTGGGGCCTGCCAGTGGTGGGCCACGTGCCCGACGAGGTGAGTGTGTGGGACGCCATCGACGCGCGCCAGAAGAGCATGGAGCATCTGATGGGCGTCGTGCTGGCCTGCTCGCGCGACGAGGATGAGTTGAGAAAGCTCCTGCTCGTATCAGAACGCAACAACGACGCGAAGAAACGCCGCGAATATTCGGTGAAGGCGCTCGACACGTACGATTCCGAGCGCGCGGAGAAGCTCTTCCACAAGATGGCGCAGTTCGAATCGTGGCAAGTGCCGACGCTGGTCATGTGGAGCCGCACGTACAATCTCGACGGGCCGGAGCGCTTCGCGAGTCCCGAACAGAAGCGCATCCCCGAATCGATTCGGACCGACTGGCCGGCGCCGCCCAAAAACGCGCCGTCGGCCGAGACCGCCGCTCTCATACAGCGCGTGTGGAATCTGTACAAGAGCATTACCGCTCGCATGCAGGCCGACGGCGTGCCGCTGCTCGCGGGCACCGATACGGGCGACCCGTGGTCCTATCCCGGCGCGGAGTTGCACCAGGAGCTCGAACTACTGGTGAAGGCTGGTCTCACGCCCGCGCAGGCACTGCGCACCGCCACCGTCAACCCCGCGAAGTTCCTCAACGCCGAGGATTCGTTCGGTACCGTCGAGCCTGGTCACCTTGCCGATCTCGTGCTGCTCAACGCCGATCCACTCGCCGACATCCGCAACACGCGCAAAATCGACGCGGTGTTCGTTGCTGGAACGCGCGTTACCGCGCAGGGCGGCGTGAGCGCCACCACCCCGAAGTGAATGTGAGATCCTGTCACCGGAGGTTTTCCTCATGCCTGTTGTTGCAGCGCGCCCCATGCTCGAGCGCCTCGGAATCGCCGATGTGAACGCCGGCGCTTCGGACGGAGCCTGGATCGACAGCCCCGCCGCGAAAGAGCTGGTTTCGTACTCACCGGCGGACGGCAGCGAGATCGCGCGCGTGAGACTCGCCGGCGCCGCTGAATACGAGCGCGTCATGAAGGCGTCGGTGGAGACCTTCGCGCGCTGGCGCATGGAGCCTGCTCCGAAGCGCGGCCTCATTGTGCGCGAGATCGGCGAGGAATTGCGCAAGCACAAGGACGACCTCGGCGCGCTGGTCACGCTGGAGATGGGCAAGATCCTGGCCGAGGGCCTTGGCGAAGTGCAGGAGATGATCGACGTGGCCGATTTCGCGGTCGGCCTCTCGCGCCAGCTCCACGGCCTCACCATGCACAGCGAGCGCCCCGGCCATCGCATGTACGAACAGTGGCATCCGCTCGGCGTGGTCGGTGTCGTCAGCGCCTTCAACTTCCCGGTCGCCGTCTGGTCATGGAACGCGCTCATCGCGGCGGTCTGCGGCGATTGCGTGCTCTGGAAGCCCTCGCACAAGACCCCGCTCACCGCCATCGCGGTGCACAACATCTGCAATCGTGTGCTCGAGCGCCACGGCTGGCAGGGCGTTTTCACGCTGCTGATCGGCGAAAGCCGCGAAGTGGGCAACCGACTTCTCGACGATCCGCGCATCCCACTCGTCAGCGCCACCGGCTCCACGCGCATGGGCCGCATCGTCGCGGAGAAGGTGGGCCACCGCCTCGGCCGCACACTGCTCGAGCTCGGCGGCAACAACGGCGTCATTGTCACCGCCGACGCAAACCTCGACCTCGTCCTCCGCGCGGCGCTGTTCGGAGCGGTCGGCACCGCGGGCCAGCGCTGCACCACGCTGCGCCGCCTCTTCCTCCACCGCAGCATTGCGTCCGCCATGACAGAGCGCCTGATCGCGGCCTGGAAACAGGTGCGCATCGGCGATCCGCTCGACCCGGCGACCATCATGGGACCGCTCGTCGATCGCGACGCCGTCGATACCATGACGCGCGCGTTGACGCGCATCCGCGAAGAGGGCGGGGAAGTGATCTACGGCGGACGAGAGCTCGGCGGCTGCTATGTCGAGCCCGCGCTGGTGCGCGCCCGCGCCGGCATGCCCATCGTCCAGGAAGAAGTCTTCGCGCCAATCCTCTATCTCATCGAATACGACGACCTCGAACAGGCCATCCGCTGGCACAACGACGTCCCGCAGGGGCTCTCCTCCGCCATCTTCACCACCAACCTGATCTCCGCCGAAACGTTCCTCAGCCACCGCGGCAGCGACTGCGGCATCGCCAACGTCAACATCGGCACCAGCGGCGCAGAGATCGGCGGCGCGTTTGGCGGAGAAAAGGACACCGGAGGCGGCCGCGAATCGGGCAGCGACGCGTGGAAAGCCTATATGCGCCGCCAGACCGTCACCGTCAACTGGTCTTCGGAGCTGCCGCTCGCGCAGGGTATCAACTTCCCTGTTTGAGGCCCTTGATCATCACCAGCAGCATGACGACGCCGCTCTCGGCGACGATAGCGTGCGGCAGGTTCGGCGGCATGTAAGCGAACGACCCCGGCCGCACCGCCTGCGTCTCCTCGCCGAGCGTCACCCTTCCCGTGCCTTGCAGGAAATACAGCGTGGCTGGCATCGGCGCAGTGTGCGCCGACAACTCCTCGCCCGGCGCGAACGCGAACAGCACGGCTTTCACGAGGTCGTCGTTGTGCAGCGTCTGGCTCAGGATACCCTTCGCCGGGATCGACGTCTGCGCGATGAGATCGTCGTTGAAGTAGTGCATGCCTGCTACTTCAACTCGACGCTGTTCCGCCCGTGATAAAGCAGCGCCGTGCCGTCCTGCTTCACCACCACTTGCAGCGGCCGCGGCGCCTTCATCTCCGCATCGCGCGGCGAACTACACCCCGCCACCTTTGCCCCGGCCTGGTCGTACAACGAAAACGTGCCCGGCTGATCGGAGTTCTGCGCCGACTGTACCCAGCCGAAGCCGTAGCTCCCTGTTCCGATCTTCGTGCCGCACACCGTCAGCGAGCTCTCCGTGATCAGCATGCCGACGTATTTCTC
>Ga0335080_10006772_pt1 | contig 11850 bp, 9 predicted proteins | sample Lox_Sample_34_FD_206720 | JGI IMG/M metagenome (GOLD analysis project Ga0335080, IMG submission 206720) | Soil microbial communities from Loxahatchee National Wildlife Refuge, Florida, United States - Lox_Sample_3.4 | ecosystem: Environmental > Terrestrial > Soil > Wetlands | place: USA: Florida...
CACGCCGACAAAATTCATTCCGCTGCCGAACAGCGAAACGAACATCGCCACGAAAAAATACCGGAAGCCGCGCTGCGCCCAGATCAGCTTCCAATCGACAGGTTGTGTAACAGCAGTAGCCATGGGGACAAATTTTTTGCTGAGCGTCGTAACACTGCGCCGAAGAAAAAGCACGGGTCTAAAGACCCGCCACTACAAGGGGCGATTCCGGCGACGCAGCGAGCCCACTATTTTGCAGCGAGCCCACTATTTTAATGGGAGTGCGCGCCAGCGGTGAGAGCCGAAGTGGACGGATGTTCCTGGTGGCAGCCGGCGCACAAAAACCTAGAGAGGTTCGTGGTGTGGCGAGGCAAGCGGTGGCGATCTCGAAATACCGCCGGCCCTCGCCCCAACAGCTTGGAACTTTCGGTGATAGAAGGCGAGCGACGACAGGATGGGATTGGGCAGGCGAAGCGGGTGGGCGCGCGGGAAAAGAAGCTCCCGGAGATTGGCCGAGAAGGGAGAGGGCCCACCCTCGTTTTTTCTAAGTGTTGCAGATACAGGGGTTAAGTTTGCAGGGGGTCTGGCTTTGTTGGTGGAAAGCTAGAAGAATCAGGGAGATAGGGAGGGGTAAAACTCCATGCCATCCCTTAAATATGCTTTGGTCAGCCAAATTGTATTTAGACGCCCAAGTAGCCAAGAATTTCGCTTTAAAATTAAAATTAGCTTTAAGAAAAGGGGACTTATTACGGCCGAGGGCAGGTCAGAATATAATTTGAGTAGACGAAACAAAATGCTTTCGGTAAGCTTAGTGTGTGGCGAAGGACTATGTGCGGCAATTGCTGGAGCTGTATCCGCGGATTTATTTTGCGTGTCACCGGCGGCATGTGCGGGATCCGCGGTCGGGCGGAGTGCTGAGCGCGCGACAGGGGAGCATTCTGGACCATCTGGATGAGCGGGAGGCGGTGACGGTGGTGGAGCTGGCGCGGCACATGGGCGTAACGGCTTCGACGATGTCAGTGCAAGTCGGGCGGCTGGTGCGGACCGGGTATGTGATTCGCGAACGCGATGCGGAGGATCCGCGGCGGCGAAATTTGCGATTGACGCGGTCGGGCGCGCGGATGCGGGAAGCGAATTCCGTGCTGGACGAAGACCGGATTGCGGAAATGCTGGAGCGGCTTTCGCCGGAAGAATTGGAAAAAGGGATGGCTGGATTGGCGTTGCTGGCAAAGGCGGCCGCGGAGATCACGCCGAGAGAGTCCCAGAGAGTGCGTCGAGAAGAACCGGTCGATGAGGCGGAGGAGGATCCGAGGGCGCAACCACCTGAAGGAATAAAATTTGCGGGACGGTTGAAAACAGAAAAACTGCAGACGCGAACACGCGAATCGCGACAGTTGGGGAAGTCGGAAGAGGAAGAGCGGGGCGTGCAGGAAGTGGTGCAGGAATTACGGAGGATACAGCAGGAGTTGGAAGAGATGATGGGCGGGAAGAAAGAGAGCAGCGAGTAGTTGCGACAGAAGTGGTGCACGACGTGGAGAGCCATGGTGTGGACGTCGCTGGGACACGATGAATCGTGTCCCAGCGAGTAGGAGGAGGGTGCCTGAGGCAAGGCGGCTGCGACGTTTTGAAGTGCGTACCTCAGCGGCTAAAGCCGCGCCGAGCTAGTGCTTTTAACGGCACGACTAAAGTCGCGCCCTCCCGGTTTTTTCGTGGGTCCGGGCTGGCTGGGTAGCGCAATGAATTTGCGCCGCTACAAGTGGTGGGAAGAGTGCGGTCAGAATCGAGATCAAGTAGAGAGTTTTGGGGCGGGCGTCGCCGGGCACGATATATCGTGTCCCAACATTTGAAGTGGTGCGGGAAGGAGTGGGGATGAGGGTGGCGTTGTGGATTGGGTTCAGCGTAGCGGTGCTGATTGCGGCGGTGGTGTTGATTGGCTGGCTGCTGCCGCGGGATCATGTGGCTACGCGGATGGGGCGGTACCGGCAGAAGCCGGAAGCGATATGGGAAGCGATCACGAATGTGGAGGCGATGCCGGGGTGGCGCGAAGGGTTGAAGAGCGTGCAGAAGCTGCCGGAGCGGAACGGGTTGCCGGCGCATGTGGAAGTGACCACGTCGGGAACGATACCGATGGAGACCGTGGAGACGGAGTCGCCGCGAAAGTTGGTGAGCCGGATCGCCGGAGAGAAGTTGCCGTTTGGCGGGACATGGACGTTTGAAATTGCGCCGACGGAAGAAGGCGCCACGCTGCGGATTACCGAGCGCGGTTGGATAAGCAATCCGTTCTTCCGTTTCATGTCGAGATTTGTCTTCGGACAGACGAGTCAGATGGAAGCGTATTTGCGGTCGCTGGCAAAGAAGTTTGGCGAGCCGGCGCGGATTGAGGAGTAGGCGTGGGCGCGGAGCTGAAGTGCAAGGCACGATTTGGGAAGCAGAGCTGCGAAGGGAAAGCGCTGCTCGAAACGAACGAGGTGATTTTTCGCGGAGAGTTTCGGCTCAAGATTCCGTTTGCGCAAATGAAGTCGGTGAAGGCGGTGGATGGCGAGCTGCGGATTGAATTTGTCGAAGGCGCCAGGGCCTCGAAAAGCGCACAGGCCCTTCATCCCTCAGGGCAAGCAGGAATGCCTGTGCCACTGGTGGCTGCCTTTGAGTTAGGAGAGCGGGCGGAGAAGTGGGCGCAGAAGATTTTGCATCCGAAGACACGGATGGAAAAGTTGGGAGTGAAGGCGGGGGCGAAAGTTGCGGTGATCGGGGAATTTGAGAAAGCGTTTGAGCGGGAGCTGGCGGAAGTGACGAAAGCGGTGACGCGCGGGAAGGTGGGAGCGGATGCGGAGTGGATTTTTCTCTGGATAGAATCACCGAGAGAGTTGGCGCAGAGCGCGAAAATCGCGAGGGGGCTGAAGGGCGCGACAGCGTTGTGGATGGTTTATCCGAAGGGTCGCGAGGACATCAGAGAACCGAATGTGATTGGAACGGGGCGGGAGGCGGGGCTGAAGGATGTAAAAGTTGTGGGATTTTCTGCGACGCATACGGCGTTGAAGTTTGTGGTGCCCGCGGATCGGAGATAGCGGCGGCTCTGGGTGGGATTAGACTGAAAGCAGGAAACTGAAACGCGGAGACGCGGAGGACGACGAGAAGAGCAAGGGACAGAAACGGGAAGGCCCTCCTGGTGGGGAGGGCCTTTTTTTTACTATGTCCCGGCCGGGCGACTGCCGGGCGGAGCACATCGTGCCGAAATGGGGCCCAAGGAAGCGGTCATCCTCGGATGACCCTACATTAGAACGAGTAGCGCAGCGCGAATTCCATGCGGCGCTCGGTGGTTAGGGTGTTGGTGAAATCGCCGAAGGTGGCCGGATCGGCGATGTTGTTGTCAATGCTCTGCGAATCGAAGCGCACGGAGTTGGTGACGTTGAAAGCGTAAGCGCTGAAGCGGAGGCTCTGGCGTTCGGTGAGGCGGAAGGTTTTATTCACGCCGGTGTCCACGCTGAAGAAGCCGGGACCGCGGAGATTGTTGCGCTGGCCGGTTTCGCCGACGATGGGCAGACGGAAGTCGAGGGCGGCTGTTTGACCGTTAGCGAAAGCGTTGACGCTGGTGTTGGCGCTGGGATTAGTCGTGCCAGGGAAGACGCCTTCCGAGGGCTTCGCCCCGAGCAACACGCCATCGCCCGGAAGCTGAAAGTTGGTGGGGAAGTTGAAAGCGCCGTTGGCCGCAGACCAGGGCAAGCCGGAAGACCAGCGGCCGAGGCCGGCGATCTGCCAACCGCCGAGGATCGCATCCACGAAACGGTTCCAATGGCCGCCGAAGTGACGGCCATTGCCGAAGGGCAAATCGGCGACGAAGTTGAAATTGATGGCGTGGCGGGTGTCAAAATCCGAAGGGCCATAGTTCTGGCGGGGATCCCAAGTGTTGACGATGGAGCTGGAGTTGAAGCCGCCGAAAATAACCGTCCGTTCGGAATCCGAGCCCAAATCGAAAGAGGCCGAGTAGGTGTAGTTGAAGTCAAAGACGACGCCGTGCACCGGCTTGCTGCGCAGCGAGAACTGGCCGGCGTTGTAGTTGCTGGCGCCGATCGAAGACCAAGCATAGAGCGCCGAGAATTGTGGATTGTAAATCTGGAAGGGTCCGCCGGGCAGGCCAGATGCCGCGGGCGCTTGACCGGGCTGCTGGTTCAGACACGCCGGGAAGCAGAAAGAATCAAGAATGTTGAGAGCGTTGGTTTCGCCGAGCGTGCCGTTGCCGCTGTTGCAGAAGAACAGCTCATACATGGCTTGCGTGGCAGTCGGGTTCGTAACGCTAGACTGGCCAGGTGCTCCGCCGCAGCCGAACTGACCGTTATTGGAAACGCCCGCAGCCGCAGGGAAGAGATTTTGCCAGAAGGGAATAGGCGAAACCTGCGAGACCGGAACGCCGTTAGCGGCGTCCCTGGCGAAGATTTGCGCTGCCTGGAAGTACGTCATTTTCGAAGCGGGATCCGTCAGGTTGAGCGGCATAGCCAGGTCGCGTTGTTGCAATAGCCGATGTGCGTAGCGACCAACGTACGCGGCCTGGAACACGAGGCCGCCGGGCAGTTCACGCGTGACCGCAAGATCCACCAGTTCGGAATAAGGCGTACGTAGAGCGTCATCCAGACCAAAGGCGATCTGTTGCACCGGAGTGCCGAGGACGCTGGTGGGCGGAGTCGCTGGGAAGCCGCCGGCAGGAGGCGGATTGAGCAGCACACCATTGGGGCTGGAAAGCGGGATGTCGGTAACACCGGTGTAGCGTGCGCCGCCGTCCACGGTTTGAATGCTGGCCGGGTTGGTGATGCTGGTGCTCAGGCCGAAAGTGCCGTTCTGGTCGAAGGTGTTGACCAAGGCCTCTCCGAAGTGGTCGTAGACGATGCCGTAGCCGGCGCGAATTGAGGACTTACCGGGACCACCGAAGAGGGCGCGCCAGAAGCCGCCGTCCGCTTTCGGAGAATAGGCGATCGAGATGCGCGGGCCGAGATCCTTGTAGTCGTACGGCCAGTAAGGCTGCTTGCCATTGGCCTGGCCGGAAAGACCAAAAGAGAAGGCTGGCGCAAAGGAAGTGCCTTGTTCCATAGCGGCGGCACGCTGGTTCACGAATTGGTTGAGGCTGATGTTTGGCGCGGCCTGCGTGCCAGTGGTTTCGTACGGCGGTTCGAGGATGGTGTAGCGCAGACCGGCGGTGACGGTGAGGTTCGAAGTCAGGTGCCAAACGTCTTGTGCGTACCAATCGTATTCCCAGGAGCGGAAATGACGGTCGACTAAAGCACCCTGCGGCAGGACGGTGCCCGTCTTGGTCAAATTGTAGTTGCCGGTGACCTGATCCACGATACCAACGAGATCGACGACGGCGTTGTTGTAGATGTCGGCGAAATTGTCAGCGACGACGGGAAAGCCGAAAGCTCCAGGGTCCAGGCTGCCTCCGCTGCCGGTGGGTGAAACATTGAGGAATGCAGGATTCACTTCACCGGCGTTAAACGAAGTGACGTTGGAAGCGCGGACATTGTTGATCAGCCGGACGTTCGTGCCGAACTGGAGAGTGTGTTTGCCGCGGGTCCAGGAGACGTCGTCAACCCAGTTGTGGACCGGGATATGGAAGTTGGCGGTAGTCGAGGCGGGGCCGGTGTTGCTGTCGGGAATGAACGGGTCGACGAAACGGATGTCGGTTTGGCCGACAGCCTGAAGCCCCTGGTTGGACTGGCTTTGGCGGGTCAGTCCGTAATGGAAGGAATTGATGAGCGTCGGAGAAAGAACGGCGGTGTACCCAACGGCGATGGCGCGGCTGGTGTTGCGGAACACCTCGTTGGCGGGATCGCCCTGGAACTGAGGAGCAGTGGCCTGGGAGTCCACCTGATAGTTGGCGCGGACAAAGAGGCGATGCGTGCCGCTGCGATTGAGGTTGTAGTCGATGCGGGCGATGTTGGTGTTGAGGCGGAGCGGAGTGGGAGCCGAGAATGTGTCGCACGCAAAATTCAAGCCGTTGTCCGAGTTGGTGCAGTTGGTAGCGTTCGGCGTCGGCGCGACATACTTATTGAAGGTGGCCAGGACGGCAGGATCAGGACCATTGCCTTGGGGGCAGGTGCCGAGGCCGGTGCAGTTCGGATCCATCTGTTTGATTTGTGCAGGGCCAACGCCGAAAGTCCCGGCGGCCGTGTTATAGACTTTGCCACTCACGCCGGTCACGGTGCCGGCGGGGCATTGCGTAGGGTCGGCACACTGATAGAGCACGATACCGTCGCGAAAAGTGGTGGAAGGGACGTTGCGGCTAACGACGGTGCTTTCGTTCTGGCGCTGTCCTTCGTAGGTGTAGAAAAAGAACAAACGGTCTTTCAGAATCGGGCCGCCGAGCGAGCCGCCGAAGGTGTTCCGCAGTTCTTTTGCGGGAACATTAGGCTGGCCAGCCTGAGCTTCCGCGAGCTTATTGAAGTAAGCGTTGGCGACGGTGTTGGTGGGACGATTCTGTTCGTAGACTGAGCCGTGGAAGGTGTTCGTACCGCCTTTGGTGACGAGCGCGACTTGCCCACCGGAGGAGCGGCCTTGATCGGCGTTGTCGCCGGCGGTGGTCACGCGAAATTCTTCGATGGAGTCGAGGGTCGAGCGGACGGCGCCCTGAAAAGCGGTGCCGGTGGTCTGGGTGTTGTTGTCAACGCCGTCGAGCGTGATGTTGGCTTGATCGCCGCGGCCGCCGTTCAAAGCGCCGTTGCGGGTGTCGACGTTGGGATTCACGTCGTTAGGCAGGGGAATGAAGGAGACGCCAGGCTGCAGGCTGAGGACGCCCGCCGCGTCGCGGCCTTCAAAGGGCAGCGCCAGAATCTGGCTGGATTCGAAGGCGTTGCCGAGCGTTGCGTCGGTCGTGTTGACCGCAGCGACGGCCCCTTCGCTTACGTTGACCGTCTCGCTGAGCGTGCCCAGTTCGAGTTTCACGGAGACGTGTTGCGTCGTGGAGATAACCGCATCGACTTTTTCCACCAGCGCGCTGCGGAAGCCGTTGGCTTCGACGCGCAGCGAATAGGTGCCCGGCTGGAGCGAGAGAAACTGGAAATGGCCGGAACCGTCGGTTTCAGCCTCGCGCGTTACCGAGGCTGCGGCGTCGGTGAGCGTGACCTTCGCGTTCGCAACGCCGCCGCCTTGGGCGTCGACAACTTCACCGGCGATAGCCGCGGTGCCCTGCTGGGCGCGCGCCGCGGGAGTGAGCAACACCAGTCCTGCCAGCAGGATCAACAAACAATGTACGGCGTGGAAAAATGCTTTCACTTCATCCCCCTCAAAGCCCCGTTCGGAAAATGCGCAGCTTATTTGCGCGGAAGCGGAGCAGGTGTTAAGAATTCGTGGCGTCAAAGAGCAGTCGTGCAGCGAATGCTGTGCGGCCACCTGAAACACGCATCTGAAGGCGCTGTTCGCAATCCCGATGCCGAATGCAGGGGGAACAAAACAGGGACGTTGCAGGTTCTAAAGCGCGCCGGTTATGCAGTTTTTTTGATAATTATTCTGTTTTCTGGGGACGTCCAGCTACGCGGAACATGAACGTTATGTTGGATTTAAGCAGGCAGAACGATGCCAAAATAGGATGCGAAAAGACGAGAAATGGTAGCGGTCAAAATTCTACGTGCTTAGTTTCCTGGTGAAATTATTCATCGGGGGGCCGCGTATAGCTGGTACGGTAGGACAAGGCTAGTTCCCTCGTGGTGGAGGATTTGCGATGGCAACGACAACGGCGGTATCCCCGGAGGCGCCAGAGCCGCAAGCGCAAATGAGTGCGTTCGCGCGAATTTTCGGGGTGTTGTTTTCTCCGCAGAAGACTTTTGAAGATATTGTGAAGAAGCCCAGTTGGGTGGCGCCGCTGCTGCTGCTGACGGCTCTGAGCATCGTCGTGAGCTATGCATTGGTGCAGCGGGTGAACTGGCGCGAGTACATCGGGCAGCAGATGGAGAAAAGCCCGCAGGCGGCGCAGCTCACCGCGGAACAGAAGGAGCAGCGCATCGAGGCGGGCGCGAAGTTCACCACACCGTTTATCTACGCGGTGGGGGTATGCGGACCGGTGGTGGGCATGCTGATTTTTGCGCTGGTATTTTGGGGAGCATTCTCACTATTTGGGGGAGCGAGCACGAATTTTTCGACGGCGTTTGGCATCACGGCGCACGCTTTCATGACCGGTTTGGTGAGCAGTCCGCTGTTGATTCTGGTTTTATTTCTGAAAGATCCGAGCGCGATTGATCCGAACAATCCGCTGGCATCGAATATCGCGGCGGTTTTTCCGGATGATTCGCCGCAATGGCTGGTGGCGCTGGGCAAGTCGTTTGACGTTTTCACGTTCTGGACGCTGATTCTGCTGGCGATCGGATTCGCCGCCACCAGTCCGAAAAAGCTGAAAGGCGCCAAGCCATATGTCGTGGCGTTCAGCGTGTGGGCGGTCTACGTGGTGCTGCGCGTGAGCTGGAACTTTATTTTCTCGTGATAATGGCCCATTTCGCTGGAAGAAAGTGAACCGCCGCTCTTCTACTCGCGTTGCTTCCAGGAATTAGCAGCGCAGACGATTCAGAAAAGATAAGGCACGAGGGCTGCGGTTTTCTGCGCATAGGCGGCGTAGGCTTCCCCAAATTGAGAGCGCATCCATTGCTCCTCTCTGCTTAGTTTGAGCCAGAGTGCGAAGAAGACCAGCGCGAAAGCGATAAATCCGCGCACCTCAGAGATGGCAATCGCCGTACCCAGGAACCCCGCCAGGATGCCCGTGTAGATCGGATGACGGACCACTCGATAGGGACCGGTGGTGATCAGCTCGTGGCCTTCCTTGATCGTGACGGAGCGGCTCCAGTTGCGCCCTAGGTGCTCGCGCGCCCAGATGGCGAAGAGCAGGCCGCCGACCAAAATGGCCGCTCCCAGCCAAAAAGGCCCAAGCCCTTGCTGCCACAGCCGAAAGTGAAGCCAAGGCATTGGGATGCGAGGCAACGAAAGGAGAAGGATCACGACGACGAAGATGAGCGCGCGCAGGATGCGCGAGTAAGCAGGCTCGAGACGTTGGGTGGTCTTGGTATTCCCGGCTTTGATCTGCCAATAAACGAGAAAGGCGACCCAGAGGACAGGAAAGAAAAATTCGTAGAACCAGAGCACTTACTTTGCTCCCAGGAGAATTGGCTCAGTTTCTATGAGCCGCAGTGATTTCACCATGCCCTGCGTCTCAGCCTTGTACTTCTTGAAATGCGGACTCTGCAGATGTGCTTCATATGCTGCCTCATCCTGGTAGGTCTCGAAGATTCTGATCTGGTTGGGCTGGTCCTTCAGCGAAACGGCATACAGAGTTAGCACTCCCGGTTCTATTCGCATGGCTGTGGCGATCTCTTCCTTCAAAGCATCGCGGTACGCAGAAAGCTGAGCTGGATCAACCTCCAGCTCGGCAATACGGACTAAAGGTTGCTTCATCGTTTTGCCCTTGGCCGCTGACAATGTACCAACAAGGACTGCCAGTGCTAAAGCCAGACACAAGAGGGACGAACTTCTTCTCATGTTGCCCACCTCGAATATTAGCTCGACATACTCATCCGTGCCGGACGCGAAACTCTCGAAAGCGGACCATCATAACCGTTCGTGCCTAGACTTTTGTTCGGAAAGGTTGGGGCGTAGGGAGCGAGGAGTTCATGTTCGATTCTGGCTCTTTCGTGCCGCGAAGCTCAAAGCTGCGAACCGGAAAGTGAGCCACTACCTGATAGACTCGCGGGGTGAGCTTCTCGTTTGAGGTGGTGAAGACGGACCCGACGGGGGCGCGGCGGGGTGTGTTAACGACGCCGCATGGAACGGTGCAGACGCCGTTCTTTATGCCGGTCGGGACGCAGGCGTCGGTGAAGGCGCTGCGTAACGAGGCGCTCGAAGAGATCGGCGCCGAGATCATTCTCGCCAACACCTATCATTTATATTTACGGCCGGGACATGAAATGGTGCGCAAGCTCGGCGGCTTGCACCAATTTATGGCGTGGCCGCGCGCGATTCTGACGGACTCCGGCGGGTTCCAGGTCTTCAGTCTTTCCGAGCTGCGAAAAATCACCGATGAGGGCGTGCGCTTTCGCTCGCACCTGGATGGTTCCGAACATTTGCTGACTCCCGAGAAGGCAGCAGAAATTCAGTTGGCGCTCGGCTCGGATATTGCGATGGTGCTGGACGAGTGCATCGAAACTCCGGCGCCCCGCGATATCGCAGAAGCGGCAGTAAAGCGGACAACCGCGTGGGCGAAGCGAGCGCGTACCTATTTTCAGCAAGCCGCGCAACGCAAAGGCGAATTGGCGCAGTGGCAATTCGGAATTGTGCAAGGCGCGACATTCACGGACTTGCGGCGCGAGAGTGCAAAGCAATTGTTGGATCTGGATTTTCCCGGCTACGCAGTTGGCGGGCTAGCCGTGGGCGAGCCGCACGAAATGACGTGCGAGATGACGGCCGAAGTTACCGCCCTCCTGCCAAAAGACAAGCCGCGCTATCTGATGGGCGTGGGCCGGCCCGAACAGATCGCGGAGTACGTCGCGCTGGGCATTGACATGATGGATTGCGTGCTGCCAACACGCGCAGCGCGCCATGCCTGCTTGTACACGAGTGAAGGTCGCGTGCTCATCAAAAATGCGCGCTATGCGCAAGACAAACGGCCGCTCGATGCGAACTGCAGTTGCTCGGTTTGCCGGCGTTACACGCGCGCGTATCTTCGCCATCTTTTCACCGCGGGCGAATTCACGGCCGCAATCCTGGCCACCCATCATAATGTCCACTTTTACCTTGACTTGCTGAGGCAAATCCGAGAGGCTATCGGGTTTGGGAACCTAGCGAATTTCTCATCTGAGATGCGCACGCGCTATGCTGTAGGTCCCGCCTGAGATTTGGGCTGGCCTGGCGTAGCGTCCGAGATTCTTCCAGCGGCTCCGCGCAACAGCGGAACCGACCTGCGCGGCAACCGAGCAGAGAATCCGGTGGGCGGTAAAGACGGGAAAACCAACCCGCCGGGCTGCATCCGTCTCCCGGTGGGATTTGAATTTGCATAGGAAGCGAAAGGAACGATGCCTAGCGCGATGATCACTTCCGCGATGTTCTTCCAAGCCGGTGGCGTAGGAAGCTTTCTGGCCAACCCGCTGTTCATGATGATCATCGTTATGGGTATCTTCTACGTGATGCTCATTCTTCCGCAGCAGCGCCAGCGTAAAAAGACGCAGGCCATGCTGGCGGCGCTGAAAAACGGGGACAAGGTGATCACCAACAGCGGCATCTACGGTACCGTCAACGGTATGGATGGCGATACCGTAATCTTGAAAATCGCCGACCAGGTAAAAATTCGCATCGCGCGTTCGGCGATCGCGCAGGTGGAGGCATCGGAAGATGCGAAATAAAGCCACCGGCCGAGCCGCACGTTACATTTCCTGAACATGAATGCCAATCTGAAGTACAAAGCGTTGTTCATCGTGTTGGTCATCCTCGGCTGCATTTACGGGATCCTCGGGCTGCCGACGTTCCCGACGTCCGGGGCGCAGTTGAAAGATAACTTTGCGCACCAGATCAGCCTGGGGTTGGACCTCCAGGGTGGCACCTACCTGGTGTTGCAGGTGCAGGTGCAGGAAGCGGTAACCCAAGAGACGAACCAGATGGTGGATCGCATAACCACCTGGCTGCGGGACAAAAATATCAACTACGACGAAGTGCGCGCTCTAGACAGCACGCACATCGTACTACGCAATGTGGACTTGCAGCGCTTTTCGGAATTTCGCGACTATATCGCAACTCAATACAACAACGTGTGGGACATCACCCCGACAACTGGCGAACAAAACGCGTATACCTTGACGCTGCGGACCAACGTGGTTGCGCAGATTCAAGAAACCACCATGAGCCAGACGCTCGAGA
>Ga0335080_10006773_pt1 | contig 11850 bp, 13 predicted proteins | sample Lox_Sample_34_FD_206720 | JGI IMG/M metagenome (GOLD analysis project Ga0335080, IMG submission 206720) | Soil microbial communities from Loxahatchee National Wildlife Refuge, Florida, United States - Lox_Sample_3.4 | ecosystem: Environmental > Terrestrial > Soil > Wetlands | place: USA...
GCGTCTATAGGCACCGCCGACTTCGACCTGCGCTCGTCTGACTCCTACTCCACGACCCGAGTCGTGGAATCAATCATCTAGCCCCGGACCCGCATCACCACGATCGCAGCGAGGTAGGCAATCCCGCCGACGGCGCCGAGCCACGTGAACGGATTGCCGTCGTGGCCCTTGGCCATCTCGACCACGAACCCGACGATCACCGCCGCGATGACCACGGTCCCGGCGAACGCGGTGGCGTGGATGTCGATCCGCTGAAAGCGCTCGTCGCGGCCGTCGCCGCGCAGGCCCCGGATCGTCTCGCTGCGCCCGCCGAACAGGAACACCGCGCCGGCGAGGGCCATGATCACGAGGGAGACCAGGCCGGAGCCGGGATTGCCGCCGATCGCCTGGGCGCCGAACACCACCCCGCCGAGCGCGAGCGCGAACAGGGGCAGGAACCAGCGCGACCTACATATGGTTCTCATTGAAGATGTCCTCCACGGTCGTGGCGAAATAGCGGGCGAGCGCCAGCGCGAGCGGCAGCGACGGCGTGTAGCGCTCCTGCTCGATCGAGTTGATGGTCTGGCGGGAGACGTTCATCGCGGTGGCGAGCTGGCCCTGGGAGAGGCCACGTTCGGTACGCAGCTCTCGGACCAGGTTCCGCACGGTTGGAAAGTTAGCTTTACACCTCCGAGCTGTCAAGCGTCCTTTACACCGGACGTGCGTTGCGTGAGGGAACGCTCACCTCGGATCGCGTCTCTACGATCACCCGCCCGTGCCCCGTTGCCTGCCCGTCCTGATCGCGGCCGCGGTGCTCGCCGGCGGCTGTGGATCCGGATCCTCGGCCTCGTCGTCGTCACCCACGACCGCACGTGCGACCGCCTCGCATCGCCCGCACCGCGCGCCGACGGTGACGTCGCTGGATGTCAAGGTGGCCGGCGAGTTGCCGGCGCCGGTCCAGTTCCCCGCGACGGCCGCGGTCAGCGGGCGGCTGCTCCTGATGGGCGGGCTCGACCAGGCCACGGCATCGGTGGCGGACATCGTCCGCGCCGGCTCGGGCGGGAGCGAGCGGATCGGGACGCTTCCGTACGCGGTCCACGACGCGGCGGGCGCCACGCTGCACGGCACGGCGTACCTGCTCGGCGGCGGTGAGCCCTCCTACAGCGACATCCTGGCCGTGGACTCGGGTGGCCGAGCCACGGTCGTGGGCCACCTGCCGGCCGCCGCCTCCGACGTCGCCGCCGGGGTCATCGGCGGCACCGTGTACGTGGTCGGCGGCTACACCGGCGTCGCGCCGCTCGACACGATCGTCGCGTGGCCGGGATCGGGCACGGGACGGGTCGTCGGGCACCTGCCGCACCCAATCCGCTACGCGGCGGTGGCGGCGATCGGTGGGCGGCTGATCATTGCCGGCGGCACGAGCGGCGACGTGGCGACCCGCGAGGTGTACGAGTTCGATCCGGCCTCCGGTCAGGTCCACCAGATCGGTCTACTGCCCCGCCCGCTGACCCACGCCGCCGGCGCGGCCCTGGGGAACCGGGTGTACGTGATCGGCGGTCGCGGGGCCGAGCAGGGCACGCAGACGAGCGCGATCCTGGCCGTCGACCCCGCGACGGGCCGTGTGCGCCCGGCGGGCCGGCTGCCGGTGGCCCTGTCCGACGTGGGCGCGGCGACCCTCGGCGGAGTGGTGATGGTCGCCGGAGGCCGCGGATCCGATGGTGTGCTGAGCGGTCGGATCTATGGTCTGCGGCCACGGATCGGGGCGCCGTGAGGAGCCGCATGTTTGCGACGGCGCTGCTCCTGGCAGTCTCGCTGCCGCTCGCAGCCTGCGGCGGCGATGCCAAACACACCGCGACCGGGGCCGACACGAGGTCGACGACGGGCACGATCGCCAACGTCCTTCCGCAGACGCCGAAGTGGGCGCCGACCAACCCCCACAACGTGTACGCGGCCGACGCGCCAGGCGACCTGGCCGCGATCGCCCGCCGCGCCCGGCCGCTCGTCTACGTACCGAACAGCGAGGGGGACAGCGTCGACGAGATCGACCCGCGTACCTACAAGATCGTCAGGCGGTTCGCGGTCGGGGCACTCCCGCAGCACGTGATCCCGTCGTATGACCTGCGGACCCTGTACGTCGCGAACGACGAGGGCAACAGCCTGACCCCGATCGATCCGGTCAACGGGGCCCCGGGCCCTCCGATCCCGGTCACCGACCCGTACAACATGTACTTCACACCCGACGGTCGCTACGCGATCGTCGTCGAAGAGCGCATGCGAATACTCGCCTTCCGCGACGCGCACACGATGAAGCTGCACCACGCCCTGAGTGTCCCGCAGTGCGCCGGGGTCAACCACGCCGACTACACCGCCGACGGCCGCTACATGCTGCTCAGCTGCGAGTTCGGCTCATCGATGATCGTGGTCGACGTGAATCACGAGCGGGTGATCAAGACGGTCCCGCTCAGGCCCGGCGCCTCGCCGCAGGACGTCAAGCTGTCGCCGGCGGGCGGCGTGTTCTACGTGGCCGATCTCAACTACGGCGGCGTGTGGGAGATCTCGTCTCGCACCTTCGACCTCTTCGGCTTCATCAAGACCGGCGCCGGCGCGCACGGGTTGTACCCGAGCCGCAACGACCAGTTCCTGTACGTGTCCGACCGCGGCGAGGGGGCGGTCTCGGTGATCAACTTCCGCACGCGCAAAGTGGTCGCGACGTGGCCGATTCCGGGCGGGAGCCCGGACATGGGCAACGTATCGGCCGACGGTCGCGTGCTCTGGCTGTCGGGCCGATACGACGACCAGGTCTACGCGATCGACACCCGGACGGGGAAGCTCTTGGCGCGAGTTCCCGTCGGTGCGGGGCCGCATGGGGTGTGCGTGTGGCCGCAGCCCGGCCGTTACTCGCTCGGCCACACCGGGATCATGCGCTGATCCCGGCTGGGTGCTTTGGGGGCGGTAGATTGCTCGCTATGGCCGACGCCGGCGACCAGGATCTGCGCGTCTCCGATCAGCAACGAGAGCGCGCGGTCCAGGACATCCGCGAGCACTTCGCCGCGGGCCGCCTCACCGAGGATGAGCTGAGCGACCGCGTCCAGGCGGCCTACGCCGCGCAGACCCAGCGCGAATTGACGGCGCAGCTGGCCGACCTGCCCAGGCTGCCCGCCACGCCGGCTGAGCGCAAGGCCGAGCTGGCGGCGCGGCGCAGCGAGCTCCAGCGCCGGCTGATCCAGGAGGCCGGCGGAGGGGCCGGGGCGTTCGTGATCTGCACGGGCATCTGGGCTGCGTCCGGGGCGAGCGGGTTCTTCTGGCCCATCTTCATTGCCCTGGCCGTGGTGATTCCGTTGTTGCGCAACGGATGGCGGCTGTACGGGCCGGCGCCCGAGTTCGACCGCGTCGAGCAGGAGCTCGAAGCCAAGAAGCACCAGGCCAAGCACAAGGGGCACCTCCGCGAGGAGATCCGCAGTGACGCCCGCGACCGCGCCGCCCGGCGCGCGCGGCGGCACGATCGTCACATCTAAGCGGCGGGCGGCTTCTAGCCCTGCTTCTGGTGCCGGACGTGGTCCGGCTCGATCACGAACTTGATCCGCTGCTCGCCGGGCTGGCGGAACGGGTACTCGTCCTGCCCGATGTACTTCTTGCTCAGCGCGTTGATGTGCTCGTCCGCGCCGTCGGTCGAGCCACTGGCACTGCCGCGGATCTCCACGTAGTTGTACGGATTCTCCTGCTCGTACACCACGACGCTCACGCGCGGATCGCGCTCGAGGTTCGCGGGCCACCTCCGGCCGCGGGCGCTGTTGACCGCGACGGTTCCGTCCTCGGCACTGATCCACGCCACGGCGCTGTGCACCGATCCGTCCTGGTTGAGCGTCGAGATCACCGCATGATTGGGCTCGCTGAGGAGCTTCTGCACTTCTGGGTCTGTGAGGGTTGCCATAGCCGTCAATCTACCCCCGCTGCTACCGTGAGGACCCGATGGCCACGGCACCCTCAGAGCCTCTCTCCCAGCGCCTCGCGGCCATCCGCGAGCAGCTCAAGCTGCTTGCGGACTACCTTTGACCCCGCTGCGCTGAGCGAGCGCGTTCAGGCGCTCGAAGACGAGATGGGCGCGCCCGGCTTCTGGGATGACCAGGAACGGGCCCCACAGGTGAGCGCCGAGCACGCCCGGACCAGCCGGCGCCTCTCGACCTACCGCGAGCTCGAAAGCGACGTCGAGGACCTCGAGCCGCTGGCCGAGCTGGCCGAGGAGGATCCCGACATCGCAACCGAGCTCGAGGAGCAGATCGCCGGCGTTCAGCAACGCCTCGACCAGCTCGAGGAACAGCGGCTGTTCTCGGGACGCTACGACACGGGCGACGCGCTGGTCACGGTCAACGCCGGCGCGGGTGGAACCGACGCTCAGGACTGGGCCGAGATGCTGCTCCGCATGGAGATGCGCTGGGCCGAGCGGCGCGGCTTCGACGTCGAGCTGCTGGAGGCGTCCCCGGGGGAGGAGGCCGGGATCAAGTCGGCCACGTTCCTGGTCAAGGGCGAGAACGCCTACGGCCTGTACGGGGCCGAGAAGGGCGTGCACCGTCTGGTGCGGCTGTCGCCGTTCGACGCGGCGCATCGCCGTCAGACCAGCTTCGCCGGCGTGGAGGTATCGCCGGTGGTCGAGGGCATCGGCGAGGTCCAGATCGACGACGACGACCTCCAGATCGACACCTACCGGGCCAGTGGCGCCGGCGGCCAGCACGTGAACAAGACCGACTCCGCCGTGCGCATCACCCACAAGCCCACCGGGATCGTCGTGCAGTGCCAGAACGAGCGCTCGCAATCGTCCAACAAGGCCGAGGCGATGACGATGCTGCGCTCCAAGCTGCTCGAGCTCGAGGAACGCAAGCGCCGCGAGGAGATCGCGCGCGAGCGCGGCGAGGCCCAGGACGTCAACTTCGGCTCCCAGATCCGCTCCTATGTGCTGCACCCGTACTCGATGGTCAAGGACCACCGGACCGACTACGAGATGGGGGACACCGCGCGGGTGCTCGACGGCGACCTCGACGGGTTCGCGCGCTCCTACCTGCTGAAAGCCGCCAAGTGACCGACGGCCACGCGGTTCGCGAGCCGGCTGAGCAGCCGACCGCGCCGTACCTGGAGGCGATCACCGCCTACGGGTTCCGCGGGTCGCTGCGCTTCCACGTTCCGGGCCACAAGGGCGGCGAGGGCGCCGACCCGGGACTGCGCACCGCGTTGGGTGACCAGGCGCTGCTGCTAGACGTGCCCCAGGACATCGAGGGGATCGATGTCGGGCCGTCCCCGACGCCGTACGAGCGCGCCGAACGTCTGGCCGCGGACGCCTACGGGGCGCAGCGTGCGTGGTTTCTCACCAACGGCGCCACACAGGGCAACCACGCGTTGTGCCTGGCCCTGGCGCCGCCGGGCGAGACCGTGGTCCTCCAGCGCAACTCGCACGCCAGTCTGATCGACGGCCTCGTGCTGAGCGGCGGGAAGGCGCAGTTCGTGGCCCCCGAGTACGACCACGAGCTCGGCATGGCGCACGGGGTGACGCCCGAGGCCCTCGCCGGCGGGTTCGACCGCGCTCCGGGCGCGAGGTACGCCTTCATCGTCTCGCCCACCTACTACGGGATGTCGGCCGATGTCGAGGGATGCGCCGAGGTCGCGCACGCGGCCGGCGCGGCGCTGATCGTGGACTGCGCCTGGGGCTCGCATTTTGGCTTCCACGCGCGGCTGCCCCGCTGCCCGATCGAGCTCGGCGCCGACGCGATGCTCGCCTCGACCCACAAGATCGTCGGCAGCCTGACCCAATCCGCCATGCTGCTCGTGGCCGGCTCGGGACGGGTCGACACCGAGGCGGTGGCCAGGGCGGTGCGCCTGATCCGCTCGACCAGCCCGAGCGCGCTGCTGATGGCGTCCCTGGACGCCGCCCGCAGACAGCTCGCGGTGCACGGCGAGGCGCTGCTCGACCGCACGATTTATGCCGCCGCGCGGGCGCGGGACGCGATCGAAGCGGTTCCCGGCTGCGCCGTGCTCGACGAGTCGTTCGTCGGGCGCCCCGGGATCGCCGGGTGGGATCCCCTGCGGATCGTGATCGATGTCCGCGGCACGGGGCGCACCGGCTACGACGTGTCCGCGGCGCTGCGCAACTCCTACGACATCTACGTCGAGCTGGCCACTCACGCCACGCTCGTCCTCGTCCTCGGCATCGGCCAGCCGGTCGAGGCGCTCGAGCGTCTGGCGCACGATTTCGCCGAGACCGTCCGGCAGATCCATCGGCCCGGCACCCGCCACGCGATTACCCGCCCGCCGGCCGCGTTTCTGCACGAGACGGCGGTGTCGCCCCGGGAGGCGTTCCTGGGCAAGGGCGAGGTCGTCTCGGTGGCGGACGCGGTAGGCCGGATCTCGTGTGAGGCGATTGCCGGCTACCCGCCCGGTGTCCCGTCGTTGTTGCCCGGCGAGCGGATCACCGAGGAGGTGGTCGCGTACCTGCGCGAGCTGACTTCGGAGGGCGCGCGACTGCACGGCGCTTCGGACCCCGCCTTTCGGACCGTCCGGGTGCTGATCGAATAAGGCTCAGCGATGGTGTCCGGCGGCGGAGCGCGACCTGAAAGAACCGCGGGCGCCCGAGCGTCACTAGCCCCGACGACGTACCGTTGCTTTTCGTGAGCCCACCCGCCACATCCCGTTTCCAGGACGCACGAGCCGCGCCCGACGCGGTCGCTGCCGAGAGCGCACTCTCAGCAGGTCGTACGGCGAACGCGATCCTCGGCCTTCAGCGAGCGGTGGGAAACCGGGCGGTACGACAGATGGTCGGAAACGGCTCGGTGCTCGCGCGGGCCCCGAGTTTCGGCCCTGCCCCGACGACCGTCGACGGCGCTTCCTCGACGGCGGCCGACGAGTTTCGCGCGGCGCTCGACGTCCAGGTGCGCGCCCTGGCCAACCTGGCCGCCACGATCAAGAAGCTCGTGCCCGAGCCGTCGTTCGAGACCTGGGACATCCGCGACAAGCTGGAGTCCTACGTCGACCAGCTGGTGTGGATCACCGAGGCCACCGCCCGCGCGGCGCAGCTCGTCGCCGAGGGCGAAGCGTCGCCCGGCGAGGCAGGCGAGCGCAAGTTCGCCGACGCGGGGACCGAGCTCACCGCTGCGGTGTTCGGCCTCAAGGCCGTAGCGGTCCTGCTCACGTACGACTACTACTACTACGAGCTGATCAAGCAGCATTCGACGGCCACCGACCGGGCGGCCATGGGCGTGAGGACGGTTCACAGCTCGCTCGACCCGGTCGTGTCGTCGCTCCGCCTCCGGCAGCGGGACATCGTCGACATGGCGCTCTCGCATCTCGACTCGAACTTCCCGGCCGACTGGGCGTATGACTTCAGCCAGATCGTCGACGAGACCAACGAGCAGATCGAGAAGGACGCGCGAATCGCCGCGTGGATCAACATCGCCATGCTCGCGTGGAACCTGTATGACATCTGGATGCTGCCGGTGGTCGGGAAGCCGGGGGGTGGGGGCGGGGTAGAACCGCCGCAGATCGGGGGCATCGGCGGTGACGGCGGCGCCGTGGTCGTTGGTGGCGGTAGCGCGGCGGCGACGGCGGACGCGCTGGCGGCGCTCGGGCGGCTGGCTGCAATCGGCGCCATCACGATGCCGAATACCGTGAAGTTCCTGCGCGGCCGCGGACGCACGGGCGGGATCGAGGCGCCCCCCAAGGCGATCGAGGCGTCCACGAAGGACCGCGGGCGCGGCGGCGGCGCTCCGGAGGCCGGCCCGTCGAGCTCCGGAGGCGGGAAAGCGCCCGCGGGCGGCGAGGCGGCGCGTCTTCCGGAGGGCGTCCCAACCGCGGCGGAGGATGCTGTGCTCGAGCGTTACACCGAGGCCCTGGCCAAGCTGCGCGAGAAGCTGGTGGCCTACCGGGGGATGAAGCCCAAGCCTGGTGAACCACCGGCTCGGTTCCAGGAACGCCTCGGCCGTGCCCGCACCGCCTATGAGTCCGCCCAGCGTGTCCTCGAGGAGATCGAGACCGACGCGCTCGGCCGCTCCGGCAGCGATCTCGCGGGGCATCTCGATCCGCTGGTTGAGGCGCGCCGCGAGCTGGAGCGGCAGGGACCGGTTATCACGGTCGGGCGAAGAGTTCCGTGCGACGCCCTCAAGGCGGCGCCCAGGCTCAGGCGCGGGATGGATTTCGCCGAGATCGAAGAGACGATCGGGCGTCGGCCCGATCACATCGACCCGGCGCCCAAGCCGAAGGGCTACGAGCCAGGCTCTCATCAGCGGCTGGAGTGGAAGTTCAAGGACGGGAGCCGGCTCGTCGTCGACAAGCCGGCGCGTCCGACGATCCACGACGCAAGCCGGCCCGCGCGTCCGGCCACCGCGGAGCTGCCGCACGTCGAGGTGCACGGCCCGGAAGGCGAGCGGCTGGATCCGCAGGGAATCGAGGTCCCAAAGAAGTCCGCGCCGGGGCACCTGACGATCACAGACCACGAAGGGGCGCTCGAGCGTCAGTTCGCGCGCCAGCGGAAGGGGCTCTGAGCCGGCGTGATCGAAGCGAACGTCAGCGAAGTGGTGGCGCGCGCACTCGCCGAAGATGTCGGCGACGGCGACGTGACGACGGCGGCGACCGTCCCGGAGAACGCGCGGGCCCGCGCGATGATCACCCAGAAGGCGCCGGGGGTCATCTATGGGGTGGACGTTGCGGTTGAGACCTTCCGGACCCTCGACCCGTCGATCGCGTTGGAGCGCATGGTCGCTGAGGGGGAATGGCGTGACGGAGGGCCGCTCCTGCGACTCGAGGGTTCGGCCCGCGCGATCCTGACCGCGGAGCGGACGGCATTGAACTTCCTGCAGCGCCTGTCGGGCGTCGCGACGATGGCCGCGCGTTACGTGGAGGCGGTGGAGGGGACCGGAGCGACGATCCTCGACACGCGCAAGACCACCCCGGGGCTCCGCGCGCTCGAGAAGGCCGCGGTCGCCGCCGGCGGCGCCACCAACTACCGCTTCGGTCTGTTCGACGCGATCCTGATCAAGGAGAACCACGCCGCGGCGGCGGGTGGGGTTGGGGAGGCCGTCCGCAAGGCGCACGCATATGCCCCCGGCGTCCCGCTCGAAGTGGAGTGCCGAGACCTGGCCGAGGTCGACGAGGCGCTCGAAACAGGCGCCGGCATCCCGGGATTCCGGATCCTCCTCGACAACATGTCGATCGAGCAGATGCGCGAAGCCGTCGACCGCGTGGCGGGCCGGGCCGAGCTCGAGGCCAGCGGCGGGGTGACGCTCCAGACGCTCCGGGCCATCGCGGGCACGGGAGTAAACTTCATCTCGGTAGGGGCGCTCACGCACAGCGCCCCGGCGTTAGACCTGTCCCTCCTCCTGGAAGCCATTCCATGAACCTGCCGATGCTGGGTGCGTCAGACGCACCCCTGCTGCTTGAGAACATCCCTGCCCTCCAGGACGAGGTCCGCGCGCTGGCCGTCGAGCGCGGCGCGGTGATCCTCGCCCACAACTATCAGTTGCCAGAAATTCAGGATGTCGCCGATTACGTGGGCGACTCGCTTGGGCTCTCTCAACAGGCGGCCAAGGCCGGCGCGGACACGATCGTGTTCTGCGGCGTCCACTTCATGGCCGAGACCGCGTCGATCCTGTGCCCCGAGAAGCGCGTGCTGATCCCCGACCTCGACGCGGGGTGCTCGCTAGCCGACTCGATCACGGCCCAGCAGTTGCACGACTGGAAGGCTCGTCATCCCGGCGCGATCGTGGTCATGTACGTGAACACGACGGCCGAGGTCAAGGCGCTGACCGACTACTGCTGCACCTCAGCCAACGCGGTCAAGGTGGTCGAGCACATCTACGCCGAGCACGGTTCCGATACGGAGATCCTGTTCGGACCGGACATGTTCCTCGGCGCCTACGTCGAGAAGTCGACCGGGCGGCCGATGCACGTGTGGGACGGCGAGTGCCACGTCCACGCCGGGATCAGGCCCGACGACATCACGGCTGTGCGCGCCGCCCACCCCGGCGCCGACTTCCTGATCCACCCCGAATGCGGCTGCTCGACGAGCGTGATGGAGTACGTGGCGGCCGGCGACGTGGATTCGGATGGCGTGCATATGCTCTCGACCGGCGGCATGCTCGGGTACGCCCGTGAGCATCGCGGCGGCACGGCGATCGTCGCCACCGAGACCGGCATGCTCCACCCGCTGCGCCAGGCCGCGCCCGACACCGAGTTCATCGCGGCCAACGAGGCGGCTCACTGCCGGTTCATGAAGATGATCACGCTGCCCAAGCTCCGCGACGCGCTGCGCGACGACGAGTACGAGGTCAAGGTCCCATCGGAGGTGGCCGACCGGGCCCGCCTGCCGATCGAGCGGATGGTGGGAATCAGCTGACATGACCTTCATCGAGACGGTTCCCGAGGTCGACGCGACCGGCGCCACCGCGGAGATCTACGCCGCGGACCGCGAGCTGAACGGCTTCCTGCCCAACTTCACCCAGGCGTTCTCGCTCCGGCCCGAGGTGTACGCGGCCTGGAAGCAGCTCAACGGCGCGATCAAGAGCGGCATGGACCTGCGGCGCTACGAGCTGGCCACGATCGCCGCAGCCACGCGCCTGCGCTCGAGCTACTGCACGCTGGCGCACGGATCGGTGCTGATGGACAAAGAATTTCTCTCGCGAGATGAACTGACGGCGGTGGTGTCAGACCACCGGAGCGCCGGCCTCGACGAGACCGAGGTGGCGCTCATGGACCTCGCTAGGAAGGTCGTCGATGACGCCACTTCGGTGGAGCAGGCGGACTTCGATCGGCTCCGGTCGCTGGGCCTGTCCGATAAGGACATCGTGGACGTCGTCCTCGCGGCGTCCGTGCGGTGCTTCTTCAGCAAGGCCCTCGACGCCCTCGGGGCCGAGCCGGACGCCAAGTACGACGGGCTAGACCCGGCGCTGCGCGTCGGGCGTTAGCGGTCGGGGACGACCACTAGTACTCCGCGTCGGCGTCGGCGAGCAGGTCGATCCCGTGGTCGACCGCTTGGCTGACCCGTGGAAGCGTGACTCGCTTGCGCCCGAACTCGTCCGGTGTGTAGCAGTGGACGTCGGCCGGCGCGCCCATCTCGAGGCCGTCCCACAGTAGGCCGGCGTGGTAGACGCGCTCGAGCCAGGGCATGCCCTCGAACGACGGCGAGACCAGGATCACGATGAACTCCGGGCCGCGTTCGCGCTGCGGCGGCGCGCCCCGTTCGTCCGCCACCCGGGCGCCGCCGAGCACGGCGACGTCGATCGGCCAGCGATCCCCCACGCGGTCCAGATAGAGCTGGAGCTCGCGCCTGTTGACGGCGGTGGTCACCTCCACGGCACTACCGATTGTCGCGAGGCCGGGCCGCAGGTTCAATAGCGGGCGATAGCCGGGACGATTTGATTGAAGAGCTGGAGCGCGGTCCAGTTCCCGGGCCCGTCGATCATCAGCGCGAACGCGAGCGTGTGATGGTCGGGAGTGGTGCAGTACCCGGCGAGATTGGTCACGTAGTTGAGGGTGCCCGTCTTGGCGATGCAGCGTCCCTGCGCCACCGTGTGCGGAGCGATCCGCTGCACGGTGCCGCTCACCCCCACGACCGGGAGCGAATCGGAGAGGACGCGGCCGATCGGGGTGTTCCACATCGTGCGCAGGAGCGCCACCACCTGCCCGGGCGAGGACTTGTCCGAGCGCGACAGCCCGGAGCCGTCGACGATCGTCGGGTGCAGTCCGAACGAATCGATCGTCTGCGAGATCACCTGTGCGCCCGCGTCGATGCTTCCGCCGGCGCCGAACTGCTTGCCGAGCTGCTTAGTCAGCATCTCGGCGAAGAAGTCGTCCGAGGGAACGTCCATCAGCTTGAGCATCACCGACAGCGGGGGA
>Ga0335080_10006774_pt1 | contig 11849 bp, 9 predicted proteins | sample Lox_Sample_34_FD_206720 | JGI IMG/M metagenome (GOLD analysis project Ga0335080, IMG submission 206720) | Soil microbial communities from Loxahatchee National Wildlife Refuge, Florida, United States - Lox_Sample_3.4 | ecosystem: Environmental > Terrestrial > Soil > Wetlands | place: USA: Florida...
CCGACTTCCCATCTCCAACAGCTGCAGCAGGGTAGTGCGCTGCTCGAGCAGATCGAACAGGCGCCGCAAGCTCACCATATTGGAAGACAAGTCCTGCACGTGCAGCAGGTTGTGTTCTCCGGACAGGACGTAGTCGTCGCTGGTCTCAGTAAAGGCGTCTCTCCCGGCCTCGACGGCTCGCGTCAACAACGAGGTCATATCGTCGCGCAGACGCCGCAGCTCATCCTGGAGGCGGGCCTTGATCTCCTCGAATGTGAGCCCGGCATAGTTCTGGTTCAGGAAATTGGAAGCTTCGACCAGCTCGGAAGGGTTGTACGCGCGCTCCATGACTATGATCCGGTTCTGCACATCCCCCTCCGGGGTCACGATGATCAGCAGCAGTCGTCGATCCGAGAGCTGCAGGAACTCGATGTGCCGGAACGAGATCGAGCGCCGCCGCGGCGTCATGACAACGCCCGCGAAGCGGGTCAAATCGGACAAGAGATGGGACGCGGACTGGACTAGCCGATGGGTGCTGTCCACCTGGAGCTGACCTTCGAGCTGATTGATCTCGACGCGGTCCAGCGGCCGGATGGTCAGCAGCGTGTCGACGAAGAAGCGATAGCCTAGTGCGGTGGGAACACGGCCTGCCGACGTATGCGGGCTCGCTACGAAGCCCATCTCCTCGAGATCGGCCATCACATTGCGAATGCTGGCCGGGCTCAACTCCAGGCCAGAATACTTCGACAGCGCGCGCGAGCCGACCGGCTGACCGTCGGCAATGTAGCGCTCCACCAGCGTCTTAAGAAGAATCTGCGCACGCTCGTTCAACATGATCCGCATTGTATCCAAAGACGCTTGCCGGGAAAGGCCGACGTTGGGGAGAGGTTGCGACCGGCGCGGGCCTCCCGTCTATAATCGGGGCATGGCCAACGCCTTCAAGACCATCGCCCTGATCGGGAAGTACAAGAGTCCAGAGATCGCAGAGCCGCTGCTCGAGCTATCTCGGTTTCTTCAGCATCGCGGCGTACGCGTGCTGCTGGACCCGCTGACCGCCGCCCACGTCGCCCGTAATGGCCTGGAGGTTCTTGCGCTGGAAGACGCGGGTCGGCTGTCCGACCTCGCGATCGTGATCGGCGGCGATGGCACGATGCTAAACATCGCGCGCACGCTGGCTCCTTACGACGCGGCGCTGGTCGGCGTGAACCAGGGAAGGCTCGGTTTCCTCACCGATATTTCGGTTCACACCATGTTGCAGACCATCGGCGACATGCTCGACGGCAACTTTGTGACCGAGGCGCGCATGCTGCTTTCTTGCGAGCTCGTGCGCGACGAGCAGGTTGTAATGGATGTGCTCGCGTTCAACGATGCCAGCATCAGCAAGGGCGCGGACGGAGGTTTGATCGAGCTCGAGGTGCGCGTAGATGGGCAGTTCGTCTATGTGCTGCGCGCAGACGGCCTGGTCGTAGCCACGCCGACCGGATCCACGGCGTACGCGCTATCTGCGGGAGGACCGATCCTGCATCCTGCATTGTCTGTGTTCACTTTGGTGCCGGTGTGCCCGCATACGCTGTCCAATCGGCCGATCGCGGTGAGCTCGGACGCGCTGATCGAGGTGCATATGCACAAATGCGCAGCTGCGCAGATTCATCTGGACAGCCATTCGCACTGCGAGCTGAAGGCGGGCGACCGCATTCGCATCCGCCGCTATCGCCGCAGCATTCGACTGCTGCACCCGGTGGGGCACAACTACTACCGCATGCTGCGCGAGAAGCTTCACTGGAGCGAGACGCTCTAAGTCACGATGCGGCGCGAGCTTCTGTCCATCATCGTGCGCATGTATTTCCCTCCGAGCGTGGCACCAAGGCGCTGTTGCGCCCGTCTGTGGGGAACAAGCGGTGTGCGCTGGCGGGTCGATAGTGCTTGAGCCGTATGCTGCGAGCGCTAGGCATCCGTAACTTCGTCATCGTCGATCGTCTGGACCTGGAGTTCGAGCCGGGTTTCACAGTGCTCACCGGCGAGACCGGCGCGGGCAAGTCGATCCTGATCGATGCGCTGTCCCTGGTCCTAGGCGAGCGTAGCGATGCCGGTCTCGTGCGGGCAGGCTGCGCGCGCGCCGAGATCAGTGCCGAGTTCGACATCGAAGCGCTTCCTGATGTCGCGAGGTGGCTGGAAGTCAACGACCTCGCGGGCGAGCCGGATGTCTGCCTGCTACGCCGGGTGCTCGAGTCCGGCGGGCGCTCACGGGCGTACGTCAACGGACGGGCGTCGACACTGCAGCAGGTCAAAGCGCTGGGAGAATGTCTGGTCGACATTCACGGACAGCATGAGCATCAGTCGCTGGTGCGCCCGGCTGCGCAACGCGAACTCCTGGATGCTTTTGCCGGAGCCAGCGCTCGGGCCCGCGACGTGGAGCGGGCGTGGCGGGTGTGGCAAGACCTGGAACGCCAGCGCATGGAGTGGGAGAAAAACGCCGAAGCGCTCGCCGCTGAACGTCAACGCTTGGATTGGCAACTTCAAGAGCTATCGCAACTTGGATTCTCGGCCGAGGAGTGGAGTGATCTGCAAAACGAACACCGACGCTTGGGTCACGCGGCCAGCCTGATCGAAGCGGTCGAACATGCTCTGGAGGCACTCTCCGATGGAGAAATCTCGGCTTTGGCGACGGTCCACGGTGTTGTATCCCGGCTAAGCGCGGCCCGGGAGTTCGACGTCGGTCTGAGAGACATACTCGATATTCTGGATCCGGCCCGGATTCAGCTCCAAGAGGCGGTCTACGGCTTACGTCACTATCGGCAGCGCCTGGATCTGGATCCGGCTCGGCTCATCGAAGTCGAACGACGGTTGGAAGCCGTGCAGTCCACAGCGCACAAGTATCGCACCGCTCCTGAGCGGCTGCCGGAGTTGCTCTCGCAGGCTCGCGAGCGGCTGGAGGACCTGGGGGGCGGGCTCGGGGCGGAGGCGTTGGAGAAGAAGCAGAGCGAGGCGCGCGCCGCATATCTGGCATTGGCGGGCGAACTGAGCGCTGTTCGCAAACGAGCCGCGCGTGACCTGGCGAAAAGGGTAAGCGACGCGATGCAGACGCTCGCTATGGCTGGCGGCAGCTTCGAGGTCGGCCTTGAAGCTGTCGCCGATGGTACGGCGCATGGATTGGAACAGATCGAATTTCGCGTGAGCGCCCACCCTGGCACCATGCCGCGACCCGTGGCGAAGGTGGCCTCGGGCGGGGAACTGTCGCGCCTGAGCCTGGCGATTCAGACCGTCACCAGTGACGTGGCAGAGCTACCCGTGCTCATCTTCGACGAAGTGGACTCGGGGATCGGCGGCCGCGTCGCGGAGATCGTAGGGCGCATGCTCAAACAGCTGGGCAAGCGACACCAGGTGATGTGCATCACGCATCTCCCGCAAGTTGCCGCCGCCGCCGATCAGCAGTGGCAGGTGACAAAGCGTGAGGTCCAGGGTGCGATGGTGAGCAGCGTGAGCGTACTGAGCGCGGATCAACGCGTCGCCGAGATCGCTCGAATGCTGGGTGGAGTCAAAATAACCGATACCACTCGCAGACACGCCGCCGAAATGTTGGGATTCAAAGCTTAGACCCACGCAATGCTGTTCGCGTGTCGCGAAGACTCGGCCAGATCAGTCGCCCTGATCGTCGCAAAACCGGCTTTCGCGAGAGATGACATCTCAAGCGTGAATTTGTAGTCAGCAGATCGCCCGGCTGGAGTGGCTTTCTACGCGGGGGTTGATGCTCGCAGCCCAAGAGTGCCTGGAAGGCTGCTAGGGCTTCGGCCGGTTGGGGCAGTTGGTCTTGATGCAGTCGGCGTAGATTTGTAGAGAGTGCTCATGTATGTTGAAGCCGCGATCTTTTGCGACCTTGAGTTGCCGCTTCTCGATTTCGGAATCGAAGAACTCTTCCACGTGACCGCACTGGACGCATACAAGGTGGTCGTGATGTCCACCCTCGTTCAGCTCGAATACCGCCTTGCCGGCTTCGAAATGGTGGCGGATGAGGATTCCCGCGTGCTCGAACTGGGTCAGCACGCGATAGATGGTCGCCAACCCGATGTCCATGCCGTCCTTCAGCAGCACCTTGTACACGTCCTCCGCAGTCAGATGCCGTACATCGCTGGTCTCGAAGAGGTTGAGAATCTTGAGGCGGGGAAGGGTGGCCTTGAGACCGATGGTCTTGAGGTCATGGGGCTTGGACATAGCGACCCTGACAAGGATATACCTGACCGGTATCATATAGCGTTATCCGGTGTCTGGAAACCGAGAAGGTCGAAGCGTTCGCGCGTAAAGCGACCACGTATCTCGATCGGGCGCTGGGAAGCCGAAACGTCTCCCGTGTAAATGCGATGCGACAGATACTGGCCCTGATCGTTTGCGCCCCGTTGCTTGCGGCGTGTTTTCTTACACCCCACAAGATCGACGTGCAGCAGGGCAACTATCTGGACGCCGACATCGTTGGCAAGCTCAAGCTCGATATGACCCGCTCGCAAGTGCGGTTTATTCTCGGCTCTCCGTTGCTGGCTGATCCGTTTCATCCGGAGCGCTGGGACTATGTATATATCGATTACAAGGCCGGCACCCTGAAACAAGAGCGACGTCTGACTCTGATTTTCGATGGCGACAAGCTCAAGCGGGCGTTCAGCAACTTCCCGGTGCCGCAATTCGGCCCCGATCCGGCGAAGACTGCCTCCACTACGCGTTGACGTCACCGTCGCTCTCGGTCCAGCCATTTATGTCCGTACAGCAAATCGCAGTCGCCGGTGCTTCAGGTCGCATGGGGCGCGCGCTGCTCGAAGCGGTGTTTCAGACGCCGGACTTCAGGCTGCACGCGGCGCTGGAGCGACCGGACAGCCCTTTCCTCGGCAAGGACGCCGGAGAGTTGCTGGGTTCCCCATGTGGTATCCGCATCTCCGAACGAGTCGCAGACGCCCTGGCGGGGGCGGACGTGCTCATCGATTTCACCCGGCCCGAGGGCACCATCGCACACTTGGACGTATGTCGGCGCCTGGGCGTGAAAGCGGTGATCGGCACGACCGGCCTTTCCGACCAGCAGAAAGCGCGCATTGCGGACGCGGCCCGCGAGATCTCGATCGTATTCGCGCCCAACATGAGCGTGGGGGTGACTCTGGTTTTGAAACTGCTGGAGACGGCTGCCCGAGTCCTGGCCGAAGGGTATGACATTGAGATCATCGAGGCGCATCATCGGCACAAGGTGGATGCGCCTTCGGGCACAGCGCTACGCATGGGGGAGGTTATCGCCCAGACCCTCGGCCGCGATCTGGCGCAGTGCGCCGTCTATGGGCGCGAAGGGGTGACTGGAGAGCGCAAAGCCTCGAGCATAGGCTTCGCCACGGTGCGAGGGGGCGACATCGTAGGGGACCATACTGCCTTGTTCGCGGGCATCGGCGAGCGTGTCGAGATCACGCACCGCGCCGCGAGCCGCACGACGTTCGCGATGGGTGCGCTGCGTGCCGCCAGGTTTGTAGCGGACCGACAGCGCGGCTTATACGACATGCGTGACGTGCTTGGTTTGGCTTGAGGCAGACTCCCGTCGACGGTGGCGTCGGACAGGCCGGCGTGCCCGGTCTTTGATTCAGGTGGCTAGCTTCTATATAATGCGGGCCTGAACGAAGCGGGAGGGGTACGCCCCTCCCGCTTTCCACATCTGCGTCAGCAACCCCGGAGTTCGCCCGTGCCCTCTCAGCCTGCCATCCTCGCGCTTGCGGATGGCACGTTGTTCGCCGGCGAGTCAGTGGGTGCCGACGGCGTCGCCGTAGGCGAGGTGGTCTTCAACACCGCCATGACGGGTTATCAGGAGATTCTGACTGACCCGTCGTACTGCCGTCAGATCGTGACGCTGACTTACCCGCACATCGGAAATACAGGTGTGAACCCCGAAGACGTCGAGGCCCACCGCGTGTATGCCGCTGGTCTCGTGATCCGCGATTTGCCCCTGCGGTCGAGCAACTGGCGCCAGTCCGAGGACCTGTCAACGTATCTGCAGCGCGAAAATGTTCCGGCTATCGCGGGGATAGACACCCGCAGGCTCACCCGAATCTTGCGAGAACGAGGCGCGCAGAGCGGTTGCGTCATGGCCGGCCGCGCGGATCCGGCCGCAGCCGTTGCCAGGGCCAAAGAGTTTCCCGGCCTCTCCGGAATGGATCTAGCGCGCGATGTGACGTGTCGGGAATCGTATAGCTGGAGCGAAACGGAGTGGTCGGTGAGCGCCGGATATGGACACCAGAACCGCCAGCAGTTTCACGTCGTCGCGTATGACTACGGCGTGAAGCGCAACATCCTGCGCAAGCTCGCGAGCCGGGGCTGCAAGCTGACGGTGTTGCCGGCCCAGGCCGACTCACGGCAGGCATTGGCGTTGCACCCCGACGGCGTTTTCCTGTCCAACGGGCCCGGAGACCCCGAGCCCTGCGACTATGCGATCCGGGCCATACGCGAGCTGCTCGATCGCAGCATCCCGATCTTCGGAATCTGTCTCGGTCACCAATTGCTCGCACTGGCCTCCGGCGCGCGCACAATGAAGATGAAGTTCGGTCACCATGGCGCCAACCATCCCGTGCAGGATCTGGATACGGGCCGGGTAATGATTACCAGTCAGAATCACGGCTTCGCGGTGGACGGCGACAGTCTGCCTGGAAACGCGCGGGCGACTCACGTGTCCCTGTTCGACGGAACGTTGCAGGGGTTTGCCCGCACCGATCGCCCGGCGTTCTGCTTCCAGGGGCACCCGGAGGCGAGCCCGGGACCGCACGACGTAGACTATCTATTCGACCGTTTCGTCAAGCTGATGGCTGAGCGGCATCGCTAGGACTCGAGACGCGGGGGCCAGCGCCACTCCCAAGTTGGACAATCACGACATACGAACTATGCCTCCGTCATGCCAAAGCGTACCGACATCAAAAGCATTCTGATCGTAGGCGCGGGTCCTATCGTGATCGGCCAGGCCTGCGAGTTCGACTATTCCGGCGTGCAGGCATGCAAGGCGCTGAAGGAGGAGGGCTATCGCGTCATCCTGGTCAATTCCAACCCGGCCACCATTATGACCGATCCAGAACTGGCGCACGCCACGTACATCGAGCCCGTCATCTGGCAGATGGTGGAGAAAGTGATTGCGGTCGAGAGACCCGATGCGCTGTTGCCAACGATGGGCGGGCAGACCGCGCTCAATTGCGCGCTCGACCTCGCCCGCGCCGGCGTGCTGCAAGCCTACGGTGTCGAGATGATCGGTGCCACGCGCGAGGCAATTGACAAGGCCGAGGACCGGGAAAAATTCAAGACCGCCATGACTCGGATCGGGCTCGCGACCCCGCGCTCGTCGCTCGCTCACAGCCTGGAAGAGGCGGTGCAGGTTCAGGCTGCGCTGGGATTCCCGGTCGTCATCCGCCCGTCATTTACACTGGGCGGCAGCGGCGGCGGTATTGCCTACAACCGCGAGGAGTTCGCGGCGATCTGCGAGCGCGGCTTCGAAGCCTCTCCGACCCGTGAGCTCCTGGTCGAGGAGTCGGTGATCGGCTGGAAGGAATACGAGATGGAGGTGGTGCGGGATCGCAAGGACAACTGCATCATCGTCTGCTCCATCGAGAACCTGGACCCGATGGGCGTCCATACCGGAGATTCGATCACCGTGGCACCGGCGCAGACCCTGACCGACAAGGAATACCAGATCATGCGCGACGCGTCCGTCGCCGTGCTGCGCGAGATCGGGGTCGATACCGGGGGTTCGAACGTGCAGTTCGCGATCAATCCCCAAGACGGGCGGATGGTGGTGATCGAGATGAACCCTCGGGTTTCGCGCTCGTCTGCGCTGGCGTCCAAGGCGACTGGGTTTCCGATCGCCAAGGTGGCCGCCAAGCTGGCTGTTGGCTATACATTGGACGAGCTGCGCAACGACATCACCGGCGGCGCTACTCCCGCCTCGTTCGAGCCCACCATCGACTACGTGGTCACGAAAATCCCGCGTTTCGCTTTCGAAAAGTTTCCCCAGGCCGATCCGCATCTGACTACGCAGATGAAATCGGTCGGCGAAGTGATGGCGATGGGGCGCACGTTCCAAGAGTCGGTGCACAAGGCCCTGCGGGGTCTGGAGACGGGTGTCGACGGCTTCGACGACAAGACCAGCGATCGTGAACTGGTAGAAAGAGAGCTTGCCGATCCTGCGCCGGACCGCTTGTGGTACGTGGCCGACGCCTTTCGTATCGGTATGACAGCCACCGAGGTCCATGGGCTTACACGTATCGACCCGTGGTTCTTGGCGCAGATCGAAGACATCGTGCGTCAGGAACAGGCTGTGCGTGGGAAGCAACTGGAATCTCTCGACCGCTCTGCGCTACTGCGGCTCAAGCGCGCGGGGTTTTCCGATCGGCGCTTGGCGACCCTGTTGCAATCGACGCAGGAACAAGTCCGAAAGCGGCGATGGGGCTTCGATGTGCGGCCGGTATTCAAGCGAGTCGATACCTGCGCGGCGGAATTCGACACTCGCACTGCGTATCTGTATTCCACTTACGAAGAAGAGTGCGAGGCACGTCCTTCCGCTCGGGACAAGATCATCGTCTTGGGGGGCGGGCCCAATCGCATCGGGCAAGGCATCGAGTTCGACTACTGTTGTGTGCACGCCGCTCTGGCCCTCCGGGAAGACGGCTATGAGACCATCATGGTCAATTGCAACCCCGAGACGGTATCCACGGATTACGACACCTCCGACCGGCTGTATTTCGAGCCCTTGACGTTGGAGGATGTGCTCGAGATCGTGGCGGTCGAGAAGCCCAGGGGCGTCATCGTCCAGTATGGCGGCCAGACTCCGCTCAAGTTGGCGCGCGATCTCGAGGCAAACGGTGTGCCCATCATCGGCACTTCTCCCGACATGATCGACTGCGCCGAAGATCGTGAACGGTTCCAGAAGTTGCTCGACGAACTGAAGCTCAAGCAACCACCGAACCGTACGGCTCGCGACCCAGCGGCGGCGCTGACCTTGGCTCGCGAGATCGGCTACCCTGTGGTGGTTCGACCCAGCTACGTTCTCGGCGGGCGGGCCATGGAAGTCGTGCAACAGCAGAGCGATCTCGAGCGTTACATGCGCGAAGCAGTCAAGGTATCCAACGATTCGCCGGTTCTGATCGACCGCTTTCTCAACGACGCCATCGAAGTCGACGTGGACGCTATTTGCGACGGCAAGGACGTCCTCATCGGCGGGATCATGGAGCATATCGAGCAGGCCGGCGTGCACTCGGGCGACTCTGCATGCTCGCTGCCGCCGTTCAGCCTACCGCCAGAGCTGCAGGCCGAGCTGCGTCGGCAGACTGTTGCGCTGGCGCGAGCACTGCGCGTGGTCGGGCTGATGAACGTGCAGTACGCGATCCAAGATGGAGTGGTGTTCGTGCTGGAAGTCAATCCGCGCGCCTCACGCACCGTGCCCTACGTATCGAAGGCGACCGGGTTGCAACTGGCCAAGATCGCTGCGCGCTGTATGGTGGGCAAATCGTTGGGCGCTCAAGGTATACGCGCCGAGGTAATCCCAACGTATTTCTCGGTCAAAGAGGCCGTGTTCCCGTTTCTCAAGTTTCCGGGCGTGGATACGATCCTTGGCCCCGAGATGAAGTCGACTGGCGAGGTGATGGGCGTCGGCGAGACCTTCGCTGAGGCATTCGTCAAGTCCCAGCTGGCCGCGGGCGTGAAGCTTCCTTCCACGGGTCGCGTGTTCGTGAGCGTGCGCGCAGCGGACAAGCCGAAGGTCGTGGACATTGCGCGAGCGCTGAGCGAGCTCGGCTTCAGCCTCATCGCAACGCGTGGTACGGCCGCGTACCTGGCTGACCACGGTCTGACGGTGCAGCCGGTCAACAAGGTCGCGGAGGGCCGCCCGCATGTCGTGGACATGATCAAGAACGGCGAGATCGCGATGATCATCAACACCACGGACGAGCGCCGCTCGTCGATTCAGGATTCTTACTCCCTGCGCCGCTCGGCGCTCCAGGCTCGCGTGACCTACTACACTACGGTTGCGGGCGCACGTGCCGCTTGCGCCGGCATGCAGCAGATGGGTGAATTGCGCGCCTACTCGGTGCAAGAGCTGCACGCCAGCCTGACTCGCCCCCGCGGCGCTGCTGCCTAGGTGGCCCGATCCGCGTAGAATCGTGACGGCATTTTTCTGATGGGGCCGGATCGTTTCCGGCCCCTTGCCTTTGAGGGAAGGGGAGCATGAGAAAGATTCCATTGACCGCGGTGGGTGCAGAGATGCTGCGCACCGAGCTGCATCAGCTCAAGACAGTGGAGCGCCCGCGCACCATCCAGGCGATCCAGGACGCGCGCGCGCACGGCGACCTATCCGAGAATGCCGAGTACGAGGCAGCCAAGGAACGTCAGAGCTTTATTGAAGGGCGCATCGCGGAGCTCGAGAGCAAACTGGGCAACGCCCAGATCATCGAGCCCGCGCATCTCGATGCCGACGGCCGCTGCGTCTTCGGAGCTACGGTGGAGCTGGAGGACATGAGCAACGGCGAGGTCGTCACCTATCAGCTGGTGGGTGAGGACGAGGCCGACATCAAGCGAGGCAAGCTGTCCATTACCTCGCCCATCGGGCGCGCGCTGGTCGGCAAATACTCGGGCGACGTGGCAGAGGTGCAGGCCCCCGGCGGCCTACGCTCGTACGAGATTCTCGACGTGAAGTACATCTAGTCGCAGTGCGCGTGCGCCGCAGTGGGCCGGATCGCTGAGAGCCTGCACTGGCTTGCCGTTACCGCGTGGGTCGGAGCCTTGTGGAGCGTCGGCCTCCTGGTGGCGCCGACGTTGTTCCAGTTTGTTCCGGATCGGGTTCTGGCCGGAAGCATCGCGGGTCGGCTGTTCATGTACACGGCGCTGATCGGGATCGGCTGCGGTTCCTATCTGTTGTTGTTCAGGCTGGCGCGTTTCGGCAGTCACGGGCTGCGCCATGCGTTTTTGTGGGTCGTGCTGGCCATGTTGGTGTTGAACCTGATCGGCCAGTTCGGTGTCCAGCCGATCCTGGAAAGTCTGCGCCAGCAGGCGTTTCCGCATCAGGTGGCGGAAACTGTTCTGCGCGCACGGTTTGCCACATGGCACGGCGTGGCGAGCGTTCTGTATATCGTCGAATGCGCGCTGGGCGTGGCACTGGTGCTGTTGCAGCCGCGCGCACCACACTAGAACCTATCTCATAATCGTTCACGTGTGCGATGGAGACGATTTTCGATGACCGGCTAGGCGCGAGCGACGACATTTGGCTGGCCCAAATTAGGAGGGAGCAACAACGCCGGGCGCGAAAAGCGTCCCATCCCTTCGGGTTGCGGCGCGCACCGGAACGCGGAGCAGGGGCCCCGTTCATGGGGATGCGACCGTATAGGTGCGCACGAGAACGCGCTTCGTTACTCGGCTTGTCAATAGCGCGCGTATTGACTGCACCTCGCGCCTTGCGCCCATCCCGTTCTGGCCGCAACGCATCGCGCGAACGACTATGAGATAGGTTCTAGTGGGGCCAGGCGCGCAGAGCTTGACTGCAGGGGTCGCAGGGCAGTAGTATCCGCCCCCTGTCCGCGCGTTTGGGGCGCCGACGCGGTGGACGACAAAAACACAAGGGGGAGGAAGAAGCCGCACAACGTGGCCGATTCGATCGAGCTTCTACTTAGGGCTGACCACAGCGTGGTCGGCCTTTTTTGTTTCTAGAATTGGTGCGGCGGGGATTTGCCGAAGCGCCTGCTCAGACTCCGAAGAGCGCCTGCCTCGCGCAGGGCTGGGTGCATTTCAGAGCTGTGGAGCCGGACGTGCAGAAAAAAGGCGAGCGGCACTGTCTCATCGATGCTGCGCGTTTTCGTTCGCCGAGTTCAAGGACAGTAGAGGCATCT
>Ga0335080_10006775_pt1 | contig 11847 bp, 5 predicted proteins | sample Lox_Sample_34_FD_206720 | JGI IMG/M metagenome (GOLD analysis project Ga0335080, IMG submission 206720) | Soil microbial communities from Loxahatchee National Wildlife Refuge, Florida, United States - Lox_Sample_3.4 | ecosystem: Environmental > Terrestrial > Soil > Wetlands | place: USA: Florida...
GCAACCTCGGCTGCGACTACCAGCCGGCCGCGGCGATCGGGACGGTCGTTAGCCGTCACCTGGGCGCGGACCTTGACGGACGCTGGATCAGCATCGGTCATCAGGCAAACCAGATCACGCACCGTGACATCCACGTCATCCAGGTGACGGACCTGTGTGGCGCCGCCTTCGGCCAGTTCGGGCACCGTGATCTCCCACCAGCCGCCGACGTGCTCGCACAGCGCCGTGTACGTAGTCATCGTCGTCACCGCAGCCACCCTCCTGGCAGGCACTTCAGGTCAGCGACGAGGCGGCGCAGGACCACAGCGGACACCTCAGGGTGCCTGACCAGCGCGGTCATATGCCGACCGCACGGGCATGCCCATCTTTCATGCTTACCCGTATCCCGGACCTTGACGCAATCATGGCGGAGGAGCGCCGCCACCACCCGGCGCTTGGACATCGGTTTCACCGGGCGGCTCCGTGCACCTACGCAGCGTAGCGGGCGGGGAACGCCGCATTGAGCGACGGGCAGCAGCGGCCGCCGCATATCAGGCGCGGCGTTGCTGCCCCGATTGCCCGAGGGATTCGTGGCGTCCGGTGGTGAACGTCACGGTAGTAACGCCGGATGCACATTTTTGTATGAGTGCACGTCCCGCGAGGACACGCCTGGGAGATCGGCGGGTGGATCCACGGGCGGTCAGCCAATTCGCTGCGGGGTCTGCAGGTCGTATGGCCCGTACAGGCCGTAGCGGGTGAAATACGTGAACGGCTCACCATCAAGCTCTTCCAGCTCTCCAGTCGCCCGCCTGATCCAGGAGGTGCCCGCCCGGTCTGTGAATGCAAACTTCAGCGCCGGGGCGGCCCCCCATGGGGGCCGCCCAGCCGGTGCCCCGGATCCACACCCGGTGGGTTCCCCCCGGCAGGATGCTCACAGTCGTGACAGGCGATGGCTTTCCACGGCGGAACTCCAGCATCTTCTCCAGATGACCATCTACACCAGGTCGGCCTGGCGCAAGCGACGATCTTTGAAGGAGCAGCGGCGATGCGTGAGCCAAACGCTGATGCGCTCGTCGCTGCCCGCAACGTGCAGCGGCGCTTGCGGGGCCGTACCAGTGCGCCCGTCCGCCGCCAGTTCATCGAGCGGGTCGCCGCAGACCGGCCGGCCCCGCTCGCGAGCGCATTGCGAGGCGGCCGCGGAGGAGCCGTCCGCGTCAAGCTCGAGCTCACCTTCCTGTGGTTCGCTGCTAAGCCTCCCCACGACCTTGCCTATCCGGCGCGAGCGTGGGCGACGCTGCTCGGCCTGCCAGACCCGGCCGGCCGCGGCGCTCGGCGTATCAATGAGGCGATCTTGTGGCTGGAACAGCACAAATTCATCAAGGTCGAGAACCGGGCTGGCCAGCCGAATGTCATCACCCTGCTGTCAGAAAACGGCACTGGCGCCCCTACGAGCTCCCAGGCAGCGCCTACAACCGGCTGCGCAACAAGAAGCCCGCCAGCCTCGCTGACGAACACCGCTACATCCAGCTTCCCAACGAGCTATGGACCAACGGCTGGCTATCACTGCTCTCCGGCGCCGCAGTGGGGATGCTGCTCGTCCTGTACACCGAGCTGGGCAACAGGCCGGCCGACACCACCGATTTGTGGTTCAGCCCCGGTCAGGCTGATCTCCGGTTCGGGCTGAGCGAGGACACTCGCAGCAAAGGGCTCCGCGAGCTCCGCGGCGCCGGACTCATCACCGCCTACCGGCAGCCGGTCGCCACCGATACGTTCGACTTCCAGCGGCTACGTAACGTCTACCGCCTAGAACCCGAGCGCCTGCAGCAGCCTGCATCGATACCGGAAGAAATCAAGCTCGAGCCACCGCCGGTGCCCCTCAGCACACGCCTGGAGGCCGAACTCTCCGGCTTCCTAGAGTCCTGACCAACAGCCACCTTGGGACGTCGTCCCCGGCGTGGTGATCAAGGGGGTCAGCGGCTCCGCCGGGTACTGCTTTTCCAGCGTTCGCCTCGGCTGGCCCGGCCGCTGTCCGAAATGGCGCCCGGTACGGCTTTGGATCACAAGCCGTACCCTAAAGCGCGCCCGTCAGGGCCCGGGAGCACGCCGCAGCGAAAGCCGTACTATTTTCCGCCGTGCCCGCCGCGCGGACCGTAGCTCGGCCCGCTCGCGGGTGCCAGCAAGCGGACATTTATCAGCGCAAGGCGCGGTCCCGCCGGTTCTCACAATATGTAACAAGCCATTACTGAGAGTAGTAGCGTCATGGCGGGGTCACTGGCCCCGCGGCGGAGAGGACAGGAAGCCATGCCAGCCGGGGCGATGACGGCACGGCGGGCGGTGCTGCGAAGGCTGGCCATGCCGACGGTGGTGATCTTGCTCGCAGCCGGGCTGGGCTCGGTGGTGCCCGCGCCGCACGCTGCGGCACAAACGGCCCCGCTGGCCGGCTCGCCGGCCTCCCCGGCGGGGCCGGCAAGCCCGGTCACCGCTTACGTCGTCAACCGCGGCTCGGGCTCGGTGACTCCGATCGTGACCGCGACGAATACGGCCGGCCCGCCGATCCCGGTGGGAAGTGACCCCGGTGCCATCGCGATCACCCCGGATGGCAAGACCGCTTACGTCGTCAACGGCGGCTCGGGCTCGGTGACCCCGATCGCGACGGCCACCAACACCGCTGACCCGGCGATCCCGGTGGGAAGCGGCCCCGGTGCCATCGCGATCACCCTGGATGGCAAGACCGCCTACGTGATCATCGGCGGCTCGGTGACGCCGATCGCGACGGCCACCAACACCGCCGGCCCGGCGATCCCGGTCGGCAGTGCCCCTGATGACCTTGCGATCACCCCGGATGGCAAGACCGCTTACGTCACCGACTGGACCTCGGGCACGGTGACCCCGATCGCGACCGCCACCAACACCGCCGGCCCGCCGATCCCGGTGGGGGTTAACCCCAATTTCATCGCGATCACGCCGGACGGCAAGACCGCCTACGCCGAAAATTGGACCTCGGGCACGGTGACCCCGATCGCGACGGCCACCAACACCGCCGGCCCGGCGATCCCGGTGGGAAGTGGCCCTGATGACCTTGCGATCACGCCGGACGGCAGCACCGCCTACGTCGCGAGCATCAACTCGGGCACGGTGACCCCGATCGCGACCGCGACGAATACCGCTGACCCGCCGATCCTGGTGGGATTTGATCCCTTTTTCATCGCGATCACCCCGGATGGCAAGACCGCCTACGTCGCCAAAGCCGGCAACTCGGAAACAGTGATCCCGATCGCGACCGCCACCAACACCGCCGGAGAGCCGATCCCGGCAGGTGCCGGTGCCATCGCGATCACGCCGGACGGCAAGACCGCCTACGTCGCCAACGGCCTCTCGGACACGGTCGCCCCGATCGCGACCGTCACCAACACCGTCGGCCCGCCGATCACGGTCGGCAGCGGCCCCGTTGCCATCGCGATCACGCCCGGCACCGTCAGTCAAGGGCCTGCCTTCACCAGCGGCTCCGCTGCCACGGCGGCCTTCAGGCGGGCGTTCACCTTCACCGTGACCGCCAGCGGCGACCCGGCACCCAGGATCACCAGGACCGGTCGGCTGCCATCGGGCGTGCGGTTCGCTGACTACGGCTATGGCACGGCCACGATCTCCGGAATCCCCGCGGAGGCAGCTGCCGGGGTGTACCCGCTGACCCTGACCGCCAGGAACAAGAACGGGACCGCCACCCAGGCGTTCACCCTGACCGTCACCCGGGCCCCGGCCATCAGGAAGATCTGGACTATCAGGGTCAGGGTGGGCGCTGCGCTGCGGCTGACCGTCCGGGCCACCGGATACCCGGCTCCTTCGCTGGCCGAGTCCGGGCCGCTGCCCGGCGGGCTGTCCTTCACCGATAACGGGGACGGGACCGCCGTCATCGCCGGGACCCCGGCTGCCGGCAGCGGCGGCGGCCGTTACCCGGTCACCATCACCGCCACGAACACCTCGGGGACAGCCACCCGGCACTTCACGATCGTCGTCTCGCAGCGCCCCAGGCGATGACGGCCACGCTAGCGACCCGGTACATCAAGGCGTACGGAGGACCCGGCCCAGGGCCGCCGTCTACCAAGTGTCAGCAAAACGGAGACGTTTATCAGCGTGAGGCGTGGTCCCGCCGGTGCTCACGAAACGTAATACACCACTACTCAGAGTAGTAGTGTCGTGCGGGGTCACTAGCTGCCGCGATGAAAGGACGGAGCAATGTCAGCCGGGGCGATGACGGCACGGCGGGCGCTCCTGCGGCGGCGGGTCATGCCCGCTGTACTGATCTCACTCGCCGCCGGGCTGGGCTCGGTGGTACCCGCGCCGCAGGCAGCGGCAGGCACGGCCCCGACAGCCGGCTCGTCCGCCTCCACGGCGGGGCCGGCAAGCCCGGTCACCGCTTACGTCGCCAGCTACGGATCGGACTTTGTGGCCCCGATCGCCACCGCCACCAACACAGTCGGCACAACGATCGCGGTCGGCCGCGCCCCCGTCGCCATCGCGATCACGCCGGATGGCAAGACCGCCTACGTCGCCAACATCGGCTCGGGCTCGGTGACCCCGATCGTGACCGCCACCGATACCGCCGGCCCGCCGATCGCGGTCGGCAACGCCCCCGGGAACATCGCGATCACGCCGGATGGCAAGACCGCCTACGTCGCCAACATCAACTCGGGCTCGGTGACCCCGATCGTGACCGCCACCAACACCGCCGGCCCGGCGATCCCGGTGGGAAGTGGCCCCGGTGCCATCGCGATCACGCCGGACGGCAAGACCGCCTACGTCGCCAACGCCGGAGGCTCGGTGACCCCGATCGTGACCGCCACCAACACCGCCGGCCCGGCGATCCCGGTCGGAAGCCAGCCCGATGACATCACGATCACCCCGGATGGCAAGACCGCCTACGTCGCCAACGGCCTCTCGGACACGGTCGCCCCGATCGCGACCGTCACCAACACCGTCGGCCCGCCGATCACGGTCGGCAGCGGCCCCGTTGCCATCGCGATCACGCCCGGCACCGTCAGTCAAGGGCCTGCCTTCACCAGCGGCTCCGCTGCCACGGCGGCCTTCAGGCGGGCGTTCACCTTCACCGTGACCGCCAGCGGCGACCCGGCACCCAGGATCACCAGGACCGGTCGGCTGCCATCGGGCGTGCGGTTCGCTGACTACGGCTATGGCACGGCCACGATCTCCGGAATCCCCGCGGAGGCAGCTGCCGGGGTGTACCCGCTGACCCTGACCGCCAGGAACAAGAACGGGACCGCCACCCAGGCGTTCACCCTGACCGTCACCCGGGCCCCGGCCATCAGGAAGATCTGGACTATCAGGGTCAGGGTGGGCGCTGCGCTGCGGCTGACCGTCCGGGCCACCGGATACCCGGCTCCTTCGCTGGCCGAGTCCGGGCCGCTGCCCGGCGGGCTGTCCTTCACCGATAACGGGGACGGGACCGCCGTCGTCGCCGGGACCCCGGCTGCCGGCAGCGGCGGCGGCCGTTACCCGGTCACCATCACCGCCACGAACACCTCGGGGACAGCCACCCGGCACTTCACGATCGTCGTCTCACGCCGCCGCAGGCGATGATTACCGCCCCCTCTGGCGAGCGCCGCGGAAAAGGCCGCCAGGGGACGGGAAAAGCCGGGGCCCCGTGTTCGCCAAAGGGCGCGCTTACGGCCCGAGGGGGAGATGTACGTCACCAGCCGCGCCCGGTGCTCACCGCCGACAGCATGCGGGCAGTCCGGGTCTAAGCACGGCCATTGAACAGAGCCGGTAGACGCCCAGGTCCCGCAATCCCTCAGGTACCGGGACCTCAGTCAAGCCGGGCAATGCCCTGAGTCGCAGCCCGGCTACGTGGACCTGCCCGTGTGCGCGGGGAGCCGACTTTCCGCGAGGGCAAGGGCGAGATCACGCTGGCGACAGCTGGCAAAGATCCAATAGTCTGCACGCTTACGAAATTACAACCGTGCAGACTGCACCTAGTGGCGCGCCTCACCGAGTTGATCTTGGTCGGGGCGTACTTAGGCTGCGCCTGGTGACGGGAGGTGTACACGCTGAAGCTGACCATTACGCCGGTTTCCGATCCCGATTACCCTCTCCGTAATGACCCGGCCAGGAGCACGTCGGGCAGGCCCGGATCGCGGGCTCGCCCGCGCCAGGGCACTTATCCGGCAGGGCCGCGAATCCGCTGCCGCGATATCCGCGGTCCACTGACCTCGCGAACTCCTTAACCGACGTGTAGGTCTTCCAGCCGCGCATGCCCGAAGCGTAAACGCCCGCGCCGACAGAACTTCGCGTTGAGGACGTAACAACTCAGCAAGATCGAAACCAGACATCGGGAAAGCAGGTAACGAAAGGCGATGAGACGCGGTATCGACCGGGACACAGACGATCAAGGTTGAGATCAAGAGCGAGAGCAACGTCAGCGGCGAAGGCACGAGGACGAGGACGCCAAGGTCAAGAGCAAAAGGTCAAGAGCAAAGCCGGAGCACAGGGCGGCAAGCGAGCAGACGAGGAAAGCAGCAGGGCGGAAGGCAAGATCAAAAGAAACGATCAAGACCACGAGGACAGAGGTACATTCAAGATCCCATAGCACAGCACTCAGAACGCGTCGGGCCGATGCATCTAACGATTTGACGGTCGGTTCAGTTACGCTGGCGCAGCGCAGTATGAAGGAGGTCGGTAGCGTGCCGGTAAGTGTCGTATCTGGGTATGATCCGGGATATTTAGGACGTGGCGCTGCGGGTGGCGGCGCCGAGAACTACCACCTGAAGTCCGGCCAGACAGGCATGGAGCCCGCGGGCAGATGGACGGGGAAGGGCCTGGCCGCGCTCGGCCTGGAAGAGGGCCAGGAAGTCGATATCGAGGTCCTCAAAGGCCTGTTCACCGGGCGTGATAACGACGGCCGAGTCGAATTGATCAAGCCGGACGGGACCGTCGTCAGGCAGTCCCAGCAGGCTCATTCATTCACGAAGATGGACAAGAGACTCGCCGAGGAAGCCGCCCGCCGGTTCGCCGAGCTGCCCCGCGATCTTCAGACAGCGTCCAGGCAGCGGGAGATCGAGTTCCGGGTACGCGCGGAACTCGGCCGCGAACGGGTCACCTTCTACGACGTCGGTTTCACTGCGCCGAAGAGCGTGAGCGTGCTGCAGGCCGGCTACTGGGCCAAAGCCGAAGCGGCCCGCACGGCGGGCGATACCGCCCGGGCGGAGCGGTACGACGCGAAGGCGCAGGCGATCGAGGACGCGTTCATCGCGACGTGCCGCAGCATCGTCGCCCGCGCCGAGGAGCACGTCTACCTGCGGACCGGGCATCACAGCTACGCCGGCGGCGAGCCGATCGGCGAATGGCGGGACACCGCCGGCCTGGCCGCCGGGATCTTCCTCCACCACACCTCGAGGACCGCGCGGGGCGCGGAAACCGGTGACCCGCACCTGCACGGGCATATCGCCGTCTGGGCCCAGGTGATGCGGGCGGACCAGGTGGATGACCTGTACAGGTCGCTGGATGCGTCCGGACTGTTCCAGATGAAGAGCTTCTACGCCGCGGTCGCGGAACTTGAGTTCGAGCAGCGTCTCCAGCAGCTCGGCTATGCGATCGAGCGCACCGGGAACGGCGATTTCGAGGTGCGTGGTTCTGACCCAAAAGTAATATGCGCGTTCAGCCAGCGAGCGCGCGAGGTTACCGGCAGGGAAGCAGAACTGCGGGAGGCTTTCACTCAGAAGCATGGCTACGAGCCTTCGCCCGCCGGATTGCGTTTCCTGCATCGCGTCGCCTGGGCCGAGACACGGCAGCCGAAGACTGACCCGCCGGACCGGCTCGCCCAGCTGGAGGCGTGGAAGGCCCGGGCGGAGGCAGCTGCACGGGCTGCGCTGGCCGAGATGCCGGATGCAGCAGAAGATGCAGCACGTGATGCACCTCAGTACACGCTGACTGATGCAGAACGGCAGCAGCACATCGTCTCTGCGGTCGCGACGCTGCAGCGTGACCGGTCGACGTGGACGTGGCCGCACCTGGCGCTGGAGATCCGCAAGACCCTCCCGCCGCTGCCGAAAGCCGTCACACCGGAGCAGGTCACCGATCTTGCGGTGTCGATGACGCGTGATGCACTGTCCGGCCGGGTGCCGGGCACTGACATCGTCATGGTCAGCCATCAGGCCGTCCCTGACCTGCCTGACCTGCGGGCAAGCGGCGAATCGATCTATCACCGGCCGGGTGAGCTGACCCGCTTCTCAACGGTCGCCCGGCTCGAGGACGAGCAGAAACTGCTCGAGGACGGCAGGCGGACGCTGCCGCCGCTGCTTTCCCTGGGACGTGCTGCGTTCCGGCTGGGCACCACCGTTGCAGCGGTTGATGCAGAACTCGCCCGGCAGGCCAGCGACGGCGGTGCAGAAGTGCAGCCGGCCCGGTTGAGCAGCAGCGGCCTGACCAACGATCAGGTCATCGCCGCGTACGAGATCCTCACGTCGGGTGCGGCGGTGTTGCCGCTGCTGGGCGGGCCGGGGACCGGGAAGACGAAAGTCGCCGGGATAGTGGCGACGATCGTCCGGGAGGAAACCGGGCAGCGGGTGCTCGGCCTGGCCGCCGGCACCAACCAGGCGGAGGAGATGCGCAAGGCCGGGATCACCGAGGTGTACAACCTCGCTGACTTCCACGGCTGCCTGCACCCGGACGAACGGCAGAAGGCCTCGCAGGAACTGGCGGCGAAGTACGGTCCGCGCGGGCCTGCGGGCCGCTGCGGGAACTGCAGCGATCCCCTCGGCGAACCGCGCCGCGGGCACGTGAACATGAGCAACACCGCGCTTGTCTTCGGCGACGAGTACGGGCAGTGGGACATGACGGCCATCATCGAGACGATGGGGGTCACCACCAAGCACGGTGTCAGAACGGTGCCGATGGGTGACCCGGGCCAGACCGGATCGGTCGGCGCGGGCGGCGGCCTGGACCTGATGGCCGCCCGGCTCAGGTCATTGGAACTGCATGAGGCGAAGCGCTTCGACCAGGCATGGCAGGAAGAGGTCGCCACCCGGATCCGCGCCGGGGACGTCACCGTCGCCCGGGAACTTATCGATCGCGGGCACGTCTGCGACGGCACCCGCGACCAAGTCATGCAGCGGATGGCCCACCTGTACGCAGGCAGCATCCTCGGCGACCGCACCGCCGTGCTGGTCACCCCGTCAAACGAGATGGCCGCGGACCTGTCGGCGCTGGTCCGCGCCGAGTTGATCGCGGCTGGCGTGGTAGCTGACCGGGCAGACGGGGTCCTCGCAGACGGGAACAGCTGGTCAGCCGGTGATCTGGTGCTGTGCCGCGCCAACGACCGTTACATCGAGGCCGGCAGCGCACCACCGGGAGCCAGCCCAGATCCGGTGACGGAGGCGCGGGCAGCTCGCCAGCCGAGGACCATCCGGAACCGGGACGTCATCAAGGTCGACACTGTCCACGCAGGCGCCGCGATCGCCCGCCGGCTTCTCGAGCCGGGGCCGGCTGACCAGCAGAAATGGTCTGACCAGTTCCTGCTGCCCGTGCGCTACATGGAACGCCACGCCCAACTCGCCTACGGCGGGAACACCTACGTCTCGATCGGCAAGACCGCTGATGACGGATACGAAGTGCTCCCGAACGCGCCGACAAGGGAGACCTTTCTCGTATCGACGACCCGGGACAGGTCCGGGACCATCATCGGCGTGATCACGGACCGGGAAGCTACCGAAGCAGAGCGGCGGGAAGCCGGGATCCCCGACCCGGATACCCCGATGACAGTCAAAATCAAGACCGCCGAGTCGGTGCTTGCCTCAGCCATCGCGAACAAGGGCAACGAGCTGTCCGCTACCCGGACGATGGAACGCGAGCAGGAAAACGCGACCTCCATGGCCGTGCTCACGAGCCAGTGGCAACAGCTTGTCCGCAAGTCGTCGCACGAGCATTACGACGGCATCCTGCGGGCAGCGCTGCCCGCCGAGGCTTACGAACGGCTGCAAAGTGACCGCGAGCGAACGACCCTGATGCGGCAGCTGCAGCGCGCCGAGATGACCGGCACCGACGCCGCAGCCATCCTCGCCGACGCGGTCGGGAACCGGGACTTCACCGGCGCCCGGTCCATCGCAGCCGTCCTGAACCACCGTGTCGGGAAGCTCGCCGGGAACACCGACAAGCCGATGGGCACCTACGTCAGGGCCACACCGGCCTATGCCCATCCGAAGGCCCTCGAACTGGCACAGCTCGCCGACCAGCAGAAGGTCAGCCTCGGCGAGCGCGCAGCAGCCGAGAAGCCGGTCTGGGCCCTCAGATACCTCGGCGACGTGCCGGAAGATCCAGCCGCGCGAGCGGACTGGACAGCGAAAGCCGGCACGATCGCTGCCCGCCGGGAACAAACAGGGTTCCGTCACCCGCTCATTGCGCTGCCGGCGGCACCGGAGAAAGGCGCCGTCGAACAGCGGGCGCTGCACCGGGCCGCCGTCGAGGCTGCGGGGATCGAGCCGGACCACCAGGAGATCAAAGACACCGATGACATTCTGCTCGGTGCCGAGCTCCGGGATTACGAGCGGCTCATGCAACGGGCACCCCAGGACGTCACCGCCCAGCTGGCGCGGACGAAGATGGCCCGCGACGATCTGACCGCTGACGCGCGGATAGGATTCAAGGCCGCGGAACTGGCCGACGCAACCGCCCAGGCGGACCGGTTGCGCCAGGAAGCGGCCGTGGCCGCGGTACGGGCCCAGGAACTAGCTGATAAAGAACAGTGGCTCCGCATCCAGGATGAGGAACACCGCGACTTCGAGGACGCCACCGAGCGGCAGCGTGAGCGCGCTGCCGTCATCCGTGCAGAACTCGAGGAACGGCACCCGCCGGAGGCTGCGGAGGCCAGCGGCCAACTGCAGCTGACGACAGACGGCCGGGCAGTGCCGGTGGAAGAACTGCCTGAACCCGAGCGTGAGCAACCGGAAACTCACCAGGAACGGCAGGATGGCCGGCACACCGGCCACCAGGAGGAACAGAAGCAGCAGCAGGCACGCGGCACGCAGCACGAAACCACGCGGGACAGCACGCATCTCGAGAATGCGGGGCAGGAAAAACTGCCGTTCGAGATCCCGCCCGCCACAGCGTCGGTCGCTGCTGAGGTCCGCCGCCGGGAAGAGGCCGCCGAGTCGCTCGAGCGGGACCGGGCTCTCGCCGCGCACTGGACCCGCGTCGCCGATCACCGGGAACGCGCCGTCGTCCGACCTCAGCAGGGCAGCGATAGCCAGCCACCAGAACCGGAAAAGGCATGGACTGCGCCGCAGCCTGACCATAAGCAGACAGGACATGAACAGGCCGGGCCTGAGCAGACAGGACCTGACCTGAGTCCGGAGCCGGGGAGCGGCCCGGATCAGGGCTGGGACCCGGGACGTGACGAGGGCCTCGAGCCAGAGATGTAGAACCAAGGAGCCCCGGCCATAATCAGCATGGCCGAGGCTCTGACGTGGTCGCCTATTCCGAAAGGCGGCCGAGCCTGCCCGTGAACCTTCCCGGTCTGGCCGCTGGCTGGCTATCGGCGAGCAGGCTGGCGTCCTTGGCGGCTGCGCCCACGTGCACGGCGGCCGGGTGATCGGCAAACCCGTCTGCTGCAGCGGGAGCGAAGGTCAGGCCCGCAGACCGCATCGCCTGAGCGCGCTGCAAAGCAATCGCACTGCGGCGCCGGAGAATTCCTAGCAAATTTACTGACTAGGGCGAGTTGGAGGATTGCCAGGGAACTAGACGAGTGATTCCGTATGGATGTTCAGTGGTCATAGGCGATCAGGGACCGGGTGACCGGCTGCCCGGTCTTGTTGTTGTGCCAGATGGCGGCGGCCATGGCCAGGATGCGCTGGGCGACGCGGA
>Ga0335080_10006776_pt1 | contig 11847 bp, 11 predicted proteins | sample Lox_Sample_34_FD_206720 | JGI IMG/M metagenome (GOLD analysis project Ga0335080, IMG submission 206720) | Soil microbial communities from Loxahatchee National Wildlife Refuge, Florida, United States - Lox_Sample_3.4 | ecosystem: Environmental > Terrestrial > Soil > Wetlands | place: USA...
CAATTTTGCCAAGGACATGATCGCCAAGCGGCACTCCGTTGACTCCGGCGACACCACTGTTTCCGATTTGCAGATCTTCTACCTGCAACACGATCCGGCATCGTGGATCAATCGCTCCACCAGCGTCCTCGAACAGGCCAAACAGGCTGTGGACAAAGCGCAGGACGAATCGAGGGCCTCCTCTTCTTCCGCCCTGATGATCAGCACGGTCCTCATGACGCTGGGGACCCTCGCCGGCCTGGCTTTCGGCATCTGGGTCGCCAAGAAGACCGCCGAGTCCATCAAGGAGCCCGTCAATCACCTGATCGAAGTGGCGCACAAGATCGGCACAACCGGCGATCTCGAGCAGACCATCGATATCCGGCGTGACGATGAAGTGGGCCAGCTCGCGGAAAACTTCAACAAAATGATCGTCCACCTGAAGGAAATGGCCGGCGTGTCCGCGGCGATCTCCGAAGGCCAGCTTTTCGTAAGCGTACAGCCGCGTTCGCAGCATGACACGATGGCCAAAGCCTTCTCCCGCATGACGCACGGTCTGCGCGAGCTCGTCCGCCAGGTGCGCGACAGCGCCTCGCAGGTCGCCAGCGGCGCGGGCCAGATGGCCAGCGCTTCCGACGAATCCGCGAAAGTGAGCGTGCAGGCCGCTTCCGCGATCGACGAAGTCACCAGCACCATGCACGAGATGAGCGTCAACGTGCAGAACGTGGTGAAAAACACGCAGGTGCAGGCGTCCAGCGTCGCCGAAACTTCGTCCTCGATCGATCAGATGGTTACCTCCATCCAGCGCGTGGCGGACACCGCGAAGATGCTGGTGGATATCTCGCACCGCTCGCGGGAAGAGGCCCGCACCGGCATGTCCACCATGGACAAGGCCACCGAAGGCCTCAACCGCACCAGCCACGCGATTCAGTCTTCGGCGGAAATCATCGCCGTGCTGGGCCGCCGCGCGGACGACATCGGCAAGATCATCGAGGTCATCGACGATCTCGCCGAGCAAACCAACCTTCTCGCGCTCAACGCCGCCATCGAAGCAGCCCGGGCCGGCGAGCACGGCCTCGGTTTCGCGGTCGTCGCCGAGGAAGTTCGCAAGCTCGCGGAGAAATCCACGCAGTCCACCAAGGAAATCTCCGAGCTGATTCAGGGCATTCAGAAGGAAGCGCGCGAAGCCGTCGAGAACATGGACAAGAGCACCTCCATGGTTCAGGAGGGCCTGATCCTCAACAAGGACCTCAGCCTGGCGCTCGACAAAATCTCCGACGTCGTTTCCGAAGTGTACAAATTCTCGCAGGAGATCGGCCAGGCCACCATGGAGCAGTCCAGCGGCTCGGCCCAGATCGCGAAAGCGACCAATCGCCTCACTGAAATCACGCAGGAAATCACTTCGTCGGTCGAGGAACAGGCCTCGGGCGCGCAGGCCGTGGTCCGCTCCATGGAGCGCATGCGCGAGCTCGTGCAGCAATCCACCTCCAGCTCCACCGAACTCGCCGCGGCCGCCGAGCAGATGTCCAAGCTCTCGCGCAACCTGCTCGAATCGATGGACCGCTTCCAACTCGAGGAAGGCTACGGCGATCGCTATGGGCATCGGCGTTCGTCGTCCGACCGCCATGAGCAGCCGGAATACGCGGAAATGACGCGCTAGCGGAAACGGGGCCTGCACATGGACAAGGAACTCCAGGTCGTCGGCTTTCGCATCGGGCGTGAAACGTTCGGTCTGCCCATCGCGATGGTGCGCGAGATCGTGCGCGTGCCCGAGATCACTTCCGTCCCGAACGCGCCCGACTACATCGAGGGCGTCATCAACCTGCGCGGGCGGATTATTCCCGTCGTCGATCTGCGCAAGCGCTTCGGCGAGAAATCGTTCCAGCCGCACAAGACGAACCGCATTGTGGTGGTCGAAATGGAAAATCGCGCGATCGGCTTGCTGGTGAATTCCGCATCCGAGGTGCTCCGCATCCCGCCTTCGGAAATTGAAGAGCCCAGCAATGTCTTCAAGGAAGGCGAGCTGAGCTATATCACGGGCGTCGGCAAACTCAAGGGCCGGCTGGTGATTCTGCTCGACCTTACCAAGGTATTGCAGCGCGGAGAGTTGCGAAGGCTGGAAGAAGCCGCCGAATCTATTGCCGAACCCGTGGGCGCAGGCGCGCGGCGCAAGTAACGGTCGGGCCCAGGACAAATACCGAGGAAAGCATGTCGACAACGACGCTCACCACCCAGGTACCGCTCACGGAACCGGAACTAAAGCTCTTGCAGACGCTGGTTTATCAGGAATGCGGCATGTATTTCGACGAGCGCCGCACCCATTTCCTGCGCGACCGCCTGCAGCGCCGCATCAAGGCCTGCAACCTCGATTCCTTCTATAGCTACTACCGCCTGCTCACCAGCCGCGAGGGGAAAAAGGAGCTCACCGCCCTGCTGGAGAACTTGACGGTCAACGAAACCAGCTTCTTCCGCATCCGCCCGCAGCTCGATTTGTTCCAGAAAAAAGTCCTCGAGGAAATCCTGAAGCACAAGCAGGACCGCCGCGACTGGTCGCTGCGCATCTGGAGCGCCGGCTGTTCCACCGGCCAGGAGCCCTACACGCTGGCCATGATGGTTTGCGACGCGCTCGCTTACTACTACCTGCGCAATCCGCTCCCTTTCGACATGCCCACGCCGAAGCCGCTGATTCCCCCGCCGTGGAAAGTCGAGATCATTGCCTCGGACATTAACTACTCCGCGCTGCTCACGGGCCAGCAGGGCGTCTACTCCGAAACGCAGATGGAGAACGTCGACTACAGCACGCGCCTCCGCTACTTCGACAAGGTCGCCGACAAGTACGCCATCAAGCCTGCGTTGAAGGCCATGGTCCAGTTCGACTTTCACAATCTCAAGACCGAGTACCTGCCGCAGCACAACGACGTGATCTTCTGCCGCAACGTGATGATCTACTTCGATGAGGCCGAGCAGAAGCGCCTGATCGACAAGTTCCACCGCTGCCTGAATTCCGACGGCTATCTTTTCGTCGGTCACGCGGAAAGCCTTTTCGGCCTGACCAGCAAATTTCACATGATTCACGAAAACAACGCGACCGTTTACAAGCGGATCGAGGGGGGCCAGTGACGTTTCCGTCCGACGAGCAGGCCTCCGAGCTGCGCGACCTCTTCTTCGAAAGCGCCCAGGAAATTCTCCAGGGCATGAACGAAGCGGGCCTGGCGCTCGAAGAACGCCCCGGCGACGCCGAAAAGCTCCGCCAGGTGCGCCGCGCCGTGCACACGCTCAAGGGCGACTCTGCCGCGTGCGGTTATCGCGAGCTCAGCGAACTCGCCCACGATCTTGAGGACGCGCTCACGCCCGAGCTCGCCAGGCAGAATGCCGGCCTGATCGCCGAAGTAATCCTCACTGCCGCCGACACGTTCCACGAAATGCTCGCGGCCTATCGCAGTCGCCTGCAGCCTCCTGCCGGCGGCGCGCTGAAGGAACACATCAGCCGCCTTCTCCATAAGCCCGCCGCCCAGGAAAAGGCCGCTCCGGTGGAGACGAAATTCGATTGGACCGAATACGAGCGCCTGATGATTGTCGAGGCGCTCCGCCGCGGCGAGAACGTCTACAACATTTCCATGCAGCTCGATTCGGAGGCGCTTCTCCCTGCCGCGGGCTTCGAACTTGCGCGCAAATCGCTCGAAGCCGCCGGCCGAATTCTGGCGCTGCGCCCCGAGACGGTCACGGATGATTGCCGCTCCATTCAGGCGGCCCTTTCCACCACGAAAACCGCCGACTGGATTCGCAAGCGCTGCCGCGTGCCTTCCGTCGTCAGCAGCATCGCCGTCGAACGCGCTCCCGTGCTCCAGACTCCGCCGCGCGATCTGCTCGAAATCCTCATCGAGTCCGAAGCCAAGGCCATTTCCGGCGGCGTCCCTGCACCCACGCCGGACGCGCCCTCCTCTTCGGCTCCCGCGGCCGTGCCGGACACTTCCGACGACGAGGACGCCCACGAGCAGACGGCCGGCGCCGGCATGGCCCATGCCGCCTCGGAAAACATGCTCCGCGTCGACGCCAGCCGCATCGACACCGTGATGAACCTCGTCGGTGAAATGATCATCGGCAAGTCGATGCTCCAGCGCGCCATGACCGAATTCGAGCGCCGCCACTCCAAAGATCCCGTGCGGGGCAAGCTTGCCGACGCGCTGGGCTTCCAGTCCCGCGTCCTCAACGAGCTGCAGAAGTCCGTGATGAAGATCCGCATGGTCCCGGTCGAGCAGCTTTTCCGCCGATTCCCGCGCATCGTGCGCGACGTCGCGCGTCTCCGCAGCAAGGACATCTCGCTCGAGCTTTCCGGCCAGGCCACCGACCTCGACAAAAGCATTCTCGACGCCCTCGGCGATCCCATGGCGCACCTGGTTCGCAACGCCGCCGACCACGGCATCGAAGCGCCTGCCGAGCGCCGGGCCGCCGGCAAATCCCCGCGCGGGACGATTCGCCTCAACGCCTATCACGATGGCGATCAGGTCGTCATCGAGGTCAGCGACGACGGCAAGGGCCTCGACCGCGACAAAATCGTCCGCCGCGCCGTCGAACGCGGCATCGTCACCGCCGAAGCCGCCGCCCTGCTCAACGAACACGAGAGCCTGCAGCTGATTTTCGCGCCCGGCCTCAGCACCGCCGACGAAATCACCGAAATTTCCGGCCGCGGGGTCGGCCTCGACGTCGTCAAGTCTTCCCTCGAATCGCTGAAGGGCACGGTCGAACTCGAAAGCGTTCCCGGCCGCGGCGCCACGTTCCGCCTGCTCGTTCCGCTCACGCTCGCCAGCATTCGCGCGCTGCTTTTCCGCGTGCACGGCCGCCTCTACGCCGTTCCGCTGGCGTCCGTCGCCGAAATCACGCGCATCACCGAGACCGGCATTCACCGCATCGACGATCACGAAGTCTTCCAGCTCCGCGAACAGGTGCTCACGCTGGTGCGCCTCGACCGCCTCGATTCGAAGCTCGCCGCCGTAGGCGAGCCGGCCAAGCGCATCTTCGTCATCGTCATCGGCACGGGCGGCCGCCGCTTCGGCCTCGCCGTCGAGAGCCTGGCGGGAGAAGAAGAGCTCGTGATCAAGGCGCTCGAGGACCAGCTCGTAACCTCTCCGATCATCAGCGGCGCTTCCATCCTCGGGGACGGAACCGTCGTGCTCATTCTCAACGTTCCCGCGGTGGTCGCGCAGCTTTCGCGCATTCCGGCGGTGGGAGCCATCGCATGAGCGAAAAGATCCGCGTCCTGGTGGTCGACGATTCCGCGCTGATGCGGAAGCTCATTCCGCAGATCCTCGTCAGCGACGCCACCATCGAAGTCGTCGGCACGGCCATGGACGGTCTCATCGGCCTGCGCAAGATCCAGGAGCTGCACCCGCACGTCGTCACTCTCGACCTCGACATGCCGCGCATGGACGGCATCGAGATGCTCCGCGAAATCACCCGCAAGCATCACGTTCCCGTGATCGTCGTCAGCGCGCACACCGAGCATGGCGCGGCTCTCACGCTGAAAGCTCTCTCTCTTGGCGCGTTTGACTTCGTCACCAAGCCGCAGGACGCCGCCTCCGGCCGCCTGCAGCAAATCGCCTCCGAGCTGGCCCTCAAGATCAAGGTCGCCGCCGCTTCCGGTGCGCCCAAGATGATCATCACCATGCCGCCGGCGCAGCGGAAGCCCCGGCGAAATTTCCCGGCGCAGCTGCGCCACCCGTCGAAAATCATCGCCATCGGCATCTCCACAGGCGGGCCGCAGGCGATTCAGTATCTCTTTTCGCAAATTCCCGAGGATTTCCCCGGTTGCATTCTCGTGGTCCAGCACATGCCGGAGGGTTTCACGGACATGTTCGCGCGCCGCCTCGATGAGTCCACCGCCCTGGAGGTGAAGGAAGCGCAGTCCGGCGACCTGCTTCTCGCCGGCCGCGCGCTCATCTGTCCCGGGAATCGCCATATGAAGGTGTGCCACATGGAGCATGGCGACGTCGCTATTCTCGTCGACCAGCCGCGCGTGAACGGTCACCGTCCGTCGGTCGACGTGCTGTTCCAGTCGGTCGCCCAGCAGTTCGGCAGCAAGTCCGTGGCCGTGCTGATGACCGGCATGGGCGAGGACGGCGCCGCGGGCATGGGGGCCATCCAGGCCGCCGGCGGTTTCACTATCGCGCAGAGCCCGGACACCTGCGTCGTCGACAGCATGCCGAAATCCGCCATCTCGCGTGGCTTTGCCAATCGCGTCGTTTCCCTGTCCGCACTTTCAGGAATGCTGCAATCCAAAGTTCTTCCCGAACGCTCCGCCGAACCGCAGGATGTTCCCAACGGCGTGGGCGCCGGAGATTCCGGTTCTTCTCGAAGGAGATCGTCATGAAACAGTTCGAACCTTTGACTCGGAAAGACAGCCAGCCGGTCCGCTATCTCATCGTGGACGACTCGGTCTTCGCTCGCAAAAGCCTGGCGAAGATGATCGAGTCGTTCGGCGGCAAGCTCGCGGGCGAAGCCGGCGATGGCTGCACGGCCATCACCGAATACGCCCGCACCAAGCCGGACATCGTGCTTATGGACATCACCATGCCGCAGATGGAGGGCATCGAGGCCGTGGAGCGCATCGTCCAAGACCATCCGGACGCGCGCGTCGTCATGGTCTCGTCCGTCGGCTACCAGGACAACATCCTGGCCGCGCTCCAGAAGGGCGCGCGCCATTTCGTCCAGAAGCCCGTGAAGCCCGACGCGCTTTACGAAATCATCCGCTACGTGCTGAATGACGACGGCGTCACCGCGCCGCCCGACATTCCGGTCGCCGAGGGGAAGACGCGATGAAAATGGACCTGATTCAGCCGTTCGTCGGCTCGCTCGATACCGTGCTGGCCGAAATGATGCAGGAGCCCGCCAAAATCGCGGACCTCGTCATGGAAGAGGAAGGCTACCGCAAGAAGGGCGTCGCCGCGGAGGTCACCTTCAAGGGCCAGATCGAGGGCCGCATCATCCTCGATATGGACCCGACGGCCGCCGCGAAAGTCGCCAGCTTTCTCGCCGGCGGCGAAGTCGACCCCAGCGAATCGCTCGCCCCTGAAGCCGTCTGCGAGCTCGCCAACATGGTTATCGGCAACGCCGTCACACAACTCAACGACCGCGGCTTCACCTTCAAGGTTTTTCCGCCCGCGCTCCTGAGCGAAGAACAGTGCGCCAAGGCCGGCAGCGATTCCGAAGCCACGATCCTTTGCTTCGAAACGCCTCACGGCAACGTTTACCTCAACATCGCCATGCACTACCACGCCCGCCGCACCCGCGAGCGCGCCCCCGTCGCCGTCTAGCGTAGCGCCAGCATCCTGCTGGCGCTTTTCTGGCGCGACGGGCGCATCGCCGTAACTAACGGGAACAAAGCAACGGTTCAGTACAACTGAAACGTCACCTCGATCAGCTGCCGCACCGCCACGGGCTTGCCCTCTGGTCCGATCGCCGGCGAAAGCCGCCATTTACTCACCGCCACGATTGCTGCCGCTGTCAGCCCGCGCGGCAGGCCCTTGATCACTTTCAGATTGCGAATTCTCCCATCCTCACCCACGATCGCCTCCAGTTCGACCACCCCTTGAATCTTCGCGTCCATGGCCGCGGGAGAGTAGGACGCTCGTGGGCAGCTGAGACACGTCGGCGTCTTCGACGTCTTCGGATCTAACATCGGATATTTCGAGAAATCGTCTGACCCAGCGGCAAAGCTGGACGTCAGCGCCTTCTCCAGGAGTTTTCTCATTTCATCCGTCATCGTCCAGGAAACCAGCATGGCTCGAATACCCTTGCCGTTCTTGGTTCGGTAGGCGGATACCTTGACGTGAATTCTGTCTCGATCGACGGTCAGTTGGCCCATGCAGAACGCTTTGACGGACAATGACTGCGCCAAGGCGGCCGTCGACTCCGGATCCAGCACGATCTCGGGTATGAAAAAGGACTGGCCGTCGATAGTCGCGGACCGGTCCTCCACTTCCAATTTGGCTCCGGATTTCGTCAGGCCCGTGCTGAAATCATTCGCGAGCTTTCGGCCCAACTCCGTCACTTGCTCCCCCGGGCCCGAAAAATCGAATACCGCCACGCTCTGCTGCTTGGCTTTTAGCAGGGCCTCGGCAATCTGTCTGGCTGCGGCATCCATTGGCGCGGCCTGTGCTCGCATGGCGGCACTGCAAGCAAGAACAGTCAGAAGTGTCAGGGTGATGCGAACGAACGGGGCGGTTCGCAGGGGCATTGGTTCGGCATTATAACCGTTCCGCCAGCTAACCGGAACGCCAGCAAATACGGTCTTTCTAGCCGCTCGCCACTTGCTCTCAGCGCGTTCGCGCGCCGATGCGCCGGTACTCAGTCCCGTGGCGGAAAAGGCCCGCCTTGGGCATCTCTTCGGAGTAGACCACGCGCGCAGGCAGAAAAATATTCGCCGCCTCGGGCGAATACGGCACGGCCACGTCGATCGCGGTGTCGTTGGGGTATTTACGCTTGCTGCGGAAACACATGCCGATCGGCGAAATATCCTCGCAGACGGCCAGCTCGTCGTCCGCGCCCGCTTGCCGGATGCACGCCGTGAGCCGCGTCTTCAGCCGGAGGCGTTCGCGCTCGCGCTGATCCCCGCCCGAAGGAATCGCGCCCGGCCCGTCGGCGCCGCCGCGCCGCCGCCGCGGGTTCAGCTTGTCTTCATCCTCGTGCGGCGCCTGCACCCAGATGCTCGGCACGCCGCAGGTCTTGCAGTGACGCGCGATTCCGCGGTTCGTCTCGAAAGCGCGCAGCTCCAGATCGGTCATGTGCACCACTTCGCGCCCGCGGCAGTACGTGCACTCCAGCAGCATGCGCGCCACCGCTTCGGTGGACTCCGCGATCGCCGGGAATTCCACGCCCCACAGATCCATCGACGGGTCGGGAATTTCCACCCCGTACAGATAGCCATCCTTCTGGTGCCCGAACTGGCCGACGACGCGCACCTGCCCCTTGCGATGCGATTCGTGCGGCGCGCGCCTCTGCAAATGGATGAACTGCTCCGGCGCCAACTCCTGATCGAGGACGATGACCGCGCCGCCGCGATTGATCAGCAGCGTCTTCGACGGTGACTTGAACTCCTCGCCTTTGGCGTTGTTCCCGGAAGCTTCCAGCAGCAGAGTCAGCGAAACACGATCGGTGCGGCGCAGCGACGCCGATGCCATTCAGCCCTCCTCAAAGGCCTGATGCGAATAGCCAAAGATAACATACCACTTGGGTGGCACGGCTCCCGCGCGCCTCACGCCGGATTCGGCCGGTAGATCCACTCCGGTTGCGGCGCCGCGGGAACGGGCCGCTCCGCATTCGCTTCCTTCAAAATCCCATCCACGGTCGCCCTCCCCGGCGAAAGCGAACACACCGGATCCGTTGCCGCCGCATCCTCAGCCAGCAGAAATGCCTGGCAACGGCAGCCCCCGAAATCCTGATCCCGCCGTTCGCAGTTCCGGCAAAGGTCCGGCATCCATTCCACGCCGCGATATTTCTGAAACGCCTCGGATTCGTTCCAAATTTGGCGCAGCGAGCGCCTCTCCACGTTGTCAAACGCGATTCCCGGCAGCACATTCGCGGCATGGCAGGGCAGCACGTCGCCGTCCGGCTTCACCAGGATCACCTTGCGCCCCCACCCGCCCATGCATGGCTTGGGATACTTCGCGTAGTAATCCGGCACGACGTACTCCACCTTGATCCGCCCGCGCACCCGCTCTTCCGTGCTTTTCAGAATTTCCAGCGACCGGTCCAGCTGCGCTCGCGTCGGCAGCAGGCGCGCCCGGTTCGCAAACGCCCAGCCGTAATACTGCACGTGCGCGAATTCCACGCGGGCCGGCCCGATCCTCTCCGCCAGAGCTACCATCTCTTCCAGCTGGTTCAGGTTGCCGCGATGGATCACGAAATTCAGCGTCAGCGCCACACGATGCCGCTTCACCCATTCGGCTACCTTCACCTTTTGCGCGTGCGTGTTCGTGCCGGAAAATTCCTGCGCGGCTGTTGGCTCCGCGCCCTGAAAACTTAGCTGGAAATGATCCAGCCCGGCCGCGACCAGCTCCGCCAGCCGCTTTTCATCCAGCGGCAATCCCGAGCTGATCAGGCTCGCATACAGCCCCGCCGCGCGCGCCGACCGGATGATTTCCGTCAGGTCCGGCCGCGCCAGCGGCTCGCCCCCGGTAAAATCCGCTTGCAGCACGCCCAGTTCCGCCGCTTCGCGAAACACCCGCGCCCATGATGCGGCCGAAAGCTCGTGCCCCCGCGCGGTTAGTTCCCGCGGATTCGAACAGTAGACGCAGCGCAGCGGGCAGCGGTGCGTCAGCTCCGCCACCAGCGCCAGCGGGTTGGGAATCGCAGCAGTCATCCGGATCGACCTAGCTTACGCCATCCTTGTCCCGCGCGCAGCCGAACGGCCGCCGGCTGGCAGCATGTCAACGATCGAATCGACGCAGGATTTCGACGGTCAGGACGCGGGCTCACTCGAAATCGAGGGCGCGCTGGTCGTGCAGGCGGCCGAGATATTCGAGGATATCCTGCGCGACTTTCTCGGGCGCCGCTTTCGCGTAGATCTGTTGCAGCTCGGCGATGATTTCGGCAACGGTGCGGGTGCCGTCGCAGCGCTCCACGATTTCCAGGCTCGGGCCGTTCAACCGCAGCGCGCGCTCGGGCATCAGCAGGACGCGCGCCGCCGCCGATTTCTCGTTGAGCCGGCATCCGGGCGCCAGGCGCGGGCGTTTCGCGGGGTCGGGAGTCATGCTCATGCTTTCGCCGGCACGAACGCGCCCGGGGGCGGCCAGCCCGGCTCGACGTAAGCGAAGTAGAGCGCGTCGAGCATGGCCCAGAGAATGTCGCACTTGGCACGGAGCGCGTTGAGGGCAAGTTCCTGCTGCTCGCGATTGCTTGCGTGCTTGACCACCCACGCAAGCGCGAAATTCGCGTCCTCCGGCGCCTGCGTCATGCGGCCCTGAAAGTAGTCGAGGCCGCTCGAAAGCCACGGATAGTGCTCGCGCAACCGGTCGACGCGCAGCGTGATCAGGTCTTTCGAGAAGAGTTCGGTGAGCGACGACGCGACCGCCTCGAGATGAGACCGCTTGCTGACGAAGTCGATGTACGCGCCCACGGCGAAGCGCGTGGCCGGCAGAATTCCCTCGCCGCGAATGGCCATTTCGCGCGGCAGGCCCGTCGCCTCCACGAGCTTCAGCCACTTCTCGATTCCGCCGGGCCGCGTGCCGTCGCCGTCGTGGTCGATGATGCGCTTGCGCCAGGCGAGACGAAACGCGGGGTCGTCCGTGCGCGCAAGGATCGCGGCGTCCTTGACCGGAATCGCGCTCTGATAGGAGTAGCGATTCAAGGCCCAGGCCTGCAGCTGGCCGCGCGTCAGCTTCCCTTCGTGCATCAGCAGGTGGAAGGGATGCTGGTGGTGATAGCGCTCCTTGCCGATGGCGCGGAAACGCGCTTCAAATTCCGCGGCAGGCAGCAGGGCGTTCGATGGAGCTTCGGTCATAGCTCGAATTCCATTCCGTCGTGGGCGATTTCCCAGCCGGCCTCGCGCACGGCGCGGTGGGCGTCGCTTGATTCGTCGAGAACGGGATTCGTGTTGTTCAGGTGAATCAGCACGCGTCGGCCTTTAGGCGCGGCGTGCAGCTGGGCCAGCATGCCATCCGCGCCGGAAAGGGGTATGTGACCGATATCACGCGCGGTCTTTCCGCCGCCGCGCACGTCGATGAGCTCGCGGTCGGTCCAGAACGTGCCGTCGAGCAGCGCGAGATCCGCCGAAGCGGCAGCGCATTTCCAGCCGTCGGTCTCCCCCGAAATGCTCGGCGCGTAGAAGAATTTCTTTTCGTTCTCGGCGCACTCGAGGCCGATTACGGCTTC
>Ga0335080_10006777_pt1 | contig 11843 bp, 10 predicted proteins | sample Lox_Sample_34_FD_206720 | JGI IMG/M metagenome (GOLD analysis project Ga0335080, IMG submission 206720) | Soil microbial communities from Loxahatchee National Wildlife Refuge, Florida, United States - Lox_Sample_3.4 | ecosystem: Environmental > Terrestrial > Soil > Wetlands | place: USA...
GTCGGCGGCGAGCTCGGCCTCGACGGCCAGTCGCTGAAGCGGCTCGAGCTGGGCGCGCTCTTCCACGACATCGGCAAGCTCGGGATTCCCGCCGCGATCCTCTCCAAGCCGGGCCGGCTCACCGCGGAGGAGCGTGCGATCGTCCAGATGCACCCGGAGCTCGGCGAGCGGATCATCGCGCCGATCGACCGCCTGCAGCAGGTTCGGCCGATCGTGCGCTCCTGCCACGAGCACTGGGACGGGAGCGGCTACCCCGACAAGAAGGTCGCCGACGAGATCCCGCTCGAGTCGAGGATCATCCTCGTCTGCGACGCGTACCACGCGATGACCACCGACCGCCCGTACCGCAAGCGGCTCTCCGCCAACGAGGCGTTCCGCCGGCTCGAGGCCGCGGCCGGCACGCAGTTCGACCCCGACGTGGTCGAGGTCTGTCTGCGGATCCTGAAGGACGAGGCGCAGGCGGCCTAGTCCCTGCGGCGGTTATGGTTCCCGCCGTGGACGACGACCTGCTCGAGCGCTACGCGCGGCTCGCCGTCGAGGTGGGCGTCAACCTGCAGCCCGGCCAGTCGCTCGAGGTGAACGGCTTCGTCGAGCACGCGCCGCTCGTCCGCGCGATCGCACGGGCCGGGTACGCGGCGGGAGCCAGGTACGTCGACGTCCGCTACCTCGACCAGCACGTGAAGCACGCGCTCGTCGCGGGCGGCCCCGAGGAGTCGCTCGACTTCACCCCCCACTGGCTCCTGACGAGGCTCGAGGCGACCGGCGCGGAGCAGGGCGCCCGGATCACCGTCAGCGGCGAGCCCGAGCCCGAGCTCTTCAGCGACCTCGACGGGCGTCGGGTCGGCGCCGCACGGATGAGCGAGCTCGTCCAGGCCTCGCTGCGGCTCGTCACCGAGCGGCGCGTCGCCTGGTCGATCATCGCCTGCCCGACCGTGGGGTGGGCGCAGTCGATCTTCGGCGAGCCCGACATCGACCGCCTCTGGGACGCGGTCGCGCGCTCGGTGCGCCTGGACGAGGCCGACCCCGTGGCCGCCTGGACGGAGCACGCCGACCGGCTGTCGGCGCGGGCCGCGGCCCTCAACGAGCGCCGCTTCGACGCGATCAGGTTCCGCGGCCCCGGGACGGACCTCACGGTCGGCCTGCTCGAGCGCTCGCGCTGGGAGGCGGCGGCGACCGAGACGCGGTGGGGCCAGCGCCACGTCCCGAACATGCCCACCGAGGAGGTCTTCACGAGCCCCGACCGGCGTCGCGCGGACGGCAGCGTCCGCTCGACCCGCCCGCTCGCGCTGCTCGGGGCGATCGTCCGCGACCTCGAGGTCACCTTCTCCGGCGGCCGGGTCACCGGCGTCTCCGCCTCGACGGGCGCGGAGGTCGTGCGGGCCCAGCTCGACTCCGACCCGCACGCGCCGTTCCTCGGCGAGGTCGCGCTCGTGGACGGCACCTCGCGCGTCGGGCAGACGGGGATCACGTTCACGAACACGCTCTTCGACGAGAACGCGACCTGCCACATCGCGTACGGCCAGGGCTTCCCGGAGTGCGTCGAGGGAGCCAACGGGCTGGGCCCCGACGAGCTGGAGCAGCTCGGCGTCAACGACGCGAGCGTGCACACGGACTTCATGATCGGCGGGCCGGAAGTGGACGTCGACGGCCTCACCGCCGCCGGCGAGGCGGTGCCGCTGCTGCGCGGCGATGTGTGGCAGCTGACCTGATCTCCCTGCGTCCGCTCGAGCCGGCGGACGCGCAGGCGATGCTCGACCTGAGGCTCCGCAACCGTGCCTTCTTCGAGCTGTGGGAGCCGCGGCGCGAGCAGTCCTGGTACACGCTGGCGGCGCAGGAGGCGGACATCCTCGCCGGAATCGACGCGGCGCGCGCCGACCGCCGCTACGCCTTCGGCATCTTCGCGCCGGAGCTCGTGGGGCGGGTGGCGCTGAGCGAGGTCGTGCGGGGCGTGTTCTGCAGCGTGTTCCTCGGCTACTTCGTCGACGAGGCGATGAACGGGCGCGGCTTCGCGACCGAGGCGGTGCGCCGGGTCGTGGGCTTCGCCTTCGGGGAGGCGGGGCTCCATCGCGTGCAGGCGGCGGTGATGCCGCGAAACGCCGCGTCGGTGCGTGTGCTCGAGAAGGCCCGCTTTCGCGAGGAGGGCTACGCCGAGCGCTATCTCTGCATCAACGGCGTCTGGGAGGACCACCGCATCTTCGCGATCACGAGCGAGGAGATCTCCTAGCCGTCCGGCACCGGGCTTCGCTGCCGTACCCGCGAGACCGCTCGTGGGCTCGAGCATCGCCTCCTCCGGACACGGCCGAGTGCCTGACCCCGTTCCTAGGCGAGCCCGCGCTCGGAGCCGGTCAGCGCCTGCGCGAGCCGGCGGAACGGGCCGTCCTCCGCCAGCAGCTCCGGCTCCGTGCCGCGCTGGAGGATCCGCCCGTGCTCGACGACGACGATCTCGTCGGCACGGCGGACGGTCGCGAGGCGGTGGGCGATGATCACCGAGGTGCGCCCGTGCAGGAGCCGGTCGAGCGCTCGCTCGATCAGGATCTCGGTCGGCCGGTCGATGTTCGAGGTCGCCTCGTCGAGGATCAGGATGCGCGGGTCGGCCAGGAGGGCGCGCGCGATCGAGATCAGCTGGCGCTCCCCGGCCGAGAGCCCGGCGCCCCCCTCGCGCACGTGGTGGTCGAGCCCGCCCTCGAAACGGGCGGCGACACGGTCGACGCCGACCGCCGCCGCCGTGCGCTCGACCTCCTCGTCGCCCGCCTCGGGCTTCGCGAAGCGGATGTTGTCGGCGATCGTGCCGGCGAAGAGGAACGGGTCCTGGAGCACCACCCCGAGCTGGCGCCGGTACGCGCGCAGCTTGACCGTCCGCACGTCGACCCCGTCGACCAGCACGGCGCCCTCGTCCGGGTCGTAGAAGCGCGCGATCAGCTTCGCCAGCGTCGACTTGCCCCCGCCCGACTCGCCGACGAGCGCGAGGCAGCCGCCCGGCGGGACGTGGAGGTCGATCCCGTGCAGCACCGGCTCGTCTCCGTACGCGAAGGTGACGTGGTCGATGTCGAGCCTTCCCTCGATCCGCGGCAGCTCCCGGGCGCCGGGCCGATCGTGGATCTCGGGCTCGGTGTCGAGCACCGAGGTGATCTTCTCCATCGCCGCGCCCGCCGACTGAACCTGCCCGTAGAGATCCGAGAGCTCCTGGAGCGGCTGGAACACGAGGGCCAGCAGGCCCATCGCGGCGATCAGCGTCCCGATCTCGAGCGTGCCGTGCTCGTAGGCCCAGGCGCCGAACCCCAGCACGGCGACGCTCGCGATCGCGCCGAGGAGCTCGATCGCCGGGAAGAAGAACGAGTTGAGCTGCTGCGCGTAGGTGTTCGCGGCGAGGTTCTGCCCGTTCAGGTCGTCGAACTCGGAGCGGAAGGCGCTCTCGCGGTTGTAGGCCTGGATCACGGCCATCCCCGCGACCGACTCCGCGAGCTGCGCGGTGACGGCCGCGATCCGCTCGCGCACCCGCAGGAACGCGACGTGCGACCGCAGCTGGAACCAGCGCGTGAGGACGAGCGCCGGCGGCAGGATCACGAGCGCGACGAGCCCGAGCCGCCAGTCGAGGATGAAGAGGCCGATCACCGCCCCGAGCAGGGTGAGGCTGTTCGTGACGAGCGTCGTCAGGCCCTGTGAGAGCACGTCCGAGACCGCGTCGATGTCCGAGGTGAGGCGCGCGATGATCCAGCCCGCCTTCTGCTCGCTGAAGTAGCGCAGCGAGAGCGAGGTGAGGTGGCCGAACAGGTCGCGGCGCACGTCGAGCACCATCCCCTGGCCCACCCGGGCGAGGCCGCGGGTGAGGTAGGAGCCGAGCGCCCAGGCGGTGGCGTTGACCGCGATGTAGGCGACCACGACCAGGGTCAGCCGCGTCACGTCGTCCTTCTCGATCCCGTTGTTGACGGCGTCGCCGACGAGCAGCCAGCCGCCGACCTGGCAGGCCGCCGAGATCGCCGCGGCGCCCATCAGGACGGCGACGCGCCGGTGCCGACCCTCGAGGTAGCGGCTCAGGCGCGTGAGCCCGATGCGCTGCCTATGCCGCAACGACTTCGTCTCCGAACAGGCGCGAGAACTGGCCGCCGGCGCCGATCAGCTCCACCGGGGTGCCGGCCTCGACGACCCGGCCGCCGTCGAGCACGACGGCGCGGTCGGCGAGCTCGACCGTGGACAGCCGCTGTGTGGCGACGAGCACCGTCCGCCCCTCGAGCGCCGGCCGCAGGCCCCGCGTGATCGACCGCTCGGTGAACGTGTCGACCGCCGAGAGCGGGTCGTCGAGGACGAGCACCCGCGCGTTCGCGACGAGCGCCCGCGCGAGGGCGACCCGCTGTCGCTGCCCGCCGGAGAGGTTCACGCCGCGCTCGCCGATCAGCGTGTCGTAGCCGTGCGGGAGGTCGTCGACGAACGCCGTCACCCCGGCCGCCTCGCAGGCGGCGAGCACCTCGTCCCAGTCGGCGTCCGGCCGGGAGGCGGTGAGGTTGTCGCGCAGCAGCGCCGAGAAGAGGACGGGCCGCTGGGTGACGACGGCGACCGAGCGCCGCAGCTCCTCGAGGGCGACGTCGCGCGTGTCGACGGCCCCGACGAGCACCCGCCCGGCGGTCGGGTCGTAGAACCGCGGCAGCAGGTTCAGCAGCGTCGTCTTGCCCGAGCCGGTCGGGCCGCAGACGGCGACGATCTCGCCGGCCTCGACCTGGAGGCTCGCGCCGCTCAGCACCTCGGTGCCGGTCAGGTACGAGAAGCGGACCTCCTCGTAGCGGACGTCGAGCGGCCCGGCGCGCAGCGTGCGCGGCGCCGCCGGCTCAGGAAGCGGCGCGATCCCCTCGAGCCACGCGAAGCTGCGCCCCGCCGAGGCGATCGCGCGCTGGCCGAGGTTGACGATCCAGCCCAGCGCCTCGAGCGGCCAGGCGAGCTGGAGGAGCAGCGTGTTGAAGAGGACGAACTGGCCGATCGTCAGCGTCCCGCTGATCACCTCGCGCCCCCCGACGTACAGCACGGCCGCGACCGCGAGCGTCGGGAGGAAGATCAGGCTCGGCAGGAACTTCGCCTCCACGAACGCCTGCCGCAGCGACGTGTCCCGCAACGCCACGGCGCGCGTGGTGAACCGCTCCTCGACGTCGTCCTCGCGGCCGAAGGCCTGCACCATCTGAATCCCGACGACGGCCTCGTCGGAGGCCTCGGTCACGTCGCCCTTCCGCGCCTGCACGAGGCGCGAGATCGGCATCACGACGTGCGCGAACAGCCACGCGAGCCAGGCGATCAGCGGCATCGCGAGGAAGCTGATCAGCGCGAGCTGCCAGTTCACGACGAGCAGCACGATCGCGACCCCGACGATCATCAGCATGCTCTGGATCCCCTGCACCATCCCCCAGCCGATGAAGTAGCGCACCGGATAGAGATCGTTCGTCGCGCGCGACACGACCTGGCCCGTCGCGTGCTGGTCGTAGAAGGCGCGCGGGTAGCGGAGGTACGCGCCGTAGAGGAGCTCGCGCAGGCGGGCCTCGGTGCGGATGCCGACGCGCGAGGTCGCGTAGCGGCGCGTGTAGTTCGTGTACAGGCGCAGGGTGGCGAGGACGAGGATCGCCCCGAGGTAGGGGACGAGCGCGCCGGGCTTCTTCGGCACGATAGCGTTGTCGATGGCGCGCGAGATCAGGATCGGGATCGTCAGCGCGAGGATCGTCGTCGCGAGCGCGCAGACGAGCCCGATCGCGACGAGGCGCCACTGCTCGCGCCAGAGGCCGAGCAGGCGGCGGACGGTGGGGACGAGCTCGAGGTCGGGAGGGTCGACGGGGTTCGGGCGTGGAGAGCCGGCCGCGTCGATCAGGCTCACGCGCCGGGCGCCCGCCGTTTGCGGCGGCTCTCGGCGAAGGCCTCGAAGCCCTCGCTGAAGCCGACGAAGCCCGGATCCGGCAACGGGCCCTCCTCCTCGAGCTCCCGTGCCCGGCGCGCCAGCTCCTTCGCGCGCAGGTCGAGAGTCCGCGCCCGGGCCTCGATCACCTCGAGCGCTGCGCGCTCGGCCTCGGCCAGGTCCCGCGCGCGCTGCGCGAGCTCCTCCTCGGGCGATCCGCCCGCGGGCGGCCCGCCCGCCAGCTCGGCCTCGCGCTCGGCGATGCGCCGGGCACGCTCCCGCAGCTCCTCCTTCAGCGGCTCCAGCTCCGCGAGCGCCTCCAGCCGCGCGCGCTCGAACTCGATCGCGACGGCCCGCGGATCGGGATCCCAACCGCCGACCGGGATGTCTGTGCGAGGCTCGCTCACGACCTGAGCATAGAGGAGGATTGCTCGACCCGGATCGAGGCCCAGCCGACGCCCTTCTCGGGCCTGCTCGGCTTCGCGACAGGCTCGATCTCGAGCCGGTCGAGGTCGTGCGGGACGATGATCGGCGTGTAGGCGGCCGACGCCTCGCGCATGATCTCGCCGCGCTCGTAGCGGTCGGGGAGATGCGTCAGCGCGAGGGCTCCGACCCTCGCCTCGGCGGCCAGCTCGGCGGCCTCGAGCGCGGTGGAGTGGCCGCTCGTGTGGGCCTTCGCGCGGTCGCGGGTGACGAACGTCGCCTCGTGGACGAGCAGGTCGGCGCCGCGGGCGGCCTTCGCGATCCCCGACACCGGCCGCGTGTCGCCGCTCAGCACGACCCGTCGTCCGTCCGGGCCCGTCTCGGCGATCTCCCAGCCGACCGACGGGATCGCGTGCTCGGTGGCGATCGCGGTGAACCGGAACCCGGGCAGCTCGATCGTGTCGCCGGGCTCGACCGGGTGCAGGTGCGCGAGCAGCCGCGTGCGCGAGGCCGCGCGGACCGCGCGCCAGACGCCGCGCGGCGGGGCGGGCCCGTAGACCGGCAGCGACTCCGCCCGCTTGCGGGTCTCGGTCCGCCGAAGGAGCGTCGGCAGGCCCGAGACGTGGTCCGGGTGCCAGTGGGTGAGGACGACCGCGGTCAGCTCGGTGAGCTCGCTCGGGCTGAGCGCGAGCTGGCGCGCGGCGTTCGTGCCGCAGTCCACGAGCATGCGGCTCTCGCCGGCGCGGACGAGCTGCGCGGAGGTGTTCGTGCTTCTCGACATCGACGCGGCGGCGGTGCCGAGGAACGTGATCCCGAGCTCCGTGGCGGCTTCCATCTCGCCCCGAACTGTACGCGCCTCGTGGTCTTAGGCCGCTCTTATGCGCGCCTGGTTTGATCCGGGCGTCGAGCAGGTTTCGCCGCGCCCGTAACCGCCCCGTTTGCCCTCCTCGGGGGTGGTTGCGCGGACGAGGCGAGGACCGGGGGCGCCGCGCAGCCCGCCGTCGTCTGTGCCGGCGGGCGCGTGGTCGTCCCCGGTGGAGCGGTCCCTCCGCCGAGTCTACGACGGTGCGAGCGGGCCGCGCAGGGTCAGCACGCCCGGCTGCTCGGAGTAGCCGAAGGCCTCGTTGAGCCTGAGGATCGGCTCGTTCCGGGTGTCGTTGCTCGTCTCGAGGCGCGTGTAGCCGGCGTCCTTGGCCCACGCGATCTGCGTCGCCTTGAGCGCGGTTGCCACCCCGCGGCCGCGCCAGGCGCGCTTCACGCCGGTGCCGACGTGGACCGCGAGCCCGTCGGCCTTGAGATCGAGCGACGCGAGGCCGACGACCTCGGTCGGCGTCCTCGCGATGAACACCGCCTCCGGGCTCTTCACTGCCCAGAAGAACTCGGTCTGCCGCCATTCCTCGAACGGAGGGAGCACGATCTCCTCGCTGCCCGGGACGTCCGGCTCCGCCTCGAGCAGCACCTCGTAGACCCCGCGGATCAGCTCGGGACACTCCGCGAGCGTCGTCAGCTCGACGTCCTCGGGCGCCTCGACGGCCGGCGTCGGCACGGACCGAAGGTCGAGTGCCAGGCAGGCGTCCCGCCCGATCTCCACGAATCCCCTTCGTCGGGCCCAGGACAGGCCCAGCTCCTCGTTCTCGGCGAGCTGAGAGACGAGCGCGTCGACGCCCGCGCGCTCGGCCCAGCCGGAGACGGCACGGAGGAGGCTCGTGCCGATCCCGCGGCCTCTCGCCTCCTCGCGGACCGCGACGAAGGCGTAGACGCCTCCGCGGGCCCGAGCCTGCGGGTTCACCGACGCTCGTGCGAGACCGACCGTGCCGCCGTCGACCTCGGCCAGGAGGCGCGCCTGGTTCGGGTGCGCGAGCATGTAGGCGGCGAGCTGCTCCGCGGTCCCGCCCCGCTCGAGAGGCGAGGGCGCCGCGGCGAAGATCTGCCGGTGCAGCTCGACGTAGCGCGGGAGGTCCGCCGGCTCCGCCGCGAAGATCCGCACCGTCATCAGGGCACCCGCAGGGAGTCGATCCACTCGGCGAAGAGGGGATCGACGATCGTGTACTTCCGGTCGGCGAGCTCGACCTCGGCGGTCGCTGCGAGCCGCTGCACGGCGTTGTGGATCGTCGTCTTCTCGACCTCGAGCCGGCGGAGCACCGCGGTCCGCAGCGGCGAGCCCGCCCCCGCGAGCACTGCCCGGAGCGCCTTCTGCTCGGAGGTCCCGAAGCTCCGCCAGTGGGCGTCGAACTCCGGCTCGAGCTCGGCCAGGGCCGTCGCGTGGGCCTGCTGCCAGCTCTCGAAGGTCGCCGCCTCGCCTCGCGGCACCTCTTCCCAGAGCCGGTGGGCGAGGTAGATCGCCCGCTGCGGGTGCCCCTTCGCCGTCTGGAGGAGCGGATTCAGGCCCTCGCCGGCCTCGCGGCCCGTGGCGCGGAAGCGCGTGGTCACGTACTCGGCGATGTCCTCGTCTCCGAGCGAGTGGAGCCGCATCGGCGCCGCCGAGCCGTAGAGCGGGCGCGCCTTGTCCTCGAAGAGCTGGCGCATCATCCCGGGCTCGGAGCCGGAGAAGATGTAGGAGGCGACGTCGCCCTGGTGCTGGATGTGGCTTCTCAGCAGGGCGTCCATGCTGCCGACCTTCACGATGTCCTGGAACTCGTCGAACACGATCAGCGCCCGGTGCCCGCCTCCCTCGCCGAGCCGCTGCGGCAGGTCGAGGAGCGAATGGAGAGCGGGGAGCGGATCGACCCGCGGCTCGAGCTGGAGCTTCGCGCTGATCCCGAAGGCGCCGAGCGAGAGGCCGAGCCCCGTGCTCTGGAGGAACTGGTCGATGCGCGCCCGGATCGAGCCCTTCAGCTCCCTCGCGTAGGCGCGCTCGATCCTGACGGTGATGTCGGCGACCGAGAGGACGCCGTAGAGGTCGACCATGATCGGGACGAGCCCCTCCTCGAGCTCGGCGTCGCGGAGCACCCGCCCGAGCAGGCTCGTCTTTCCGAACTTGCGCGGGGCGTAGAGGCGGACGTAGTGGCCGCCGACCGCCCACCCGAGCAGCTTCGCGGTCTCCTCGTCCCGGTCGATGATCTCGTCCGGCGCGATCGGGCGCGAGTAGACGAACGGGTTGCTGTCGGTCGGCACCGGCCGAAGCGTACCGGTAAGTTCCAACTCATCGGACTTTATGGTTCGTGTTTGCCGAACCGATGGGTCCCATGTTCGGGAACCAGCGCTCGACAGGTAAGCTGACGCCCGTGTCCACGGGCCTTGTCGAGGGGATCTTCGTCGCCGCCGAGAACGGCGAGCTGCCGCGTCCGGTCGACAGCGTTCGCGCGCTGGCCGGCAAGGGCCTCGAGGGCAACCGGTATTTCTGGGCCGACGGCGGGGCGCCCGCGGGCAACGCGCTGACGCTGATCGCGACAGAGGCGCTCGCGGAGTCGGGGCTCGACATCACGGCCGCCGAGACGCGCCGCAACGTGCTCACGAGCGGCATCGACGTGAACGCCCTCGTCGGGAAGCACTTCCGGATCGGTGCGCTCGAGTGCTACGGCGTCGAGCTCTGCGAGCCGTGCTCGCACCTGCAGAAGCTCACCGGGAAGGATGTGCTCGGCACGCTCGTGCACCGGGCCGGCCTGAACGCGGACATCCTCGCCGACGGCGAGATCGCGGTCGGCGACGCCGTGGTCGTCATCTAGGGTAGAAGTCGCGGTCCCAGCGGTGGGCGCGGAGCGCCGCGAGCTGCTCGTCGGTCAGCGGCCCGGCCTCGATCGCGCGCGCGTTCGCCTCGACGTGCTCGAGCGTGCGCATCCCGGCGATCACCGTCGAGGTCGCCGGGTCGGAGATGCAGAACCGGAGCGCGACCTCGGGCAGCTCCTCGACCGTGACGCCGAGGTCGGCGGCGATCGCCTGCACCCGCTCCCACACCTCCCGCTTGCGGTCGCCGGCGAAGTAGCGCTCCCGGAAGTCGCCCTCGGGGAACACGGTGTCGGGGCGGACGTTGCCGGTGAGCCCGCCCTCGTCCAGCGGGACCCGCACGATCACGCCGACGTCGGCGGCGCGCACGGCGGCGAAGAGCTCGTCCTCGGGAGCCTGCTCGAAGATGTTGTAGATCACCTGGACCGTGTCGACGAGCCCGGACTCGACGAGGCGGATCGCGTTGGCCGGCTGGCTGTCGTTGATCGACACGCCGAAGAAGCGGATCTTTCCGTCCTGCTTCAGCTTTGCGATCCCGTCGGCCCAGCTGCCCTCGCCGACCCACTCGTCCGACCAGACGTGGAACTGCTGGACGTCGATGGTCTCGAGGCCGAGGTTCCGGAGGCTCTCCTCGGTCTTCTCGACGACCCAGTCGGCGGGGAACGCGTCGTCGGCGTCGACGCCCGGCGGCGCGGGCCAGCGGCCGTTCTTCGGCGGCACCTTCGTGGCGACGTGGACGGTCTCGGCCGCCTCTCGCGCCGCCGCGCCGACGAGCGTCTCGCTGTGCCCGCGGCCGTAGCCGAGCGCGGTGTCCAGGAAGTTGACACCGCGCTCGATCGCACCGCGCAGCGCCCGGGTCGACTCGTCGTCCTCGGCGCCGATCCACATCGACTTGCCGATCCCCCAGGCGCCGAAGCCGAGCTCCGAGACGGTGAGGCCGGTCTTCCCGAGTGTCGTCGTGCGCACGGGCGCCAGCCTAGTCGCTACCGGAGCGGCGGGCGGACGACCGGCGAGACCGGGGTGGGCCGGTCGATCGGCGACGGCACGGGTCGCACGGGCTCCACGGGCTCCACGGGCGGCGCGGGCGGTGGAGGCGCCACGGGCGGCGGCTGGGGAGCCGGCTTCCCGATCTGCAGCTTCATCCCCTCGCAGTAGAGGTCCGCCACGACGTGCTGGATCGCCTCGCCGGCCTGTGGCGACGGGTGGTGGAGCGCGAAGATCCCGACGTGGCTCAGGCCGACACGGCCGAACTCCTGCTTGCGGTCCGGCCCGAGGAAGACGATCGCGCCGCTCTTCTCGCGGTCGTCGCCGTCGTTGCCGTCGATCACGAAGTCCGCGAACCACTTCTCCCAGGTCGCGGCGCCGGCGGCCGCGATCGTGACCCGGAGGTTCGGGATCTCGACCGGCCCGGGCTGGTTCGCGATGTCCCGCGCCTGGCCGATCACGTCGGTGGCGATCGGCTGCTTCACGGTGAACGCCTCGATGCGCGAGACCTTGGTGCAGTCGATCCCGTCCAGCTCGAGACGGAAGTTCGACGTGACGAACTGCTTCTGCGGCACGGGCTTCTGGCCGGGCGCGCTCCCGCTCGCGGCGGCGTTGCGGATCAGCTCCGGCGAGAGCTTCACGGTGAGGTAGCCGGCCTCCTTCGAGGCCCCGTCGAGCGCCGGGAACCCGATCTCGGTGATCAGCGCGTGGAAGAACTGGCGCTCGGTCTTCGCCTGCTGTTTGAAGTCGGAGGCGACGATCGCGCCGTCCTTGCGCAGATAGGAACGGGCGAGGGTCGCGGCCATCCAGTCGTACAGGGCCTGTGCCATGGAGAAGCCGACCGTCAGCTGGATGTCCTCGTACTTCACGCCGGCGAGGTGCTTCTTGGTGAACTGACCCGGAACGG
>Ga0335080_10006778_pt1 | contig 11843 bp, 13 predicted proteins | sample Lox_Sample_34_FD_206720 | JGI IMG/M metagenome (GOLD analysis project Ga0335080, IMG submission 206720) | Soil microbial communities from Loxahatchee National Wildlife Refuge, Florida, United States - Lox_Sample_3.4 | ecosystem: Environmental > Terrestrial > Soil > Wetlands | place: USA...
CTTCTCGTCCACGTCCACGTACCCGAGAACGGACCCGGCCAGCTGAAGCTGCGGGTAGACGCGCCGGTTCTCCTTCTGAAAGAAAACGCCTTTCAAATTCATGTCCGTGATGCGCTGGACGACTTCCGGCGAAAGCTTCCGCGCCAGCCGGACGGGAGTCTTCGCTTCGCGGATCTTTTCCGAGAGGTCTTCGGCCGGCACGTCCAGCACGCGCGAAAGCAGCCCCGCGACCGTGTCGACCTCCGCGATGTCGGCTGGGTCGGCGAACACAGAGTCCATCGGCAGGCTAACCGCCAGCTCGCGCCCCTTGCGGTCGTAGATCGGCCCGCGCATCGGGCTGATTTCGAAGATTCGCTGCTGTTGTCGTCTTGCCCTGGCGAGATAGTCGCTGTAGGAGAAAAGCTGCAGGTAACCCAACCGGCCGATGACCACCGCGATCCAAACTACCGCCAGGACCCAAACCACCAGCCAGCGGAGACGTGGATTGCGCTGCTCCATGGACTCCGGCCTACCCTATCGGAAACGTGTTCCTGCGGCGATCGCGTCCGATCCGCCGGAAAAGGCCCACCGCAGCGAGCCGCAAAACCTTCCAATGTCGATTGAATCCGAATTATGGCCTGGACTGCGGCGCCACTGTGCGCGCCTGCGCCACCACGCCGTCGTTCAACTCATCCACCGGCGCCACCTGCCCGAAAACGGGCACCGTCAGCCCCAGCTGGTTGCGCGCGATCGCATCGACCCGCATCGGAGAGCGCAGCGTGGCCACTTCCAGTTGCAGCTGTTGATTCAGTTGCTCGGCCTTCGCCCGCTCACTGTCGAGCTGCTCGATCTGGTAGCGGACCTGGATGCACTCGAAATGCTGCCAGGCATACAGCAGCAGGCCCGCCGCCAGGACCATCCCCACCGCCACTCGCTTCCAGAAATCCTGCGCGCGCGCCGGATTCGACGGACGCACCAAACGCGAATTGTCGATCTGTTTGACCGTGTGGTATCCGGTCACAGGACTGTACGTGAATTGTTCCTTCATCGCCGGCTCCCGGCCAGATGGGCCGCCCTAAATCTTTTCCGCCACGCGCATCTTCGCGCTGCGCGCCCGCGGGTTCATGCGAATCTCTTCCTCGCCCGGTACGATCACCTTGCGCGTGAGCACGCGAAAGCTTCCTTCGCGCTCGAGCTGCTGAAACGCGCGTTTCACGGGACGATCCTCCAGCGAGTGATAGCTGAGGATGATCCAGCGCCCTTCCGAAGCTAATGTGGCAGGGGTCCGCGATAGAAACTGCTCGAGTTCCTCCTCTTCTCGATTCACCGCATTCCGCAGCGCCAGAAACGTTTTTGTCGCGGGCTGCAGTTTCTGCCTTCCCCTTGCTTTTCGGACTCCTGCCACAACCGTTGCCAGGTGCGCGGTGTCCCGGATCGGGCGCGCTCGCACAATGGCCCTGGCGATTCTGCGTGAATCCCTCTCCTCCGCTTTCTGATAGAGGAGGTTGGCCAGCTCGCGTTCCGGCCAGTGATTCACAATCTCATCCGCCGTCATCGGCGTATCGGGGTTCATCCTCATGTCCAAAGGCGCCGCCCAGCGGAACGAAAATCCGCGGTCAGGGCTGTCCAGCTCCAGACTTGAGACCCCTAGATCGGCGAGCACTCCCTGCACCGGCGGCAGCTTCAGTTCCGCCGCCACTTCGCCGATCTTCGAGAATTCCGCGTGCACGAATGCCACCTTCTCTTGGTACGGTTTCAATCGCTCCCGCGCGATTTCCAGCGCCCGCGGGTCCCGATCGATCGCCACCAGCCGTCCCGTCGTGAGCCGCGCGGCAATCTCAATCGCATGCCCCGCGGTTCCCGTCGTCGCGTCGATATACGTCCCTTCCGGCCGAATGCGGAGCCGCTCCAAAACTTCCGCGACCAGCACGGGCGTATGGACAACGCTCAAAACTACGCGCCCAATTCGTCAAACGCCTTGATGTCTTCCGCCGAAACAGGATTCGCCGCCAGCTGTTCGAGGAACCGGGCGTGATTCCAGACCTGCAGGTAGGTCAGGTTGCCCTGCACGTCCACCTCGCCCTTGATCGCCGCCGATTCCCTCAAAATGGATGGAACCAAAATGCGCCCCGCCCCATCCATCTCGACCACCTGGCCGTAATAGTTCGTCCGTGAAAGAAACTTCTGTCGCGCGGGATTGTAGGAAGAGCGCTTCGCCAGCCTCTTTTCGATTTCTTCCCACGCTTTCATAGGATAGATGCGCGCGTGATCGCCCGTTGCCGAGGTGACGTAGAAGCGCTTGCCGCCGCGGCGCAGTTCGGCCAGGAAGTCTGCGGGAATCTTCACCCGCCCCTTCTCGTCCGCCGTCGCCAGATAGTTGCCCCGCAGCATGTATGCCCTTCAGGAGTTCGACCGGTCGGTTTGCCGTGCGCTTCACTCGCCTGCCCGCCTCGCCCACCGCCCTACATCAAAGAACACCGCCTGACACCGTATCCCACTTTCTCCCACTTTGGCCCCCGATTGTAGTGGCACCTCATTTCTTGTCAAGGGGAATCTCTCAATTTGAGAAAGTATTTTTGAATGTGAACCATTCGGCCGAGAAAAATCTTTCGAACGCGCCGATCGCGAAAAACCACAAGCTGTTGTGGACACCCCTTCCCGCTCAACGACGGCTAGCGGTCAACACCTACGAAAACGCGAAATTGTTTTGTAAGAGTCAACAGGTGCGGGGCGAGATTTTAGGCGTGGGAAATCGGGGGAGCCGTTCGCAGGCCTACTGCGGGGCGGTTTCCGGCGCTGCCGAAGCCTGATTTCGCAGAGAATTGAGCTCGCGCAGCAGGGACTGCTCGTCGGGGCTCAACCCCTGCAGGAACTTCGGATCGTTCAGCGCTGCTTGCTGCGTCGCCGGGCTCATTTGCCGCAGCATGCCGAGATGCCGGTTGATCGCTTGCCGCCGGTCCTGCGGCATTGCCTGCCACTTCGGTAGCAGCGTGTTCCGAATATACTCGCGGCGCTCCGGAGGTAGATTCTCAAGGAACTGCTCCCGCTCGCGAACGGCCGCTTTCTCGTCAGGGGACAGGCGATTCCACTTTTCCAGGTTCTGCCGCACCTGTTCCTGTCGCCAGGCAGGAAGCTGACGAAACTGCGCATTGTTCTCAAGGAATTGCTGCTGTTGCTCGGGCGGCATGTCCCTGAGGCGTTGTACCCATTTGCCCGGCAACCCTTCCATCGCACGCTCGTTGGGCTGGCCTTTTGCTTCCCCGTTCGCCCGTGCGGCCGCTTCCCTGCGCGCCTGCTGGCGCGCGCGCCATTCGCGCAGCCGCTCGCCGTTCTGCGCGGACGCCGTTTGGGCCCACATTCCCAGCGCTATGGCCGCCAGGAATCCGAATTGTGCGAAGCGTTTTCTCATGGCTGCTCGGCCGCTAATCGTTGCTCTCGGTCCCCTTCGAATCCGGCTTCTGAGTCTCCGGCGTCTTTGCCGGAACCAACTGCGACAGCGCGTCCATGTTGGTCACCACGTCGTAGTTCTCGAGCACTCCGAGATCTCTGACTGCATCGAAATCCTGATCGCTCGCCGCCGCTGCCGCGGTAGTCGCCGGCGTTGGCGCGGATCCGCCTGGGGCTTTCCCCGGCCGGACCATCCAAACCGTCAGCGCCACCAGCATCGCCGCCGACACCGCCAGCCGCGCCTGCGGCGCAAACCACTCGAACCAGCCTCGCTGCGGCTCCGCCGCGATTCGCTGCCGCATGCGCGCGTCGAACCCGAACGATGGTTCAACCGCCGGCACCTCGCCCAGCAGCGCCGCCACGCTGCGAAACTCTTCCGCGCGCGCCCGGCACGCCGCGCAGCTCGCCAGATGCGCTTCCACGTCGCGCCGCTCCCCGGCCGTCGCCCGCGCGTGAATGTGGGCAATCAGTCCCTTTTCAATGTCTTCGCACTTCATGACGGCCTTCCTTCCTTTGCGCCCGTTCGAACCGGCGTTGCCTGCGGATTCACCATCGGCGCCAGCTCCACCCGCAAGGTCTCGTAGGCGCGGAAGAGCATGGACTTCAGCGCACCCTCCGAGCACTCCAGAATTCCCGCGATTTCGTCGTAGTCCATCTCTTCATACTTATGCAGCACCACCGCCGCGCGTTGCTTTTCCGGTAGCGTCCATATCGCCCGGCGAATCCGTTCCACCCGGTCTCGCTCGATCATTCTTTCATCGATTCTCTTTTCACGGGCCGGAAGCTCCAGCGGCGCTGAATCGTCACCGTCGGCCGGCGCGTCGAGCGATATTCCCATTCTTTCGTGCCGGTTGTCGCGAACCGAATTGAGCGCCAGGTTTGTTGCGATGCGGAAGAGCCACGTGGTGAACTTTGCGCTCGGCGTGTACTGGTTCCGGGCCCGGTACACTCGCAAGAACACCTCTTGCGCTAGATCTTCCGCCGTTCCCTGATCACGCACCATGCGGTTCAGGAAATTCACCAGCGGCGACCGATACTTCTGCAGCAAGAAGTCAAAGGACGCCTCGTCCCCTGCCTTCACGTCCAGCATCAGTTGGACGTCGCTTCGAGCCATGGCCTCCACAGCTTATCTAACACGCGCAGTACCATAAAGTTGCGCCGGATCGGCACGTTCCAAACGCCACACGTCACGATGTACTGCCCGGTATCTAAAGGACTTACGCGCCAAACAAGGACCGGACATTCTCTCGCTTTTCCGGCATAATCACCGGTCTAGATGCCTGAGCCCGCCCTCGCCGAAACATCTGCCTCCGCCCCAACCCGCGTCCCGACCTTCACCGTCTGGTTCATGGCCGCCAGCACCGGCATCATCGTCGCCAACATGTACTACATCCAGCCGCTGCTGGCCGATGTCGCCCGCAACTTCGGTCTCAGCGTCGTCAAGATCGGCTTCGTCGCCACTCTGGCGCAGGTGGGAACTTGTCTCGGCATGCTTCTCTTCGTTCCGCTGGGCGACACGAAGGAACGCCGTTGGCTCATCACGATGCTGCTGGTTACGGCGACACTGGCCCTCACGGCGATCGCCACCTCTCGGAACGCGCTCTGGCTGGCCCTCGGTTGCTTTGTTCTAGGCATGACCGGCTCCTCCGTGCACGTGTTCGTTCCCTTTGCCGCGCACCTCGCTCCGCCCGAGCAGCGCGGTCGCGTCGTTGGCTCGGTTTTCAGCGGCATCCTGCTCGGCATCTTGCTGGCTCGTACTTTCAGCGGCAGCGTCGGTGCCCACCTCGGTTGGCGCGCCGTCTACGGGATCGCCGCCATTCTGATGCTCTGCATCGCAATCCTCGTGCAGTTCGTGCTCCCGCACAGCCGGCCGAGCCTCGACCTTGCCTACATCGACCTGCTGAAATCGACGGGACAACTCGTCCGCAGCTTTCCCGCGCTTCGCGAGTCGGCCTTTTTCGGCGCGTTGCTCTTTGCCTGCTTCACCGCTTTCTGGACGACCCTCGTTTTCTTTCTCGAAACTCCGCCGTATCACTACGGCAGCGAAGCCGCCGGCCTTTTCGGCTTGGTCGGCGCGGCAGGAGCCGCGGCCGCGCCCATCGTCGGCCGTTTCACGGACAAGCGCGGCCCGCGCGTCGCCATTGGCGCGTCTCTGCTGTCGGTGCTGGCCGCTTACCTCGTAATGTTGTTCGCGGGCCGGACGCTCGCCGGCTTGATCCTGGGAGTGCTCTTGATGGATATGGGTGTGCAGGCCGGGCATGTGGCCAACCAGGCGCGCATCTACAGCCTCGCGCCCGACGCGCGCAGCCGCCTCAACATGTTCTACATGGTCTGCTATTTCGCGGGCGGGGCCGCCGGCACTTTTCTCGGCGCCTACGCCTGGCGCCTGCGCGGCTGGAGCGGCGTCTGCGGATTCTGCCTGGCCGTGATGTTGGTGGCTCTCGTGAGGTTCGCGGCGAGCCGCCCGCGCGCCTGGGTGCTCGCCAGCTAAATGTGAAACATCGCCTTCAGCGCCACGAGCACCAGCACGCCCAGGAAAACGAGCACCGCCATTCCCACGCCCGGCTCGCGATTCACTTCTGGAATCAAATCCGACGCCGCCACGTACAGCGTCACGCCCGCTGAGAACGGCAGCGCGTCCGCCACCGTGTTCCGCAAGACGAACATCAGGACCATTCCCGCCAGCGTCGCCGCGCCCAGAATCGCCGACGACCCGAACGCCGCCGCGCGGCTTTGCCCGCTCGCCAGCATCAGCGACGCCACCGTGAACCCCTCCGGAATCTTGTGCAGGAAAATCGCCACGAAAATCACCCCGCCGAGCCACGGCGATACCAGCAGGCCCGAGGCGATCGCCACGCCGTCGAAAAACGTGTGGATCACCAGCCCAAGCAGCGCTGCGTAGCTCGCATGCGCGTGCGAAATTTCCGCGTGATGCGTCTCTTCGCCAAAATGAAAATGCGGCGCCAGCGTGTGCTCGAAGAAGTGCACCAGGAAATACCCGCCTAGCACAATCAGGAACACCGCGCTCGTGCTGTGGAAGAAGACCGACGCGTTATCCTCGCGCAGCTTCACCGACTCCGGAATCATTTCGATCATCGCCGTCGCCAGCATGAACCCCGCGCCCAGCGCGATGAAATACTTCAGATAAATCCGCGACCACTGCCGGTGCGAAATCAGCAGCCCGCCGAGCAGGTTCGCTCCCGCGGCCACAACGCCCATCAGCAGCGCCAGCAGGATCCGGGTTGTTTCTGGGGAATGCACAAGCTATCCGCCGTGCCGGAACAAAATCACGTCGCCTTCCTGCACGATGTACTCCTTCCCTTCCAGCCGCACCTGCCCTTTTTCCCGCGCCGCCGCGAAGCTGCCGGCCTTGAGCAGCTCTTCCCAGTTCACCACGTCCGCCTTGATGAAATTCTTCTCGATGTCGCTGTGGATCGCGCCGGCCGCCTTCTGCGCCGTCATCCCGCGCTCAATGGTCCACGCGCGGCATTCGGGTTCGCCGCACGTCAAGAACGAAATCAGGCCCAGCAGCCGGTAGCTGGCCTGAATCAGCCGATCGCGCCCCGATTCCACCAGGCCGTACGCTTTCATCATCTCCGCGGCTTCCGCGTCGTCCAGCTCCGCGAGTTCCGCTTCGATCTTTCCGCAGAATGGCACCACAGCGGTATGCGGTTTCGCCGCCAACTGCTGCAGTTTGTGCTTTTCGATCGCGCGGTCGATCTCCGTCGCTTCCTCGTCCCCCAGATTCAGCACGTACAGCATCGGTTTGCGCGTCAAAAACATGAAGCCGGTCAGCATCTTCGCCTCTTCCGGCTTGAACTCCAGCTCGCGCAGCGGTGTCTCCGCTTCCAGTGCCGTGCGGCAGCGCGTGAGCGCCTGGAGCTCGGCCTCGTGCAGCGGGTCCTTCTTTTTCTTCAGATCCTTCTCCACGCGCTCGATCCGCTTGCTGCACTGCTCCAGGTCGTTCAGGATCAGTTCCAGATCCACGTTCCCGATATCGCGGAGCGCATCGATCGATCCCGATTCGTGCGGCACCGCCGGATCCTCAAAGAGCCGCACAACGTGCGCCAGCGCATCCGCTTCCCGCAACGGCACCAGCGACGCCGAATTCTTCTCGCGATCCTTCTGCAGGCCGCCGATATCCACGTACTCGATCGTCGCGTACGTAATCTTCTTCGGCTTGAACACCTCCGCCAGCTTCACCAGACGCGCGTCCGGCACCTTCGCGATCCCCACGTGCGCCTGCCCAGGCACGCTTCGCGCACTCGTGGCCGCCGCGCGCGTCAGGATCCGGAACAAGCTCGTCTTCCCTACCAGCGGCAGCCCGATAATTCCCGTTTGCATAAGCGGACGATACTAGCACGCCTCCGCGCGCTCTCGGCGCAGCCCGGCGTGTTTTGCGACTCTGCGGTCCGGCGGCTACAATGCTCGGCCATGATCAACGCCGATTCCAGCACCCTGGCTCTGCCGTTCGACCACGTCGAGGCTCACGCGCATCTCGCGCGCGCCGACAAACGCCTCGCCGCCCTTATGGAACGCGTCGGCGAATTCCAGTTTAAACTCGACGAATGCGACAGCGTCTACGAATCACTCCTGGAAGCCATCATGCACCAGAGCATCGCCGGGAAAGCAGCGCAGGTAATCTGGGGCCGCATCAAGGCGCTTGGCTCAGACGGACAATGCCCCACGCCCGAAGAGCTTCTGCGCGTCAGGAAACCGAAGCTTCGCAAGTGCGGCCTATCGAACGCTAAAGTTGCCGCCGTCCGCGACCTCGCGCGCAAAACCGTCGACGGCGTCGTCCCCACGTTGGAAACCGCTCAGGAAATGTCCGACCAGGAGCTGGTCGATCGCCTCATATCCGTCCGCGGCATCGGCCCGTGGACCGTAGAGATGTTTCTGATTTTTCGCCTCGGCCGCCCCGACGTGCTGCCGATACACGACTACGGCGTGCAAAAAGGCTGGGCCATTACCTATCGCAAGAAGAGCATCCCCAAGCCGAAAGAGCTTCTCAAGTTCGGAGAGCGCTGGCGCCCCTACCGCTCCGTCGCCAGCTGGTACATGTGGCGTGCCGTTTCAATGGCGGGCAAGGATGCCCGCAAAATCACCAAACCCAAGCCTACAAAGAAGCGCGCCGTCTCGAAGAAACGCCGTCCGTAGGGGCACGATATATCGTGTCCGGCGATAATTCTTGGCTACGCCATTGCGCCGCGGGCGCGACACTTCTTGCGTCGAACCTCAGAGCCGATCCATGAACAGAAAATACGACGACGACCACAACCCCGTCGGAATCGTGCGCTGCGGCCGCGCAGTCAGAATAATCTTGAAGACTTCGGACTCCCCGGCCAGGTCGTCAATGAATGCTCCGCCTGCCGCCGACGGGTCCGGCTGCACCAGCGCCAGCTCCCGGAGCATGTCGTAAACCACTTCCCCGGCGGGCGCCATCGGCGTCGAAAACCTGTTCGTGCGGAACTGCATCACCGAACGAATCTCGTGGAAATGCCAGCCGATGCACGCCGCCAGCGAAACGGCCCGCTCGAATCGCTCCGTTTGCTCCGCTTCCGCCAGCTTCCCCAGGTCGGCGCGCGGCGGCCCGATGAACGGGTCGAGCACCAGCATCACCCGCCGCTCGTCTTCGCGGGCGAACTCGCGCACCATCAGCCTCCCGCTCTTCGCCGTCACTTTCCAGTCGACGAAGCGCGCGCTGTCCGTCGGCACGTACGCGCGCAGCGAGTGCAGCTCGTGACCCCGCCCTCGAAAGAAGCTCGCCATTTCACCGCTTAGCAGCGGCAGCACTTCGTAGAAATGGTCCGTCGGCTCGACTCGCGGATAGACCGCGATCTCCAGATTCGACGGCACCTCGCGCGTCTTCTCGAAAAACCCGAACGGAAAGCGCGTCCGAATTCCGAACGAATCCTGCCGGTAGACGCCGCGCCGTGGAAACCGCAGCTCCACTTTCTGCCGTATTGCGCTTTGCCGCGGGATATACGGAAAGAAGACCGGCCGCGCAAGAATCTCCGGGCTGGCGGGCGCTTTCTTGCTGCCCACCACGCGCAGTGAAAACGAGGGCCACAGCTGCTTTTCGTTGCGCAGCTCCATTTCCGCCAGCACCGGCTGCTCGGCGAAAATGTGCTCCGGCAGCTCGAACCTCATCTCCACGCCCGTCAGCACCGCGCGCGAAAGCACGCCGGAAGTCAGGATCCCCGCCAGCAGGCACGCCAGGATCAGGAACAGGAGATTGTTGCCGGTGTTGACCGCCGCCAGAATCAGGATCGCCACGGCCGCCAGATAGATGCCGCCGTCGCGGGTCAGCCGGTAGTCGATCTGGTAGGCGACCCAACGCAGGCTGGTGCGCCGCGCCAGCGCCGGCACGATTGCCACGGCCACCCACGCCGCGATTCCCAGCGAGATCAGCGTGGTGATCCCGGCGAACCAGATGCGTCCTTGCTGCCCCGCTGCGGCCGAAAGCAGAGCGAAGAAGAAGGCCACCGCCAGCGCCAGCATGGCAATCCCGAAATTGCGCCAGCCCGCCCGGTCGCGCCGATTCCACAAACGGCCAAGGATGGAATCGTGGGTTGTCATGGAAAATTACAGGGGAACGCGCGTGGAATCCAGGATCTCCCGCAAAATCGCTTCCGCCTGCTCGGACTTCTTCTGCGTGGAAACGTAGCGCGAGCTGACGACCACGCGGTGGGCGAACACCGGCACGATCAGTTTCTTGAAATCGTCCGGCAGGCAGTAGTCGCGTCCTTCGAGAAATGCCCGCGCCTGGGCCGCCCGGTGCAGCATCACCGATCCCCGCGGGCTTACGCCCAGCGATAGCTGCTCGCTCGTCCGCGTGCGGTCCACGATCTCGAGCGCGTAGTCCAGCAGGCTCTCCTCCACCTTCACCTGCGAGACCGCCTCCTGCATCGCCAGCACGTCGGCGGCGTCCATCACCGGCTTGATCTGCTCGGCATGTCCTGCGGCCGAATGATTGCGCAGAATTTCCTTCTCGCCTTCGCGCGCCGGATAGCCCATGCGAATACGCATCAGGAACCGGTCGAGCTGCGATTCCGGCAGCGGGTACGTTCCGTGATGCTCGATGGGATTCTGCGTGGCCAGCACCAGGAATGGCTGCGGCAGCGGATGCGTGTGGTTGTCCACGGTGATCTGCGATTCGTTCATCGCTTCCAGCAGGGCTGACTGCGTCTTCGGCGTCGTCCGGTTGATCTCGTCCGCCACAATGATGTTCGCGAAAATCGGCCCGGGCTTGAATTCGAATTCCTGCCCCGCCGGATTGTAGACGCTCACGCCGATCACGTCGCTCGGCAGCAGGTCCGAAGTAAACTGAATCCTATGGAACGAACAGTGAAACGATCGCGCCAGAGCCTGCGCCAGCGTCGTCTTCCCCACGCCCGGCACGTCCTCGATCAGCAGGTGCCCCCTTGCCAGCAGCGTGGTCAGCGCCAGCTGGATCACGTCCTGCTTGCCCTTCACCACGCGCGCAATCGAACTCTGCAGCTGCGCGAGCCGCGCGCTGAATGCCGTCGTCTTCGTGTTCGCTGTGGTTTGCAATTCCCGGGCCCTTCGGTAGTATGTACTGGCGGTCGGGCGACTAGCTCAGTTGGTTAGAGCGCTCCCCTCACACGGGAGAGGTCCAAGGTTCAAGTCCTTGGTCGCCCACCACTCCCTCGCCTCTCTTCGATTCTCCCATCACTTGCCGCGCTGCCTGTAACGGTGATTTGATACCCTGTGCCCAACCAGTGGCCCGTTTCGTTTGGCGGAGAGCAATAGCGCACATGCTCAAGATCATTCTTCGAAGCGTCTGTACCGGTGTAGCAGGCGTCGTCGTCGGGACCTTCCTAGTCGGATTCGTCGCTTTGTCCCTCGCGGCAATGAGCACGCCCTCCCAATCCGGCGAGCCGGAAGTCGGCTGGGATCTCGTTATAATGGCCCACCAGGTGCCGCTCTGGGTCTGGCTCATTCCGCTGGCGTTCTTCGCTATCGGATTCCTCATTGGCTTCTGGTATTTTTCGAAGCGAGCGCGGGTGGTCGCGCCATGAGCGCCGTGCTTCGCTTCCTTCGCCTCCTCGCCCTGGGCGCCTGGGTCGGCTCGATCATCTACTTCGTCGCTGTCGTCACTCGCGGTGCCTTCGCGGTTCTCACGCGCGACCAGGCCGGTGCGATTGTCGGCTTCACCCTCAGCGGCCTTCACGAGCTCGGCATCATCGCCGCCATCGTCTTTCTGATCGCCACCATTGGTCTGCGCAAGTCCCTCTCAGCGCTTGCAAGTCCTGCCGCGCTCGGCGTCGTGCTGATGCTTCTGCTCACGCTCATTTCCCAGCGCGTGGTCATTCCGCGCATGGACGCGCTGCGCCGCGAAATGGGCTCGGTCGACGCCACACCGCCCAGCGACCCGCGGCGCGCCGAATTCGACC